>Ga0075418_10001487_pt1 | contig 26604 bp, 15 predicted proteins | sample SoiMetdeltSBSDD2_FD_81776 | JGI IMG/M metagenome (GOLD analysis project Ga0075418, IMG submission 81776) | Bulk soil microbial communities from a Populus tree surrounding site in Tennessee, USA - Soil MetaG P. deltoides SBSDD2 | ecosystem: Environmental > Terrestrial > Soil > Tree plantation...
AGATGATGTACTATTGCCAGGCCCAACCCGAGACCTCCATGCCGTCGTGTAGTCGCGCCATCAGCCTGACGAAAGCGGTCGAATATGTAGGGTAGAATTTCCGGCCCGATCCCCTCGCCGGTGTCACGCACAATGATCGCGACATCAGTCCCTTCGCGTTCCAGTGATACGTCAACGCTCGCGCCCCTGGCTGAGTACTTGATGGCGTTGGAGAGGAGATTCCAAACCACTTGCTGCAAACGGCCCGAATCTCCCAAAACCAGCCCAACCCCGTCCGACGAATGGAGCTTGAGCACCACGCGCCGTTCGTCGGCCACCGGACGCACGGTATCGATCGCAGCTTCGATGATCTGGTACAACTCAACCGCGCGCCTCTGTAGACGGACCTTGCCAGACACTATACGAGAGACATCCAACAGGTCGGAGATGAGTTGGTTTTGGAGCCTTGCATTTCGCGCTATCGTCTCCGCGGCGTGAATGGCGGCCGATCCGTCAAGCTCACCGCGGCGGAGCATGTCCGCCCATCCCATCATAGCGTTGAGCGGCGTGCGCAACTCGTGAGAGATGGTTGCTAGAAACTCATCTTTGACCCGGTTCGCCGCTTCTGCCTGGGCAAGGGCGGCACTCTCGTTGGCCAGAAGTTTCTCCCGCTCTACTTCAGCGCGCTTCACGTCATCAATGTCCGTGCAAGTGCCGAACCAGCGCAGGATGTGACCTTGTTCATTCTTGATCGGCAAAGCACGGCCCATGAACCAGCGGTAACCGCCATGGAAGCGGTCCTTAAAGCGGTATTCGATTTGAAAAGGCTTGCTCTCGCGAATGCAATCGAAGTAAGTGTCAACGCTGCGCTGGAGGTCATCGGGATGGAGAATCGGGTTCCAGCTTTCCTGCTCGTCCCCTTCGTTAAGGCCGCTGTAGTCATACCAGCGCTTGTTGTAATAATCAACGTAGCCATCCGGTCGCGCCGACCACACAATTTGAGGCATCGCGTCGGCAAGCTCGCGAAATCGGGTTTCGCTCTCGCGCAAAGCTTCTTCGGCGCGCTTACGCTCGGTGATGTCGAAAAAGCAATTGATGACTCCGGTGACTTCGCCTTGCTCATTCTTCAGCGGCCGGATGTTTACGATGACGGTAATCCGCGAACCATCCGGCCGTTCTATCAAGACTTCCGCGTCACGCGCCTCCGGTATCTTGCCGGTCAATACGTCGGCCATCGGACACTGTGCGTGAGGCATGAAACTGCCGTCCGTACGGAACAACTGGAATGAGCCACAGAACCGCTCGTCGGTATCCCCTGGTACCGGCTCGCGGCCCCACAATTCCACGGCGCGGCGATTGAACTCCTTTATCACACCGGTGATATCGCAGGAATATACGGCAACCGAGCCGAGATCGAACAAAGTGCGATAGCGGTCTTCGCTTTCGCGCAAAACGTTCTCGATTCGCTTCCGCTGGGTGATGTCGCGGATGTTGCATTGGATTATTGCTTCGCCGGCCTCGCTGTAAAGATTGCTGACAAATTCTACGTCGCGTCGCCGACCCTCTCTGGTTACCAGCGGCAAATCCTCGTATCGAATGAATCCCTGGTGAAGCAATTCTCGAAATGCCTCACGGTTCATCTCTTCGTCTCTCAGGAGCCCGATCTCGAAGAGCTCCCGGCCCAGCAACTCCTCGCGAGTGTAGTTGAGGAGTTCAGACATGAAGGGATTGGCATCGAGAATCTTTCGGCTTTCCGGGTCGACAATTAAAACGCCGTCTTTGGAAGCTTCGAAAAGGCGTCTGTATCGGGTTTCCGAGCGTTGAACCGCTGCTTGAAATTCCAGCCGGTCGGTTACATCTTGAATGCCAAGGAGTATTCTCGATGGCTGACCGCTCAAGTCATCGAGCCTGCGAGCGTTGAGCAGCATCGTGCGCCGGCCCAGGTGCTCGAAGTCGTGGGTGACCACGAAGTCATTAAAAAAACTGTTGTTGGGAACAATGTCTTCGAGCAGCTCGCGCAGTTCTGGAATGTCCCATTGCCGATTCCCCACTTCATAAATCAACCCGCCTTCCCAGTCCGCCGACTCAACTTTGAAGTCTCTGTAAAAAGCAGGGTTACCAGTTATGACACGCAGTTCCGCGTTCAGAACCAGTAGTGGGTCGCGCGCGGTGCGGATGATGGCTTCGGCGTAATCACGGGCTTCGAGGAGCTCCACCTCGAAGCGTTTGAGCGCGTCAATGTCCACCAGCGCGATAACCGCGCCGTCGATCTTGTTGTCCGCCGTTTTATACGGCCGCATTCGCATCAAGTACCAGCGCCCTTCATCGTCCCGCACCTCGCGCTCATTGACAGTAATCGTCTCAATCACTTCGACAATCAGGGACTCCAGATCGGGGATGTTGAGCTTTAGTTTGATGTTGCTGATTGGCCGGCCGACATCGGTCGCCACAAGGTTCAGCGCTCTTTCCGCCTGGGGCGTGAAGCGACGAATTCGCAAATCGCGGCCCAGGAACAGGATGGGAATATTGGTGCTTATGTGCAGATTGTTCAGGTCATCGTTCAGCTTGGTCAGTTCCAGATTTCGGTTTTGCAGTTCATCGTTGAGCGTCGCCAATTCTTCGTTGCTCGATTCAAGTTCTTCTTTGGCGGTCTCCAGTTCTTCATTGATACTCTGCAACTCCTCGTTGGATGATTGGAGCTCCTCGCTCGAGGATTGGAGTTCCTCGTTGGCGGCTTCCTGCTGCTCGACAAGCGACTGCGTGTACTCCCGCGCGGCGAGCAACTCTTCCTCGAGCCGCGCTACCTGGCTATTTTTGGTCTTTCGATCAGTCCGAGATACCCGAGTGGGAAGCGGCGTGGGCTCTGAGCCCCGGTTTTGGACGGAGTCGGGCTCGAACAGGATCAGATAGCAGCGCTCATTCCCTTCAAGTCCTTTTATCGGAACAACCTCTAAGGTGATCTGCCAATACTCGCCTTCAAAGTTTAGGCGAACACCTCTCTTTCTTATGATCGCATCTTCCTTCTTGGCCTTCTGTATGGCCGCGCGCAACGGCAGCATCAAACCTTCGCGGGCCATCTTAAAGAGATTGTGGGTCGCCTTGCCTGGAGGGTGTTCAAGATAAGGCCTTGTCAAGCCCCGAAACTGCAGGATTTCATACTCCGAGTTGATGAGAACGCTCGCCGGTGTGTAGTGGGCCAGTAGGATCCTGTCGGCCTCTTTGTGCGCGTCGTGTTCGATCCGAAATTGTTCACTCACCTGCTCGGCGGCGGACTGCCGGTAGGCCCCGCCCCGTTTACGTGCTCGCGGGACGCCGCCGGGTCGTGGATGCACCCTGGACGATCCTTGCTTTTTAGAGTAAAAGCGGTGCTTCTTATCCTCCGGCGTAAACAAATCCGAAGCTGCGCCGACCGTCTCCGACGCCCCGAGCCAAAGCAACCCAGTCGGCTTGAGGGCATAATGCAGGCTGGGAAGCACTTGCTTCTGCAACACAGGCTCAAGATAGATCAGCAGGTTGCGGCAACTGATCAAGTCCAGCCGTGAGAACGGCGGGTCGGCAATCACGTTCTGCCGTGAGAAGACAACCATGTCGCGGATCGTTTTGCTTATGCGGTAACCGCCGTCAGCTTCTGTAAAAAAGCGCCGAAGCCGCTCAGGCGACACGCTTTCCGCGATGTCTCTCGAGTAGAACCCGGCGCGCGCCTTCTCGATCCCTCGGTCGCTCAGATCGGTGGCGAAAATTTGGGCCGGTATGTGATCTCGGTTATCGCCGGCAAACTCGGCAAACGTGATTGCGATGGAGTAGGCCTCCTCGCCGGTCGAGCATCCAAGCGTCCAAATCCTGATTGGCTCGTCAGACGCACGATGCTTGACGATCTTTGGGAAAATTGTCTCTTTCAATACCGAAAACGCTTCCGGGTTGCGGAAAAAGCTAGTCACGCTGATCAGTATGTCCTGATATAACGCTTCCAACTCCGCCGCATTCTTGCCCAGGATCTCGGAGTAGTCCTCCATGCTTTCCATCCTGTTCAAGACCGTCCGCCGCTCAACGCGCCGATACAGCGTGTTCGCCTTGTAGTTGGTAAAGTCAACGCCCTTCGCTGTGCGCAGCAACCACATAATCTTTCGGAAGCCGTTCTTAGATGTGTGTTTGGTTTCTTCTTCAACGGGTGTGGCGGTGCCGGCTTCAGGAGTGACATATGGGTGGCGGCTAATCCGGGCCAACTCCTTGGCGATGCCCTCGGGTGTGAGTACGAAATCTACGTGTCCGGACGCAATTGCGCTGCGCGGCATGCTGTCGTACTTAGCCGATTCTGGATCCTCGGCGAAGGCGATTCCGCCGTCGGCCTTGATCGCTTCCAAACCCAACGTGCCGTCGGAAGCCGTGCCGGAAAGAATCACGCCGATGGCTCGGTCGCCCTGGTCTTCGGCCAGCGTGCGTAAAAAGTAATCTATTGGACGATGGCGCCCGCGCGCCTCTTCGCGCGGCAGAAGGCGCAAGACGCCCTCGACGATCGCCATGTTGGTATTGCGCGGGATGACATAGACGTGATTCGGCGCGACCGCCATACCGTCAATGACCTCACTCACGACCATCCCAGTGTTTCGGGAAAGTAGCTGGGTGAGGAGACTTTCGTGCGTCGGATCCAGATGCTGTACCAACACGAACGCCATGCCGGTATCAACCGGAAGGTGCTCAAGCAACTTACCGAAGGCTTCAAGACCGCCCGCGGAAGCGCCGATGCCGACCACCGGAAAAGCCCTATTTCCATTCTCCTGGCTTGCGCGGTTCTTGTGAGACGAGGAAGGTCTACTGGCCGGGCGACCAGATTTCGTCGTCTGTACCTTGCTCCCTTTCTTAGCTTTTGCTATCGCGTCTGACTTGGGCGAGCGATTGCCCTTGGTGGCGGTTGATGTTGGAGGCGTTGCTTTGTTCGGATGAGCGTCTATCTCGAATTCCCGAAGCAGCGGCCTGGCGGTTAGCTTATGCTTTGGGTGGTCATCATACATCACGGACACGTTGAACTCCAGCACAGATCAGGGCAAATTACGTTCCCACCCGCGATCGAGGTATCGAACGATAATTGTCAAGTTTGTGCGGGCTAATTCAGTATGTCCGATTCTTGAACGGATTGACTGTATATGAACGCTACTAGCATTCGAGCAGACGCGTTGGCATCTCTGCAAAATCGGTACAGTGATCGCGGTTCCCTCGGCACATTTCCCTTCAAACCCAGTTCGTTACTCGGTGACTCCCACTCTGGTCGATTGATTCATTCTTGAGAGGCATTCTGTTTGCAGTGATCCTCCCGTTTACTGCGCACTATGCGCAAAACCGATTACAAGGAAGAGAACCATGAACAACCTATTGAAGACCGCGCATGCGGTGGATTTGTTATACCAGGCTCTGGAAACAGAGAAGGGCGGCGTCCAAATTTACACCACCGCATTGAGATGCGCGTTGAATGATGATTTGAGGCAGGAATGGACTGAATATCTCGAGCAAACGAACCTACACGTCCAGATTGTTTCCGACATTCTGCGGCAAATGGATTTGAATCTTGAAGCAGAAACACCCGGACGCAAGATAGTCCGTCACATCGGGGCCTCCCTGGTAAAAGCGATGGAGATGGCGCTCCGTGGTCCCGATCTGGCGGCGGCTCAGATCGTCGCTGCTGAATGCGTGACGCTTGCGGAAACCAAAGACCATTTGAACTGGGGATTGATCGGCGAGCTGGCGAAGAATTCCAGCGGCGACGCGAACTCGATATTGAAAGTCGCTCACGATCAGGTCGAGCCCGAGGAGGACGAACATCTTTATCACACGACCGGCTGGACGCGTGAGCTCTGGATCGAGGCTCTTGGCATGCCTGCAGTGCTGCCACCACCAGAAGAGGAAGAGGACGTAAAAACAGCGATCGATGCCGCCCAAGCGAAGCAGCGACGATCTAGAAAGGCACAAGCCAAGAATGCTTAAGCTCGCGAGAGCCGGCCTGGAATTACATTCAACCCGGAGACACAATGCCCACAAAGAAAACAACCAAGAGAGCTACGGCCTCGAAGAGCAAAAAAACAGCCCTCAAGCCACAGCCGCCCGGTAATGATGCTAAAACGGCCGATCTCCAAAAAAATGCCGAGGATGCGGGCGGAGAGTTCTTGACAACCAATCAGGGAGTACGAATCAGCGATAATCAGAACTCGTTGAAGGCGGGTGATCGCGGTCCGACGCTGCTGGAGGACTTCATTCTTCGCGAGAAGATTACTCACTTCGATCACGAGCGAATACCAGAGCGTGTAGTTCATGCGCGCGGATCGGCGGCCCACGGCTATTTTCAGGTATACGAATCAATGGCCGAATACACCCGCGCAGACTTTCTTCAGGACCCAACAGTACAGACGCCGGTGTTCGTTCGGTTTTCTACGGTTGCCGGTTCGCGCGGCTCAACAGACCTTGCCCGGGACGTGCGCGGGTTTGCGGTCAAGTTCTATACCCGCGAAGGGAACTTCGATATCGTGGGTAACAACATTCCGGTATTTTTCATTCAGGACGCAATCAAATTTCCCGATCTGGTTCACGCAGTAAAGCCGGAACCGCATAATGAGATACCGCAGGCGGCATCCGCTCACGACACGTTCTGGGATTTCATTTCTCTCATGCCGGAATCGATGCATATGATCATGTGGGTAATGTCGGATCGAGCGATTCCGCGCAGTTTTCGGATGATGGAAGGCTTCGGCGTACACACCTTTCGTTTGATTAACGAGAAGGGCAAGGCCCGGTTCGTGAAGTTTCACTGGAAGCCGTTGCTCGGATTGCACTCCGTTTTATGGGACGAAGCTCAGAAGATCTCAGGGAAAGATCCTGACTTTCATCGGCGCGACCTTTGGGAAGCAATCGAAAACGGCGATTTCCCGGAATGGGAGTTTGGAATTCAGATTGTCGAAGAGAAAGATGAACACAAATTCGCCTTCGACCTTCTCGATCCGACAAAGATAATTCCCGAAGAACTTGTCCCGGTGCAGCGAATCGGTAAGCTAACGCTCAACCGCAATCCCGACAATTTCTTTGCCGAGACCGAGCAGGTGGCTTTCCATGTTGGAAACATTGTGCCAGGCGTTGACTTTACCAACGATCCGCTGATGCAAGGTCGGCTGTTTTCCTACCTGGATACTCAGTTGATACGTCTGGGTGGCCCGAACTTTCATGAGATCCCAATTAATCGGCCTGTCGCGCCACTACATAATAACCAGCGTGACGGCTTTATGCGGCAAACAGTAAATCGAGGCCAAACAAGTTACGAGCCGAATACTCTGAGAGGCGGCTGTCCCTTCCAGGCTGGAGTGGATATGAGTGGCTTTGCAAGTTACGCTGAACGCATTGACGCGAAGAAAGTGCGTGCCCGCAGCGCGAGTTTTCTTGATCACTTCAGTCAAGCGACGCTGTTTTATAACAGTCAATCCGATCCGGAACAGAGTCACATTATTCGGGCGTTGCGTTTTGAATTGGGAAAAGTCGAAACGCCTGCGATCAGAGAACGAATGCTGGGTCTCCTGGCGCAGGTAGACAAAGGATTAGCTCAAGCCGTTGCTGACGGACTTGGCCTGGCGGTACCCAAGAAGCTGGATAAGCCGATTAACATGAGCATTCCGGCCGACACCGATCCGCGGAAGCTGCAGCCAAAACGTGTCCCCCAGGAAGTTGAGACTTCACCAGCATTGAGCCAAATCAATAGCCCCAACTTCGCAAAGGATACGATCAAAACACGCAAGGTAGCGGTACTTCTCGCGGACGGCTTTGACGATCAGACTGTGGAGGAGATGAACACGGCTCTGCTTAACGCCGGTGCCGCGCCAAAAACAGTCGCACCGCGTTTAGGTACCCTTACGGGAAGTAATGCGAGCAAGCTTAAGGCCGACTTCAGTTTCCTCACGGCCTCATCCGTTCTGTTTGACGCTGTCTTCGTTCCCGGTGGTGAAGCGAGCGTCGATGCGCTAAGCATGCTGCCGGAAGCCAGCGAATTTGTGAGCGAGGCTTACAAACATTGCAAATCGATCGCGGCAAACGGAGCGGGTGCTGACTTCGTTAACGGCGCCCTGGGAACAGCCTTGGGCGTACCTGAAGGCGAGGAAGGGGTAGTTATAAATCGAGATGCACCGATCGACGAGATCGCCGAAGCCTTTATCGACGCGATCGCAGCGCATCGCCATTGGGCTCGCGAAAAAGCGCTGTAACAGCTAAGCCGTCGCAAGGTGTCGCGATCTCGCAAAATCGCAGCTCGGCCACGAGAAGCGCTGCGGCTACTACGGACTCACCGTTAGCCTTAGCGTATTCGATGTCTTCCCATTTGAATTACGAACCTGCACCGTGAGTTCGCCCGGCGTCTGTACAAACGAATTGACGAGCCGGCCGACAAGCTCGGTGGCGCTCGAACTCTCAATCGCAAGCGGCGTGTTGTTCACTAACAGTTCCGCTCCATCGAAGTCCGTACCGCTCACCACAAGTCTAAATTTCTTCAAGTTCTCGCCGACAAAAAGCTGATCCCTCACTTTGGACCGCTTTTTCTTGTAAACGAACATCGACGTGATTTGTGGCGTCTTATCCGGCGGAGGTGGAGGCGGGTTAGGATCATTCCTGGTTACCGCAAAAGTTCTCTGATTAGAAGACGTGTTATCAGGATTTCGCACCTCGAGGGTGATGGTTCGTTCGTTTGCGAGCGCGCCGGCCGGCAGATCCGCAATTAGTTCAAAGCTGAAAGAACCCTGTCGAGTGACGAGCGGAACGTTATCGGTCACATTGAACACCACCGCGCCGGGCTTGACGCGCCGGGTGCCCAGGACAATCGACACGCCGGTTGAACCAGCTTTCACCGCGGAGGGTCTTGGCGCGCCGATAAACGACAACGCGTCGCTTCCTGCGCGGTGAATTCGGTAAATAAAGTGATGGTGCTCGTTCAGATCGCGATGAGTCACCGGATCAAAGCGGGCGACGTAGATGTCGCCGCTAATCGGATCGATCGCCGTATCCACCGGGCCGTCGTTGGGATCGATCAAACCGAATTCTATAATCGAGGGCTCGACTCTGGTCGTTTGAAACCCTGTCGCTGCGCTTCCGGTGAGGATGAACCTCTGGAGGTCGCCGCCCTGTCCGGGCAAGTGCTTAAACAAAGTGACGAGCATTTGATTTGCCGAATCGCCCGCTTGAGGTCCGGTGTAGAAAGCAATCGAAGTCGGTGTAAGATGCGGGGCGAACGTGGCGATTGGACCGCGCACGCCGGCGCAAGCCGGGTTGCCGGCGTTGGGTGGACCTTCGCATCCGGGAAAGCCGTAGTGACTGCCCATGACGATCCAGTTGATTTCCTCCAACGGAGAAGTATCCTGCGCCTGTCCCAACTCTCCCGAACCCCCGTCGGTCGTAAACAACTGCCCGTTCTCCGGATGAAACGCCATCCCAAACGGATTACGAAGCCCGGTTGCAACTACGGAGATCGTTGGGTTGTCGACGTCGATCCGCAATATGCTCGCATTAAGTGGCCGCTCACCCGGCCGCCCGGGATCCGGGGTACCGGCATCAGTGGAGGAACCCTGACCAAAATACAACAATCCGTCCGGACCAAACTTGAGCCGGTCAGTCTGATGATCACCCTCGCTGGGCAAGCCGTCGATGATAATCGTGCTCTCATCTGCAACGTCATCCCCGTTGAGATCGCGCAGCCGAATTATTCGTCCGGCGCCGAACAATTCATTGTTTGTCAGAAACAAATCGCCGTTTGCCCGGAACTCGAGACCTAGCGGTTGAATCAGACCGGTCGCGAAAGTCTTAATCTGATCGAGTCTTCCGTCTTCATCGTTGTCGAGCATTATCAGGATCCTGCCGTTATAGGTCCCGACAAAAAGACGGCCGCGCGAGTCGAACGCCAACGACACCGGCCCGTTGTATGCGGAAGCTGCGAACTCCGGCACTCGCGTCGGATCCGCGAAGAGATTGAACTCAAAACCGGGAGCTATGGTAACCGGATTAGTCTGAGCGCCGATACGAGGCGGGATGGCGATCGACCCGAGAAACAGCAAAACCAGAACCAGGCTGGCCGTGCAGGCATATTTCAACTTCGTCAAAATTCCTATCCATTTCTAAACGACAAATCGTTATACAACCGTCGTTCACCCTTGAATTAGAACAGAAATACTAACGTGTGGCGCTCCCGGTCGGCAAATCCGTTAGTTTGGCTCCGGCAAGACTTGAAGAACGAGCTGGTTGGAACGGGCACCGTCTGGATTAACAAATTCGATCGAAAGAGCGACCGGCTCGGCAAGCATGAATCGCCTGAACCGCCCAACCAGAACCTGCGCCCCGTTTTCGGCTTGCTGCAATTCGGTTTTCAGCGCGCGCCCGTTTACAAAAATCTTCGAATCGGCGGTGTAGCCCGCTCCGGTTATGACAACATCAAACCTTTTGCCGTTGCTTTTCACCGTGAGCGGCTGCACCAGCTCCTGGTTGGAACGCCGACGAACTTCCGCGGTTTGCAAGCTCAGCGTCACCGGGGGTGGAGGATTCGGATTGATCAGCCGTTGAATCGTGCCGCCGAGCCCAACCACGTAAATCTCGCCCGCATCGTCTTCTCCAAACGAAGAGATATTCATCGTCGTGTCGAGCAACAGGCTCTGGGCGCCACCGAACAGGGTGAAGATCTCGCCCGTGCAGTAATCGGCGTAGACATATGTGCCGAACGGAAGGGTTTGCTTTTCGCCGCGATAGACATACCCGCCGGTGATCGAGCAACGACCGGCAGTGTGAAGGTACTCGGCTATTGGAGAAATCAGACCGGTCATCGAACATTGGCCGCCGCCAATGGTTGGATTGCAATGAGCGCCTTCGGTCACTCGCCATCCGTAGTTGCCGCCGCGGGTAATGATGTCGATTTCCTCCCACGCGTTCTGGCCAACATCGCCGACATACAGATCACCGGTCAATCTATCAAACGAGAAACGCCAGGGGTTTCGAACGCCAAGCGCATAGATCTCATCGCGCCCCGCGACTCCTCCAAAAAACGGATTGTCGACCGGGGACGAGTATGCGGTCGCGCCGTCGCGATGATCGACGTCGATTCGGAGTATTTTTCCAAGCAAGTTGTTCAAATCCTGAGCTCGATTGCCCGGGTCATTCGCGGATCCTCCATCGCCCATTCCGATGTACAAAAACCCGTCGGGTCCAAAGCTGATCATACCTCCATTGTGATTTGAAAAAGGTTGGGCGATCACCAGGAGCGGAGTTTCGCTGGTATCGGCGAGATTCGGGTCGCTTTCGGAGGCTCGATACTCGGCGATTACCGTCGCGCCGTCGGGATTTCGAGTGTAGTTCACGAAGAAACGCCGATTGTTCTCAAAGTCAGGGTGGAACGCGAGTCCCAGGAGACCGCGCTCACCGCCGGACTGAACCCGGGAAACAATATCCAGAAACACAGTCGGGGTTGTTGAGCCCGGCTGAAGAACCTTTATGCGACCGCCCTGTTCGACGACGAAAAGCCGGTTGCTGCCATCTCGCGCCCCGGTGATAAATAGCGGGCTAGCCAATCCTGAGATGAATGATTCGAGTTCAACCTGGATTGATGGAGGCTCATCCTGCGTATTCGCGCCGGTGTGGGTTGAAAAACAATAGATCAGGGTTATCAAAACGACGCCAGATAGGAGAGCTAAACAGCGTTTCATAAATACCTCTCTCCGCGAGGCTACACGGGGGCCCCGTCATTTGCTGCGTTGATTCATTCTTGGGAGAGATACGAGATTTGGGACTTTAGTGAGGCGCCCCGATCGTATTACGTCTGCACAAGCGTCGTTTGGATGTTAGACCGTCGTGTTTTTGTTGTCCATCCGGTGAGTTAGTGAGGTTACGTCTCGCAAGAGAGATTAAGCCACGTAGTAACGAATTTATTCGTTACTACGTGACGGTTAGCTTCCTGGCAATACGAATTACTTTCGTTTGCCGGTCCAGGTACCTTCGCCTATCTCTCCGAGCTTCACGGTACCTTTCATACTGTCCTTGCTCTCAATCTTGCCGGCGTATTCGATCGTAAGGTCCTGGCCCTGTGCATTGATCTTGATTGTGAATTTGATGTCGGCGCCTTTGACGGTCCCGGTCAGAGGACTCTCGCCGAACTGACCTTTGTAAGTTCCGGTCAGCGTCTCGCCATCCTGTTTGAACGTGAACGTTGGAGTTCCGGAGCCTCCGGACGTTTCAACGGTCACGCTCCATTCGCCGCTGATATTGGTAGCACCCGCTTGTGGCGCCGCTGAAGGCGCTGAAGCCGGAGCAGCGGCCCCCTCCTTATGCGGGACGGCCGACCACGGTCCGCTCGCCATGCCGCCGAAGTCCGCTTCGCCTTTCATCGAGTCTTTTTCAACTTTGCCCTTGTAAGTGATTACCAGATCCTGTCCCTGGAACGAGACCTTCATCACAAAGGTAATGTCGTTGCCGCTTAGCGAGACGCTATCGAGCGGACGCTCGCCACGCGCGCCTTTAATCACAGCGGCCAACTTATCTCCGTCTTTCTTTATCGTCAGCACGGAGGTGCTCTTACCTTGCGGCGACTCTACGGTGATGTCCCAGCTGCCGACAACGGTCGGGCTCTGGGTGGCCTGCGAGGTCACGGCGATTAACAACACAAGTGTCGGGATGAGTGTTACTGAGAGGGCTCTCTTCATTTGATTCTCTCCTTGATTGAACCAGATAACGTTGTAGCGGGCTGCGATCTTTTTACAAGAAGGCCAAGCCGTTGTCATTCAAAGCTCGGTTACGACGTGTGGGTCGCCTCATCAGACTCCTCTTTTGTATCGGCGTAATTGTAGCTTTGCAGCTTTCGATAAAGCGTCTTGCGGCCGATGCCCAATATCTGCGCGGCACGGGTCCGGTCGCCTCGGGTGTAAGCCAGCGTCTGCATGATCATTCGTTTTTCGGCTTCGTCGATGGTCGTGCCCACCTCAACCTCGATCGTCTTGCTTGCCTCCGCGCCGCGCACAGCGTGAGGCAAATCGTCAATCGCGATCATACGGCCCTGAGCGATGATCACCGCGCGTTCCATCGCGTTTTCAAGCTCTCGCACGTTACCGGGCCAGTCATACCTCCGTAGCCACTCGAGCGCTTTCTTGGTAATCCCGGTTATGTTTTTGTTTGATCGCTTTTTGTAGATCTCAAGGAAATGGGTTGCGAGCAGCGGGATGTCCTCGCGGCGCTCTCTTAGCGGTGGAAGTTTTATCGGGTAGACATTCAACCGGTAAAAGAGGTCGCGCCGGAACCGCCCATCGCTGACAGCTTGTTCGAGATCGACGTTTGAGGCCGCGATTACCCGCACGTCCGTTTTGACAATCTCGTTACCGCCGACCCGCGCGAATTCGCCGTTTTGAAGCACTCGCAGCAACCGCACCTGCGCCGACAGCGACATCTCGGCTATCTCATCCAGAAACAGGGTGCCGCCGTTCGCTTCTTCGAACTTACCGATCCGCCGGCTGCGGGCGTCGGTAAACGCCCCTTTCTCGTGTCCGAACAACTCAGATTCGAGCAGAGTTTCGGGGATCGCGCCGCAGTTGATTTTTATGTAAGGCTTTTCCACTCGCGAGGACCGAGATTGAATCAAGTCGGCCATCAACTCCTTGCCGGTTCCCGACTCACCCTGGATCATAACGGTGGTGTAATTGTCGGCAACATACAGCGCCATCTGCATAGAGCGCATGAAGTTTTCGCTCTTGCCCACCAGACCACTTCCGCTGTGCTGGCTGTGAGCGTGTTCCAGCTCGCGCCGCAGTCTCAACACCTCGGCCGACAGCCGCGCCTTCGAGAGCGCAATCGCAAGTTGGTCGGCGATTCCCAGCGCCAGCGCGGTTACCTCTTTGGCGAACGATTGTTGCGCTTCGGACCACAGGAGAATCAGCGCGCCGAATATCTTGTCCTCTATCAGGATCGGGGCGACGATCGCCGCTCCCGCGTTGAAGACTTCTGTCAGAAAGGAGCGAGCGTACTCGTGCTGGTCCGGGCTGAGGATCTTGAGCATCTGACCGCGTCCGACGGTCTTCGGCATCAAATCGAGAATCGGGAACTTCAACGACGGCCGCTTGAGGATTTCTTCACTCTTGCTTCCGGCGGTGCGCAGATTCGTAAAATGTATCTCGCTGTTGTTGGCGTCGATTATCGCAAGGCACGCGGCCTGGATTCGAAGCAGGTCGACCGAGCGATCGAGTATGCGCTCGATTACCTCGGTGAAATCGGAACCGGTGTTGATGTCGTTTGCGATCTCCAGCAGGACCTTATTGATTCGCGCTTCCCGTTCCTTCTCTGTGTAGATATGGGTGTAGCGGTAGCCGATTGCGATGTGCTGCGCGAGGTTGCGGATAAAATTTATCTCGTCATCGTTCCAGTGATAGTGCTCGCGGCAGTGATGGAGGCCCAACATTCCGAGCAGTTGCAGGTTGAAGGTGATAGGAACGATAAGGACTGATTTGCTTCCAAGCCCCTCGATCAGCTTCTGAAGGATTGGTGCGACTTCGGGGGATGAGGTGTCCTCTATTGCCTGCGGGCTGTAGAGATCAACCCCCTCCTGAAGCCGTTCCAGATCGACTCTGAGTTGAACGCCGAGCAACGAAGGCAGTTCATCCGCAACATTCGCGCGGTATTCGTGGTTGATGCGCAGATGGTTTTCCGGGGTCAGGGTCATCACATCGCAACGATCGACGCCCATCATCTTACCAACCTCGGTGACTGTTGCCTGAAGAAAGTGGTCGAGGTTTATGACCGAAAAAGTCTCTGAGCCGATGCGGTTGAGGATCGCCTCGCGCGCTTCGTGCATCTTGAGCTTGCGCTCGAGCGAAAGTGAATCCCTCATTTTCTTACCGTGTGAAAGTTATGGAAAGGCTTTCGCCGCCGTCTGGATTGCGCAGTTTGATTCGGGTCGGCACACCCGACGGCAACGCTGAAGCAGGTACGCCCTTCGCCACGAAGGCCGTCCCGTCCTCACTTTGCGGCTTCGTGGTATATGCGACTGTTCCAATCACCACTGACACGCCGCGCTGCATGCCGGACCCGTAAATGCTTAGTTTTTGTTTTTTGGCTTTGAAGGAGACTTCCTGCAACGCGGGCGGAGTGATGTTCACCTGACTCGTCAGGGCGCCGATGGCGCTGAGTCGCCCGCCTCCTTTGACGTGTTCGAGGAGGTTCGGCTCCACCTCCACACCCTCGATGATTCTCCGTTTCAGCAGGATCGCGCCGTCACTCGGATGCATCGATTTCGCGAGCGCCGCGACTCCGGAAACACATGCCGCCGACACTGAGGTTCCGCTCGCGCTGGTGTACCAATTCGCGGGATCGGTATCTTCAGTACAGAGAAAGCAGTTCCCCCTCGCTTGGGTTGTCAGAACCGAGACACCAGGCGCCGCAAGATGCACCGAATTCGGGCCGAACCCGGTTTGGATCACGTAAGGATTGTTGGCTGGGCGCCATATGTCGTCATTGAAATCCGATGCCGCCACGACGATCTGGTTCGGCAAAAAATACGACGCCGGATAGATCTTGCTGTAATCCAGGTTGTACCCCTCGTTGCCGGCAATGCAAACCAGCAAGACCCCGGCATCGTTGGTTGCTTGAACGGCATCCGCGAGCGCCTGGGCCGACTGCGGCGAGACCAGATCTGCATCCAATAACGTTACCCAGCTGGCGTTGATGATCGATGCCCCGGCAACAATGGAATAGAGCAGCGAGCGCGCGGCATCGGCTACCGTCGCGCTGAATTGAGAGGGGTCAGCACCGTACCGTTTATAGAAACGCGCGGGCAGGATTTTCGATTGACACACACCGGAGATGCCGACGTTGTTGTTCATCTCGGCCGCGATGATTCCGGCCATCTGTGTACCGTGACCCACTGCATCGCTAGTGTCCCCGTTCTGATCCGCCACGTTGAACCCATGAACATCGTCGACAAATCCGTTCTTATCGTCGTCGACCCCGTTGCCGGGAACTTCGCCGGGATTCGTGTAGATGTTTCGAGCGAGATCAGGATGAGTAAGGTCGACCCCGGTGTCCGACAGCGCGACTATTACGTCAGGACTTCCCACCGTGATGTCCCAGGCTTTGTAGGCCTTGATATCGGCGTTTTGCGTGGTCGCATAGTCCCCTATGATGATCCCGCTGTTGAGCAACGCCCACTGCTGTGAGAACTGAGGATCGTTTGGGATGATCGTGCCCGGTTTTACAAGATAGTTGGGCTCGGCGTATTCAACGTCCTCGCGCGCTCGAAGCTCACTAACCTTTGCTCGAACATCCGAACCCGGCTCGAGCTTGAGCACAAATAGTCGGTCCAATCCTCGCGCGCTGAAGAGTTGACTGATCTCCTGATTTGAAGTGGCTCCTACAAGCTGCTCGGCCGGCAAAACAGCGTCCTCTCGTGTCAGCCGGGCGATGCTCATCAGCTTCTCAGCTTGACCGGCAACCTGGAGCTGCGGCGCATCCGGTCTGAGCTTTACTATGACCTCGTCGGGCGCATAGGTTGATGGACTGTGATTTTTTGTTGCCGAGACACGCAACGCCGGCACGGCTAATACCAGGGCCGATATTAATGCGCAGATGAGGAAACGGGCTTTTAGCATAGTGCTTTAGAACCAGCAAGTCTTAAGAATCGGGAGTCCTTGCTTATAACCTAATGGCGCGTCATTTTCAATGTAAATCATCACTTGATAAGGTGTTCCGCGCACCGAAAAGTGGTGAGTATAAGCAGCTGCTGACTGACCGTTCAACGTCTGCCGGCGCCCGCATTCAGGTCAGGGAGGCAAGCTCCTGCTCGATCTCGGTTCGGGCTCGCTGAAGGTCGAGAAGGTAGGGCGGCGCGGCTCTTTCCCCGCATTCTTCCCGCGTGAGCCGGCAGCGCTCACAAGTGCCGTCGATATCAAGCCGGGTGATTGAAGGGTCCTTCGCAAATCCGACTATACGCTCAAATTCCTCATCACAACGGAAGCCGAGCGACACCGATGATGTCGCCGCAGGGTTCAACGCCAGCCGTCTGGCCATCGCAATGCACAGGTAACGCTCATTTGTATCAACGAATCGTGAAAGCTGCGCGCCGACGATTGGCTCGGCGGGTTTTCTTCGGCCGGCGGTTTCGCCCTCCAGATCGTGGAGAATCCTGATCGCCAGCCAGCGCCTGCAGTAGTGCTCGTCCAATCCGGTGCCGCCCGGGATCAGCACCTGCGACATATTCAGATGCTTAACCAACCTGTATTGACCGGCTTCGTGATTAAAGCGAAGAAAGTGGAGCTTTATTCCGAGGTATTGAGGCAAGACTTCGGTGAGCCTGTACATGAAAATTTCCGGAGTCACTTCATACCTGGCGAGGAAGTCGCGGAACCGTCGCGGCTGCCAGCGCTCCAGCGCAAAGAACTCCTTTGTGTCCGCGAGCAATCGCTCACGATTTATCAAAAGTGCGCCTGCGAAGTAGGAGGCTTTGAAATCATTGAGCACCTGTTCGAATGAATCGACGCGTTCCGGAGCCGAGGTCATCGCGCGATCCTTGAGGCCAAGCACCTGGTAGCCAATCTCACGCGCCAGGATGAACTTCTTCTGTCGCTCGCTGAGCGCCGGATTGATCAACAGAGTCGGCGCCACGCCGCGCCGGGTCACCAGCACCGACCGGAACTGCCGAAGCTTGGGATGCTTGCTCAACTCCTTCTCGTCGAGCCCAAAGTCAAAGCGCTTCTCGATCAACGAACGGAGATCGGTAAAACTCGGCGTCGGTTCGGATTTGATTTTCGCGTTGTGAGCGAATTCATCTACCGCACGCTCGATATCCGGAAAATAGTTCTCGTGCAGCTCCTGATAGGATCTTAGAGCGGCGCGGTACAAATGCTCGACGCCAATGTTGTAGCTCTCGGCTATTCCGATCAACGCGCTGACCAACGCGCTGGCTTCGAGCGGCTGGCGAGTCATTAACTCGACCACCTGAGCAGGCGAGATGCCAAACAAATGAAACGGGAAATTATGCAGAACCGGGGATCCGAGAAAATCGGATAACGGACTGAGCTGTTCGTCGAGCCTTATCGATACCAGGTCATCATAGTTGCGTCCGAGAGCCTCGGCCATGCGCGCGATTTTTTCCGCCTTAGGATACTTCTTGCCGTGCTCGATCTCGGTGAGATAGGACGTCGACAGGCTTGTCCGCACACCCAGATCGGTCAGAGAAAGCCCCGCCTGCTCGCGGAACTGCCTGAGTTTCATGCCGAAAATGACTTTATGATTGAGGCCCATCGGACTCCATCGGATTTGAAAAGACACCACTTCAGATACGAGAGGCTCGCTCTTACTTAAGTCTCAAACTAACGCTTGCCGCTTGAAGGTGTCAAATCGGTTGCTGTGTCACCGAACCTGGCGTTAACATCGCATAGTCTTGCATAAGGTCTGACAGGAGGATTCCAAAGTGTCACAGATCATATGGTGGATAATCGTTGGGTTGGTGGTAGGTGCGCTGGCGCGGTTGCTGGTTCCGGGAAGGGACCCAATGGGCTGGCTGGCCACGATAGTGTTGGGGATCGCCGGTTCTTTTCTTGGCGGCTTTATCAGCAGCCTGATCTGGCCACCGGCTAACGGAAGTCATCTCCAACCCGCCGGCATCCTTCTCTCGCTGGTTGGTGCGATAATTCTGCTTTTGATCTGGCGCAGACTAAGACCCGCATAGTGATTGCTTCGCTGCAGGTCGCGCCTAACACAGCTCAGGGACCGGTCGAGAAGCGCATCGAGCATAAGTCCGCCCGCGTTACAAACGCCAGAAAGCGTGACCCGATCGAAGCTATCGTACGCCCGCGGGTGTTTCGATGATGCTGCGTCCTATCGAGCGGACAGGACCTCGACGGGTTCTTTCAAAACTCTCGATTTCAACTTTGACGCTGCTTTGCTGGCCGATATCAGTTCGAGAAACGCTCGCGCCGCCTGCGATTGATAGCGATCCTTGTTATAGATCAATCCCAGTTTTCGCTGAAACCGCGCATCGCGAATGGCGAGCGCTCGCAGGCTTCCTTCTTCGATCTCTTTCGAAATGCACAATCGGGGTACGATTGAGATTCCCATGCCGATTGAAACAAAACGCTTGATGGTCTCAATCGACGCCAGCTCCATTGTTACTCTCATCTTTACGCCGCCGTCGTTGAAATGCTTTACCAGCCGTTCGCGAGTCGTCGTGCCGACCTTGTGAAGAATAAACGGCTCAGCTTCAAGATCGTTCATCCTTACCGAACGCCGCGAGGCAAGTGCGTGCGCGGGCCCAACGATCAACGCCATCTCGTCCCGGTGAATCGTGAGAGTCTCGAGTCGCGAATTCTTTACCGGCAGCGTCACAATTCCGAAGTCCAGGTTACCTTCGATGACTCGCTCAGTGATAGAGCGGGTTATCGCGCGATGAATATCGACCTGCACCTTCGGGTAAGCCCTGGTGAAGGTGGATAAGACCTCCGGCAGCAGGTACAGGCAAGTGGTTTCGTTTGCGCCCAGCCGCAGCGTGCCGCGGCTAAGCCCGCGCAGCTCCCCGATCGCCAGCACGGCTTCCTCGCGAAGACCGAGCAGGCGTTTCGAGTACTCGGAGAGCAACTCGCCCGCAGCCGTTAACCGGATGCTCTTGCCCATTCGATCAAACAACGGTTCGCCCAGCTCGCTTTCGAGAAGCTTGATCGTCGAGCTTATCGCCGGCTGAGTCCGCCCGATCCGATGGCCGGCGCGTGAAAAACTCTTCTCTTCAGCTACCGCCGTGAAGACCTCCAGCTGCCATAACTCCATTCGCTGAGCCCCTTTCTGCGATAAACAGATTTTATAGCTAGCATAAAAAGAATAGATTTTACAAATCCGAACCGTTGGAGTAAAAGGTGTAAGTGTCACGGCGGTCAGCCTACCAATTTTGGTTTTAGGTTTTTGGGTTGGATAGCCCCCGCAATCTCAAACCCGAAACCGGAGATCCGAAATTGGTAAGCTGACCGCCGCATACTTTTTGAAAACACCAACCCAACAGATCGCCGCAACAGCAGCGTAGACTGTCTAGTCTGCGCCTCTCAAGTTGTGTGGGCGATCCCAACGCGCAGACTGGACAGTCTGCGCCACCTAAGGAGGATCTATGAGCGCAGAAGCTGCACTAAAGTTCGCGGCCGAGCATGGAGTGGAATTCGTGGATGTCAGATTCACGGACCTGCTCGGCCAGTGGCACCACCTCACAATTCCAATCGAAGAGTTCGGCGTGGACGCTTTTGAGAACGGAGTTGGATTCGATGCATCGAGCCTTCGCGGATGGGCGGCGATCAACGAATCAGACATGCTGTTGATCCCGGACGCCTCGCGTTACTGGATCGACCCGTTCATGAAGCCTGCCACCCTTTGTCTAATTTCGAGCGTCTTTGACCCAATTACAAAAGACGGCTACTGGCTTGATCCGCGCGCTGTTGCGCAGCGGGCGCAAAACTATCTGAAATTCACAGGCCTCGGCGATATCGTCTACTTTGGACCTGAAGCCGAATTCTTCATATTCGACAAAGTCTCTTTTCACAACGAAGGGCATACATCGGGCTACTCGGTCGACTCGATGGAAGGACCCTGGAATACTTCGGCAGAGCGCGGAGGCTCGAACGGTCACGGCTATCACATCAGACCAAAGGAGGGATATGTCCCGCTGCCGCCGCTCGATTCGATTTCCAACCTGAGATCCGAAATCGCGACGCTGCTCAGACAAGCCGGGATCCCGGTCGAATGCCATCATCACGAGGTTGCGACCGGCGGTCAGTGCGAAATCGATTTCCGTTACAACACCTTGCTGACAACCGCCGATAATCTGATGGTCTTCAAGTACACGGTCAAGAACGCGGCGATGGCGGCCGGCAAGGCGGCAACGTTCATGCCGAAGCCGATCTACGGAGACAACGGAAACGGTATGCACTGCCACCAGTCGATTTGGAAAGACGGCAAGCCGCTGTTTGCGGGCGACAGATACGCGGGAATATCCCAGATGGCGCTCTACTACATTGGCGGTCTGTTGAAGCACGCACGGGCGATCGCGGCGTTCGCCGCGCCGACGACCAACAGCTACAAACGACTCGTGCCCGGATTCGAAGCGCCGGTCAATCTCGCTTACTCGAGTCGGAATCGGTCGGCCGCGGTGCGCATACCGATGTATTCCCAGAGTCCCAAGGCCAAGCGACTGGAATTCCGCCCGCCCGATCCATCTTGTAATGCTTATCTGGCGTTCTCGGCGATGCTAATGGCCGGGCTCGACGGCATCCAGAATCAGATCGATCCGGGTCCGCCGCTCGACAAGGACATCTACGATCTGTCGCCCGAAGAGCTTAAGAACGTTCCATCGATGCCGGGTTCTTTGGAGGAAAGCTTGCAAGCACTGGAGAGCGATTACGATTTCCTGCTTGCGAATGAAGTGTTCACCGGCGATTTGATCGAGCGCTGGATCGAGTACAAACGCGGTCACGAGATCAACCCGGTGCGCATGCGGCCGCACCCGATTGAATTCTCGATGTACTTTGACGCGTGAGCCGTTTGAAGAGGGCGGAGCAATCGCTCCGCCCTTTCTTCAATTTGATCCATGGGTCAGGCGGCCGAAGGTTTCCGCGACCGAGCGAGCTTAGAAACAGTCACAAGTGCTATCCCAAACACGACGCACGCGGCTAACTCCCATTGAAGATTTATTGCCGAGTCGCGGTTTCCTTCGAAGTGAATCCTGCCGAACCATTGCTGGTCGAACATCTTGAATATTTCAACCCAGCAGCACAAACCAAATGCGGTGGTCGTGACAAAAAACACCAACATATCAGCCGGCAGCTTTTTGACAAGGTTGCGCAATCCAACACGAACCAACTCGCCGGCAGGTCGTTTTGCCAGGCGCTCGCGGACGGAAAACAGCAACGTCGCCACTGCGATGAACGCTATAACACCGATGAAATCGTAAAACAGATCGTTAGGGGTATCGTACCACCAGTGTATGCGTTCGAATCCGCTCCAAAAGTATTCATCCCACAACTCCAGGATCTCGTACCAACCACAATAGGTGAACGCGACGGAAGTCGCTATAAATCCGAGCAGAGTGTTGGAGAGCTTGAAACCCATCCGCCGCGTCGCGGCTCTCAGCAACCAAAAGGCTCCGACCGCGGAGAATCCAGATCCCGCAAAGTGCGCAAACTCGTCATAGTCACGCAACGGCCCGAACGGATGCCCGTACAGCCCCAACTTGTTCCCAAGTATGTCGACAGCCACAGCAGCCGCGAGACAGAGGACCACGAAGATCGGCGCTCGTAAGCCCTGTCGAAACCTGAAAAAGAAATAGAAAAGTAGTAAGAGCGCGCAAGTGTAGAAAGTGTTGATAGGCCACTCGCGATAAGGAAGCCCGATCAACAACAGTGATTTTAACGAAAAGCTGATAACGCAGAAGCCGTAGAATTCTATTTGTCTGTATATCGAATTGGTCCCCGCCGTCGTCGCCACATCCTCCATTAGTAACGCTCCCTAAAAAAGAGTATAAGTGCTATAGGTCCTATAGGTCCTCTATTTCCGATGACAGCAACGATAGGACAAACCACAATCACCGGCAACCAGAACCTGGTAGATAATCTCAAACGTTTCGTCACCTTTGAAGAGCTTCGGAGTTCCGATTTCTATCGAGAGCACGAAACCGAGTTACGCCGATTGCTGGACGAACCCCGAGTCTATGAGTTTCCCCGCGCCCGGCCGCGGCTTCGATCCTTCCTCCGGGTAATCGAATGGAACATTGAACGCGGCGTTCATCTTGAAGGAATCATTGATGCGCTTAACGCTCACCCTGTGCTGCGGTTCGCCGACCTGCTGCTTCTAAATGAGCTGGACTGCGGGATGATCCGTTCCGGAAACCGCAATGTCGCATCTGAGTTGAGTCACGCGCTGGAAGCTCATGCCGTTTTCGGCGCCGAGTATCTGGAGCTAACAAAAGGGACCGGCGATGAGTTGACGGTCGTCGGGGAAAACACGAGCGCGCTGCACGGCAACGCCATTCTGACCCGGCATACTTTTGCGAACCCCCAGGTGATTCGGCTGCCGAGATGTGAAAACAACTTCGAAAGCAAAGAACGTCGAATCGGTGGCCGGATCGGCATACTGCTCGATCTCCAGATAAATGACGGAAGTTTAGTGGTCGGCAATACTCATCTGGACGTAACCAACACTCCGGGCTGTCGCGGGAATCAGATGCGCGCGATGCTTCAAGCGGTTGACGCGCGTAACAGCGAACTCCAAAGCCGTCAGGCGATCGTCGGCGGCGATCTGAACACGCACACTTTCGCGCGCGGCTCCAGGTATCGTGCAATGAAGAGTACCGCGGCAATTCTCACCAGCAACCGTGAGAACCTGAGCGAGAGGCTGATTCACCCGGAGACCAGAGAACCCGCAGTACGCGAGTTCGTGAGGTTCGGATATGATACCGAGGGTTTTAACGATCGCCTTTCCACGAGCCGCACGATCGTTTCGAATCTCGATGACTCAGCTCGACTGCCAGGGGTGATGAAGTGGTGGGTTAAACGTCGTATCCCGCCCGAAGGCCTCTTGCTCGAGTTTCGTTTGGACTGGCTCGCCGCTCGCGGTTTGCGAGCGCTTGGAGACGACGAAATCAACGACGAGCAGACCGGGGTATCGAGCGTTTCCGCAAGGACGATTCAACGTTTAACCCGCAACGGTTTGCCGCTATCGGATCACGATCCCATCGTGTTTGATGTTGATTTGTCTGCGCGTCACTAGAGCGCTTCCCCTAGCGCGCACGCCTCAACTGTCTTGTTTTGTAAGCTTCGACACCGCGGTCACGGATGTAAATCAAGTCATCGGCGGTCAGATCCTTGTACCCCGAATCAGCGAGCTGCTTTATGAAGGCGGCAGTAACGTTCCGGCTCCGCAATCGAATTAAAGTTTCAAGCGGGATGTTGTCGTACCCAATTGACTTCAATTCTCCGACAAAAGCGGGCGTCACCGAGTGGCTTTTCATTCGAATAAGCGTCGCCGCCGGGATACTGCTGTAGCCGGCGGCCCTTAGCTCGCCAACAAACGCCGGGGTCACCGAGTGGTTTCGCATTCGAATGAGGTCATCCACCGAGAGCGCTTTGTATCCAACGTCGCCAAGCGATTTGATATAAGCAGTATCGATGTTGTGATTGCGCAACCTCACCAGTTTATCGGCCGACAAGCCTTCATATCCTGCTGTTTTCATCTCCCGGATGAACGCCGCATTGATCGAATGGCTGCTAAGGCGAGCGACATCGTGAGCTGACAGGCTGTCGAGACCCAAAGCTTTCATCTCGGCTATGAATTCCGGCGTAACGTTGTGGTTTCGCAGACGTACGATCTCGTCTACGGTGGCATTCTGATACCCCGACGCGTGCATTTCTGTGACGAAGCCTCGACTGACGTCACGCAAAGCAAGCCTGAGAAGCTGATAGCTCGTGAGGTTGTCGTAGCCCATCGATTTCATTGACGCGATATAGTCCCGACTAGGAGTGAATTGATAATCACCAAGCCCGCTTCCGTTTCTCATCATCCCGTCAAACACAACCGTTCCCGCGTCCCTCACCAGCTCAAAATGCACGGGAGTAACATCGGTGCTCCCGATGTTCGCGGGGAGGCCCTTCAGCTTTTCCTTCTGCAGGTCAAACGAAGTGCCAAACATCCAATCATCGGTTCCGGAGACGACCTTAAGACTCACCCAAAACTTGTTGGTGTCGAACCGGCCCGTCCACTCGCCCTTGAAGACCTCCTGGGCGCTTACGGAAATTGAAATCAACCCGATGAATGCGCTGGTGGCTAACAACAATGTTCTTTTCATTCGAATGGTCTCCTTATCGAGGTCGAAATACCGATTTGATTCCCAGTTTGGCACGGCGTGCAGCTGTGTCCGTCCCTGCTTGATCAGTCAGTGACATCGAGGCTCCAAAGGTTTCAACTGCGTGACCATCCCAATGATTACCGGCTCCGCCGACGGGGTCGATAACCAGGCGTCTTGAATCAATTTGACCGAATCCACAACTCACGCTGACCGAACAAAAGCTTGCGGCTAAAGGAGCAAGCGCCCGCTCGCCTAGATAACTACAGTCCCACCAGCACGTTAGCCGACTCGGCTCGAATGGTTCCGGTTGGCACCCTGCTTGTATGTTGAGGCCATTGAATCGATGAAGCTCGTTGATGAAAGGTACGAATGGCAGCAGCACACTGGCTAGAGGATAAGAACACGGAGGTAATTATGAAACGTCGAATAATATGTCGCGGAGTGATCTGGGAAACCTACCGATAACCCGTAGCAATCTTCTGAGCAGTCCATTTGATGCCCTCCATCAGGAGGACCGTGTTCATAGACGCCGTGACGAGACGTCTGCGCCCTTCGTCAGGAGGGCCATTGAGTTTGGACATCTCGTAGGCAAATCCCACCAAAGTTGGTGGATCTTTCATACTCAACCTACGTCGGGGCCGGACAATCGCTCTTCCCCAATTCCACCAACGCAAGGACCATCCTGTTTCCACTAATTGTGGATCGTTTGGTTATTGTCGTAGTATGAACGCGAGCTGAAAATATGGTTGATATTCACAGTCACATCTTGCCCCAGGTAGATGACGGCTCGCATAGTCTCGAAGAATCGGTTGAGATGTGCCGCGCGTCTGCCGAGGATGGCGTTCGGATTATGGTCGCTACACCGCACGCGCACGATGGAATGCACAAAACTCACGATCCTGAGTTCCTGCGGCAAAAGGTCGCCGAGTTAAATAGCCAGCTTGGTGGTAGCCCTAAAATAGTGCTCGGTTGCGAGCTTCGCTTTACCCACGCGCTTGTTCAACAGATATGTGAGACTCACAGCGCACCCACAATTGCCGGCGGACCCTATGCTCTGGTTGAGTTTCCCCACGCGGTCGTGCCACCGGGTAGCGAGCACCCGCTGTTCGAGCTGATGAGCAATCAAATCACGCCGATCATCGCCCACCCGGAGCGGAACATGATGCTGCTCAATGAACCCGAACGATTCTACGAGCTGGTGTCGATTGGGGTGCTTGGCCAGATGGACACAGGGTCGATCACCGGTCAGTTTGGCAAGAAGGTTCAGCAGGCAGCGCGAGTGATGCTTGAGAACGGATTAATCCATTTTATCGCGAGTGATTGTCACAACACGCGCAACAGACTGCCTGGGATGTCGGCGGCCGTAGCCGCCACGGCGGAGATCGTCGGCGAGGAATACGCTCACGCGATAGCAGACGACAACCCGGCAGCGGTCGTTGAGGGAAAACCCATCCCAACGCGTCCAGCCGCTATGGTCCCGCAAAAAAAGCGTAAATGGTTGTTCTTTGGGAGAGGATGACGGATTTCTATTTGTTATTTTCTATTTGCTATTTTCTATTTCCTGATTGGTAAACTCTATCAACTTCTCCAGCTTGTGAAGCGCCTTTCCACTGTCTATCGACGCAGCCGCAGCAATGACCCCTCCTCTCAGATCAGACGCACGGCCGCTGGCCACTAAAGCTGCAGCCGCGTTCATTAACACGATGTCCCGTCGCGGTCCGCGTACACCTCGCAGCACCTCGAGGATGATCCGGCTGTTCTGATTCGCGTCGCCGCCCTGG
>Ga0075418_10001488_pt1 | contig 26594 bp, 26 predicted proteins | sample SoiMetdeltSBSDD2_FD_81776 | JGI IMG/M metagenome (GOLD analysis project Ga0075418, IMG submission 81776) | Bulk soil microbial communities from a Populus tree surrounding site in Tennessee, USA - Soil MetaG P. deltoides SBSDD2 | ecosystem: Environmental > Terrestrial > Soil > Tree plantation...
CAGGACCCGATGGCGCTCCAGCGCCTGTACGAGGCCGCCGAGAAGGCGAAGGTCGAGCTGTCGTCCACGATGACGACGCAGATCAACCTCCCGTTCATCACGGCGACTCCGGAGGGGCCGAAGCACCTCGACCTCCAGCTCACGCGGGCGAAGCTCGACGAGCTGACGCACGCGCTGCTCGAGCGGACGGTCGAGCCGACGAAGCAGGCGCTCGCGGACGCAGGGATCGGCGCGTCCGACATCGAGCACGTCGTCCTCGTCGGCGGCATGACGCGCATGCCGGCCGTGCAGGAGAAGGTCAAGGAGCTGATCGGGAAGGACCCGCACAAGGGCGTCAACCCCGACGAGGTCGTCGCCGTCGGCGCAGCGATCCAGGGTGGGGTGCTGAAGGGCGACGTCAAGGACGTGCTCCTGCTCGACGTGACCCCGCTATCGCTCGGCATCGAGACGAAGGGCGGCGTGTTCACGAAGCTCATCGACCGGAACACGACGATCCCGACCCGCAAGTCGGAGGTCTTCACGACCGCCGAGGACAACCAGCCGTCCGTCGAGATCCACGTCGGCCAGGGCGAGTCGGAGATGATCGGCTTCAACAAGACGCTCGGCAAGTTCCAGCTCGTCGGCATCGCGCCGGCGCCGCGCGGAATGCCGCAGATCGAGGTCTCGTTCGACATCGACGCGAACGGGATCATCAACGTGTCCGCCAAGGACCTCGGCACCGGCAACGAGCAGCAGATCCGGATCGAGGGCGGCTCCGGCCTCAGCGAGGAGGAGGTCGAGCGCATGGTCTCGGACGCCGAGACGCACGCGGGCGAGGCGCACCGGCTCCGTGAGCTCGCGGACGCCCGGAACGCCGGCGAGGCGCTCGCGTACCAGACCGAGCGCACGCTGACGGAGCACCGCGACAAGCTGGAGGAGGCGGACGCGTCCACGATCGAGGGCCGGGTCATGGAGCTCCGGCAGGCGGTCGAGGGCTCGGACGTCGCGGACATCCGCGCGAAGACGGATGCGCTCCACGAGGCGTCCCGCTCGCTCGCAGACGCCGTCTACGCGCAGGCCTCCGCCCAGGCGGCCTCGCAGGCGACCGGCAACGGCGCCGCGGCCGGGGACGAGGTCGTCGAGGACGCGGACTTCGAGGTTCTCGACGAAGAGGAAGCGGCGAAGTCGTGACGCAGCGGAAGGAAGGGGTGGAGTCGGTCGAGGCCGACTCCACCCGGCTCGACGACGAGCGCATCGCCGCCCTCGAGGCCGAGCGGGACGAGTACCTCGACCTCCTGCAGCGAAAGCAGGCGGAGTTCGAGAACTTCCGCAAGCGGGCGGCGCGCGACCAGGAGCGCCTGGTCGCGCACGCGCACGAGCGGCTCGTCCGCGAGCTGCTGCCGGTCCTCGACGACCTGGAGAGGGCGCTCGAGGCTGCCGAGCGCCACGAGGAGGCGGCGCTCGTCGACGGCGTGAAGCTCGTCGAGCGGTCGCTCCGCGCGGCCCTCGAGAAGGAGGGGCTCGTCGAGATCGAGACCGACGGGCCGTTCGACCCGCACGTCCACGAGGCCGTCCTCGCGCAGCCCCGCGAGGACGCGGAGTCGGGCGCTGTCGTGGACGTCCTCCAGCGCGGCTATCGCCTCGGCGACAAGGTCGTGCGGCCGGCGCGCGTGATCGTGGCGGAGTGAGCGGCTAGTGGCCCCCCGCAGCCCGTACGAGGTGCTCGGCGTCCCGAAGACGGCGCCTGACGACGAGATCAAGAAGGCGTACCGAAAGCTCGCCCGCGAATACCACCCCGACCGGAACCCGGGCGATACCGACGCCGAGGAACGGTTCAAGGACGTCCAGTCCGCCTACGACACGCTGCGAGACCCGGAGAAGCGCCGCGCCTACGACAGCTTCGGCACCGCCGGGCGGGGCGGCTTCCCCGGCGGAGGCGCGGGGGGCGTGCGGTTCGAGGAGTTCGACCTCGGCGACCTCGGCGACCTGTTGGGCGGCATGTTCGGCGGTGGCGCTCGGCGCCAGGGCGCGCGTGAGCCGATCCGCGGCGACGACCTCGAGACGCGGGTGCGGATCTCGTTCGAGGACTCGCTCGACGGCGTGCAGGTGCGCGTGCCGGTCGAGGCCGAGTCCGTGTGCCACGTCTGCCACGGGACGGGCGCGGAGCCGGGGACGTCCCCGATCGTCTGCCCCCAGTGCGGCGGCCGCGGGGTCGTTTCCGACTCGCAGGGGCTCTTCGCCTTCTCGCAGCCGTGCCCGCGCTGCCAGGGAAACGGCGCGATCGTGGAGAAGCCGTGCAAGAACTGCCGCGGCAGCGGACGCGAGCGGACCACGAAGCGGTACGCGGTCAAGGTCCCCGCGGGCGCGCGGAGCGGGACGCGGATCCGGCTGAAGGGGAAAGGCGAGGCCGGCCGGAACGGCGGCCCTGCGGGCGACCTCTACGTGGTCGTCGACGTCGAGCCGTCTCCGCTCTTCGAGCGCCGCGGCGCCGATCTCGTGCTGGATGTCCCCGTCACGTACGCGGAGGCAGCCCTGGGCGCGAAGGTCGAGATCCCGACTCCCGGCGGGCCGGTCGCGCTCAAGGTGCCGGCCGGGACCGAGAGCGGCAAGCTCCTGCGCGTGAAGGGCCGCGGCGCTCCGCAGCTGAAGGGGAACGGTCGTGGTGATCTGCTCGCGCGCGTGCGAGTGACCGTGCCGACGAAGCTGACGAAGGCGGAGAAGGAGGCGCTCGAGGGGTACCAGAAGGTCTCTCGGGAGCGCCCGCGCGAGAGGGTGTTCAGCCAGTGACCTCGGGGAGGACCTGGTGGATCGCCGGACTCGCGCTCGGTGTCGGCTTCCTGTTCATCAACCTGGTCGAGCTCGCGTTCGTCGACGGCGACGCGACCCGTGACCTGGTCGGGGTCGCGCTCGGCTGCGTCATGATCGCGGCCGCGGTGGCACGGCTGCGCGGCTGGCAGGGGCTGCAACGCTGATGCCGGACCGCCCGCGGTACATGATCTCCGTCGCGGCCGAGCTCGTGGGCATGCACCCACAGACACTCCGCCTGTACGAGGCGAAGGGCCTCGTTCGGCCGTCGCGGACGCCCGGCGGAACCCGGCTCTACTCCGACCGGGACGTCGAGCGGCTCCGACTCGTTCAGCGGCTGACCACCGAGCTCGGGCTCAACCTCGCAGGCGTCGAGCAGGTGCTGCGCCTGCAGGACGAGCTGAGCCGGGCATACGCGCGGATGGAGCGGCTCGAGCGCGAGCTTCGCGCAGAGATCGCCGCGGTTCACCGCTCGTACAAGCGCGAGCTCGTCGTCTACACGCCGTCGCAGCACCCCGTGAGGAGGACCTAGCCCATGGACTTCCAGAGGTTGACGCTCAAGTCGCAGGAGGCGGTCGCCGCCGCGCAGGACCTCGCGCGCCGAACCGGCAATCCCGAGCTGATGCCCGACCACCTCCTGCTCGCGCTGCTCGACCAGGAGCTTCCGCGCACGCTCGTCGACCGCTCCGGCTACGGAACCGGGGAGCTGCGCGCCGAGGCCGAGGCGCGCCTCCGCAATCAGCCGAGCATCTCCGGCGGCAACGTGCAGCCCCAGCCATCGGCCGGCTTCGGGCGCGTGCTCGACCGCGCATTCGAGGAGATGCGCGAGCTCGGCGACGAGTTCGCGTCGGTCGAGCACCTCCTGCTCGCGCTCGACGTGGTCCCGCGCGACGCGCTGCTGGGCGCGCTGCAGGAGGTCCGCGGCGGGCAGAAAGTCACCTCGCAGGACCCCGAGGGCACCTACCAGGCACTCGAGAAGTACGGTCGCGACCTGACCGCGCTCGCGGAGGCGGGGAAGCTCGACCCCGTCGTCGGCCGCGACGAGGAGATCCGGCGCGTGATCCAGGTCCTCTCCCGCCGCACGAAGAACAACCCCGTCCTGATCGGCGAGCCCGGCGTGGGGAAGACCGCGATCGTCGAGGGGCTGGCGCAGCGGATCATCGCGGGGGACGTCCCCTCCGGGCTCGAGGGGAAGCGGGTCTGGGCGCTCGACATCGGCTCGCTCCTCGCAGGCTCGAAGTACCGCGGCGAGTTCGAGGAGCGGCTCAAGGCCGTCCTCGGGGAGATCCAGAACGCCGCGGGCGAGATCGTCCTCTTCATCGACGAGCTGCACACGATCGTCGGCGCGGGGGCCGCCGAGGGCGCCGTGGACGCGGCGAACCTGCTGAAGCCGATGCTGGCGCGCGGCGAGCTGCGCGCGGTCGGCGCGACGACGCTGGACGAGTACCGCAAGCACATCGAGAAGGACGCCGCCCTCGAGCGTCGCTTCCAGCCCGTCCTCGTCGGACAGCCCTCGGTATCGGACACCATCGCCATCCTGCGCGGGCTGAAGGAGCGCTACGAGGCACACCACGGTGTCGAGATCCGTGACTCCGCGCTCGTCGCCGCGGCCGTGCTCTCCGACCGGTACGTGAGCGACCGGTTCCTCCCGGACAAGGCGATCGACCTCGTCGACGAGGCGGCGTCGCGTCTGCGCATGGAGATCGACTCCTCTCCGGTCGAGCTCGACGAGGCCGAGCGCCGCGTGCGGCAGCTCGAGATCGAGCTGGCGGGGATGGCCAACGAGTCGGACGAGGTGCGCGACCCGCTCGAGCGCGAGCTCGCCGAGGCGAGGGCAGCGCGCGACGAGCTCGCGGCGCGCTGGTCGCGCGAGAAGGAGTCGCTGCAGCGCGTGGCCGAGATCAAGCGGCAGCTCGACGAGCTGCGCATGGAGGCGGAGCGCGAGGAGCGGCAGGGCAACCTCGCCCGCGTCGCCGAGATCCGCTACGGGCTCCTGCCGGAGCTGGAGCGCGAGCTCGCCGAGCGCGAGGAGCCGAGCGCCGCGCCGATGGTGAAGGAGGAAGTGGACGAGGACGACATCGCCGCCGTCGTCGCGTCCTGGACGGGCATCCCGGTCACGCGCCTGCTCGAGGGCGAGGTGGAGAAGCTCGTCCACATGGAGGAGCGCCTGCACCAGCGCGTCGTCGGTCAGGAGGCCGCGGTCGAGGCCGTCTCGAACGCGCTCCGCCGGGCGCGCTCGGGCCTGCAGGACCCGGACCGGCCGATCGGATCGTTCGTCTTCCTCGGGCCGACCGGCGTGGGGAAGACCGAGCTCGCCCGCGCGCTCGCGGAGTTCATGTTCGACGACGAGCGCGCGATGGTGCGGCTCGACATGTCCGAGTACCAGGAGCGGCACACGGTCGCCCGGCTCGTCGGCGCTCCGCCCGGCTACGTCGGCTACGAGGAGGGCGGTCAGCTGACCGAGGCGGTGCGCAGGCGCCCGTACGCGGTGCTGCTCCTCGACGAGATCGAGAAGGCGCACGCCGAGGTCTTCGACGTCCTGCTCCAGCTGCTCGACGACGGGCGCCTGACCGACGGCCAGGGCCGCACGGTCGACTTTCGCAACACCGTCGTGATCATGACCTCGAACATCCGCTCGGCGGAGGACCTGCGCGATCGCTTCCGACCCGAGTTCCTGAACCGGATCGACGAGGTCGTGGTCTTCGAGGCGCTGACACGGGAGCAGCTCTCCGAGATCGTCGAGCTGCAGCTCGGTCGGCTGCGGGAGCGGCTCGCCGAGCGGAAGCTCTCGCTCGCGGTCACCGACGCCGCGAAGGAACTCGTCGCCGAGGAGGGCTGGGACCCGGCCTACGGCGCCCGCCCGCTGAAGCGCGCGATCCAGCGTCTGCTCGAGAACCCGCTCGCGCTGCGGCTGCTCGAGGGCGACTTCGCTGAAGGTGACGTCGTGCGCGTGGACGCGGAAGACGGCGAGCTCGCGTTCGAGCGCGCCGACGTCGCGGAGACCGTCGCCTAGGGGACGCTGTCGAAGAACTCGGCGCCGCCCTGCTCGGGCGGCGCGCCGTAGATGAAGAGCACGAGCTCGGCGTCGCCGGCGTTCCGGAGCTGGAGGATCGTCCCCGGCTGCACGACGAGCACGCCGCCGCGCGGGATCTCGTGCCGCTCGGGCGGCTCGCCGAGGTCGACGATCAGCGTGCCGTCGAGCACGACGAACACCTCCTCCTGCACGTTGTCCGCATGCCGCCGCCCGCGGGTGCCGGGCGGGTAGCGCCACAGGTTGGCGCGAGAGCGGGTCATCGAGTCCGAGAGGCGGGCGACCGTGCGCGGGTCGTCGTCGCCGCGGGGCACCCACTCGAGGTCGTCCTGGCGGAAGATCGTGTAACCCATCGTCGCGAGTATCCCGTATCGGCGGCAACAGGGCTCTGGTAGCGGCTCGTGCGCAGACGTACGATGTCCGGCGCCGATGCAGGGAGCCATCTTCGGCCGCGACGCCGAGCTCGCGGCGCTCGCAGGCTTCGTCGCGGGTGTCGCCGACGGTGCGTCGGCAATCGTCCTCGAGGGCGACGCGGGTATGGGGAAGACGACCCTCTGGGCGGCGGCGGTCGAGGACGCGCGCGGTCGAGGCCTCCTCGTCCTGCGCGCACGCGCCGCCGAGGGAGAGGTCGCGCTCTCGTTCTCCGGCCTCGGCGACCTCCTCGACCCGGTGCTCGAAGAGGCCCTGGCGCCACTCCCGCCGGCGCAGCGCGGGGCGCTCTCCCGCGCGCTCCTGCTCGGCGACGACGAAGGCCCGGCGCCCGATCAGCACGCGGTGGGGGTCGCGGTGCTGAACGCGCTCCGTGGGCTCGCCTCCGAGCGCGCCGTCGTCGTCGCTGTCGACGACGTCCAGTGGCTGGACACCGCGTCCGCGGGCGCGCTCGTGTACGCGGCCAGGCGCCTGCGTGACGAGCGCGTCGGTGTGCTCCTCACGCGCCGAACCCCGCTCGAGAGCCCGCTCGCCGACGAGCTTCGCCGCTCGCTGGCTCCGAGACGCTTCTCCGCGCTGGAGGTCGACCCGCTCGCTCCGTCTGCGCTCCACCGGGTCGTGCAGGGTGAGCTCGACGTCGTGCTCCCGCGGCCGCTCCTCGCCGAGGTCCACGGCGCCTCCGGCGGCAATCCCTTCTACGCGCTCGAGATCGTGCGCACGCTCCGGCGCGACGACGTCTCGGTGGAGGCGGGACAGCCGCTGCCGGTGCCCGAATCGCTGCACGACCTCGTCCACGACCGACTGCTCGCCCTCCCCTCGGAGAGCCGCGACTTCCTCCTGGCGGCGGCGGCCCACGCGCACCCGACCGTCGCGGTCACGGAGGCTGCGTCCGGAGTCGATCGGCGCACCGGACTCGCGCCCGCCCTCGAGGCCGGTATCGTCGAGCTGGAGGGCGCACGCATCCGCTTCACGCATCCGCTCCTCGCGGCCGGTGCATATGAGACGGCCGATCCCCTGCGCCGCGCGGGAGTGCACGAACGTCTCGCCGAGCTGCTCGAGGACCCCGAGGCGCGCGCGTGGCAGCTGGCCGCGGCCGTCGACGATCCGCAGGAGGCGGTTGCGCACGCTCTCGAGGAGGCAGCGCGGCACGCCCGCTCGCGCGGCGCGCTGCGCCCCGCTGCGCTGCTGCTCGACCGGGCGCGTGAGCTGACGCCGGCGGAGCTCGGGGACGAGGCGGTTCGTCGCGGCATCGAGGCCGCGTACCTCCACTTCGAATCGGGAGACGCCCAGCGAGCGGAGTCGCGACTCCGCGAGGTGATCGCCCCGTTGGGGCCGGGACTCGAGCACGCGAAGGGGCTCTGGGTACTCGCACGGATTCGCACGTACGAGGCGCCGCGCGACGCGGCCGAGCTCTTCCTCCAGGTCGTGCAGGAGGCCGTGGAGAGCCCCGAGCTGCTCGCCGCCGCCCACGAGGGGGTCGCCTCGTCCCTGTACTACGCGCTCGAGCGACTCGCGGAGTCCGGCCGGCACGCCGATGCCGCGTACGCGCTCGCCAGGCAGTTGGGCGACCGGGGCCTGCAAGGGGACATCCTCATCTCGAAGCTCGGCGTCCAGGCGCTGCTCGGCGATCCGGAGGCTCGAGAGACCGCGGAGCACGCCCAGGCGCTCCAGCAGAGCGCCGAGCATCGCATCCTCGACCAGCCACTGCTCGCGGTCGCCGAGTACTGGTACTGGACCGACGCGCCGGAACGGGCGAGGACAACGCTCGTCGAGCTGCTCGCGCGGGCGGAAGAGAACGGCGACGAGAGCGCGCGCCCGTACCTCCTGTTCCTCCTCGGGGCGACGCAGTGCCTGATCGGAGACCTCGTGTCGGCCCTCGGTCGGGCGCGCGAGGGGCAGGAAGCGGGGGAACAGTCGGGCCAGCCCCTGTTCGCCGCGTACAGCCTCGCGCTGCAGAGCCTCGTGCTCGCCCAGCTCGGAGAGGACGAGCAGGCGAGGCACGCGGCGGCGCATGCGCTCGATCTCGTCGCCGGGAAGATCTGGTACGTGCGGCTCATCGCGTCCTCCGCCCTCGGTCATCTGGAGCTGGCGCTCGGGAACCCGGAGACCGCGAGTGCCGAGCTCGCGCCGATCGTCGACTACGCTCGCCGCGAGCGATTCGCGGAACCGGGCGCGATGCGCTTCGTCGTCGACCAGGTCGAGGCGCTGGTCGAGCTCGGCCGCCGTGAGGACGCGATCGAGCTGCTCGACTGGTACGAGGGCAACGCGCGCCGGCTCGAGCGTACATCGGCGCTCGCGAGCTGTCTCCGGTGCCGCGGCCTGCTCGCCGCGCAGGCCGGCGAGCTCGACGCCGCCATCGCGGCGTACGCGCACGCACTCGAGCTGCATGCAGCCTGCGATCTCCCACTGGACCGCGGGCGCACGCTCGTCGCGCTCGGCGCCACACAGAGACGCGCGAAGAGACGGCGCGAGGCTCGGGGGACGCTCGAGGAGGCGCTCGTGCTCTTCGAGGGAATCGGTGCTCGGCTCTGGGCGGAGCGCGCGCAGGCGGAGCTCAAGCGGATCAGCGGTCGCGCGCCCGCGATCGGAGCGCTGACGCCGGCGGAGGAGCGCGTCGCCGCGCTCGTCGCCGAGGGGAGGACGAACCGCGAGGTCGCCGCCGCGCTGTACCTGTCCGACCGCACGGTCGAGGGGCACCTCTCGCACATCTTCGGGAAGCTCGGGATCAGGCATCGCGCCGAGCTCGCGAAGGCTCTCGCTGCGCTCGAATCCGAGGGGGAGGCTCCTTCAAACGCGGGGGAGTCGCCCGTTTCGGCGCCGCGCGCGACCTCCTAGCCTCGTCCCAAGTGGCCGACGGCCACCGGGACAAGGAGAAGGCACGATGGCACGCATCATCACGTTCATCGCCACCGCCGGCGTCGCGTTGCTCGTCGCCGCCCCCGCCCTCGGCAAGCCGGTGGCGTCGGATCCTGCGACCGAGGCGCAGATCCTGCGCGGCGAGGCGCTCGGCCGCTCCTACCAGCGCTCCGCGGTCGGCGTCGATCCCGCAACGGAGGCGCAGATCCTGCGCGGGCAGGCGCTCGGCCGCTACTACGAGCGCTCCGCGGTCGGCGTCGATCCGGCAACGGAGGCGCAGATCCTCCGCGGGCAGGCGCTCGACCGCCACTTCCGGCTCGGTCGGTTCGCCGTCGATCCGGCGACCGAGGCGCAGATCCTCCGCGGTCAGGCCCTCGGCAGCCACTATCAGCGGAGCAGCTCCGCGGCGTCGGCGGCCGACACGCTCGAGCCGAACGTCGGCGTGCGCGGCCTCACGGACGATCCTGCGTCCAGGGTCGGCTCGACGAGTGAGATCTCGTCCGGCAGCGACCTCGACTGGGCGCAGCTCGTGGCCGGGCTCGGGATCGGCGTGCTGCTCGCGAGCGGCCTGCTCGTCGCGATCCGGGTGACGAGGACGCGGCCGATCGGGCACTGACCAGACCTGCGGCGCCTGCGGCGCTCCGGCCGCCTACCGGGGGGAGAGGCGGCCGGAGCATGTCCGGGCTCGCCCGGCGCTCGCTCCGTCAAAGGCAGGGGTTGTGGGCCTCAAACCCGCGGGACTCGCCCGTTTCCGCTCGATGGGCCGCCTCGTAGCCTCGAGGCACGGTGATCGTGAGGGTCACCGGACACGAAGGAGAGGGAGCGATGACCCGCAAGACCGCATTCATCACCGTAGTCGCAACGGCTCTCGTGCTCGTGGCGCCGGCCTGGGGCGCCGTCGATCCGTCGCAGGGCTCGGAGCTAGCGCAGACCGACGCCCACGAGCGGGCGTTCGCGGTGCAGCAGAACAGCTTCCCGGCGGGCGACGACCACGTCCTGATCCAGTCCCGGTCGAGCTCGACTCCGTACCTCGACGCGCACGAGCGCGGCCTGGCGATCGGGCGCGAGCAGATGGTGCCCGTCGACGCGGTGCCGGCCGTCGCGACGACCGGCGTCATCTCGGGCGACGACCACGTCCGCATCGACCCGGCCGACCTCCCGGTGTCCGTCCCCTCGACGAGCTCGGGCCGCGAGCTCGAGTGGCCGCAGGTGGGTCTCGGCCTCGGTCTCGGCCTCGCCCTCGCGCTCGGGCTGTTCCTGACGGTGCGGTACACGAGGGCTCGCCCGCTCGTTCACTGATCGCGGGTCACGCGCACTCCGGCCGCCCCGGGAGGGCGGCCGGAGCGTGTGCGGGGGTCTAGTCTCGGCCCCGTGGCGCGCACCCCGAAGCCGTACCGGAAGAGCCTCTGGCGCCGCGGGCTGAACGCGGTCGTGCGCCCGCTCGCGAAGCTCGGGCTCACCGGCCCCCGGACGCATCTCCTGACCGTCCCGGGACGCAGGACCGGCCGGTCGTGGTCGACGCCGGTCTCGATCGTCGAGGAGGGCGGGGAGCGGTGGCTCGTCGCGCCGTACGGCTCCCGGAGCTGGGTGCTGAACGCGCGCGCGGCCGGCTGGGTCGAGCTCCGGCGTGGACGGCGGCGCGAGCAGCTCGCAGTCGACGAGCTCGGCCCGGAGGAAGCCGTCCCCGTGCTCCGCCGGTACTACGAGCTCGCACGCGTCACGCGTCCGTTCTTCGACGTCTCGCGCGACTCGCCGGAGGCGGAGTGGCTCGCCGAGGCCCCGCGGCACCCCGTGTTTAGGCTGCGCCGCAGATGACGCGAGACCTGCTCCTCGTGGCGGCCACCGAGATCGAGCTCTGCGGGCACGACGGGCTCGCCTGCGGCATCGGCCCGGTCGAGGCTGCCGCGGCGACGGCTCGGCGCCTGCGGGGGTCGAAGCCCGACGCCGTGCTCCACGTCGGGGTCGCGGGCGGGAGAAGGCTCATCCCGGGCTCGCTCGTCCTCGGCACCGAGGCCGTGTACGTCGACATCGCCGCCGGGGTCCCGGTCGTCGACCGCGTCGAGGCGGACCGGGAGCTGCTGGTGGCGCTCCGGGGCCTGTTCCCGGACGCCGTCTCGCTGCCGATCGCGACGAGCGCGGCGGTCTCCGGCGCCGACCTCGCGCACGACCTGCGCGTCGAGGGCATGGAGGGGTTCGGCGTCCTGCGCGCGTGCGCGCTGGCCGGCGTTCCCGCGGTGGAGGTGCGCGCGATCTCGAACGACCTGGGGGAGGGCGACCGCGAGCGCTGGCGCATCCACCGCGGCCTGGAAGTCCTGGGCGAGGCCCTGCCGTCCATGCTCGAGACGCTCTCTCAGTAGCGTTCCCGCGATGGCGGCGAGGAGGAGGGCGACCGATGAACGCACGCCTGCGGCGCTCCCTCCCGAGCGGCGCACGGTCGGCCAGCTCGTCGCCGAGTCGATCCGCTTCTACGGGTCCCACTTCGCGCGGTCGTTACCGCTCGGCCTCGTCGTCGCGGTCGCGAACCAGGCGTCGCTCGGTCTCGGGCGGGAGGCGACGACGGCGACCCTCGTCCTCGCAGCGCCGCTCTTCACGCTCGCGTTCGCGTACGCGTCGAAGCTCGTCGGCGGCGGCGAGCCGCCTCTGCAGGCCTGGATCGTCGCGCTCGGCGCCGGGACGGTCGTGTTCGTCCCCGCGGCGCTCCTCTTCCCCTGGTTCGCGCTCGCGGGCGTCCTCTGGCTCGCGCTCGTCGGGCTGTGCGTGCCCGCGGCGATGCTCGAGCGGACGTCGTTCGTCCGCTCGCTGCGGCGCGGGCTCGCGCTGGGGCGCGTCGACTACGTGCACGCAGCCGGCTCGCTCGCGACGCTCGTGCTCCTCTTCGTCCTCGCCCGCCTCGGCCTCGCGCTGCTCCTCGAGTCGCAGGCGGACAACACCGTGCGCGTCGCGGTCTTCCTCGCGGATGCGGTCCTCGGCCCGCTGCTCTTCCTGGGCGGGGCGATCCTGTACGTCGACCAGGAAGCTCGGTTACGCTCGCGGAAGCGAGGAAAGGAGCGACATGCCGACCTACCTGATGCTGACGACCCTCACCGAGAAGGGCGTCCAGACCCTGCACGCGAACCCGGGCCGGCTGCGTGAGGTCAACCGCGACGTCGAGGAGATGGGCGCGAAGGTCCTCCACCAGTGGGCGAGCCTGGGGGAGTACGACTTCGTGAACATCGTCGAGGCGCCCGACGACCTGACGATCGCGAAGGTCTCCGTCGCGCTCGGAGCGAGGGGCAGCGCGAAGCTCGAGTCGCTGCCGCTGATCCCGATCGACGACCTGCTCGACACCTTCTAGCGCCTACAGCGCGAGGAAGCCCGTCGGCCGCGGCTCGATCGCAAGGGGGCTCTCGGGCAGGCCCGGCCGCGGCTCGAGGTTGAACTCGCGCGGGGCGACGTCGTTCGGCGTGCCGGGGTGGAAGAGCGCCGCGAGAAGCTGGATGTGCCCGCGACCGGGGCCGAGCTCCCACTGGCCTCCGCCATAGGCGCCGATCCCGCGCTGCTCGCAGTAGTCGTACGCGGCGAAGAGGCGCTCGATCGAGCCGAAGCGCGAGGGTTTGACGTTCACGGTCCGCGGCGGCCAGGCGAGCGCCTCGATGTCCTCGACGGAGTGCACGACCGCGTCCCAGGTCACCCGGTCCCGGTGCGGCTCGAGCACGGGCAGCGTCTCGTCGGTGAGCGCCGGGTCCTCGATCCACGCGTCGGGGAGGCCCTCGGCCACGCGCCGGTAGAGCGCGGGGTCGGCGGGAGTGTCGACGACGGTGCCGCGGTAGTGGCCCTTGAGGTCGATCGAGTCGACCGCGCCGGTCGCGGCCAGCTCGGCGACGAACTCGTCGCTCCACTCCGGGCTGGCGTCGAGCTTGAAGCGCAGGTCGGGGTACAGCTTGAGCCACGCGCGCACGCGCTCGGTCGAGGGCGGCGACCCGAGCCCCATCGAGACGACGAAGGAGAGGGGCCGGGCCTCGCGGCCGACGGCGCTGCCCAGCGAGCGGCCCGCCTGGCGGAGCGCGAGGTCGAGCGCGGCGCTCTCGAACGCCCAGCGGCGGTAGTCCCAGTACCGGTGCTGGTCGGGCTCCTCGAGGAAGAGCGGCTGCCCGGCGAGGTGCTCGGAGAAGGAGTGCAGGGTCCACGACCCGGCGAGCGGCAGGTCCGGGCCACGCGCCTGCAGCCGCTCGTGCTCGGCGGCGTCGTAGGTGACGTCCTCGCCGATCCCTTCCTCGCCGCCGCCCTGCAGCTGCACGACCGTCGTCCTGCGCAGGAAGTCCGCGCGCGCCTGCAGCTCGAGCCCCTCGAGCGCGTAGCCCTCGATCTCGACCGGAAGGTCGCGGACGGCGTCGTAGAGGCTCACGGCGCGGCGAACGCTACCGAGACGTCGGCGGCGAGCCGCGCGTTGGCGACGATCAGCTTGCGGTTGACCTCGCGCGTGCGCCCGCCGCTCCGCTCGTGCAGGAACGAGAGCACGAACGGGGTTACGCCCTGGCCGGTGACTCCCTGGCGCGCGGCCTCGGCGACTCCCTCCTCGATCAACTCCTCGACCTCGATGCTCTCGGGCGGCGGGCTCGCGAGCAGGAGCCCGCGGCCGCCGAGCTCCCAGTGCGCCTCGGCCACGCGCGCGGCCTCGTCCACGCTCTCGACCCGATTCGCGAGCGGCGGCCCGCCCTGCGCCGAGTAGAAGAGTGGCAGCGTGCCCGTGCGGAAGCCGAGGACCGGGATCCCGAGCGTCTCCAGGTGCTCCATCGTCGCAGGGATGTCGAGCAGGGACTTCGCGCCCGAGCAGGCGACGAGCACCCGGGCCGAGACCAGGGCCACCAGGTCCGCGCTGACGTCCGGAGGAGTCGGGTAGCCGCGGTGGACGCCGCCGATGCCGCCCGTGCCGAGGAAGCGGATCCCGGTCGCGCGGGCGACTGCGAGCGTCCCTCCGACGGTCGTGGCGCCGACGGCGCCCTGCGCCGCGCACGCGCCCAGGTCGCGGGGGCCGAGCTTGCGCGCCTCCGGCGTGAACCGCTCGAGCTCCTCCGGCCCGAGCCCTACCCGCACCCGGCCGTCGAGGACGCCGATCGTCGCCGGCACCGCGCCGGCCTCGCGCACGGCCGCGTCGCTCTCGAGGCCGACGTCGACGCCGTGCGGCGGCGGAAACCCGTGGGCGATCAGGGTCGTCTCGAGCGCGACCACGGCGCGGCCCTGGGCGAGCGCGGCCCGCACCTCGTCCGCCACGACGATCAGCTCGCTCACGGCATCGACCCTAGTCTCGCGACGCACCGCGCGGCAGCCTCGAGCGCGAGGTCCGGCCCGCCGACGATCCAGCCCGCCGCGAGCGCGTCCCCGGCACCGGTCGCGTCGACGACGCGCTCGACCGGCAGCGCGGGCCGCTCCTCGCCGGCGAACGAGCAGCCGCGGGCACCGCGCTTCACGATCCACGCGGTCCCCGGGAGCGGCCCGCCGAGCGCACGCTCCTCGTCCTCGTTCGCGAAGATTGCGTCCGGGGCGAGCGCCGCGATCGCGGCGCGGAAGGCGCGCGCCCCCGCGTCGCGGATCGCGACCCACGAGGACAGGTCGACGCTCACCCTCGCCCCCTCCGCTCGCGCGAGCTCGACCGCACGCGCGACCGCCGCCCGCGAGTGCTCGCTCCGGAGCGCGTAGCCGGAGACGAAGAGGTGATCGCAGCCCCCGAGCCAGTGCGCGTCGACCTCGTCCCGTTCGAGCTCGGCGGCGGCGCCGCGGTCGGAGGCCATCGAGCGCTCCCCGTCCGGCGCAACGAGCGAGCAGACGACCGCCCCGCGGCCGGTTGCAGGCCCGAGCACGTCGACCCCGCGCGCGACGAGACCCTCGCGCGCGAGGCGGGCGGCGTCGTCGTCGCCGCGCTTCCCGAGGAGGCGCGAGCTCGCTCCGAGCGCCGACGCCCACGCGGCGACGTTCGCGGCCTGGCCGCCCGGGCCGAGCAGGATCTGCGCGTCGACGTCCCCGCCCGACGCGACCCGCTCCTCGAGGCGGACGAGGACGTCGAGCGTCAGGTCCCCGAGGGCGCAGACGAGCACACGCGGGATCGTAAGATCAGAGGATGGACGGCGACCAGCGACGCGGCTTCAGGGCCTTCTTCCTCGGCAGCGTCGTCGGCGCGTCCGCGGCTGTCGCCGCCGTCAACCGACGGCGACGAGCTCAGCGACGTCGGGGCCGCGCGCGCGGGCTCGCGGCGTTCGAGAGCGCGCCTTGCTACCTCGAGCTGCTCGAGCAGGAGCGCGAGGGCTCCGAGGTCCAGCACGGCCGTTAGCCTTTCGCACGTGCCGATCTACGAGTACCGCTGCCCGAACGCGCACACGTTCGAGCTCTTCCAGAAGATGACCGACCCACCGCCTGCGGCGTGCCCCGTGTGCGGCGCCGGCCCGGTGGAAAAGCTCCTCTTCCCCGTCGCGGTCCACTTCAAGGGATCGGGCTTCTACTCGACCGACTACGGACGCGGCAAGTCACGTCGCGACGGCGACTCCGCCTCCGGCGACAAGCCGGCGGAGAAGCCCGCCGAGAAGACCGCGTCCGAGAAGCCGGCCTCCGACAAGCACAAGTCCGCCGGCGACTCGTAGCTCAGCGTCTGGTGCAACCGGGCGCGTAGCTCGCACCCTTCGGCGGTGCGAGCGGCGCCGAGCGCCGCAGGAACATCGAGATCACGTCGACGTTCCCCTCGGAGCCGATGAGCACGGACTCGCCGCCGATCGTGGCGGGCTCGCCGCCCAGCCGGCAGTGGAGCGATTTCGACGAGTCCGCGCGGAACCGGACCCAGCCGAGCTGCGCGAGCTCCCAGGCGGAAAGGTCGGTCGCGAGCGGCGCCGCGAGCGAGTCGCCGGCGAACGGGAGGCGCAGGAACGTCCCGAAGCTCGCGATCTCGTCGCCCACGGCCTCCGCGACCGCCTGCTGACGGCTCCCGCGGGTGACGTCGGTCTCCGACGGATCGAGCCGGTTCGTGCGGATCCGCGAGTAGACGAGGGCTCGCCGCCCGTCCATGTGCTGCGTGCCCTTGGCGAACCGCCAGCCCTCCCACTCGCGGCAGCGCGCCGGTTTGTACGGGCAGTCGAACCGGTTCGAGAGGATCGGCTTGGGGACGTTCACCTCGATCCCGCCGAGCGCGTCGATGAGCTCACGGAAGCCGTCGAAGTCGACGACGACGACGTGGTGCACCGGCAGGCCCGTGAGCCCCCGCACGGTCCGGATCGTCAGCGCCGGGCCCCCGAGCTGGTTGGCGGCGTTGACCTTCGAGGTCCCGTAGCCGGGGATCTCGACGCGGAGGTCGCGCGGGATGGAGAGGTAGGCGAGCCGGTGCGTGCCCGGGTCGGTGCGGAGGAGGAGCAGCGAGTCGGAGCGCTTCGCGTCCCCGCGACCCGGCGCCTTCCCCCCGTCCGTCCCGATGACGAGGATCGTCGCCGGGTCCGAGAGCAGGGAGCCGTCGTGGCGCGCGAGCGCCGCGGTCGCGCGGCCCGGGAGGCGGTCGTTCGCCTGCTCGACCCCGTCCGCGAACGAGCGGTAGCCGAGCACGCCCCAGACGAGCGCGAGGACGACGAGCGCCGCGAGCGCGAGCCCGGACCAGAGAAGGATGCGGCGCCGACGAGGCGGGCGTGCGCCTCGCTCGACCGCGGGCTGCGTCGCGGGTCGCGCGCGGGGCGCGAGCGGGACCTTGCCCTTGACGCGGCCGCCGCGATACAGCCGATACGGCTTGTCTCCGGCGGCCATCCGGCCCGCTATGGTAGCCCGCGCCCGTGGCCGAACCCCTCGTCATCGGAGTGGACGTCGGCGGTACGAAGATCCTCGCCGGCGTCGTCGACAGGGACGGGAACGTCGTTCGCAGCCACGAGGTCGTGAGCCCGTCGGCCTCGGAGGAGGACGTCCTCGCGACGCTCGACTCGTCGGTCTCGGGGCTGCTCGCGGACGGGGTCGCTGCCATCGGCTACGGCGTGCCGGCCAACCTCGCGCGTGGCACGGATCGCATCCTCGGCGCAGCGAACCTCCCGCTCGACGACTACGACCTCGCCGCGCACGCGACCGAGGCGTTCGGCCTCCCGGCCGGCGTCGAGAACGACGCGAACGCCGCCGCGCTCGCCGAGTGGCGGCTGGGAGCGGGCAGGGGCCTGTCGAACCTCCTCGTGCTCACGCTCGGCACCGGCGTCGGCGGCGGGATCGTCCTCGACGACCACCTGTACCGCGGGTGGGCCGAGATCGGTCACGTCGTCGTCCAGGTCAACGGGCCTCCGTGCCCGGGGAGCTGTCACGGCCACGGTCATCTGGAGGCGCTCGCCTCGGGCACGGCGGCGGACGCCGTCGCCCGCGAGCTGTACGGGCCGGAGGCCAACGCCCACGTGCTCGTCGAGCGCGCCCGCGCGGGCGACGCGCTCGCGGTGGAGCGGCTGGCCGAGATCGGCGGCTTCCTCGGCGCAGCCATCGGCTCGCTCGCGAACGTCTTCGATCCGGAGCTCGTCGTCGTCGGCGGCGGGTTCGGGGAGGCGGCGGGCGAGCTCGTGCTCGGGCCCGCGCAGGAGGCGGCGCGGCGCGAGGCGCTCGCCCCGGCGGACTCGGCCCTCCGCGTCGTGCCGGCCGAGCTCGGCGCAGGCGCCGGTCTCGTCGGCGCTGCGCTCGTCGCGTTCGAGGCGCTCGACCGGACGCGCTGATGCCGCTCGCCGTCTGCGCGACGCCGATCGGCAACCTCGAGGACGTGACGCTGCGCGTGCTCGGCGAGCTCGGCGAGGCGGACCTGGTGCTGTGCGAGGACACGAGGCGGACGCGAGTCCTGCTCCACCGGCACGGGATCGATGCCCGGCTCGCGAGCTTCCATCGTCACAACGAGGCCGCGCGCACCGTCGAGATCCTGAGGAGGCTCGAGGGCGACGAGCGGATCGCGCTCGTCTCCGATGCGGGCTTGCCCGGCGTGAACGACCCGGGGGCGCGCCTCCTTGCCGCGGCGCTCGCAGCGGGCGTGCCGACGACGGTGCTGCCCGGCCCCTCGGCGGTCGAGACTGCCCTCGTCGCGAGCGGTCTCGTCGCCGACCGGTATCAGTTCGTCGGCTATCTCCCGCGCAGGGACGTAGAGCTCGCGGCCCTCGCGCGCGAGCTCGCGGAGTGGCAGTCCGCGGTCGTGGCGTTCGAGTCGCCGCGCCGGCTGCCGCGCTCGCTCGCAGCGCTGGCTGGAGAGATGCCCGACCGCGAGGCTGCCGTCTGCCGCGAGCTGACGAAGCGCTTCGAGGAGGTCGTCCGCGGCTCGCTGGACGGCCTCGCGCAGCGCTTTCGGGATCCTCCGCGCGGCGAGATCACGCTCGTGCTCGGCCCGTGGGCCGTCCGCGAGGCTGTCGACCTCGAGGACGCGCTCGCGGCAGTAAGCGAGCTCGTCTCGGCCGGGGTGTCCCGCCGGCCGGCCGTCGACCTCGTCGCCCGTCTGACCCGCGCGTCGAGGAACGAGCTCTACCGGCGCTCTCTGTAACAACTTCGACAAGCGCGTTGCGACCCGCTCGGCCCGGAAGCTACGGTCGGACGATGTTCGCCTCACCGACAACGAAGCTGCTCGTCGCGGCGTCGGCGCTCGTGTGCGCGCTCGCGGGAGCGCCCGACGCCGCGGCCTGGAGCTGGCCGGCGAACGGGCCGGTCCTGCGCGCCTTCTCGCTCGGCGACAACCCGTACGCGGGCGGGCAGCATCGTGGCCTCGACGTCGAGCTCGATGACGCAGCGGGCGTACGGGCACCCGCGTCGGGCGAGGTCACCTTCGCCGGGACCGTGCCGACCCACGGGCTGACCGTGACCATTACGACCGACGACGGGCACAGGGCCTCGCTGACGCATCTCGGCCCGCTGCTCGTGCGGCGTGGCGACGTCGTGGCGGAGGGGGCGACGATTGCCGCCGCCGGGACGTCCGGGGATCCGGAGCACGACGCGCGCTACGTCCACCTCGGCATCCGGCGCGGCGACGGCGACGCGTACGTCGATCCCGCCGCGCTGCTCCCGGCCCGCGTGGCGCCCCCCTCCGCAACGCCGCCGGCTTCCGCGCGGCCGCCGGCGCCTGCTCCCGAACCTGCCCAACCTCCTCCTCCCGCTCCGAGCCCAACGCCGGAGCCGGCCCCGGCGCCCGCCCCCGCCCCGGCGCCCGCCCCCGCTCCGCCGGTGATGGCGACCGTGCCGGCGCCGAGCGTGCCGGTGCAGGCGCCCGCGCCGCCGGCCGCGCCGCCCCTGGCCGCTCCGCCGGCAGCCCCCGCCGTCGCGGGAGAGGCCGCTGGCGGCAGCGACGCAACGCGGGCAACGGTCGAGCGCGGGAGCGCCGGTCGTCGGGGCGGGCGACAGGACCACGCCGCGTCCGCGCTGCCCGCGCACGCCGGGGGCCGCGACGCGGCCGAGGAGACGGCCCGGAGTTCGGGCTCGGTCCGATCCGACACGAGACCGGCCGTCGAGCCGACCACGAGCAGGGTGCGCTCCGGCTCGCTCACCGGCCCAGGGCGCCGTACGGGACGCGCGACGGGACCGGGCGCGAGCAGTGGCGCCTCCGCTGCGGGCGCTGTGGCGCCGGCCGATTCGATCGCTCACCCGGACGGCCCTCGCGCGGACCTCGGCGTTCGCTCCACTGTCGCGTGGGCCGTGCTCGGCCTCCTCGCTGTGCCCCTCGGTGTCGTGCTCGTCGTGGTCGGCGCCCTGCTGCGAGGGCGGGAGCGCCGGAGACGACTCCTTATCATTCGCGCCCGTGAGCCGGACCGAGAGGCCCAGGAAGATCCTCGTGGCGGTGGCGTGGCCCTATGCGAGCGGGCTGCGGCACATCGGCCACGTCGCGGGGTTCGGCGTCCCGTCGGACGCGTTCGCCCGCTACCACCGACTGCGCGGGAACGACGTCCTCATGGTCAGCGGGACGGACGAGCACGGAACGCCGGTCATGGTCGCGGCCGACTCCGCCGGGGAGTCGCCGCGTGAGACCGCGGACCGGTTCAACCAACTCATCCGGGAAGACCTGCGGGACCTCGGCCTCTCGTACGACCTCTTCACCCGGACGACCACGGCGAACCACTACGACGTCGTCCAGGACATCGTCCGGACGCTCTACGAGAAGGGCTACATCCTCGAGCAGGAGACGCTCGGCGCGTTCTCCGCCTCGACCGGGCACACGCTCCCCGATCGGTACATCGAGGGTACGTGCCCGATCTGCGGCTACGAGAGCGCACGGGGCGACCAGTGCGACAACTGCGGGAACCAGCTCGATCCCGTCGACCTCGTCGATCCACGCTCGCGGATCGACGGCGAGCCGCCGGTGTTCGAGACGACGAGGCACCTCTTCCTCGATCTCCCGGCCTTCAAGGAACAGCTGCTCGCCTGGATCGGCTCGCGCGAGGACTGGCGGCCGAACGTCCGAGGCTTCTCGCTCAACTTTGTGCGCGAGGTCAAGCCGCGGGCGATCACCCGCGACCTCGACTGGGGCGTCCCCATCCCCGTGCCGGGGTACGAGGAGCTCGAGGACAAGCGCATCTACGTGTGGGTCGACGCGGTCGTCGGGTATCTCTCGGCCTCGATCGAGTGGGCCGCGAACCGGGGAACCCCGGACGCGTGGCGCGAGTGGTGGCAGAGCCCGGAAGCCGAGCACTTCTACTTCATGGGGAAGGACAACATCGTCTTCCACACGGTGATCTGGCCGAGCATGCTGCTCGGGTACGGGGACGACGGGGCCTACGGCGCCGGACGCGGCGAGCTGGAGCTCCCCGACAACATCGTGTCGAGCGAGTTCCTGACCATGGAGGGCAAGAAGTTCAGCGCCAGCCGCGGCGTCGAGATCCTCGTGCGCGACTTCCTGAGCCGCTACGAGCCGGACGCACTCCGCTACTTCCTGTCGATCGCAGGCCCGGAGACACAGGACACCGACTTCACCTGGGCCGAGTTCGTCCGCCGGACGAACGACGAGCTGGTCGCGACGTGGGGGAACCTCGTCAACCGCACGCTGCAGAGCGCGTACAAGCACTTCGGTGCCGTGCCGGAGCCCGGCGCGCTCCTCGATCCCGATGAGACGCTCCTCCGCGAGATCGAGCGCGGGTTCGACGCGGTCGGCGCGCTGATCGAGGCGGCGCGCTTCAAGCAGGCGCTGCAGGAGGTGATGCGGCTCGCCGGGCTCGGGAACCAGTACGTCGCCGAGCAGAAGCCGTGGACCCTGCTGGAGACGGATCGCGAGCGCGCGGCGACGGTCCTGTACGTCGCGCTTCGCGCGATCGACGGCCTGAAGGTGCTCTTCCTGCCCTTCCTTCCCTTCTCGTCGCAGCGGCTGCACGAGCTGCTCGGATACGACGGCCTCGTCGCGGGGCCCCTCGACGAGCTGACCGTGCGCGAAGAGCGCGCCGAGCACGTCGTCCTCACCGGCGACTACGAGAGCTGGGTCGGGAGCTGGGAGCCGGGCGCGCTCCCGCCCGGGCAGACCCTTCGCGAGCCGTCGCCGCTCTTCGCGAAGCTCGACGCCGAGCGCGTCGTCGCCGACGAGCTGGCGCGCATGGAAGCTGCCGCGACCGCGTGACGGACTCGCACGCGCACCTCGACGCGTGCGACGAGCCGGTCGGCGTCCTCGTCGAGCGAGCCCGCGCGGCCGGCGTGACCCGGATCGTCACGATCGGGACCGGCATCGACTCGTGCCGGACGGCGCTCGCGATCGCCGAGGAGCATCGCGAGGTGCACGCGGCGCTCGGGGTGGATCCCCACAGCGCGGGAGGTCCCGACGCGGGAAGGCTGGACGAGCTTCGCGAGCTTCTCTCGCACCCGAAGGCGGTTGCGGTGGGCGAGACCGGGCTCGACGGCGTGCGCAGCTTCGCGACCCCGGAAGAACAGCGCACGCTCTTCGACGCACAGCTGGCGCTCGCCGACGATCTCGGTCTGCCCGTGGTCGTCCACAGCCGCGAGGCGGCGGAAGAGACCGCGGACGCGCTCGCGTCCTTCGGCGGCACCGTCGTGCTTCACTGCTTCTCCTCGCCGGAGTTGCTCCCGGCCGCCCTCGACCACGGCTACTACGTCTCCTTCGCCGGCAACGTCACGTACCCGAACGCGCACGACCTTCGCCGCGCGGCCGTCGAGGTGCCACCCGACCGGATCCTCGTCGAGACGGACAGCCCGTACCTCGCCCCGCAGCCGGTACGAGGACGGCCGAACGAGCCCGCCCACGTCGCGCACACCGTCGCGGCCCTCGCCGAGCTCCGGCAGGAGAACGCCGACGAGCTCGCCGCCCGCACCCACGCGAACGCAGCCGCGGCCTTCGGGCTCCCGTGAACGTTGCGCCGAAGAAGTCGCTGGGGCAGCACTTCCTCGTCGACGAGAACATCCTCGGCGTCGTCGGCCGGCTCGCGGAGCTCGCTGTCGAGGACGTCGTGCTCGAGGTCGGGCCCGGGCTCGGCACACTCACGCGCTACCTGGCGGAGCGGGTCGCGCACGTGCACGCCGTCGAGCTCGACCGGTCGCTCGCAGCACCGCTCGAGGCCGCGCTCACGGGGCTCGCGAACGTCGGGCTCGTGTTCGGAGACGCGCTCGCGGTCGACCTCGCTGCGCTCGACCCCGCGCCGCGGAAGCTCGTCTCCAACCTCCCCTACAACGTCGCTACGCCGCTCGTCGTCGAGAGCCTCGAGCGTCTGCCGTCGCTCGAACGCTGGTGCGTGATGGTCCAGCGCGAGGTCGCGGACCGCTTCTTCGCCGAGCCGCGGACGAAGGCCTACGGCGCGGTCTCCGTGCTCGTCCAGCTGCATGCGCGGCGGGCGGGCTTCCATCCTGTCTCCGCCGCCGTGTTTCGACCGAGACCGCGGGTCGAGTCCGTTCTCGTCGCCTTCACGCGCATCCCCGGGCCGCCCTTCGCCCTCGTCCGGCCCGTCGTCGAGGCGGCGTTCGCACATCGTCGCAAGACGCTCGCCAACTCGCTTGCGCTCGCCGGTCTCGCCGCTCGCGCGCGGGCCGAGGGGGCCCTCGCGGAGATCGGCAGGGCCGGTCGCGTGCGCGCCGAGGAGCTCGAGCCGCCCGAGTTCGTCGCGCTCGCCGAGGCGCTCGGGTGAAGGCGTACGCGAAGCTCAACGTCGCTCTCGTCGTGGGACCGCTCCGAGCGGACGGGAAGCACGAGGTCCTCACGCTCCTCGAGCGCGTCGACCTCGCAGACGACATCGAGGTCGTGCCCGGCGAGGGTCTCGTCGTGGACGGCTTCCCCGAGGACACGCTCGTGCGCTCGGCGCTCGAGGCGCTCGCCGCCGCAGCCGGAGTCGCCGCGGACTGGAGCGTCCGGATCGAGAAGCGGATCCCGGTCGCCGCCGGGCTCGGAGGCGGCAGCTCGGACGCCGCCTCAGCGCTCCGGCTCGCGAACGCGCTGCTCCCGAGGCCGCTCGGCCCCGACGACCTGCACGGCATCGCCTCCCGGCTCGGCGCCGACGTCCCCTTCTTCCTTCGCGAGGGGCCGCAGCTCGGCTCGGGCGACGGGGCCGACCTTGCGGCCGTCGACCTTCCCACGCACTACGCCGTCCTCCTCGCGCTTCCGCACGGTGCGGCGAAGACGTCGACCGGCGATGTGTACCAGGCCTTCGACGAGCGCCGGGGTTGGGAGGGGTTCGACCAACGGCGCGACGCACTCGCCGCCGCGCTCCAACGCGTGGCTGCACCGAGTGACCTCGCCTGCCTCCCCCGCAACGACCTCGCGTCCTCGCCGCTCGCGGCCGAGCTCGAACAGCTCGGCGCGTTCCGCGCTGACGTCAGCGGCGCCGGCCCGACGGTGTACGCGCTCTTCGAGACCGCAAGGCGGGCGGAGCGCGCCGCCGAGGCGCTCGGCGACCGAGCGCGCACCTGGCTCGTGACGCCGATCGCTCACGAGACCGGCGCTATCGTGTGACGCGTGAAGCTCGTCGCGTCGATCGTCGGCGCGCTCGTCGTCGCTTCTGGCGCACCGCCCTCGTGGCACACCTTCCGAGACGACGGCGTTGTCTTCCGCTACCCGCCGTCCTGGTTCGCGACATCCCGCCCGCTGACGCCGGTCTCGTACCCGGCGCAGCTGTTGGCAGTCGCCTCCTATCGGCTGCCGCGAGACAGCGGCGGAGCCGACGGATGCCGTCCCTCCGAGGCGCTCGATCGCCTGCCACCCGGGGGTGCCTTCGTCTACGGCTGGGACTATCGGTCGATACCGCATCGCTCCGGATTTCGCAAGTCCGACTTCCCGCCGCGTCCGCGCCATTTCCGGCTCGCGCGCTTCGCGCACTACGAGTGCGCCGGGCCGAGCTTCATGATCCGGTTCCGCCAGGCCGGGCGATTCCTCCAGATCCACGTCGCTCTCGGCACCCGTGCGACGCCGGCGACACGGGCGACCGTGCTCCGCATCCTCGACAGCCTGCGCATCCGTTAGCCACGTCCACGCCGCGCGCCCACGCTGGCAAGACGACCGGGCTCTGGGGCGTGGCCAAGCTGCACCCCGCATGGCCACGCGGGATTGCGGGATCGTGTACGAGCTATGTACGAGGCTCAGACCACGGTTTCAAGCCGAGCGCCACGTTTGTGACGATTAGCTCTAAGGCGCTCTAGGGGGAGAAACGGCAAGGTGTCCAACAGCCGGTGCAGGAGGAATGTGCAGCTCCTGTTCGCGAAATCCGCCCGGTGATGTGGATCCAGCTCAGCGCACTCGCATCTGCGCTTGTTTCGACCATGTTCCGCGCCTGCTCTCAGTGGAATAGCGAAGCAGGTATGGCGGTTTGATTCCGCCTACGGGTGTGTTCACGGTCGCGCAGCGCTTGATAACTCGCCACGGAATCGTGAGCGGAGGCAACCCGTCGCTCAGATTCTCCACCGTGAGATGAAGTCGATACGGCCTCTTTGCAGGCTCCGTCGGCAGTGAGCGGTAGCAGTACGACACGCGCACAGCCTTTCCATACTTGGTACCTGTCACGACGCCGGCGCTCAGAATCCGTGGTAGCGGCGGAACAGGACTCGTTGAGGCCATCGCTGCCTCGGAGCGATGCTCTGTTCTCGCTCCGGCCACCGGGACTATCGCTAGCGCGACCAACGCCGCCAGCGCGAGGAGAACCTTGCGAGTCACGCGCTAAGACTGGCCCGACGCGATCGCCTCGTCAAGCCCCGTTTCAGCACGAGCGCCGTTTGCCGGCCCGACGGAGCCGGCGCCTGTTTCCCAAGCCACGAGGGCTTCGACGGCACGCGCCCAACCAACCTCAGCCGGATCGAGTTCTCGCCGTGCCTGTATCAGCCGGTACTCGACGAAGACCGTTGGCTCAACGCGTAGAACGTCAGCGACTCGGCGCATGAGCTTCTCAGAGACGCCTCGCTCCGCCGTCACGGCCTTACGGAGCGTCTCATAGCTCACGTCCTCCAACTCTGTGACGAACTTCATCCAGTCGGGGCTGTAGTTCGGACGTACGTAGCCTGTCTTGATCAATAGCTCAGCGAGGACTTGGCCAAACGGGGACGTGGAGTTCATCAGGATCTCCCTTCGTGCGCGGGCGGGCGACCCGCACATGTACGAGGTATGTACGACTACTACACAACGTGTACAAGCCAGGTACAGACACGTAGTGTAGTAAATGCCTGGAAAATGGCTTAAGCAAATGCTTCCTGGAACTGGTTTACTGACTACGCTCTGGGGCGTGGCCAAGTGGTAAGGCAACGGGTTTTGGTCCCGTGATCCCAGGTTCGAATCCTGGCGCCCCAGCCACGATGCCCGCGGGACGGACTCCGACGCTGGGCGCGGTCGTCATGGCCGCGGGCCTCGGCACGCGCATGCACTCGGCGACGCCGAAGCACCTGCACCCGCTCCTCGGCCGGCGCATGGTGGACTGGGTCCTCGCGACCGCACGCGAGCTCGACGCCGATCCCGTCGTGGTCGTCGCGGGCCGGGCGACGGTGGACGCGTTCGACGGGCTGGACGTCGCGATCCAGGAGGAGCCGCTCGGCACCGGCGACGCCGTTCGCAGCGCCCGGGCCGCGCTCGAAGGCAGGACCGACGACGTCCTCGTCCTCTCCGGCGACACGCCGCTCCTGACGCCCGCCCTGCTCCGGGAGCTCGTCCGTGTCCACCGGCGCGAGGGCGCGAGCGCGACCGTGCTCTCCTTCGAGCCGGACGAGCCGGGGAGCTACGGGCGCGTGCTTCGGGACGGGAACGGCGGGTTGCGCGGGATCGTCGAGGCGCGCGACGCGTCGCCGGAGGAGCTCGCGGTCCGCGAGGTGAACTCGTCGATCTACGTCTTCCGCGGCGAGGTGCTGTGGCCCGTGCTCGAGCGGCTCTCCCCGCAGAATGCGCAGGGCGAGCTGTACCTGACCGACTCGGTGGCGCTGCTCGTGGAGGATGGAGGACGGGTTGCAGTGCACAAGGGAGGAGATCCTGTGGAGACCGAGGGCGTGAACACGCGGGCGGAGCTGGCGGCGGCCGGCGCAGCGCTGCGCGACCGGGTGAACGAGGCGCACATGCTGGCCGGGGTGACGATCGTCGACCCACGGACGACGTGGATCGACG
>Ga0075418_10001490_pt1 | contig 26569 bp, 19 predicted proteins | sample SoiMetdeltSBSDD2_FD_81776 | JGI IMG/M metagenome (GOLD analysis project Ga0075418, IMG submission 81776) | Bulk soil microbial communities from a Populus tree surrounding site in Tennessee, USA - Soil MetaG P. deltoides SBSDD2 | ecosystem: Environmental > Terrestrial > Soil > Tree plantation...
AGCTTCAAACGAGGCAGTCGCGGCGGCGAAGCCGACGCCTTCAGGGATGTGCCCCGCCCGCAGGGCGGGGATCAAGCCGCAGGAATCCGCTCCTGCGGATTCCTGCCTGGCGAGCAAGCTTCAGAGGACAGAAGCGCGGCCGAGGAGGGAGCGCGCCTCGGCGAGGAAGTCCGCGTCGGGGCGGACGCGGTACTCGGGGCCGAGCGCGTATGTCTTCGGCCCTTCGCTCGTGTCGAGCGAGAGGTAGACGGGCGACTCGCCGGGGAACTCGCGCACCAGACGCGCGAGCTCGCGGACGACACCCGCGGGCGCGTCCCGCGCGTCGAGCGAGAACCGGACCTCCGTCCGCTCGGTGACCGCCTCGAAGGCGGAGAGCTCCATCGCGACGAGCTTCGTCTCGCCCTGCTGCTTGTGGTCGACGCGACCCTTGACGACGAGGATGCGATCGGCCACGCAGAGCTCGCGCGCGCCCTGGTACGTCGAGTTGAAGACGACCACCTCGGCCGAGCCGGTGGGATCGTCGAGCGCGAGGAAAACCATCGGCTCGCCCCGCTTCGTCGTCACCTGCTTCGTGTCGGTGACGATGCCACCGACCGTGACGACCTCGCCGTCGCGGCGTCGCTCGAGCTCGGCGAGCGTCGCGTCGGTCTTGCGCCGCAGCTGGTCGCGCACGCCCGAGAGGGGGTGCTCCGACACGTAGAGACCGAGCGTCTCCTTCTCGAGCCGCAGGAGCTCCTGCTTCTCGAACTCCGCCGTCGGGACTGGTGGATGGTGCTTCTCGTAGGCGCTGTCGACTGAGTCGAGCGCACCCTCGAACAGCGACGTCTGCCCCATCAGGCGGTCCTGCGCGAGCTTCTGGCCGTGGGCGAGGGCCTGCTCGAGCACCGCGAGCATCCCCATCCGCGACGCTCCGGTCGAGTCGAGCGCGCCGCACTTCACGAGCGACTCCAGCGAGCGCTTGTTCACGACCTGCGGATCGACGCGCTCCGTGAAGTCCCAGATCGAGGCGAACGGGCCGCCGTCGGCGCGGGCCGCGACGATCCGCTGCGCGGCCGTCTCCCCAACGTTCTTCACCGCGTTCAGGCCGAAGCGGATCTTCCCCTCGACCACCGCGAAGTCGACCGCGGAGGAGTTCACGTCGGGCGGGAGCACGTCGATCCCCATCTCGTCGCAGGCGTTGACGTAGAACGGGACGCGGTCCTTCGTGTTCATCACGCTCGAGATCAGCGCCGCCATGTACTCGCACGGGTGGTTCGCCTTGAGCCACGCCGTGCGGTAGGCGATCAGCGCATAACACGCGGCGTGCGCCTTGTTGAAGGAGTAGTCCTGCGAGGACTCCATGTCCTTCCACAGCTGGTCGGCGACGGCGGGCGGCACGTCGTTCGCGGCGCACCCGTCGAGGAACTTCCCCTTGAGCGAGGCCATCAGCTCGTGGATCTTCTTGCCGATCGCGCGGCGCAGCGTCTCGGCCTCCGCGGGCTCGAACCCCGCGAGCTGCTTGGCGATCTGCATGTACTGCTCCTGGTAGATGCAGATCCCGTACGAGTCGCCCGTGATCGGCGCGAGCCGCTGGTCGATGTACGTGACCGCCTCCCGCCCGTTCTTCCGCGCCGCGTACGTCGGGATGTACTGCATCGGGCCGGGCCGGTAGAGCGCGACCAGCGCGATCAGGTCCTCGAACTCGGTCGGCTTCACCGACCGCAGGGCGTCGCGCATCCCCGACGACTCGAACTGGAACACGCCGGTGGCCTCCGCCCGCGCCAGCATCTCGTACGTCTTCCTGTCGTCGAGCGGGATCGTGCCGATCTCGATGCCGCCGATCAGCTCGACCGCCTTGTCGATCACGTCGAGGTTGCGGAGCCCGAGGAAGTCGACCTTCAAGAGGCCGAGCGCCTCGACGTTCTTCATCGAGAGCTGCGTGACGACCTCGGCCTCCGGCCCCTTCTGCTGGAGCGGGACGACGTCGATCAGCGGCTCGGCCCCGATCACGACGCCGGCCGCGTGGATCGAGTCGGCCCGCGTGAGCCCCTCGAGCGGCCGGGCGAGCTCGACGATCTCCTTCGCGACCGGATCCTCCGCGACCGCGCGCGCGAGCTCGGCGCCCGGCTTGAGCGCCTCCTCGAGCGTCTGCCCCGGCCCCTCGGGCACGAGCTTCGCGATCCGGTCGACGACGCCGTACGGGACCTCGAGCACCCGGCCCGCGTCCCTGAGCGCCGCGCGTGCGGCCATCTTCGAGAACGTGATGATCTGCGCGACCCGGTCGCGCCCGTACTTCTCGGCGACGTAGTTGATGACGCGCTCGCGGCCCTCGACGGCGAAGTCGATGTCCATGTCGGGCATGTCCTTGCGCGCCGGGTTGAGGAAGCGCTCGAAGAGGAGCCCGTAGCGCATCGGGTCGATGTCCGTGATCTCCAGGCAGTAGGCGGCGAGCGAGCCTGCCGCCGAGCCGCGGCCGGGCCCGACCGAGACGCCGTTCCGCTTCGCGAAGCCGATGAAGTCCGCGACGATGAGGAAGTAGTCGGCGAAGCCCATCTCGCGGATCGTCTTGAGCTCGAAGCGGAGCCGATCGTCGAGCTCCGGCGTCGACGAGCCGTAGCGCTTCAGGAGCCCCCGCTCGCACAGCTCGACGAGGTACTCGAAGGCGTCGCGCCCGTCGGGCACCGGGAACTTCGGCAGCCGGATCCGCCCGAGCTCGAGCTCGACGTTGCAGCGCTCGGCGACCTCGAGGCTGCGCCGGAGAGCCTCCTCGTGGCCCGGGAAGTCGAGCGCCATCTCCTCGGGCGTCTTGAAGTAGAACTCGTCGGCGCCGAACCGCCACCGGTCGGGGTTCTTCAGCGAGTCGCCCGACTGGATGCAGAGGAGCGCGTCGTGACTGTGCGCGTCGGCCGCGTCGAGGTAGTGCACGTCGCCGGTCGCGACGAGCGGCAGGCCGAGGCGCTCGGCGAGGCCCGGCAGCCCCTGGAAGGCGGCGTGTTGCGCCTCAAGCCCGACGTTCTGGAGCTCGACGTAGGTGGAGTCGCGCCCGAAGATCTGGGCGAGCCGGTCGAGCTCGGCGGCCGCGTCGTCCGCGCGATGCTCGGAGAGCGCCCGGGAGACGCGCCCGGACAGGCAGCCGGACAGCGCGATCATCCCCTGCGAGTACCGCTCGAGCAGCTCCCAGTCGACGCGGGGCTTGTAGTAGTAGCCCTCGAGGTAGCCGAGCGAGCAGAGCTTCACGAGATTCGCGTAGCCCGCGTTGTCGGCGGCGAGGAGTGTCAAGTGCGCGTGCCCTTTCGTCTGCACCTTGCGGTCGTCGACGACGTACACCTCGCAGCCGAAGATCGGCTTGACCCCCTGCGCCTGCGCCGCCTTGTAGAGATCGACGGCGCCCGCCATCGAGCCGTGGTCGGTGAGCGAGACGGCCGGCATCTCGAGCCGCGCCGCCTTCTCCGCGAGCGCCGGGATCCGGCAAGCCCCGTCGAGGATCGAGTACTCCGAGTGGACGTGCAGGTGGACGAACGGGGCGGGCACGGGAAGGCCATCCTAGTTCCGCGGTCCGCTGGACAAACTGCCCGAATCTGCCGATAACCGGTATATGCGGCGGATTCCGATCTCACTGAAGGTGATCGCGGCGGTCAGCCTCCTCGCGGAGGCGACGGCGGCGGCGCTCGTCTTCTGGCACACCGGTCCTCGGGCTCGCTGAGCCTGCCCGGCGACGTCGTTTGACCAGGGCCCCCGCGGGTTCGATGATCCGCGCTGATGATCCTGGTCACCGGCGCCACCGGCTTCGTCGGCGGGCACGTCGTGGGTGCGCTGCGCCGCGCCGGGCAGCAGGTGCGCTGCCTCGTGCGCGACCTGCGGACGGCGGCGAAGCCCGAGCTCGCCGGCTGCGAGCTGGCCGAGGGCGACATGACCGAGCCCAGGAGCCTCGCCTCGGCCGTCGACGGCGCGGAGTGCGTCGTGCACCTCGTGGCCATCCGCCAGGGGAAGCACGAGCAGTTCGAGCGGATCATGAGCCGGGGGACACGCGACCTCGTCGTCGCCGCGCAGGAGGCAGGCGTCAGGCGCTTCGTGCTCATGAGCGCGCTCGGGGTCGCCGAGCGGACGAAGGACCTCGTCCCGTACTACCGCGCGAAGTGGGAGATGGAGGAGGCGGTCGAGGGCTCGTCCATCCCGTTCGTGATCTTCCGGCCGAGCTTCGTGTTCGGCGCGGACGGCGGCATCCTCCCGACGTTCCGCAAGCTCGCGAAGCTCGCGCCCGTCACGCCGATCGTGGGCTCCGGCACGCAGCGCCTCCAGCCGATCTGGGCGGACGACGTCGCGGCGTACTTCGTCCGAGCCGTCGACGGGGTGGGGACGGGCATGACCTTCGAGCTCGGCGGGCCGGACGTCGTCAGCTGGAACGAGCTCTGGGAGCGGCTCAAGACGGCGCTCGGCGTGCGCCGCCCGAGCGTCCACGTGCCGATGGGGCTGATGCGCCTGAACGCGCTCGTGACCGAGAGGCTCCCCGGGGACGTCCCGCTCACGCGCGACCTGCTGAAGATGATGGAGGCCGGGGACAACATCGTCGCGGACGACGCCGCCGCGCAGACCTTCGCGCTGCCCCTCGTCCCCCTCGACGAGCAGCTCCGACGCGCCTCGTAGCGGCGGGCCTCGCCCGGCCGCTACGGTGCGACGACCCCGGGCCCCGGCGCGGTTGACTCGACACGGGTCGCGACCCATAGTGCGAGACATCCGTAGACGGGAGGGTGCCTGGGAGGGTGACCCGCCGGGGAGGTTGGCCTTTGCTCGCGTCGTTGCTCCACTCAAACGCAGATCGGCTCGGATCGCAGATCGCGCTCGTCCACGGCGAGCGGCGCCTCACGCACGCCGAGCTGGCCGAGCAGGTCGACCGTGTGGCCGGCGGCCTCGTCGCCCTCGGCGTCGAGCCGGGCGACAACGTGCTGCTGATCCTCCCGAACGTGCCCGAGTTCGTGCTCGGCTTCTACGCCGTCGCGCGCCTGGGAGCGGGGGCGGTGCTCCTGAACGTCGCGTCGAAGGAGCATGAGCTGACCAAGGCCTACGAGGACTGCCGGCCGCGTGCCGTGATCACCGACCGACAGGTGGCCGGCACGTGCCAGGCCGTCGCGACCGCGCTCGGCCTCCCTGCGCAGGTCGTCACGATCGACGACGTCCCGTCGAGCGCGACCCCCTTCGACTCGCTCTCGAAGGGATCCGCGCCGCAACTGCCCGAGCTTCCGGCCCCGGCAACACCGCTCGTCTACCAGTACTCCTCGGGGTCGACCGGACGGCCGAAGCGCGTGGCACGGACGCACGAGCAGTGCCTGGCGGAGGCGCGCCTGGTGCCCGAGTCGCTCGGCCTGACCGGGAGCGACGCGATTCTGTGCATCGTTCCCCTGTTCCACGCGTACGGCCTCGGGGACTGCATGTTCACGGCCGCCGGCAGCGGGGCGAAGCTCGTGCTGCAGGCGGACTCGCAGCCGTTCGTCGTGCGGCGCCAGCGGACGCTCGAGCTGATTGCCGACGAGAAGGTCACGGTGTTCCCGGCCGTGCCGTTCATGATCGACCTGCTCGCGACGGCCCCGTCCGCGGCCGACATCTCCGGCCTGCGGTACTGCTTCTCGGCGGGCAACGCGCTTCCGGCCGAGGCAGCCGAGGCGTTCCTCGCGCGATTCGGCGTCCCGGCGCGACAGCTGTACGGGTGCACCGAGGCCCCGTCGATCTCCGCGGACCTCGACGAGAGGCCGAGAGCGGAGTCGGTCGGACGGCCACTCGACGGTGTGGAGATCGAGATCCGTGACGACGACGGCGCCCAGGTCGGCCCCGGCGAGGTCGGCACGGTGGCGGTCCGAACACCCGTCGCGCCGTCCGCATACCTCGGCGCCGACGACCGTCTGACGTTCCGCGACGGCTGGGTGTATCCGGGCGACTCCGGACGCGTCGACCCGGACGGGCGCCTGGTTCTCGTCGGTCGGACGAAGGTGTTCATCGACGTGGTGGGGAACAAGGTCGACCCCGTCGAGGTGGAGGAGGTGCTGCTCGAGCACCCGGCCGTGCGCGAGGTGGTCGTCGTCGGGACGCGTACGCCGCCGCTCGACACGGACGTCGTCAAGGCGGCCGTCGTCCCGGCCGAGCCGTGCAGCGAGCGCGAGCTGATCCACTTCTGCGCGACGCGGCTCGCCGCGTTCAAGGTGCCGCAGGTCGTCGAGTTCCTGGACGAGATCCCCCGCAGCCCGCTCGGCAAGGTCCTCCGCAAGGAGCTCGTCTGACGGCCATGCGCACGCTGCTGATCGACAACTACGACTCGTTCACGTTCAACCTCTTCCAGCTGATCGCCGAGGTCAACGGCGAGGAGCCGGTGGTCGTCCGCAACGACGGGGCGACGTGGGAGGAGCTCGCCGGCTGGGAAGTCGACAACATCGTGATCTCGCCCGGGCCGGGTCGCCCGGAGCGGCCGGCGGACTTCGGGGTGTGCGCGGCGGCGATCCTTCACGCGGACGTGCCGGTGCTCGGCGTCTGCCTCGGCCACCAGGGCCTCGGGCACCTCTCGGGCGGCGAGGTCGTCCACGCCCCCGAGGTGATGCACGGGCGGTTGAGCGCCGTCTACCACGACCGCTCCGCGCTGTTCGAGGGGATCCCGCAGGGATTCGAGGTCGTCCGGTACCACTCGCTGTGCCTGTCCGAGCCTCTCCCCGAGTCGCTCGAGCGGACGGCCTGGACGGAGGACGGTGTGGTGATGGGCGTCGCGCACCGCGAGCGGCCCGCCTGGGGGGTCCAGTTCCACCCCGAGTCGATCTGCACGAGCTACGGCGTCAAGCTGCTGGAGAACTTCCGCGAGCTCACGCGCGCCGCCGGGCGGGGCCGGGCCCGCGGAGCGACGACGGAGCCGACCCGCACCATCGTCCCAGGCAGGAGCGAGGTGACCGCCCCGGCGTCGCCGACCGCCGAGCTGCTCACGCGCCGGCTCGAGCGCGAGATCGATCCCGAGGTCGCGTTCACGCACCTCTACGCGGACGACCCGCACGCGTTCTGGCTCGACTCGAGCAGGGGCGGCGACCCGATGTCCCGCTTCTCGTTCCTGGGCGGCAGCGACGGCCCTCTCGCCGCGCAGGTCTACTACGACGTCGCCGCGACCGAGACGACCGTCGTCCGGCACGGGACGACGGAGGTGCACGGGGCGACGATCTTCGACTTCCTCCACCAGGAGCTCGGCCGGTACGCCGGGGTCACGGCGGAGCTCCCCTTCGACTTCGACTGCGGGGTCGTCGGGTACCTCGGCTACGAGGTCAAGGCGGACTGCGGCGGGACGCTCGTCCATCGCTCGTCCGTCCCCGACGCCGGGTTCCTCTTCGCCGACCGGCTGATCGCCGTCGATCACGTCGAGCACTGCACGTACCTGGTCTGCCTCGTCGACGGCGACGCCGCCGCCGGCCGGAAGTGGCTCGACGACGTGGAGCGACTGCTGGAGGCGGTCGCCGCGCGTCCCGCGCTCGCGACGGGCCCGTTGCGCGCGCCGCGGAGCCAGCCGCTCGAGTTCTACGCGAGCCGCGACGAGGCGACCTACCTCGCCGACATCGAGCGGTGCAAGCAGAACCTCGTCGAGGGCGAGACCTACGAGGTCTGCCTGACGAACAAGGTCAAGACCGACGCCGTGCTCGACCCGCTGCCGCTGTACAGGACGCTCCGCCGGATCAACCCCGCCCCGTTTTCGGCGTTCCTGCGGCTCGAGGGCGTCGCGATCGCGAGCTCGTCCCCCGAGCGCTTCCTCCGCATCGGGCGGGACCGCGTGGTCGAGGCGAAGCCGATCAAGGGGACGAGCCCCCGTGCGGAGACGCCCGAGGCGGACGAGGCCCTGGCCGAGGCTCTGCGCACCAGCGAGAAGAACCGGGCCGAGAACCTGATGATCACCGACCTGCTGCGAAACGACCTGGGCACGGTGTGCGAGGTCGGCAGCGTGCACGTTCCGCACCTCATGGCGATCGAGACGTTCGAGACAGTGCACCAGCTCGTCTCGACCGTCCGCGGGCGCCTCAGGGACGGGCTGGACGCCGTGGACTGCATCCGCGCGTGCTTCCCCGGCGGGTCGATGACCGGCGCGCCGAAGAAGCGGACGATGGAGATCATCGACGAGCTCGAGACGGAGGCGCGAGGCGTGTACTCCGGAGCGATCGGCTACATCGGCCTCGGCGGAGCCGCCGACCTCAACATCGTGATCCGGACCGTCGTGATGTCGCGCGACGAGACGTCGATCGGCGTCGGCGGGGCGATCGTGATGCAGTCCGATGCCGACGAGGAGTACCAGGAGACGCTGCTCAAGGCCCAGGCCCCCATGCGCGCGATCACCCACGTCGTGCGCGACATCCCGCTGGACGCCGCCCCGAGCACGCTCCAGCAGGGCCTCGAGGACGGCCTACGCCGCGCGCGGGACGCCGGACAGGACGACCGCACCGGCGAGACTCGCGTGGTCGCGGCGCAGGACGCCTGAGGCACGCGCGCGGGCGCGACCGGCACGGCGCGACCGTCCTACACGAGCTGGCTTCGCTGGATCTTTCCCACCGGGCTGCGCGGGATCTCGTCGCGGAACTCGATCAGCTCGGGGACCTTGTACGCGGCGAGCCGCTCGGCGCAGAACCGGAGCAGGTCGCGCTCCTCGCAGCGCCCGTCGCGCACGACGACCGCCTTGATCCGTTCCTCGCCCTCGATGCCGGTCGCGGTGCCGACGACGACCACCTCGCGGACGCGTGGGTGGGTGGCGAGGACGTCCTCGACCTCGATCGGGTCGACCTTGCGCCCGGCGACGTCGATCAGAAGCTTCGATCGGCCGGTCAGGTAGAGGCGCCCCTCGTCGTCGATCCGTCCGCGGTCGCCGGTCGAGAACCATCCGTCGTGGAACGAGGCGCGATCGCCGACCGCGTCCTCCACGTACCCGCGCGTCATCCCGACGCTCGAGACCTCGACGTCGCCGATGCGGCCGCCCCCGACGTCGTTCCCGGAGCCGTCGCGGATCGCGATGCGAACCCCCTCGAGCGGGCGGCCGACGGAGCCGACGGTTGCCGCCGGGTCGGGATCGAGGTTCACCGTCAGCGCGCCGGTCTCCGTGCACCCGTAGAGCTGCCGCAGGGGCTGCCCGAACGTCTCCTGGAAGCTGTCGAAGGTCGCGCGGGGGAGCGGCGCGGCGGCGGACAGGAACAGCCGGACGTCCCGGATCGGGTCGCTGCGCCGCGCGCCCGCCAGCAGGCGGAACTGCATCGGCACGCCCGGCACCACCGTGACGCCGGCGCGCCCGATCAGCTCGAGCGTCCGCGTCCGCCGGAGCATGAACGGCTGCCGGTCCTCGGGCAGCACCAGCGTCGCGCCGCTGTGCACCGCAGCGAGGAGGCAGCACCCGAGCCCGTACGTGTGGTGCAGCGGGACGATCCCCAGAATCGAGTCGTCCGGGTCGAGCGAGATGCCGTCGGCGAAGGCCGCGACCTCGTCGAGCAACTGGCGGTGCGTCCGCGGCACGCGCTTGGCGCGCCCCGTCGACCCCGACGAATATTGGTACAGCGCGTCCTCACCCGGCTCCGCGTCCACCCGGCCGGCGGCTCCGCCGCTCAGCGAGTCGAGAGCCTTGGCGCCTCGATGCTCCCCCTCGAGCACCGCGACGTCGATCGGCGCGGTCGCTCCGCGCGCGGCGCGCCCGGCGACGGAGACGAGGCGCGGCTCCACGATCGCGGCGCGGACGTTCGACTCGCGGAAGTAGTACTCGAGCTCCGGCCCGCGCAGCACGGGATCGAGCGGCACGGCGACCGCCCCGGCGTAGCCGGCGGCGAAGAAGGCGGCCGCGAACCCCGGCGCGCTGTCCAGCACGAGGGCGACCCGGTCTCCGGGGGCGACGCCGAGCTCAGCTAGCGCGCCCGCCGCCGCGGTCACGCGCTCGAGCAGTGCCTCGTAGGAGACCTCCTCGTCGCCGTGCACGACGGCGATTCGATTCGGGTGCCTCGACGCTGCCTGCTCCAGCAGCCCCGAGGTCGTCGCTGCCGAGCGCGCGGCGCCGGAAGCCATCCTCAGCCCATCACCTTCCCCATCGACTCCGCAAGCGTGATGATCGTCGTCGCGAACTCGCCGAACTCGGCCGTCGGCAGGAGCTGGGCTGCGTCGCAGAGCGCCTCGTCCGGCGAGGGATGCGCCTCGACGATGATCCCGTCCGCCCCGGCGGCGACCGCCGCACGGGCGAGCGCGGGGACGAGCGAGCGCCGCCCGGCCGCGTGCGACGGGTCGACGATCACGGGGAGATGCGTCTCCTCCTTGAGCACCGGGACCGCACCGAGATCCAGGGTGTAGCGGGTCGAGCGCTCGAAGGTCCGGATCCCGCGCTCGCAGAGGATGACCCGCGGATTGCCCTCGTTGACCACGTACTCGGCGGCGAGGAGCAGCTCGTCGACCGAGGACGACGGGCCTCGCTTCAGCAGCACCGGCTTGTCGGCCTCGCCGACCTCGGCGAGGAGCGTGAAGTTCTGCATGTTGCGGGCGCCGATCTGGAGCACGTCGGCGACCCCGGCGACGAGCTCGACCTGCCGGGCGTCCATCACCTCGGTCACGAGCGGCAGCCCTGTCTCCTCCCGCGCTTCCTCGAGAATCCGCAGTCCCTCCTCCCCGAGCCCCTGGAACGCATACGGGGACGTTCGCGGCTTGAAGGCGCCGCCGCGGAGCATCGTCGCCCCTGCCTCGTTGACCGCGCGCGCCGTGGCCAGCGTCTGCTCGCGGCTCTCGACCGTGCACGGCCCCGCGATGAGGGCGAAGTAGCCCGCGCCGATTCGCCGCCCGCGCACCTGGATCAGCGTCGGGTCGGGCGAGGTCTCCCGTGCGACGAGCTTGTGCGCCTGCGCCACCGGCGTCACCGCCGCGATCCCGTCGAGATCGTCGAGCGTGATCGTCGCGAGCAGGTTCGGCTCGCCGATCACGCCGACGACGGTGCTCTCCCGCCCGGGCGTGACGCGGACATCGCCCCCCGACTCGGCGACCCGCGCGAGCAGGGCGTCCACGTCCTCCTCGCTCGCATCGGAGGCGAGCGTGACGAGAAATTGCAGCGATCGAGACGAGACTGTGCTCACGTATCCCACTGTAGGCGCAATCTCACGTACGGGGAAGCATCTCGTCCGGTTTGCCGGCAGGCCGCCGTCGGGCATACTGGAACCCGTCCCCGACGAAGGAGGTCGACGCGATGACAGAGCTTGCTGCCTCCAGGCCGCCCCCCGCGCGGCCCGTCGGGCGATAGCACCGCAGACGGGCCTCTCGCGACGGGCGCGCCGCCCCGCGTCCTGTTCGTAGTTCCCGAGAGGAGACCATCACCGTGCACGACCTCACCGCTCTCGGCTGGGACGACGCCCTCGCCGAGGAGTTCGAGCCCCACCGGCGCGCCGGCCTGATCCCCGGCCGCGTCTCGATCCAGCACCGCGGCGCCTACGACGTCCTCACCGCGGAGGGCGAGCTGCGCTGTGACGTCGCCGGCCGCCTCTACGACGAGGCCGCCTCGCCGGCCGACCTCCCCGCGGTGGGCGACTGGGTCGCCGTCGCCGCGCGGCCGGAGGAGGCCGCGGGCACCGTCCAGGCCGTCCTCGCGCGCCGCACGAAATTCTCGCGCAAGACGGCGTGGCAGGCCTCCGAGGAGCAGGTGCTCGCGGCGAACGTCGACGTCGCGCTGATCGTCACCTCGCTCAACGAGGACATGAACCTCCGCCGCCTCGAGCGGTACCTGACACTCGCCTGGGAGAGCGGCGCCACGCCGGTGCTCGTCCTCACGAAGGCCGACCTCGCCGACGACGTCCCGGCGGTCGTCGCGGAGGTCGAGTCCGTCGCCTTCGGCGCCGCCGTGCACGCGATCTCGAGCGTCACGGGCGAGGGGCTCGACGAGCTTCGCGCGCACCTGCGTCCGGGCGTGACCGCGGCGCTCCTCGGCTCGTCGGGCGTCGGCAAGTCGACGCTCGTGAACACGCTCGCCGGCGAGGAGCTCCTCGAGACCCGCGAGATCCGGGAAGACGGCAAGGGGCGTCACACGACGACCCGCCGCGAGCTGATCCAGCTCCCCGGCGGCGCGCTCGTGATCGACACGCCCGGGATGCGCGAAGTGCAGCTCTGGATCGCAGACGACGGCCTCGAGGAGGCGTTCTCGGACGTCACCGAGCTCTTCGAGCACTGCCGCTTCTCCGACTGCGCGCACGAGAGCGAGCCGGGCTGCGCGGTCAAGGAGGCGATCGCGAACGGGACGCTCGCGCCCGAGCGCTGGGAGAGCTACCTCAAGCTCCAGCGCGAGCTCGCGCATCTCGACCGGCGGCTCGACAAGCGCGCGCAGGCCGAGGAGCGCAAGCGCTGGCGGGCGCTCTCGACCTTCGCCCGCGAGGCGAGCCGGGCGAAGCGGCGCTAGATGGTTGATCGGTAAGTCGCGCGAACCGGAGCGCGCCCCAGACACGGCGCCGGATCACCCCGTCCGGTCACGGCCCGTACCTCTGGGTACGAGCCGCACCCGGCCGGTGCGCCCGGCTTGGTCTGGAGCGCCCCCGGAGGTCACGCCAATTACCGATCAACCATCTAGCCGAAGGCGGCGTCGCGGTCGGCGGGCTTCATGCCCGCCGCCGTGTACGTCGACGTGCCGTCGGCGAGCAGCTCGCGGGCGCCCGCGAGCAGCGTGCCGTACGCGGCGGAGCCGAGCAGGCTGCCCGTCGAGACGCGCCGCACGCCCGCCTGCGCGAGCTCCGGTACAGGTGGCGTGGCCTGCGTCGCGAGGACGTTGACCGGCGCCTGGACGGCCTCGACGACGTCCGCGACCTGCTCGATGCTCGAGAGCCAGGGCGCGTAGAGGCAGTCGGCGCCCGCATCGCGGTAGGCGACGAGCCGGCCGATCGTGTCGTCGAGGTCGTCGACGCCGCGGAGATGGTTCTCGGCGCGGCCGGTGAGCACCATCGGCGGATCGAACGCGTGCGCGGCCTCGGCGGCCTCGCGCACGCGCTCGACCGCGAGCTCCAGGTCCTCGATGCGACCGTCCGCGGGGTTCCAGTCCTCGATCGAGCAACCCGCGGCGCCGGCCTCGCCGAGGAGGCGGACGGTCTCCGCGACGCCGCCGGGGTCGTCGGGATAGCAGCGCTCGCTGTCGACGTTGAGGGGCAGCGGCGTGGCTGCTGCGACCTCCGCGACGTGCGCGACGAGCTCGTCGCGGGTCACCTCGCCGTCGAGGCGCCCCAGCGTCCACGCGAAGCCCGCGCTCGTCGTGGCGAGCGCCTCGGCGCCGACCGAGGCGAGGAGCTTCGCGGAGCCGACGTCCCACGGGTTCGGCATCACGAAGATCCCCTCGCGCGCGTGGAGCTCGGCGAAGCGGGCGCGCTTCTGGGCGGCGGCGTCGCTCACCGCGTCCACGGCGGGGTCGAGTCCGTCTCGATGCCGTAGCGCTCGATCGCGCTCGCGACCACCGAGGGCTCGACCTCGCCATCGTCGGCGAGCGCCTTCAGCGCGGCGACCGCGACGTGGTGCCGGTCGACCTCGAAGAACTTCCGGAGGGCGACGCGATAGTCGCTGCGTCCGAACCCGTCGGTGCCTAGCGCGACGTACCGCCGGGGGACGAACTGGCGGATCTGGTCGGCAAACGTGCGGATGTAGTCCGTCGAGGCGATCGCGGGCCCCTTCCGCTCGGCGAGGCATTCCTCCACGTAGGAGCGCCGCTGCGGCTCGGTCGGATGGAGCCGGTTCCAGCGCTCGACCTCGAGCCCGTTCCGCCGCAGCTCGGTGAAGCTCGTCGCGCTCCAGACGTCGGCCGCCACGGAGAAGTCGGAGGCGAGCAGCTCCGCCGCCGCCTCGACCTCGCGCAGGATCGCGCCGGAGCCGAGGAGCTGGACGCGCGGCCCGTCGCCTGCCGGCGCCTCGTGGAGGAGGTACATCCCGTGGAGGATCCCCTCCTCGGCGCCCTCCGGCAGCGGCGGATGCGTGTAGGGCTCGTTCAGCACCGTGAGGTAGTAGAAGACGTCCTCCTGCTCCGTGACCATGCGGCGCAGCCCCTCGCGGATGATCACGCCGACCTCGTACGCGTACGTCGGGTCGTAGGCGACGCAGTTCGGGATCACCGACGCGAGCACCTGCGAGTGGCCGTCCTCGTGCTGCAGCCCCTCGCCGTTCAGCGTCGTCCGCCCCGAGGTGCCGCCGAGCAGGAACCCGCGGGCGCGGCTGTCGCCGGCCGCCCACGCGAGGTCGCCGACCCGCTGGAAGCCGAACATCGAGTAGAAGATGTAGAACGGGATCATCGTCACGCCGTGGTTCGCATACGCGGTGGAGGCGGCGATCCAGGACGAGAACGCGCCGGGCTCGGTGATCCCCTCCTGCAGGATCTGCCCGTCGCGGTCCTCGTGGTAGTACATGAAGTCTCCGGCGTCCTCGGGCTGGTAGAGCTGGCCGCGCGACGAGTAGATGCCGAGCTGGCGGAACATCCCCTCCATGCCGAACGTCCGCGACTCGTCGGGCACGATCGGCACGACCCGCGGCCCGAGCGTCTTGTCCCGCACGAGCGAGTTGAGGATCCGGACGAACGCCATCGTCGTCGAGTTCTCTCGGTCGCCGCTCCCCTCGAGCACGCTCGTGAAGGGATCCGGGGTCGGCAGGGGCTCGGCGTCGGTATGCCGTGCGGGCAGGCTCCCGCCGAGCGTCTTGCGCCGCTCGAGCAGATGCCGGAGCTCGGGGCTGTCTTCGGGTGGGCGGTGGAAGAAGGCGCCCGTCGCCTCCTCGTCGGTGAGCGGGATCCCGAGCCGGTCGCGGATCGCGAGCCGCGCTTCGTCGTTCATCGCCTTCTGCTGATGCGTGATGTTGCGGCCCTCGCCTGCGACCCCCATCCCGTAGCCCTTGATCGTCTTCGCGAGGATCACCGTCGGCTGGCCCGTGTGCCGAACCGCGGCGTGGTAGGCCGCGTAGACCTTCTGCGGGTCGTGGCCGCCACGGCGTAGAGCCCAGATCTCGTCGTCCGTCCAGTCGGCCACCATCGCCGCGGTCTCCGGGTACTTGCCGAAGAAGTGCTCGCGGACGAAGGCGCCGTCGTTCGCCTTGAAGGTCTGGTACTCGCCGTCGACGCACTCCTCCATCAGGCGGCGCAGCCAGCCGTCGTGATCGGTGGCCAGCAGGGGGTCCCAGTTCGAGCCCCAGATCACCTTGATCACGTTCCAGCCCGCGCCGCGGAAGCTCGTCTCGAGCTCCTGGATGATCTTCCCGTTACCGCGCACAGGCCCGTCGAGGCGCTGCAGGTTGCAGTTGACGACAAAGATGAGGTTGTCGAGCTGCTCACGACTCGCGAGCGAGATGGCGCCCATCGACTCCGGCTCGTCCATCTCCCCGTCGCCCATGAACGCCCAGACCTTGCGGTCGCCTGCGGGCACGATCCCGCGCGCGTCCAGGTACTTCATGAAGCGCGCCTGGTAGATCGCCATCAGGGGGCCGAGGCCCATGGAGACCGTCGGGAACTGCCAGAAATCGGGCATCAGCCACGGATGGGGATAGGACGAGAGCCCGCCGCCACCCACCTCCTGGCGGAACTTGCGCAGCTGCTCCTCGCTCAGCCGCCCCTCGAGGAACGCCCTGGCGTAAAACCCGGGCGAGGAGTGGCCCTGGAGGTAGACGAGGTCGCCGAGGTGGTCGTCCGAGCGGCCGCGCCAGAAGTGGTCGAACCCGACCTCGTACAGGGTCTCCGCGGACTGGTAGCTCGCGATGTGCCCGCCGAGCTCGGTCGACTCGGCGTTCGCCTGGAGCACGATCGCGATCGCGTTCCAGCGCACGAGCGCCGTCGCCATCCGCTCGAGCTCCGCATCGCCGGGCATCTCCGGCTCGTCCTCGGGAAGGATCGTGTTGACGTACGGGGTCGAGACGCCCGCACCGACCGAGACACCGAGGTCCTGGGCGTGGTCGACGACCGTGTCGAGCAGCTCCCCCATCCGCTGGCGCCCGTCCGCCTCGACGACCGCGTCGACGGACTCGAGCCACTCCCGGGTCTCGATGGGGTCGGTGTCGTTCGTCTCCTGGAGCACGCCCTAAGCATGCCCGACGGCCGCGGCGGGCGGCCCGGTCAGGCGGCGGTCGCGGGCTCGACCGCGGAACGCCGTGCGGCTTCCGCCAGGAGCCAGCGGAGCTCGTCGAGCGCGCGCTCGTTCGCCTCGAGCTCCATGCCCACGTCGCCGCGCGCCTGCAGGCGCCGGCGCTCGCTCGTCAGCTGCTGGATCTCGGAGACCAGCGCGGCGACCTCTCGCCGGCCGTCTCGTCGTTGGGCGAACGTCCTGGTCATTCCCTTCTTTCTGCGTCTCTTGCTCGGCACGCCTACAGCATGGCGTGCCACTGACCTGTCAATTCGGCGGATCGCGCCAGTCGGATGGTGCGGCTATCCACACCGTTTGCTTGTTCGCCGGGTGGGAACCCTCGGGAGCGGATTCCCGCGGTTCGAATCCCCGCCTGCGGCGGGGAACATCCCTGAAGGCGGCCGCTCACACGGCCGCGACCCCGTGCAATCGGAGGCGCCCTGGAGAATCGGCCGTTGCTCATACCGGCCCCTCGAACACGTCGCCGACGTAGGCCCGCCGCGCGGCGTCGTCGCGCTCCGAGCCGAGGTACTCGGCCCAGGCGAGGCGCTCGTGGGCGACCACGCCGAGCTCCCACACGCAGAACGTCGGGCGGTGACCCTCCTCGACGACCCAGGGATGGAAGCCGGGGTCGGCGGCGTCGTGCTTTGCCCAGACGGTCTCCCAGAGCTCGTTCTCGTTCCGCCAGGTGCCGACGAGGAGGAAGTGGAAGCCGGCGCTCCCGCAGCGGTGGAGGATCACGAAGCCGAGCCCGTCGCCGAGCTGCAGCTCGCCCACCTGCACCGCGTCGTCGAGCGCGCGCCGCGCGAGCGTCTGCACCTCGGGCGGCACGGGATCGTCGGGCGGAGCGACGTCGTACCACTTGAGTAGCGCGTCGCCGAGCCCGATGCTCGACGCCGGCCGGGCGTGCTTCGCGACGTGGCGATACGCCTCGTCGACTCCGTGCGCCGTCGCCAACGACGTCACTTCACGTCTCCCACGCGCGTGAAGTCCGCGATCCAGTTCGTCTCCCACGTCTCGCCGCCGTCCGCGGAGAACGCCTGCTCCCAGCGCGGCGTCGGCGTGTCGGTCCGGGACCACGTGAAGCGGACGCGAATCGGCCGACCCTCGAACGTGTCGTCGCCCTCGAAGACCCCGACGCCGTTCTCGAACCCGCCGATCACGGGCGGGTCGAGCAGACCCGACCGACGGCTGTCGGCCCAGTAGATCGACCATTGCCGCGTCTCCGGATCGAAGAACCGGATCGACATCCCGGCGAACCCGCCCTGGAAGTCGGTGTGGAAGTCGTCCTCGTTCCCCATGCCGTCGAGGACCGGCCACGCATTGCTGGTCGAGTCGAACTCCTCCCACTCGTCCGCTCCCGCCAGCCGCTCGCGCAGTCTCCTGTTGCGGGCGGTCCAGCTGCCCATCCAGAAGTCGAAGTCCCTCACGGTGGAACCCGCCTTGACGGTCGCGCTCATGTGCGCCTCCTTCGGTTGGCCTCACCCCGGGGACGCTACAAGCTAAATAGGGCGGTTTACGCCCTCTATCTGTGCTTGACTCCCGTCCATGCAGACGCCGACGGGCCGGTTGCTCGAGCTGCTCGAGCTCCTCCAGGAGCGGCCCCTCACGACCGGGCGCGAGATCGCGGATCAGCTCGCGATCGACCCGCGCACCGTCCGGCGGTACATCGAGGCGCTCCGCGAGCTCGGGATCCCCGTCGAGGGCCAGCGCGGCGTCGGCGGGGGCTACCGCGTGCGCCCCGGGTTCCGCCTGCCGCCGCTGATGCTGTCGGGGGACGAGGCGGTCGTCGTCGTGCTCGGCCTGCTCGCCGCGCGACGCCAGGGGCTCGAGTCGAGCGAAGGGTCGGTCGAGGGCGCGCTCGCGAAGCTCCATCGCGTGCTCCCCGACCCGCTTCGGCGCAAGGTCGAGGCGCTCGAGACGACGCTCGGGTTCACGGCAGCCGAGCGCGAGGGCGCGCCGGTGCAGAGCGACGTCGCGCTGCTCCTCGCCGAGGCGATCCGCAGGCGCCGTCGCGTCGGCTTCCGCTACACCGCGTTCGCGGGCGAGGAGACGACGCGCGACGTGAGCCCGCAGGGGCTCGTCGTCCACTCGGGCCGCTGGTACCTCGCCGCGTTCGACCACGACCGCGACGCCCGGCGCACCTTCCGGGTCGACCGCATGAGCCGCGTGGCGCTCGCAGAGGGCGACTGGCGGGCGCCGCCCAGGGGCTTCGACGCGGTCGCCTCGGTCAGCCGCTCGCTCGCCCGCGTCCCCTGGCGCTGGGAGGTGGTCGTCGTGCTCGAGCTGCCGCTCGACGAGGCGGCCCGCCGCGTGCCGGCGACGGTCGCGGAGCTCGCCGAGGCCGGCGACGGCCGGACGCAGCTCCGCATGCGCGTCGGAGAGCTCGACTGGATGGCAGGCGTGCTCGCCCGCCTGGGCTGCCGCTTCGAGATCCAGCAGCCGGCGGAGCTCCGCGAGAGCGTTCGGGAGCTCGCGAGGCGACTGCAGGACTCCGTCGTGGCCGCATGATTCGAGGCGATGCCGGAGGGTGATGCGCTCCATCGGGCGGCGGCGCGCCTCCAGCCGCTCGTCGGCGAGCGGATCCAGGCTTCGAGCCCCAACCCTCAGGGCAAGGCGACGGGCGTGGCCAACGCGGTCGACGGCCGCGTGCTCGAGCGGGTCGAGGCGGTCGGCAAGCATCTCCTCCTCCACTTCGAGGGCGGAGTCGTCCTCCGCAGCCACCTGCGCATGAACGGCCGCTGGCGGGTCGGGCCTCGGACTGGCGTGACGAGAGGCCGGCCGTGGCTCGTCCTCCGGGGCGGGCCCTGGGAGGCGACGCAGTGGAACGGCCCGGTGCTCACGCTCGAACGCCGGCCGCTGCGCCGGCTCGGCCCCGACCTGCTTGCGGACGAGACGGAGGTCGCCGTCGTCGTCTCACGCCTGCGCCGAGAGCCACGCTCGCGTCTCGTCGGCGAGGCGCTCGTCGACCAGCGCGTGGTCGCGGGGATCGGAAACATGTGGCTCGCCGAGGCGCTCTGGCAGGCACGCGTCTCGCCGTGGGCCGCCCTGGGTGCCGTCTCTGACGAGGAGCTCTCGAATGCGATCGGCTGGGCTCGCGAGGCGATGCGCGCCGCCGTCCGCGGCCCGCGCGGCCCGCGAGCCGTCTACCGCCGCGCCGGCATGGCCTGCCGCCGCTGCGGCACGCCGATCGCCTCCCGTGGCCTCGGCGACGCCAACCGGACTGCTTATTGGTGCCCACGCTGTCAGCCGTCTGCGGGAGCGCCCGGCTGACAACGCTTGTGTTGATTCAACACAAGCGGTGCCCGGCGGACGCCACGCGCCGACTCGGTGTCCGACCGAAGTCGGACACCCATCGACCGAGCGCCCGCTACACGGCCGCTCAGTCGATCAGCTTCTTGGTCATCGCGCGGATCGCGATGCGCCAGACGACAAGGCCGAAGGCGACGAGCACCCCCACGCGGAAGAGGTCGTCCCAGCCGAGGTTCCCGAACACGGCCGCGCGGATCAGCTGGACGCACTGGTACAGCGGGTTGAGCTGGGCGAGGACCTGCGCCCACTCCGGAAAGCCGTCCAGCGGGAAGAACGAGCCCGCGAGGAGGAACAGCGGCGTCAGCACCGCGCTGATCACGTAGTTGAAGTTCTCGAACGACTTCGAGTAGCCCGCGATCGAGATACCGAAGTTGGCCCAGCCGAACCCGGCGATCCAGCCGATGAGCGGGACGAGGAGCATCCCCCAGGCCGGATCCAGCCCGAACGCGATCGCAACGAGCATCGGGACGCACCCGTAGACGCCGGCGCGGGTCGCGATCCAGAGAGCCTCGGCGGTGACGAGCTCCTCGGTGTCGACGGGCGCAGCGAGGATCGCGTCGTAGGTGCGCTGGAACTGGTACTTCACGAACGTCCCGAACATCGCCGGGAACGCGCTCGAGAAGAGCACCGCGGTGGCGACCGTCCCCGTGCCGACGAAATCGACGTAGTCGTACCCGCCGATCGTGCTGACGAGCGAGCCGAAGCCGAAGCCGAACGCGATCAGGTAGATCGTGGGCTCGACCGTCGACGAGAACGTCGTCGAGCGCCAGTACGACGAGAAGTTCACGACCTCGCGAACGAGCACGCCCGTCAGCGCCGGGCGCTCCAGACGGCCGATCCGCGCCGTTCGCGACTCCTGGGTCACCACTACGCGATCTCCTCGCCGGTGAGCAGCACGAACACGTCTTCCAGGTTGGCCGGACGGCGCTCGCCCTCGAAGAGGCTGCCGTTCCGCCCGTCGATCCCCAGCACGGAGACGCTGGTGCCCGTGCGGCGTGTGCGCAGCCCCGCCGAGACCGCCTCCGCCTCCACCTCGGCGAGGCGCGCGGGCCCGCCGTAGACCTCGAGCGCCTCCTTCCCCGCATGCTCGAGCACGAGCTCGGCGGGTGGCCCGGCGGCCACCGCAGTGCCGTGGGACATGATCAAGACCGAGTCCGCAAGACGCTCCGCCTCCTCGATGTAGTGGGTCGACATCAGGAGGGTGGTCCCCTCGCTCCGCAGCGCGTCGATCAGCGCCCAGAGCTCCTGGCGCACCTGCGGATCGAGCCCGACGGTCGGCTCGTCGAGGAGCACGAGCTGTGGTCGGTGCACGAGCGCCCGGGCGATCAGGAGGCGGCGCCGCATGCCGCCGGAGAGCTTGTCGACGCGGTCGTCGCGACGGTCGCCGAGCTTCGCGAGCTCGAGGGCGCGCTCGATCGCGTCACGGCGCTCGTCCCGCGGAACGCGGTAGAGGTGCGTGAAGACGAGCAGGTTCTGCGCGACCGTGAGCGTCGTGTCGAGGTTGTCGAGCTGCGGCACCACGCCGCAGCGCGCACGTGCCTGCTTCGACTCGCCCGGCAAGGCGTAGCCGAGTACCTCGAGCTCCCCGTCGTCCGCGATCGACTGGGCCGTGAGCAGGCGCATCGTCGTCGACTTCCCGGCGCCGTTCGGGCCGAGCAGGCCGACGCAGGTGCCCATCGGCACCTCGAGGTCGAGGCCGTCCACCGCGGTGATCGGCCCGTAGCGCTTGACCACCCCGCGCAGGCGGATCGCGAGCTCGGGCTGCATCCGCGCAGGATGCCAGCCGCCGACCGGCCCACCGCTACCACGTGCTCGATGTCGGGCCAGGCGGCGGCCGTGCGCGTGACTCCTACCATGGCGGGGAAATGGGACGTCGCCGTGGCCGGCACCGGATCGCGCTGCTCGTCGTGCCGGCGATCGTCGCCTGTGCGCTTCCGGCGGTCGCGAGCGCACATGCCTACCTCGTCGGCTCGGACCCGCCCGCCGGCGCGCGCCTCGACTCCTCCCCCGCCCGCGCGATGCTGCGGTTCAACGAGGCGTTCGTCCGCGGCAGCGCGAGTGTCTCGCTGCAGAGCACCGACGGCACGCGCGTGACGCTGCCGCCGGCCCTCGAGCAGGCCACGACGATCGTCCAGCCGCTGCCGCCCGAACTCCGCGGGATCTTCCTGCTCACGTGGAAGCTCCTCTCGGACGACGGGCATCCGACGCAGGGGTCGATCCCGTTCTCGGTCGGCGCGACCGGCGCGCTTCCCGCGGCGACCACGTCGGAGGACCCGACGCAGTGGCCCGAGGTCGCCGCCAGCTGGCTCCTCTTCGCCGGGCTCGCGCTCGCCTTCGGCGGGATCCTGAGCGAGCGGCTCGTCTGGCGGGCCTCCCCCGTCGCCGCGCCGGTGCTCTTCGGGATCGGCGTCGCGGTCGGCGCAGCGGGGATCTCGCTCGTCCTGCTCGCGGGCGACCGGGTGCACGGCGACCTGGTCTCCGGCCTGGACGTTCAGGCGCTCCGGGACGTGGCGGCGAGCAGGCCCGGCGTGCTGACGGTCGCCGTCGTCGTCGCGCTGCTCGCCGCGGCGGCGTTCGTGGTCGCGCGGCTCCCGGTCATCGCCCTCGTCCCGCTCGCGGCGGCCGGGGTGTTCGTCGCCTACCGCGGGCACGCCGGCACGAGCGGCGACTGGTGGGCGCCGCCCGCGGACGCGGTGCACCTGCTCGCCGCCGCCGCCTGGACGGGCGCCCTGGCCCACGTCGTTCTCGTGCTCGGCGCCGCGCAGGGCCTGCGCACGGCGGCCGCCGTGCCCGTCCGCCGGTACGCGGAGCTCGCGCTCCCGACCGTGCTCATCGTGCTCGGGACCGGGATCCTGACCGCGCTCGCCGAGTTCCAGAGCCTCTCGTCCCTGGTCGACACGGGGTACGGGAGGACGTTGCTCGTCAAGTCGGGCCTCGTCCTCGCGGCGCTCTGCCTGGCGCTCGCGAGCCGTGTCTTCGCACTACGCCCGAACCCCGGCGTGGACGTCCCGCTCCTCCGCAGGCTGACCACGCCCGAGCTCGCATTCGTCGTCGCGGTGCTCGCGGCCGCGGGGCTCCTCGTCAACCTCGCGCCGCCCCGGAGCTCCGTCGCCGCGACCCGCGTGGCCCCGACGCCCGCGCCCGCACCCCCGCTCCGGTCGGTGCCGTTGCGCCGCGCCACGATCCCGACGGGCCCCTTCGTCTCGGCCTCGGAGGACGAGGATCTCGCGGTCGGCTTCGCCGCGGCTCCCGCCGGAGCCGGCCGGATCGCCGTGACGGCGACGATCGTCGACCAGAACGGCAACGGCGCGAACGGCCTCGCCGTGTCGGTCGGGCTGCGGTCGGACCGGGCGGCGCGGGCCGTGGCGTTCCCGTGCGGCCCGGGATGCTACCGCGCCGCCGTCGCGGCCGAGGGGCGGCCTCAGGCGGCGGCGGTGGCGATCCGTCGACCCGACGGACGGTCGACGACCACCCGGTTCGCGTTCCCGTCGCGCTGGCCGCCCCCGTCGGCCACGCGGATCGCGCGGCGAGCCACACGCGTCTTCCGCGCGCTCCGGACGGTGACGATCGACGAGCGCATCTCGTCGGGCGGCGGGCCCACGACGCGCACCACCTGGCGGCTCGGAGCGCCGAACCGGCTCACGTACGCGATCGGGGCGGTTCACGCGCGATCGTGATCGGCCACACGCGGTGGGACCGCGAACCGGGCAAGCCGTGGGTGAGGTCTCCGCAGGAGCCGTTGCGCCAGCCGATGCCGACCTGGGCGCGGCGCCGGACAGCGCGACGTTGCTCGGCAGCGGGACGGTCGACGGCCGCCCGGTCTGGCGCATCGCGTTCGTCGACCCGAGCGTCCCCGCCTGGTACACGGTGTCGATCGACAAGCGGACCTCCCGCACGCTCGCCCTCGAGATGACTGCGGCGGCGCACTTCATGCGGCAGGTGTACTCGGGCTTCGACGAGCCCGTCTCGATCGTGCCGCCGCGGTCGCCCTAGCCCGATGCCGGACGGCGGGCTACCTGGCCACCCGGAGGAAGGCGACATCACGCGCGACGCGCGGCGAGAGCTTCGTCGGCCAGGCGCCCAGGTCGACAGGACCGCCGGGTGCTGCCGGCGACGGTGAGAACGACGCGAAATCGCTCTCCCAGAACCGGAGCACCTTCCCGCGCACGCTTCGCGGCAGGAGCAACGAGAAGCGCCCGTCTCTTGCGGGCCAGCGCGCCGAGAGCGGCTTGATCACGCCGGCGGGGCCCGATGCTCCGACCAGCAGACCGCGGTAGAACGCGCCCTCCTCGGGCGTCGAGGAGGGCAGCGGCAGCGCCGTGCCCTTGGCCGGCAGCTTCACGTCCATTCTCGCGCTGTGCAGCCGTGAGAACGACACGTTCCGGGTGCCCGAGCCGTACGAGAGGTTCCCGACCGCGACCTGAACGCTGAGTGCCACCGGATCGCTCCCGGACTCGTCCGAGGCGGAGAAGTACGAGACGTAGTGCCCGTTCGCGTTGGAGGGCTCCGAGAACGTCCAGAAGTCGCGGTCGGTCGTGCGCGTGACGACCGTCGCCCCGCGAACGGGGTTGCCCTCCGCGTCCGTGACCGTGCCCTGCAGCCGGTACGAGAGGAGGACCACACTCGGTGCGGGGGCGCCGTCGGCGCGCACGGCACGGCCGGTGACGAGGACGCCGCTCGACGTCGGCTTCGCGCGGAGGTCGACGAGCCGGTATCCGACGGAGACGCCGCCGGACGCCTGCGTAACGGCCTTTCGCTCCTTCGCTGTCAGGGGCCGGCCCGCGCGCGTCGCACGGGAGCCGTCGGCGACGTGGAGAGGGTGCCGGCGGGCGAGAGTCGCGTCGACGAGCGCCGAGAAGCGACCCTGCGCGTCCGTCCTGCCGGGCAGCCGGTAGCGGTCGACCGCCACGGCCGCGCCGGCGACCGGCTTGCCGCGGAGGAGGAGGCGGCCGGTGACCCTCGCCTCGTTCGAGCTGTCGGCCTGCCAGAGGGCCAGCGGCACGGCGCCGCCCGCGACGGCGATCCGAGCCCCGAGGCCGATCGCGGCGACTCCGCCGGACGCGGCAGTCTCACGCACTCCGCCGCCGGTCACGGGCCACGAGCTCGCCGGGTGCAGGCTCGCGGTGTCCCGTGCCTCGCCGTTCGTCGACGTCGGGCCGGGCCCGAGCGTGAAGACGTGGAGCTGCGAGACCGTGCCTCCATTCGAGGAAGTGGGCGTGCCGCCTACGGTGACGGCCACGTACTCCCTGCCCCCGGTCGAGAAGATCGTCGGCCCGGCGGCGATCGGGTTCCCCGTCTTGAACGTCCACAGCACCTTGCCGTGACGGAGTTCGAAGGCGCGCAGGACGCCGTCACCACCACCCGCAAACCCGAGGCCGCTGGCGGTCGTGCTCACGCCGCCGCGCTCGGGCTCCGGCGTCTGGAACTTCCACACCCGCCTGCCGGTCGCAACGTCGATCGCGCTGATCGAGCCGTGGTCGTGCCAGTTCGCCAGCGCGGCGCCGAAGTTGCCGTTCTCCAGACCGAGGTAGACGTCTCCCAGAAGGAGCTTGCGTCGCTTCTGGGTCGGCGTCAGCTTCTGCTGGACGAGGACCGCGGCCGTCTCGGATGCGGCGTTGAAGACGTAGTTCGTCGCGGGGTCGTACGACGCCGGGGAGTAGTTCAACCCGCCGAGTGACGACGGGAAGACGGTCACGGGCTCGCCCGGGCGAAGCGGCGGGTGCTCGACCCGGTCGATCACCTTGACGCGCTCGTGGAACGGCTTGCCGGTATCGGCGTCGAACGCGAACCAGACGCCCTCCATCGTTGCGACCGAGACGACGTCGTGGACCGAGCCCCCGACCTTGCCCCGGTACACGAGGGGAGGCTGCGAGACGTCGTACGCCCATTGGTTGCTGGTGATGAGCTGCTGCCACCACTTCAGGCGGCCCGTCTGGAGGTCGACCGCGACGAGGGCATCGGTGCGCGGGTTCACGCCCGGCCGCAGCGCCTTGAAGTACAGCGGCGTCGCGGAGCCTGTTCCGAAGTACACGGTGTTCGTCCCCGAGTCGACGGTCACCGGCGTCCAGACGGCCCCCCCGCCGACGACGCGGGACGTCCGGCGCCAGGACTGGAGGTCCGGCGGGATCGTCCAGAAGGGACTCGGCCAGGCGGGGCGCAGGTCGGTCGTGTACGCCATGACGAACCCGCGGATGCCGTATTCGGAGCCGGCGGCCCCGATGAGGACCCGGTGGTTCGCACAGATCGGTGCGCTCGTCTCGGAGTAGCCGTAGTTCGTGGATGCGTTCCACACGTCCTGGCTCAGCGCGACGTCACCCAGCACCTTGCCGTCGCTCGGCCGCAACGCGACGAGCTTCATGTCGAGTTGCGCGATGAACAGGCGGCCGTCGCAGTACGCGAGGCCGCGGTTGGCGACGATGCCGAAGTTCTTGAAGAACCCGCTGTTTCGCGGCTTGTATTGCCAGAGCACCTTGCCGGTGGCCCCGTCGAGCGCGAAGACGTTGTCGTCGTTCGTCGTCACGAACAGCCTGCCGCCGATGGCGAGCGGGTACGACTGCTGGCCGCGGCGGACATCCGGGTCGAGCTTCTGGAAGTCCACGACGTACGCACGGTCGAGACGCGAGACGTTCGCGGGGGCGATCTGGGTTAGCGGTGAATGCCGGTCGTTGGCGGCGGTGCGACCGAAGGACGTCCAGTCGCCGTCGACCGGAGCGGTTCCACCCGGCGCCGCGCTCGCGACGGACGCGAGCGTTGCCGTCGTGAGCAAGGCGACGGCGGCGAACCGGGCCCGCTCCTTCACGCGGCTCGACCCTTCGCGCGCATAGGAGCAGAGTATGCGCGTCGGACGCTCGCGCGAAATCGTCCTGCTCGGAGAGCCGAGACCGCGAGCCCGAGTGCGAACAGCAGAGCGGCGCCGGCCAGCGCCGGACCGAGCCGCCGCTCGCGTTCGACGGCGGTCACGCGCCCGGTTGGGCCGACCTCGGCGAGGCGCCGGAGTGCACGTGCGGCCCGCGGCGCCTGCGCTGCGTCGAACGACTCGCCGCCGGTGACCTGCGCCAGCCGCTGCACGATCGACCGAGCAGTGCCGTCCGGCCGGTACGCAGCCTCGGGGCGCCCGTCGGCGCCGTAGACGCGTTCACCGGACGCCCACACCTGGATCACGAGGAGCGAGCAGCCGCGGGGGCCGGCGAGCGACGCGGCGA
>Ga0075418_10001492_pt1 | contig 26556 bp, 21 predicted proteins | sample SoiMetdeltSBSDD2_FD_81776 | JGI IMG/M metagenome (GOLD analysis project Ga0075418, IMG submission 81776) | Bulk soil microbial communities from a Populus tree surrounding site in Tennessee, USA - Soil MetaG P. deltoides SBSDD2 | ecosystem: Environmental > Terrestrial > Soil > Tree plantation...
ACTCGTTCAGCCTGATGCTCGCTCTGTTCCTCGTCGGCTTGGTCGCGGGGACGCTCGTCGTGGCGCGGCTCGCGCCCCGGATCGAGGACCCGATGCGCGCGCTCGCGGTCGCCCAGCTCGCCGCGGGGGCGTACGTCGCCGCGAGCGTCTTCTGGCTCCCCGCCCTCCTCAAGCCGGCGGCGGAGGGGGCGGGGTTCGGCGCGTTCGTGCTGAACGGGCTGATCCGCGCCGGGCCCGTCGTCCTCCCGCCGACGTTCCTCTCGGGCATGGCGCTCCCCCTCGCGGCCCGCGCGTTCGTCCCGTCGTCGAAGGGGGCCGGCCGAGGCGTCGGCTGGGTGTACGCGATGAACACGGCGGGCTCGATCGCGGGCGCGCTCCTCGCCGGGTTGGTCGCGCTCCCCACGGTCGGCGCGTCGCGGGCGCTCGTCTTGTGCGGCGTCCTGGGCGCGACCGCCGGGGCGGTCGCCGGATTCCGGTCCTGGCCGGTCGCCTCGGTCGCGATCGTGGGGGCCTGCGCGGTCGCGCTCGCGCGCCCCCCCGGCGCATTCGTCGCCGCGTTCGCGGGGGCCGGCCGCTCGGCCGCGCCGACGGCCCCTCTCTACTTCCGCGAAGGGGCGACCGACACCGTCGCCGTCGTCCGGCGCGACTACGGGTTCCGGGACCCCGACGCCAAGAGCGTGATCGTCAACGGGATCGCGATGACCGCGACCGTGAAGCCCGTCTGGCGCTACATGGCGGCGGAGGGCCACCTCCCCGCGCTCCTCGCGCCCCAGCCTTGCCGGGGGCTCGTGATCTGCGTCGGGACCGGGATCACGCTCGAGGCCTTGGCCTCGCACGCGGGCGTCACGTCGGTCGACGCCGTGGATCTCAGCGAGTCGATGCTCGGCGCGCTTCCGGTGTTCGAGAAGGAGAACCGCGGCGCGTTCCACGATCCGAAGGTCACGGTCGTCCACGACGACGGCCGGCACGCGCTCGCCCGCTCGCCCGAGCGATACGGCGCGATCACGCTCGAGCCGCCGCCGCCGATCGTCGCGGGCTCGGTTCACCTTTACACGCTCGACTTCTACCGGCTCTGCCGGAAGAGGCTCGTCCCCGCCGGGGTGGTCGCCCAGTGGCTCCCCCTCCACGCGCAGAGCCTCGCCTCCGCGCGCGCCACGGCGCGAACGTTCCTGGAAGCGTTCCCCCACGTGCAGCTCTGGCTTCCTTCCATCCGCGACGCGGTGCTCGTCGGCTCCGAAGCCCCGCTGCACCTCGACCCGGCCCGCCTGCGCGCGGCGTACGCGAGCCCTGCGTCCCGCGAGAGCTTGGAGGCGGCCTACTTCGAGACCCCCGAGGCGCTGCTCGCGACGCTCCTCCTCGAGGACGACGGCGTGGCGGCGTGGTGCAAGGGGGCGGACCTGATCACCGACGACCGTCCGTCGATCGAGTTCTTCCGGCGCTACGGCCGCACCATGAGCGACCACGACATCGCGACGCTGCTCGGTCCGGCGCGCGCGGACCTCTCCGCCCTGCTGGCCCCGCCGGCCGCCCCGCGCGCCGAGATCCTCACGGCCGCGGGCCGCCCGCTCGACGCCCCGCGGGTCCCCGACGCCGACGCGGCGCTCACACGCGCGGCCGAGCGAGAGCGCGGCGCGCATCTGCTCTACCTGCGCTCGGAGATCGAGGACGATGCGAAGCTCGCCCGCGAGGCCGCGCGGGCCGCACGCTCCACGCGCTTCGGCCTCTACCGGCTGGGGTGCGACGTTCCTCAGCTCGAGGCGCTGCGGCTCGAGACCGGGGGCTCGGGGGCCTGGCGCCGCCAGGTCGAGGCCTGCCGCCGGCTAACGCTCGGCGAGTGAGTGCACGCTCTCGAGCGCGTCCGCCATCTCCACGGCGGAGGCGTAGCGCTGGGCGGGGTCCTTCGCCAGCGCGCGGAGGATCACCGCCTCCAGCGCCGGCGCGAGGCCGGCCTCCAGATCGCGGGGTCGCGGCGGCGGGGCATCCCGATGTTGCGCGAGGACGCTCGCGAGCGAGCTCCCCTCGAACGGGAGGCGGCCGGTGAACATCTCGAAGAGGAGGACGCCGGCCGCGTAGACGTCGGAGCGTAGGTCGGCGGGCTCGCCGCAGGTCTGCTCGGGGGACATGTAGTGGGGCGTCCCGGCGAGGATCCCGTCGCCGACGCGCGTCGCCGAGGCGAGGCGCGCGAGACCGAAGTCGGCGATCTTCAAGGTCCCGGCGGCGTCGAGCAGGAGATTCGACGGCTTGAGGTCGGCGTGCGCGATCCCGCGCGAGTGAGCGGCGATCAGCCCGGCCAGGAGCTGCCGTGAGAGGCGAAGCGCGGCGCCGGACGGGAGCCGCCCGCGCGCGAGCAGATCGGCGAGCGCGATCCCCTCCACGCATTCCATCGTCAGCAGGTACGTCCCGTCCGTCGCGGCGAGGTCGTGCGTGCGGACGACGTTGCGGTGCGTGATGCGGCGCGCGAGCCGGATCTCGTCGCGGAACCGCTGGAGCCGCTCGGGGTCCGAGGCGATCGCCCGCGCGTCGAGGACCTTGACGGCGACGACCTCGTTGATCTCGCGATCGAACGCGCGATACACGATCCCCATCCCCCCGGCGCCGAGGGGGGCGAGGACGTCGAATCGTCCCGCGAGCACGCTTCCCGTGGGGAGGGCGTGCCGGGCGAGGTCGCGGGAGGCGCTGCCGATCCGCGTCACCGTCGCCTCGCCGCCGACGTCGGAGGCTCGGGGCTTCGAGGGCGCGACCCGCGAGAGGGTCGCGAGGTAGGTGTCCATCTCCTCCTTCTCCGCGAGCTCCGCGACCATCGCGCGAAACGCCTCGCTCAGGCGCCCGATCTCGTCGTGCCCTCCGGGGGGGAGCGGCGCGTCGTACACCCCTTCGCGCACGCGGGCGACGGCTTCGGCCAGACGCGACACCGGACGCGTGATCCGGCGGGCGACCACGACGCTGGTGATCAGGGCGATCGCGAGCGCGATCGCGCCGGTGACCGCGAGGGTCCCCTCCACGCCGCGCAGGGCGCGCACCTCGCGGTCCTCCGGACGCAGCACCACGAAGCCCCCCGCGACTTTCCCGGTCAGGTCCTCGAGAGGCGCCACGAGCGCGGCGTGCCGCTCCCCTTCGAGATCCAGCCGGGCCGCGGTCGGCGCGGGGGATCCCATGATCGCGCGCGCGGCGTCCACCTGCGGCGAGGCGAGCCACTGCGCGAGCCCGCTCCGCGCGAGACGCATCGAGCTTCCCAGCGGGGTCACGCCCGAGCCTTCGGTGTCGCGCGCGAAGAGCGCGACCTCCCCTCCCGCGATCCGGGTCAGCTCGCGCGCGAGGTCGTCGTCGAGCGTCTCGAGCGCGACGATCGCGCCGACGATCCGCGTCCCCGCCTCGGCGATCGGCGCCGCCGCCGCGAGGAACAGTCCTCCCCGGGCGTCGCGCCAGAGACCGCGCACGACCGAGCCGTCCAGCACCGGGGCGAGGAGCGGGTCCTCCGCGAGCGACGACCGGGCCGCGCGCAGGCGCAGGGTGTCGGCAAGAATGACCCCCGCGCCGTTCGCGACGATCAGCCGGTCGCAGCCGTAGAGCGGCAGACGCTCCTGGAGGTTGTCGAGGATCGACTCCTCGTGCCCCTCGGCGACGTAGGCGCGGAACGGCGGGTCGTTCGCGAGCAGGCTGTCCACCAGCTCGAGCCGGCGCAGCCGCTCCCCGATCGCCTCGTCCACCCGGTCGCGGCCGTCGGTCAGCGCGCGGATCAGCTCCACGCTCTGGAGCTGATGAACGCGCAGCGCCACGGCGCCGATCCCCGCGAGGACGATCACGGCGACGAGCGCGGTCGCGAGCGCGGCGATCCGCGCGGCCAGGCCCCATCGAGGAAGGCGGACGGGCGGCATCAGTAGTCGGGCGGCGCGTCCCGCTCGTCGTAGGACCGGCCGTTCTTGTCGAGGTGCGGGCGCGCCTTGTAGCCGCGGGCGTCGAGGGCGAGCGCGACGGGCGGGGCGTCGGCCTCCCCCACCGTGATCGCCTGCGTCGTGGTCCCGCCCCGCTCGTCCCAAGCGTGGATCTCGTAGCGGCCCGGCGCCACGTCGGCCATCGTGAACGCGCCGTCGGCGGCCGCGCGCGCGACGTGACGCGCCGGGGCGACCACGATCGTCGCCGCCATCTTCGGATGGACGTTGCAGTAGACGCGGACGATCCCGGGGCGCGGGAGCGACGCCTCCCGGGACTCCCCTTTCCCGTACAGCCCGAGGTCGAAGGGGTTTCCCTCGGAGAGCGAGAAGACGTTGTGCCTGATGGTGTCGCCGTTCGGGAAGGCGACCGTCGAGCCGGGGGGGACGACCAGCAGCGCCGGGGCGAACGTCTTCTCCCGGGTCTCGATCCGCTCCCGCCGCGGAGGCGGCACCGGTCCCGGGCCCCCTTCGAGCCACACCACCACTCCGGACGGATCGGAATTCCCCTTTCGTGATTCGATGGACACGAATCCGCGCACCGTGGCGGCATCGCCTGCGCGCGGGGCGAGAAACAGCGGGAGCGCGAGAACGGCGATCGGGCGTGCGCGCATCGAAAGCACTCTACGCCAGGCCGACCGATATTAGCGCCATGGCGGCCGGCGCCCCGTGGATCCGCCGAGGTCTCGCGCTATCCCTGATCGCGCTGGGGCTCGCCGCGCCCGACGCATCCGCCAACAGCCTGGGACGCGACGACGAGGCGGTCGTCCTCACGGGCGCGAGCGTGCCCGCCTTCCTCGGCTGGCCGGTCGGCTCGATCGTCGCCTTCCGCTACGAAGGGGGGTGGCGCCCGATCCCGCTGCAGATCGACGAGCGGAAGGTCGTGGACTTCGGGACGATCTACGACGCCGCGCCGATGGGAACCTCGCTCCTCGCCTACACGGATCCCCTGACCTTCACGGGCGCCGACGTGGACCCCGCGCTCGACGCCGACGACGAGATGGCGCTCCGCGCCAGGGACGCGGGCGTGCGCGCGCCGATGACCGCGCAGCCGGCCCACACGGTCGCCGGCAGCCGCACGGACGTGTCGATCACCAACCCGATCGATTCCTCGAAGGCATGGGTGTCGCTCTTCAAGACCGACGGCTCCCTCGACCCGGCCGCGGGCGTCGCGCCGATCGGCTACACGTTCAGCCTGAGCTCCGGGAGCTACATGGCGACCTACAGCCTCGATTTCGGCCCGAACCCGGAGAGCTCGACGGTGACGACGCCCGCCTACAGCGTCCACTTCTCGGACCGCTGGATCCGCGACCAGCTCCGTGTCACCGCCGGCAGCGCCACGGGCGTGGACATCCTCGACCGCCACAAGGACCTGTTCGCCCCCGGCCAGTGCGGCCGCACCGAGGACACGTTCAGCGCGGGCGAAGGGGCGTTCATCGTCAATCGGACGGGACCCGTCCGCGCGATCCGCGGCTACGTGGGCGCCAACAGCGGCGTCACCACCTACCGCGTCCACAGGTTCTACGAGGCGGAGGAGGACGTGCTCACCGCGCTGCGCGTGCACGCGCTCCCGGGGATCGTGGATTATTTCGACTACGCGCCCGCGGCCGCGGGCATGACCTACCGGAACGACCTCAACACGGGCGGCGTCCCCGTCAACGGCTCCCCCGACGCGGTCGCCGCGGGCCCGATCACCTGGGAGATGATGACGGGCGCGCAGGGGACGATCGTCTCGACGTTCCTCCTCGCGACCGACATCGCCCCGTTCGCGACGACGTCGTACTACTCCGACACGACCCTGCCCCCCGAGACGCAGTGCACCGGAGATGCGTTCGAATACGGCGCCTCCGGATTCCGCCGCGCCGACATCATCCCGAACACCGACCCGACGCTCGGACCCGCGGCGACGATGGAGCTGACCCGCGTGATCCGCTACGCCCCTCCCAACCAGAGCCTCGCCTTCGCCCAGCGCAAGGCTCTCGAGGCGCAGTCGCCCCTCGCGCCGGCCGTCGTCCCGCCGCTCGCCTGCGGCCCCGTGGATCTCTGCGACAACGGCGCCGACGACGATTGCGACGGGACCACGGACGTCTCCGTCTGCGACGGCTACGACACCGGCTCGGACGGGCGCGTGGACGGCCTCGATCTTTCATTTCTTGGAAGATCGTTCGGGCAGTGCGGCCCGTCTCCCGCCGATTTCGACGGAGACGGCTGCGTCGACGGCGCCGACCTCGCGCTTCTGGCCGCCGCGTGGGCCTGCGCGGCCGGCGAGGACGTCTGCGCCCGTTGACACGGGCTGCTAGAGTGGCGCGGTTAGCGGGACGTTTCGAAACCCAAACTCAAGAGGTGAATCGATGAAGAAGATCTTTGCCGCCGCCGTGTTCGCGGTCGCCGCCGTCGGCGCGACCCAGCTCCTCTCCACGACCCCGGTCGATGCGCGCGTGGACTGCTCCACCGTCCGCTGCGCCGCCTGCCCGGACGGCTACCACTTCGCCCCCACGAAGAACAACTGCTGCCGCTGTCTTCCCAACTAGCTCGCCGCTGACGGCGCGGCGGGCGGGAAACGCCCGCCGCCCCGTCACGTCCGCTCCCGCCCCCTCACCGCCGCCGCCAACAGGATCGGCCTCGCCCACGCGGACAGCGGGGTTCGCCCCGCCGCCCCCAGCAGGAGCTTCCGCTCCGCCTCGTTGACCACGATCTGGACGAGATAGCGCCGCCGCTCGCGCTGAGGCATCGGCTTCGGGCCGGGCGATCGTCGTATTCTGTTCATAACTACATAATATCTGAATAGGATCGTGGAGGAGTGGCCGTAGCTTTTTCAGGGGAGGAACGTCATGACACGTCGCCTGAAGCTCGCCGTCGTCCTCGTCGTCGTGGGAGCGTCGCTCTTCGGGTCCACGGCCCTCGCCGACAACGGCCGCGGACGGAATCACTGTGAGATCAAGTGCGGGCCTTGCACGATGCTGATCGACTTGACGCCGAAGAACAAGAACGACTGCAGGTTCATCTGCGCCGCGATTCCGGACTGCATTCCGCCGGCGTGATCGGGGAGGCCTACGGGAGCGGCACGTCCCCCGAGGCACCGCCGGAGTTCGCGGCCACGACCAGGTAGAACCTGGTGGGTGCGGCCATCTCCCCCGCCAGCACGGCGGTGTTGCTCGCCGGCTGCCCGGCGACGGAGAACCCCGCCTGCGCGAGGTCGGACCGGTAGACCGTGTAGCCCGTCGCGGGGTCGTGGGCTCCGTCCACCGGCGGGACGCTCCAGTCCAGCCGTAGGTCGGCCGACTGCGGCGCGAGGCGAACGGACGACCCCACCCCGTTCGGCCTTCGCGTGACGTCCTCCCCGCAGACCCGGAGGTCGTCCAGGTAGAACCCCGACCGGACGTTGCGGCCGTCGCTGAGCAGGCGGAACCGGAACCGCACGCTCGGCGCGAGGTCGGCCAGCGAGGCGACGTCGATCGCCTCCGGCTGCCACCCCTCGCCGTACCCGAACCCCGACGTCACCGGGAGCCAGGTCGCGCCGCCGTCCGTGGACAGCTCGACCGATGCGAGGTCCTCGCCGGGCTCGTTGTCGAGCCAGCGCTGGTAGCGCAGCTCGACGTTCCGGAGACGGTGGAGATCGTAGGCGGGAGTCGTGAGCCGGTAATCACCGTCGTTCCCGTAGAGGCCCGAGAGGTTCGTCCCGTACACGTTGACGCCGCTGAACGCCGCCGCGGGGCCGTTCGCGCCGTTGTCCCCGAGCGGCGGACCGAACGCCCAGCCTCCGGTCGTCGAGTTCTCGATCGTCCAGCCGGGGTTCGCATCCAGGTTCTCCACGACGGCGCACGCGGCATGCCCCGTCGTGATCGTCAGACCGACGGTTTCGACGCTCGCGCACAGAGGCTGATCGGCGGTGAAGCTCACGCTCAATGCGGCGACGTGCCCGTCGGGCGCTCCGGGGGCGATCGAAGCCCCGAATCCGTCCCCCCCGACCGATGCGCCCGCGATGATCGTCCCGTACGTCGAAGCTCCATCGGTGATCGTCACGTACGGATCGGTCGAGGTCAGCGTCGCCGCGGCTCCGGTCACCGCGGCCGCTCCGATGTTGACCGCGGGCACGATCAGCTGGAGCGTCTCCCCCGCGTCCGCCGAGCCGTCGCCGTCACCTCCCTGGATGACGGCCTCGGACGCGGCGAGGCCGCTCGATCCCGACGGGACCAACCGCACCGGCCGATCGACGCGCGCGGTCCCCACCGTGACCGGCCACACCTGCGAGGCGTACCCGGACTTGGTCGTCCGGGCTTGGAACGTCCCGGGGCCGGTGAGCCATTGGTAGCGACCGTAGGTCGGCTCGGACGTCCGCGGGACCTCGCCGTACGTGAACACGACCTCGTCGAGTCCGACGGATGCTGCGAGGGGAGTCCCGGTGCAGGCGTCGGTGACGTGACCGCCGATCCCGGGTCCGTCGGGCCGGTCGAGGATGTAGTGCCATCCGGGACGCTGGCGGAGCACCGTCGAGTCCCGCCACCGCGAGTAGGACGGCTGGAACCCCTGGGCGAAGGCGTTCACCTCGATCTCGAGCGAGTACGTCGCGTTGTCGCCGTAGAACCACGCGTTCGTGTCGCCGTCCTCCGCGTAGAGGACTTCCCAGGTGATCCCGGGCTGGTACCAATGCGTCTCGCTGTCGCTCACGAGTCGCCCCGCCAGGTCCGACGCCAGGCGGCGGTAGAGGGCGTGCTCGGAGGTATGGAGGCCGGCGCAGGCGTACGGCATCAGGACCTGCTCTCCGTACGAGTGATACGAGAGGCTCAGGAGAGGACGCTCTGCGTGCGCCAGCGCCGCGATCCCGGCGGTCTCCGGCTCGCTCGCCGCGGACGGTCCGCGATAGCCGTCGCTGCCCGGGTCGCTCGACGATCCGCCGCACGTGTTCCAGTTGAAGGCGTAGTTCCGGTTCGGGTCCACGCCGAACGAGCCGTCCCCGTTGTTCCGGCGGTTCTTGCGCCACGACTTATCGCGATCGAAGACGTAGAACGAGCCGTCCGGATTGTGGCTGGGGAGGACGAAGATCTCCCGCGAATCGACCCAAGCGGTCGCCTCCGGGTCGACGCCGTATCCGGTCAGGAGCTGATCGGCGATGTCGATCGCGATCTCCGGGGTCATCACCTCCCGAGCGTGGTGCTGCGCGATGAAGAAGATCGCCGGCTCGTCCTCCTCGACGGCCGGGTTGTCGGAGATCTTCAGCGCGTAGACCGGCCGTCCCTGCTCGGTCGTGGCGTACGGGATCTTTCGCGCGAGTGCCGGATACGTCGCGACCAAGGCGTCGAGCTTCGCATTGACCTCCGCCGGCTCCATGTAGGCGTCCAGCGGGTTCGCGAGCAAACTCTCCGAGAGGTCGCGCGCGACGGTGACGAGGAAGCCGGAGCGCCGCAGCAGGTCGTAGTCCCCCCGGTCGCCGACGACGTCCACGATCTGCGCCTTGTCGTCCACGCCGGCGACGTCGAGATCGAGGCGCTGCAGCCGCGGGACCTCGCGTTCGCGATCGACGATCTGCACGCGGAGCAGGAGGATTTCGGTGGACCGGTCGGCCCCCGGGGCCGCTGCCGCCGCGAGGAGGACGGCGAGGAGAGGCAGCGGACGTCGCACGGCGGGAAGCATACGTCGAGTCCGTTGGCGCGACCGTTCTTCGGCGGGTAGGCTCGATTTGACATCAACCAGGAGGACGGATCCATGCGCAACATGGGATGGAAAGGTGCGGCTCTCGCGGCCCTGGTCCTGACGACGCTCGCCGCCGGCGGGTGCTCGGACTCGGGCTCCGTCACCGGAGGCTCCTCGAGAGGTCGCGTTCACGTCATCATGGGAGGCGGCGCCTCCGGTCAGGCGATGGTCGCGGCCCCGACGCTTCACGGCGACGACTCGGGACGCAGCGTCGCGTCCGCGAGCGTCTCGCTCACGAGCATTCTGGCCCGCAATCTGGACGGCGAGCTGGTCGGCGTGTCGATGGACCTGCCGACGACGATCGACCTGATCGATCTGATCGAGGGGAAGACGGTTGATCTTCCGGTCGGAACGCTCCCGGTCGGGACGTACGACCAGCTCGTGGTGGTCATCAAGTCGCTGCACGTCGTGCTGTCGGACGGCACCCAGGTGGACGTCACGCCCCCCGGCGGGGGCTGGACGGCGGTCGTCCCGACCGAGACGTTCGACGTCGTGGACGGCCAGGTCACCACGGTGCACCTGAACTTCCGGTCCGAGAACGCCTTCCGCTGGGTGGAAGGGAAGCTGGAGTTCGATCCGGAGTTCGATTGCGACGTCGATCACCATCACGGCCATCACGACGACGATGACGACGAGGACGAGGACTGATCCTCGGGGTCGTCTCCGACACGCACGGCCGCATGCACCCGGCGACGCTCGACGCGCTCGCCGGCGTGCAGCGGATCGTCCATGCGGGGGACGTCGGTGATCCCGCGATCCTCGCCCGGCTCGCCGCCGTCGCCCCCGTCACCGCCGTAAGAGGCAACGTCGATCGGGGGGAGCTGGCCCGCGCGCTCCCCGCGTTCGAGGTCCTCGAGGTCGAGGGACGATCGCTCTACGTGTGCCACGACGTGGCCGGCCTCGACATCGATCCCGCGGCCGCGGGGTTCGTGGTCGTGATCTCCGGCCACACCCATGTGGCGAAGGCGGCGATGACGGGGGGCGTCCTCTATCTCAACCCCGGGAGCTGCGGCCCGAGGCGGTTCCATCTGCCGATCACGCTGGCGCGCCTGACGGTCGAGACGGGCCGGATCGTGCCCGAGATCGTCACGCTGGCCGTTTGAGCGGCCGCCCTCAGTAGACGCCTCCGCCGGTCGTCACGCCCCGGACGCCCGCGCTCGCCGCGTCGAACGTCACCGCGCCGATCGGGGCGAGGTGCGAGTCGAAGGCGCGCGGCGCGCCTCCCCCCAGGCCGATGAGGGTCAGCGAGGTCGCCCCGTCCCCCTGAACGTCGAACGGGAGCGCGATCACGACGGCGGAGCTGCCCGGGACGCCGTTCCCCGCACCGCCGCTCTTCTTCACCTGAATGCGAACGACCGACCGGTCGGTCATGCCGTCCACGTCCATCGAGATCGTCTGACCGGCGTCGGGCTCGAGCGCGGATTGCGGATACGCCGTCTGCTCCCGGAACTTCACGAGGTCCGGGTTCCCGATCCGGACGCCGAGCTCGAACCCGAACAGATCGAGAGCGGGCTCGGGGCCGTAGACGACCACGTCCACCACCACGCGCGCCCCCGAGCTCGACCTTCGAACCAGCTTGACGAGCCCCGGGGCCGGCGGGGTCGCGCTCGCCGTGAACCGGGCCGAGGTCATGGTGTCGCCGCCGCAGCTCGCGAGCGATCCCGCGACGACCAGGGCGAGCGATCCGAGGCGGAAGGAACGGGAACGGATCATGACGTGCCTCCTTTCGAATCGGCCTGGAAGAAAGGCCCCGCCCGGCGGGGTGGTCGCCGGGCGGGACCCCGGGCTCAACGGCCGAACCGTCCGATGGGCCCGTTTGCGAATCGTTCTCATCGCTCGGTCTCCTTTCAGTTCGTGCGCGTGACCGCGACGCCTTCCTGCTCGAGCATCGCGGCGATCAGCGGGGAGCAGCCGACGATCCCCACGCCCGATCTCGCGAGCCGGGCCAGGGTCTCGAGGCCGGTGGGGCCGATGAATACCAGCTCGGAGAGATCGAGGACGACGCGGCGGCCGGCCCGTCGCAGCTCGCCGCATTCCCTCTCGAGCAGGTCCGTCCAGCCGGTGACGAGGCGCCCTTGAAGGATCAGGGTCACGTGGTCGCCCTCGTCCTCGTCGCGTTGGATGCGAAGCATCTCGTCCTCCTTCGGGCTGGCGGTCGGGACGGTGAGAAAGGCAACGCGAGTGCCAGGCGTCCGTTTGCGCGCAGCTCGGACGGCAATCCCTTGGAGGCGTGAGGGTTGGGAGTCGCGTCGGGAGCCGGACGGCTCGGTCAGCGCGGGCGCGGCGCGCCAACGGGTTGGCGGTTTGCCAACGAGCCGATCAGGAGGGCCGGGAGATGCCGAGCTTCCTCATGCGCGCTTCGAGCGTCGTCCGCTTCAGCCCGAGGATCTTGCCGGCCCCGCGCTCCCCGCTCACCCGCCAGCCGACGCTCTCGAGGACTGTGACGATGTGCTCCCGCTCGATCTCCTCGAGCGAGCGCCCCGGCTTCCTCTCGGGGAGCGCCTCCGGCGTCGCGAAGGAGTCGTCCAGCTCGAGCCGGCTCTTCGCGCAGAGGATCACGGCGCGCTCGATGACGTTCTGCAGCTCCCGGACGTTTCCCGGCCAGGCGTACGCCGTGAGCCGGCTCAGGGCCTGCTCGCTGATCGAGTCGATCGCCTTCCCCATCTTCGACGCGTAGACCAAGGCGAAATGGCGGGTCAGGCGCGGCACGTCCTCCATCCGCTCGCGCAGCGGCGGGATCGCGATCGGAAAGACGTTCAGCCGATAGAACAGGTCCGCGCGGAAACGCCCCTCCTCGACCGCCTTCGCGAGATCGCGATTGGTCGCGGCGATGACGCGGACGTTCACCTTGAGCGTCTGGGTCCCTCCGACACGCTCGAATTCCCCTTCCTGGAGCACGCGCAGCAGCTTCGCCTGCAGATCGAGCGGAAGGTCGCCGACCTCGTCCAGGAAGAGCGTCCCCCCGCTCGCCAGCTCGAAGCGGCCGATCCTGCGCGTGAGCGCGCCGGTGAAGGCGCCCTTCTCGTGCCCGAACAGCTCGCTCTCGATCACCCCGCCGGGGAGCGCTGCGCAGTTCACCTTGACGAGGATCTTCCCCTTCCGATGGCTCAGCCCATGGATGGCGCGGACCACGACCTCTTTCCCGGTTCCCGTCTCCCCGGTGACGAGCACGGTGGAGTCGGTCCCCGCGACCATGCGGACGCCGGCGAGGACCTTCCGGATGGCCGGCGACTCTCCGATGACGTCCGCGAACGCCGCGTCCGCCCGCGACTCCTCCTGGAGGTAGAGGTTCTCCTCCTCGAGGCGGCTCTTGAGCGCGGTGATCTCCTCGTAGGCGAGCATGTTCTGGATCGCGAGCACGACCTGGTCCGCGATCGCGAGCAGCAGCTCGCAATCCCCGACGCCGTACCCGCCGGGCTCGCGGCTGCCGACGTTGAGCGTGCCGATGACCTTGTCCTTGGCGCGTAGCGGCACGGAGAGCGCGGAGAGGAACCCCTGCTCGATCAGCGACGGGTGCTCGGAGAACCGCGTGTCCTCCCGCAGGTCCGGCGTCAGCACGGGGAGCTTGTTCTCGACGATCCACTGCGTCCGGCTCCCCTGCCGCGCCCAGACCGCCGATGGGGGAATGCTGGGAGGCAAGGGGACCGGACCCGCGATCCGGAGGACCTTGAAGTCGCCCCCCGCCGCGTCGTCGAGGATCAGGGCCGCGCGATCGAACGGCACCACGCCCCGCAAGGCGTCGGCGATCGCGGTGAAGAGCGATTCCCGGTCGAGGCAGGTCACGACCGCATTGTTGACCTGCAAGAGAACACGCCAGCGCTCCTCGGCGGAGACGAGCTGGCTCGTGCGGGCGTCGACGAGCTGCTGGAGGTCGCCGCTCAGACGCGTCAGCTCCTCGGCGAGCCGTCGCGTCCGGATCTCCGACATGACCGACGCGGCGAGGCTCCGGAGGAGGTCGATGTCCTCCTGCTTCCACTCGCGGGGACGCCCGTCCATGACGCAGAAGGCGCCGAGCGCGCAGCCTTCGTCGGTCATGAGGGGCACGCCGGCGTACGCAACGATCCCGAGCTCCGAGATCCCCGAGCTGTCCCTGACGAGCGCGTCCCGCCTCGCGTCGGAGACGACGAGCGGCTCCCCCGACGCCACCGCGTGCTTGCAGAACGAGTGGCTCAGCGGGGTCTGGCGCAGCGACGCCCAGGGCTCGGGGAGACCGACGGAGCTCTTGAAGAACTGCCGCTCCCCGTCCACGAGCGAGACCATCGCGGCCGGAACGTGGAGCGCGCTCGTCGCCAGCCGCGTCAGCCGATCGAAGACCTCTTCCGGGGGAGAATCCAGCAACAGGGTTCGCCGCAGGGCTGCCAGCCGTGCGGCATTCTGAACCGCTTCGTCGACGCTCGGCTCCATGGAGCCCCCATCCTTCCCGAAGAAGGGGCGTCCACTATAGCGCCGGCCTCGTGGGGTGTCCTGACACACAACCCCCCGGGGGGATGGTGCGGCGGCTCCGCCGGTACTCGTCCCCCGGAGCGACGGGCGATGTCGAGGCGCGCGCTACACGCAGGCGCGCTGCGTACAGATGACCCCGCCCTTGCCGCGGCAACAGGTGTTGCAGTCGACCTGCCAGCAGGTGCTGCCGGCCGCGAAGGCCGGAGGCGCCATCAGCTCCGCCACGCCCAGGCACACGACCGCGCTCAGCATCACGACGGCGACCCACTTGATCCTCTTGCTCATCGTCCCCTCCTCGACGCGGAAGCTCGTTTCCGCGTCCGGTGAGCGTACGCGGAAGGCCGCACCTAGTCGAGCGGAATTCCGATCGCCGCGAGCGCGAGATCGCGCCGCAGGCGGTCCATCAGGCCGTTGAACGCCCCGAGGAAGTCCGGCTCGGTCGTGAGTCCGTCGTAGTCGAGCGTCGCGATGTCTTTCTTGAACCGGCCGACGGCGTCCACGCCGTCGAGCCCGATCCACATCTCCTCGGAGAGCGCCTTCTCCAGCAGCCGCTCCCCCTGCCGGTCGGTCTCGTCGTGGTCATGGAACAAGCGGATCTCCTGCGGCTGCCCCGTGAGGTTGTCCACCAGGACGGTATGGATCCGGCGCCAGTCCTGCACCGCTTGCTCCCTCACGACGCGGGCGCGCTCGAACACGCGCTGGATGGCATGCACGCGCTCGACGTGAACGACTTGGCGGTTCGCCTCGGCCCAATGCAGGACATCGATCCCCGTCTTGGCTGCCGCCGCGAGCAATCCGCCGGCGATCACCAGCATGAACGTGCCCTCGGGGCTCCCCGTCCCCTGCCACATCGCCGCGCGGACGAGCCCCCAAGTCCCCAGAAGGGCCAGGCCCAGCGTGAGGTACCGGAGCCCGTTGAAGCGCAGGTTGGCGCGGAACCGCTTCGGCCTTCGCGTCGGGATCGGCTTGTCCGCTCGGCGCGGAGTGTGCGCTTCGACGGTCGGCGATTCGGCGGTCTGGTCGAGTATGACGGAAGTGTCGCTCACGGCTCATCCTCCGTGTCTCTCCGACGATTGAGGCCCTTGCGCCCCGCTACGAGATCGGTCACAGGGACCATGTTGCAAGATCCATCCACCCGAACTCCCATCAGAAAGCGGGGGTACCGAAGGATCCGCGACGCGGCGGCATCGTCGGTCCCGTATTCTGTCTTACGATCCTGGTCTCCCCGCGGGCGACGACGGCCTGGCGGCGCCCGAGCGGCGGCCAAGCCAGAGCCACCCGACCGAGAGGAGGAGCCCCAGTCCCGCGAGGCGGAACCCGAAGGTCCGGCTCGCCGGCTGATAGCGGAATTCGATGGTCGCCTTGCCGACGGGGACCTCGACTCCGCGGAGCGCGTGATCGACACGGAGAATCGGCACCGGCCGGCCGTCGAGGCGGGCCTTCCACCCCGGGTCCCATCGATCGCTCAAGACCATCAGGCCGGGGGTCTGCATGTCGACGGAGGCGAGGACCCGCGTCGAGCTCTCTTCGACGATGCGGGCCGATCCGCGCGTCGCCTCGACCCAACGGACCGGCACCTCCGAGAACGCGACCAGGCGTGGATTGAATTCCGGGCTGCCCATTCTGCGCAGTCTCTCCGAATCGTCGGCGAGAGGCTCCACCCGCTCCGGAACGAAGGCGCGCGGCAGCGCGTTCGGATTCGTCAGGGCCCAATAGTCCTCCCCCTCGAAATCCGGCCGGAGTCCCCGAGGCGGTGTTCCTCGAAACACGACGTAGCGCACGTCGAGCATGTCGAGGATCGGGTGAAGGCGGAGGACGCCGGACCTTTGGACGTCGATCCGCGGCTTGAACCGCTGGATCAAGGCGTAGGGCATTCGGGTCGACTTGATGTCGCCGGTCAGTCCGACGAGGTCGATCCAACGGGCGGGATCGACTCCGTCGTATCCGCGGATGTCGCGCAGACGGTGACTCTCGCCCAGGTTGGCCTGCAAGCACCCGTAACACACGAACCGGTCGGCGGAGCGCGCGATCTCCTCGAGGACCGGGATGCGCGGAAAGTAGAGGGCGGGGTCGCATTGCGGGCTGCGGCCGTGGGCGAACCAAAGGAGATCCGCCACCAGGACGCCTCCGATCGCAGCGCCGAGCCACCTCGGCGCCTTCGGCAGGAACCAGAGGATCGACCAACCGGCGATCGCCAATCCGCAAAGGCCGCCGGCGATCAGATAGTCTCTGGAGAACGTCCGCTGAATCTGCGGCAGCCCGGAAAGATCGGTGGCCCACAGGACCTCCTCGCCTCTCTCCATAGCGGACCGGATCTCCGTCGCGAGGGGCTCGGGTGGGACCGCGGCGCGGTACACGCACCATCCCGAGAGGGCGAGCAGCAACCCGGCCGGCAGCCAGAACCACGCGCGCCGGCTGACCTCTCCGCGATGGAGCGCGTCCAATCCCGTCGCCATCAGGGCGAGCACCGCGAACGACGTGACGAACACGAAGCGGTTGTGCGACATCATGTTCAGACCGGGGAGTCGCAGCAGGGCCACCAACCCGGGAATGTTGATCACCCAGGCCAGCCCGATGATTCCGAGAGCCAACCAGAACAGGTTGGCGGAACGGTGTCGGCGGCTGCACCAGGCGAGAGGCGCGACGAGGAGCGTGGCGAGCAACCCGGTGTACGTGACCGTGGCGCTTTCCTGGAGGCTGGGCTGGCCCGGGGGGAAGAGTGGAACATGCCCCGCTCGCGTGGAGCCGTACATGTCGGGGAGCACGGTCTCCGGCAGAGCCGCGAGCCCGATCGGCGGGCGTTCTTCCGACCCGGCTCCACGCCGCATCAACCTGGCGCCGGACTGCGCGTATTCGAGCAACGGCAGCATGTACGGGGATGCGAGGAGGAAACCGAGACTCCATCCGACCAGCACGGCGGCCACCGACCGCATCGCGGGGCGACCGAGGACGTGCCTCCCGTGACGATCGACGAGACACCAGACGGCGTACATGCCGGCGGCCAGCAGCACCTGGCCCGCCACGTCCAGTTGCCCGGAGATCAGCACGAGACACGTGCTGGCGGCGAGCGCGACGCCGCTCCGGCCAGCCGGGCGCGTGACCGCGTCGTGGACGGCAAGGAGGACCCACGGGAGCCACGCCACGGAGCCGGTCATCGCATACCCGGCCCAGAGGACGAAGAATCCCGTCAAGGGGTAGCACCACGCAGCGAAGGTCGCCGGCCAAAACTCCACCTGCAGCGCGCGCCGGCAGAACAGGTAGGCGCCGACGCCGGCGACCGACGCGAGGACGAGCTCCGCCCATGCGATGATCACGGGCGACGCCACGGAGGACTTCAGGAGCCAAAAGGGTGAAAAGCACGGGAAGACGAATCGCGAGCCGCCATACGGGTAGGGAGTCCACGAAGGCAATCGGCCTGCGCGCAGCTCCGCCGCGGTGAACCGCCGGGCGTGCTCGACGCTCCAGATCAGGTCTCCGAGGACGAAGTCCTGCGGGACGAACCGCGGCGTCTCGGGCGTGGTGGGTAGATAGAAGCTCGGCACGGCCAGGAGGTCGAGAGGAAGCGGGATCTTCGATCCGACGAGCGAGGGCCCGTGGAGGATCGCCTGCCCCAGGACGATCCCGGCGAGGACGATCGCGCCCCGCCGCAGCGACAGAGCCGGCTTCACCCCGTCTACCAGTAATTCGCCTTGTGGCGGCGGTAGAAGTCGACCGTCCGGACGATCCCCTCGCGCAGCGCCGTCGTCGCGGACCAACCCGTGCGCGTCCGGATCTTCGAGACGTCGGAGTAATAGTCTCCGGGGTTCTGCGCGGCTCGCTCCGGTGAGAACGGCGCGAACCTCCACTGCCCCGAATCCGCGACCTCGATGATCGTCTTCACGAGGTCCAAGAACGACACGGGGCGATCGTGGCCGACGTTGAAAACCTGCCCGTGGGCGGAGGGTTGCGCGGCGCACGCGAGCATGGCCTCCACGCAGTCGTCGATATACAGGAAGTCGCGCAGCAGCGCGCCGTCCCCGAAGACCGAGATCGTCTCCCCGTCGAGCGCCTGCCGCACGAACCAGTTGAGGACGCCGAACCGATCGTGACGCATCTGGGAGCGGGGACCGTAGATGTTCGTGAGGCGCAGCATGACCGAGCGGACGCCGTGGACGTCGTTGTAGACCTGGATCATCTTCTCGGCCGCCAGCCGAGACACCTCGTAGATTCCCAGAGGGTTCATGGGCGCGTCTTCGGAAACCGGCACCTTGACGCTCTTGCCGTACTGTCCGCGCGTTCCCGAGTAGACGAGGACGGCGCGCGGTGCGAACCGCCGGCAGCCCTCGAGCACCACCGCGGTCCCGCTGATGTTCATGTCGATGTCGGGGAACGGGTCGGTGAGCGACCGGACGTGGTCGCTCTGGCCGGCGAGATGGAAGACGAAATCCGTCCCACGCAGGAGCCAGTTCATGGAGTTCCGATCGCGAACGTCGCAGAAGTTGATCCGGATCCGATCCCGCACCGGCTCGACGTTGAAGAGGTTCCCGCCGTATTCCGGGAGCATCGCGTCGACGCAGGTCACCTCGCATCCGAGGTCGATCAGGCGAATCGCGAGCGAGCTCCCGATGAAGCCGAGCCCGCCGGTCACGAGCGCACGGCGTCCGGCGAAGGCGCCCGCCAGGTCCGGAAGGTTGGACACGGAGCGCCTCCCCCTAGCCGGCGGGGGGCGACGACTCGTCGCCCTCCCACGATTCGGCGATCACGAACACGGGACGCCTCCGCGCCGCGTCGAGGATGCGCCACAGGTATTCGCCGACGACGCCGAGCGCGAGGAGGAGCAGACCCGACATGACCAGGACGACCACCATGAGCGACGCCCAGCCCTCCACCTCCCGCCATCCGAAGATCCGCATGCCCACGATCGCGCCGGCGTAGGCGAGCCCGGCCCCCGCCGTGAGCAGCCCCGTCAGCTCCATCGCCCGGATCGGCGCGTGGGAGAACGACATGACGGAATCGAGCACGAGACGCAACTTCTTCCGCAACGTCCAACGCGACTCGCCCGCGGCGCGGGCCGCCTTGGTGTATTCGACGGTCGCCTGCCGGAATCCCATCCACAGGATCAGCGCCGCGATCGACGTGTTGGCCTCCGGCTGACGCAGGAGCGCGTCGATCACCGGTCGCGCGATCAGGAAGCAGTCGAATCCGCCTGCGGGGAACTTCGCCTGGCTGAAGCGGCGCATGATCCAGTAGTAGGCGTTCGCGAAGGCCACCTTTGACCAGCCTTCCTCGCGCCCGGCGCGACAGGCGAGAACGACCTCCGCGTCGTCGGCACGGGCCTTGTCGAACATCTCCAGCACGAGGGAGGGATGCTCCTGCAGGTCGGCGCCGATCACGGCGGCGTACCTCCCGGCACACCGGCTCAGGCCGGCCAGGATCGCCGCGTGGGAGCCGAAGTTCCTGGAGAGCCGCACGACGCGAACGTCCAGCGGATGGCGCCGCTGCAGCTCGCGGAGCACCTGCAGCGAGTCGTCGACGGAGCCGTCGTCGACGAAGACGATCTCCCAGGCCCCGGTCGCGAGCTTGCCGTCGAACGCCTTTCGCGTCTCGGTGAGGAGGGGCGCGAGCGTCTCCCTGTTGCAATAGACCGGCACGACGATCGACAGGGCGGGCCTCATGCGTCCGCCTTCGCGAAGGTCGCCAGGGCGTCCTCGACGCGCGACACGTCGGCATCGGACAGAAAGGCATGCATCGGCACGCTCAGGATCTCGCCGGCGGATCGCTCCGCGACCGGGCAGACCGCGGGCGGGTGGCCGCTCGAGAAGGCGGGCTGGAGGTGGATCGGTGTCGGGTAGTGGACGCGCGTCTGCACGCCACGCCGCGCCAGATGGTCCGCGAGCCGGTCGCGGCGAGGGGTGCGCACGACGTAGAGATGGAGCGAGGGCGTATCGCCCGGACGGGGAGGCACGCGTCGGACGTCGGGCGCCCCCGAGAGCGTCGCGTCGTAACGTGTCGCGATTCTCCGGCGGGTCTCGTTCCAGGCCTCGAGGTGGCGCAGCTTCACCGAGAGGAACGCGGCCTGGATCTCGTCCAGCCGCGAGTTGAGCCCCTCCTCGATCGCCCAGTCCCGCCGTGACGGCTCGTACCCGTAGTTGCGGAGGCGCCGCACGCGCTCATCGACATCTCGATCCGATGTCGCGACGCACCCTGCGTCGCCGTAGGCGCCGAGATTCTTCGAAGGGTAGAAGCTGAACGCCCCCGCATCGCCGAACGTCCCCGCGGGCCGTCCGCCGATCCGGGCGCCATGGCTCTGGGCGCAGTCCTCCACCACGACGATGCCGCGCGGCCGGCAGAGCTCGAGGATCTCGGCCATCGGCGCCGGGTTGCCGAAGAGATGCACGGGGACGACCGCGTCGATCCGCTCGCGAGCGAGGAGATCCGAGAGGCACGCTGGATCCAGGAGCAGGTGGACCGGGTCCACGTCCACGAACCGGACCGCCGCTCCGGTCATCCGGATCCCGGCGGCCGTCGGCGCGCACGAGTTCGCGACGGTGGCGACGGCCATCCCGGGCCCGACCCCGAGCGCGCGAAGGGCGAGCGCGATCGCCTCCGTCCCGGAGGCGCACCCGACGATGCCCGGCGCCGCGCCGTCCCCGCCCAGCCACGCCCCGAACGCCCGCTCGAACTCCGCGACGCGCTCGCCGAGGATGAACGAGCCGGAGGCGAGGACGCCGGCGACGGCCGCGTCGATCTCCGCACGAATCGCGCGATACTCCGCCGCGAGATCGCCCATGCGCACCGGCGGGGTCGGCGCGGGAGCCGCTGACGAATCAACCATCGTTAGAGGACTTCGTCATCCCGATGCGTCGGCCCCCTCAGGTGGGCTATAGATGCGGTCTGAATGATACCGCCATCCGCGCGTGGGTACAGCCCGCCGATCATCTCTCGCGCTCGATGAGCATCATCGACAGATCCCCTGCGCGCAGGATCGCCCTCTCCTGCGCCCCGTACGACTCGTACTGATACGGCAGGAACGCCAGGGGGTGGGCGACTCGGAACACGACCTTCCCCGGGGGTCGCGCCTCCACACCTTCGACGGGGTAGAGGTAGCCGGCATTGACCAAGACGTAGTTCGCGTCGCCCGGCGGCGCTTCGGGCGGAGGGTCGAGCCTCGGGTAGGAGTCGCAGCAGCCCTTGAAGGTCGACGCGCGAGGAACGGCTCCGAATCTCTCGGCCGTCACCCTCTCGATCTCGTTCGGGAACCGCTGCCGGAACACCGGCGCGGCGTTGAGAGCGGCGGCCAACACGATCAGCACGACCGCCGCACGCCGAGCGGATCGTCGCGCGATCGATCCGCTCCAGCCCGCAGCGGCGGCGAGGCAAAGGAAGGGGATCATCTGACGCGTGAGCCGGCCATAGGTGACGAAGAGGTGGAGCACCGAGGACCCGAGGACGAGCAGTCCGTAGACGAGCAGGACACCGCCGAGCCAGAACACCCCTCGTCCCCCGGATTCCGCGCCGCGGAGCGCTCGCCACGCGACCAGCCCCGCGCCGCACGTCCAGACGAGCAGCAGGGTGTGCTCCGTATGCCAGAGATACTCCCACGGTACCGACCAGCCCTCCGAGAAATCGCCTTGGGTGACGGCGCTCGCGAATCCGCGCAGCGACTCCACGGGCGAGGCGTGACGCAGGACGCTGATCGCAAGGACGAGCAGCGGCATGCTCGCGAAGCCCAGCCCCGCCGCCAGGCTCCGGCCCGTCACCGTTCGCAGGACGAGCGGTCGCTGGAGGACGTGCAACGCCACCACGACGACGGCGATCACCCAGTACCCGTTGTAAGTGAGGAACGCGAGCGCGCCGACGACGCCCACGAGAAACGAGCGCCAGGCGGAGACGCGAGGGGCCAGGGCGATCCAGAGTCCGAGCAGCGCGACGAACATCGCGCCGTCATAGGGAAGGAGATGGCGCGCGAAGTAGAGCATCGAGGTGGAGCAGGTCATCAGCAGCGCGGCGATCCGTCCCTCGCTCCTGGAGCCGCCGGTGCGCAGCACCAGGCCGTACGTCAGCGCGATGCTGCCGACCGAGGTGAGCGAGAACAGCAGCGCCGGAATCCAGAGCAAGGTCGCCGGGGACGCCGCGTCCGCGGGACGTTCGAGCATGGAGGCGACCGCACGGCGAGGAGCTTCGGCGAGCGTGCCGACCAGGGAGTACACCATGTGCGGCGGGAACCTCAGCAGCGCGTCGAGCGTGGGTGCGAGCAAGCCCGGCGTCCGTGCCGCGTCGTAGATCTCCATCGAGCGCAGGTAGCGGGCTTCGTCCGGAAAGTAGAGCTGCCCGCCCAGCATCACCAGCATCGCGCGCAGGGCGAGCGCGACGCCGAGCAAGACCAGGAGCGAATCCGCCCCTCGGTGCGTCTCGACCTCCCTCGCGGGGACATCGGGTTCCGACGGAAGCATCCGTGAATCCTACGCGTCGAGCGGCGTCGAGATCCGACGGCCGGAACGGTGGTCGATCCAGAGCCAGCCGATCAAGAGAAGGAGCGCCGCGCCGGACGACCGGAGACCCCAGGAGCGGCTCGACGGCTCGTAACGGAATTCCAGTGTCGCCGTTCCGGCCGGGACCTCGACGCCGCGGATCGCGTGATTGACCCGGAGGATCCGGACCGTCCGGCCGTCGAGGCGAGCCGTCCATCCGTCGTCCCACCGATCGCTCAGGACCACCAGCCCGGAGGTCTCCAGCTCGGCTCGAACCACGATTCTCGAGGGCGTCTCTTCGAGAATCGCGGCCGAGCCGCGACACCGCTCGATCCGGGAGATCGGCGATTCCACGAACGCGACGGCGCGTGGATCGAACTCGCGGCTGCCCAGCCGGCGCAACAGCTCCTCGTCGTCGGCGAGGCTCTCCACCCGCGCCGGAACGAACACGCGCGGCAGCGCATTTCGATTCGTCAGGGCCCAATAGTCGTCTCCCGAGAAATCCGGTCGCATGCCCGCGGGGGGTGCTCCGCGGAAGACGACGTATCGAACGCCGAGCATGTCCAAGACCGGGTGAAGGCGGAGGATCCCGGGAGGCTGGACGTCGATGACGGGGGCGAGCGATTGAGTCAGGGCGTAGGAGAACCGGGGCGAGGTCGGGTCCGAGCCGAGCATCAGCAGCTCGATCCATCGCACCGGATCGACGCCGTCGTATCCACGGACGTCGTTCAGATCGTGAGTCTGGCTGAGCGTGGGCGGCAAGACGCCGAACCCCATGATGCGACCTGCGCCTGCCCGTGAGATCTGCTCGAGAACGGGGATACGGGGATAGTACAGCGCGGGGTCGCACTGCGCGGCGCGGCCGTAGGCGAACCAGAGCAAGTCTCCGAGCAGAGCCGCTCCGATCGCGAGCACGAGCCACCTCGGAGCTCGTGAGCGAAACCAGAGGATCATCCAGCCGGCGATGCCCGCGCCGCAAAGTCCACCCGCGACCAGATAGTCCCGCGAGAAGTTGGCCTGGATCCGCCGAAGCCGGTCGATGTCTTCGATCCACGGCACCACCTGACCCGCCTCGAGCGCGCGCTGGACCCCGCTCGCGAGCGGCTCGGGCAGCACGGCGCCGCGGTACAGGCACCATCCGTAGAGCACGATCAAGGTCGCCGCAGGCAGACAGAACCACGCACGGCGACGTACGTCGCCGCGAATCAGCATCTCCAATCCCACCGCGGTGAGGCACACGATGGCGAACGAGGCCGCGAAGACCAGGCGGTTGTGCGACATCATGTTGAGCCCGGGCATCCGCATCACGGCCACGAAACCGGGAACGTCGAGCACCCAGGCGAGCGCGATGAATCCGAGGATCGCCCAGAAAATATTGATGGACCGATGGCGGCGGCTGCACCAGGCCAGCGGCGCCACCAGAAGAGTGGCGAGCAGCCCGCTGTAGGCGGCTGCTGAGCTCTCCAGTTGATTGCGCTGTCCCTCGGGGAACAGCGGTGCCGAGCTGAGCCGGGTCGAGCCGTACATGTCGGGGAGCACGGTCTGCGGAAGCGCCGCGAGCCCGATGGGAGGCCGTTCCTCCTCGCCCCCGCCGCGACGCGTCATCCTGGATCCGGTCTGCGTGTAGTCCACGAGAGGAAGCACGTAGGATGCCGCGAGCAGGAAGCCCAGGGCCCATCCGGCCACGACGGCCACGATGGATCGGACGGCCCTACGTTTCGGCCACCGGTGGCCGTGCGCGTCCACGAGGCAGTGGATGGCGTACAGACCCGAGACGAGCAGCACCTGGCCTGCGACGTCCAGCTGTCCGCTGATCAGAACCAGGGCCGTGGTCATCGCCAGCGCCAGCGCGCTCGAGCCGTCCGATCGCCTCACGGAGCTGTGCACGGCCAGGAGAATCCAGGGAAGCCAGGCGACGGACCCGGTCATGGGGTAACCGAGCCAGAACACGAAGAATCCCGTGAGCGGGAAACACCACGCGGCGACGGTCGCCGGCCAGAACCCGACGTCCAAGGTTCGCCGGCAGAACAGGTAGGTCCCCAAGCCGACGACCACCGCGAGAGCCATCTGCGCCCATGCGAGAACGACCGGAGACCTGATGCTGGACTTCAGGATCCAGAACGGCGACTGCGCCGGGAAGACGAATCGCGAGCCGCCGAATTGGAACGGAGTCCAAGAGGGACACCGGCCCGCGCGGTACTCTCCCACGCTGAACCGCCTTGCAGGCTCGACGCTCAACACGAGGTCCACGACGGCGAGGTCGTGCGGGACGATCTTCAAGGTCTCGGGCGTGAGGGGGAGATACGTCTTCGGGGAAGCGAGCAGATCGAGAGGGAGGAGGACCTTCGATCCGATGAGCGACGGGCCGTACAGAATCGCCTGTCCCAGGACGATCCCGGCGAGGAGGATTGCGCCCGGCCCGGACGCCTGAGCCCGTTGCCGGATCAGACACCACGCTCGCGGTCGCCCTCGAGCGGCACGCACCGATCGCCGGCGATCAAATAGCGCGACCCCGAGTGCGGGCAGACCCCGACGCCGTCCTTGACCGTCAGCTTGTGCCCGTGGCGGCCGACCCACCCGCGGCGACGGGCCGGGTTCCCGACGACGAGCGCATGGTCGGGGACGCTCCGCGTCACGACCGAGCCGGCTCCCACCATCGCGTAGCGCCCGATGGTGTTCCCGGCCAGGATCGTGGAGTTCGCTCCGAGGCTCGCCCCCGTGCGGACGAGCGTCGGCACGTAGCTCTCCGGATGCTGCCCGCTCCGCGGGAACAGGTCGTTCGTGAAGACCACGTTCGGCCCGAGGAAAACGTCATCCTCGCACGTCACGCCGGTCCACAGGTAGATCCCGCACTTGACGGTCACGCGGTCGCCGAGCACGACGCCGCTCTCGACGAACGTGTGGTCGCACACGTTGCAGTCGCGGCCGACCCGCGAGCCGGGCGCGAGGTGGGCGAAGGCCCACACCCGTGTCCCCTGTCCGACGGCGTCCGTCTCGACGAGGGCGTCGGCGTGGATGAGGACTCCCGGCAGCTCCGTATATCGGGTCGTCATCTCAGGCTCTCGGCTCCTACGCGCCGGCCTGCCCGGGAGGACAGCCCCATCCACCCCGGCGTCGCGGCCGGCCGTAAGTCTAACCGGTCGTGTCCAGCCGGGGCTGCCGCTATTCCGGCAGCGTCACCTCGATGCGCCGCGACGCGGTGATCCTCGAAAGCGAGTCGCGCGGGCCGTGGACGCTGACGATCACGGAGACGGACTTCTCCCGCGTCGGGATCTTCACCGTGTCCGGGAAGCGGAAGATCTCACCGCCGGATTCGAGGATCTTGCGGAGGCCGTCTCCTGTGATCCGGAACGCGGAGAAGTCGGCGTACATCCCCGTCCGCGGCTTCAGCTTGTTCCAGACGGCGCCGTAGACGCGGAGCGTCCCCACGTCGTCCGGGTCGAAGTCGTCCGCCTTCTCGACGAGCAGGGTGAGCGCGTATTCGGCCGATCGGGCCTTCCGGGACAGCGGAACTAGCCGGGGCGTGATCTTCACGCCGACCTCGGCGGTGGGGTTCTCGAAGTCGTTGCTCAGCTCGGCGCGCTCCGCGGCGACGATGTCAAACCGCCCGCCGACGGCCTCCGGGGCGGTCACGCGGAAGCGGAGGTCCCTCATCTTCACCGACAGCGGCAGGGCGCGCTTGCTGTCGGGGACGTTGAGCGTGATCCGGAAGGTGCACGGCCGGAGCCGGTCGAGCGTGTGGATCGCGGTCGTGAGCGTGTGGCTGTCGGTGAACACCACGCCGCCGCCGGCCTCCGAGAGCGCGAAGAGACCGGTGGGAAGCAGGCGCAAGTCCCACGCGAGGTCGAGCGTGTTGACCCGCACCTTGTTCTCGGTCGTCAGCTTGCGCAGGTCGTCGTGGAACACGTCGCTCTCGGGGAAGACGTCCGTCGTCAGGACGAACAGGTCCTTCGTGTCCCGCGGCTCCATCGCGCCAAGGCGCGACACGGCGTCGAGCACGGCATTGCGCCACCAGCGCATGTCGAGGTGCTGGCCGCGGATCA
>Ga0075418_10001493_pt1 | contig 26552 bp, 18 predicted proteins | sample SoiMetdeltSBSDD2_FD_81776 | JGI IMG/M metagenome (GOLD analysis project Ga0075418, IMG submission 81776) | Bulk soil microbial communities from a Populus tree surrounding site in Tennessee, USA - Soil MetaG P. deltoides SBSDD2 | ecosystem: Environmental > Terrestrial > Soil > Tree plantation...
GTGGGGATGGTGTCGCAGCCTGACTGGCGAAAGGTCGATGACTGGCGGCGGTTTGGCCGGCCACGGCTGTTCTTCGCGATCAGCGCGGGGAACATGGATTCGATGATCAACCACTACACGGCCAACAAGAAAGTCCGCAACGACGACGCCTACTCGCCTGGCGGGCGCATCGGCCTGCGGCCCGATCGGGCGACGCTGTCGTACTGCCAGCGGGCACGCGAGGCGTATCCCGGAGTGCCGGTGATTGCCGGCGGGGTCGAGGCGTCGCTGCGGCGGCTGGCCCACTACGACTACTGGAGTGACAAGGTCCGCCGGTCGATCCTGCTGGACAGCAAAGCGGATCTGGTCGTGTACGGCATGGGCGAGGAGCTGATTTTGGAAATTGCCAGGCGGCTGGACGCAGGTCACACGGTGAAGGACCTGCGCGACATGCGGGGCGTCGCCTATGCCCTGGGGGCCAGCGAAGCGCCGCCGGCTGAGGCCATCGTACTGCCGAGCTACGAACAAGTCTGTGCGGACAAACCGACGTTCGCCGAAGCGACGAAGATCATTCACAACGAAACGAACCCGTACAACGCGCGGCGGCTGGTGCAGTTCCACGATAAACAAGCAATTGTCTGCAATCCGCCGCGGCTGCCAGTCTCCGAGCGGTCGATGGATGTGATCTACGGCCTGCCATACACGCGGCGGGCGCACCCGTCGTACAAGGAGCCGATCCCCGCCTTCGACATGATCAAGGACAGCGTGACGATCATGCGGGGCTGTTTTGGCGGCTGCACGTTCTGCTCGATCACCACGCACCAGGGGCGGATCATCCAGTCCCGCTCGCCGCAGTCAGTGCTGTCGGAAATCCGCGACATGGGCCGCGACCCCAAGTTCAAGGGAACGGTCAGCGACATCGGCGGGCCGACCGCCAACATGTACCAGATGACGTGCACGAGACCCGAGGTCGAGGCGATCTGCCGCCGCCAGTCGTGCGTCCATCCCACGATCTGCAAGCTGCTGGGGACCGATCACGGGCCGCTCGTGAAGCTGATGAAAGAGGCTCGCCAGACCCCTGGCATCAAGAAGGTCCTCGTGGCCAGCGGCATTCGTATGGACCTGGCGCGCCGCGATCCAGAGTATATGCGCGAGCTCGTGCGGCACCACATTGGCGGACACTTGAAGGTCGCGCCGGAGCACACTGATCCGGAAGTGCTGATGAAGATGCGCAAGCCGGCCAATGACGACTTTGAGAAGTTTGCCGAAGTGTTTGACCGCGAATCGAAGCAGGCCGGCAAGAAGCAATACATTGTGCCGTACTATATCGCCAGCCATCCGGCCAGCGATCTGGATGCGATGATCCACCTGGCGGTGTTTCTCAAACAGAATGGTTACCGTCCCGACCAGGTGCAGGATTTCATTCCTGCGCCCTTCGATGTGGCCACGGCGATGTACTACACCGGCATCGACCCGTTCACCAAGAAGCCCGTCTACGTGGCCCAGCACCTCCGCGACCGCAAGCTCCAGCGGGCGCTGATGCAATTCTTCAAGCCTGAGAACTACTTCGAGGTGCGTGAGGCGCTGCAAAAGGCGAAGCGCACCGACTTGATCGGCGACGGCTGCGACTGCCTGATCCCGTCCAGGCCGCCTCCGGAGGCACTAGACAGGCGGCGGCAGGACGCCAACCGGCGGTTCGCGGGGGACTACGTGCACACCATCAAGAGCGGGCGCAAGAGCACGAGAAAAGAATCGCGCCATGCGCCGGGGCCCGGTTATCGGCCCGTCGCAAAGAAGTCGCGGCGTCCGCCGCGCGATGACTAGATGCTTCAGCCAGCAGCCTTATCTGGCTGCACAATCGGCATAAACCGCCGCGCTGGCAAATCCTTGATATAGTGCCGCGCTGCCTTTACGCCACAGAACCCAGTGCAGCGTAGAAAAAACTAGAGTTTCTCGATTCGCACCGGATTTCCGATCGAGAGACGCGGCGCATGTTCAGTTTCCTTCGTCGCCAGAAAACTGCCGGTTCGCCTTCACCTTCGCCGCTACTATATTACGCGCTGGCGGCGGTCCATCTGGCGGCTACGGGCACATTGCTTGTCGTGGGCCGCATGTTGGTGGGGCTCGATACCAAGTTGGCGGCAGCCATCCCCGCCTGGCTGCCAAAGCAACTGAGCCCCTCGCAACTGGAATTGCTCGCGCTGGGCGTGGCGGGCGGCACCGCCGCGCTGGTGCTTCTGCTGGCCTGGTGCGGCCGCAGAGCGGCTCGCCGTATTGCCCAGAGGCATGTAGCAATCGAGGAAGAGAAGTCGGCACTCACCGAGCAGAATTCCCAGCTCGCACGGCACGCGGAGGAGTTGCGAAAGGCGTGCAAGCAAGCGGAAGAGGCCAGCCGGTCCAAGAGCGAGTTCCTGGCGACGATGAGCAACGAGATCCGCACGCCGCTAACGGCCATCCTGGGATTTGCCGACAACCTCCTCAGCCCCGATTTGTCCTCTGAAGATCAAATCCTGGCGGCTCAAACGATCCGCCGCAATAGCGAGCATTTGCTGGAGGTGATCGGCGACATTCTGGACCTGTCGAAAATCGAAGCGGGCCGGCTGGCGGTCCAACGTGTCCCGTGCTCGATCGTGCAGTTGCTGGCGGAGATGGCCTCGCAAATGCGCGTCCGGGCCGAGACCAAACGACTGGAACTACACGTCGATTACCGCGGTCCAGTTCCCGAGACGATCCTCTCCGATCCCGCCCGCCTGAAGCAGATTCTTTTGAATCTGATCGGCAACGCCATTAGGTTCACCAGCCGCGGGACGGTGCGCATCGTGACCCAGATGAACAACCGCCAAGCTGAATCGGCCGAGCTGCGGATCGACGTCATCGACACCGGCCTGGGAATGACGCCGCAGCAGATCGCTGGCCTGTTCCAACCGCTGTCACAGGCCGAGTCCTCGACCGCGCGGCAGTTCGGCGGCTCAGGCTTGAGCCTATCCATCTCCAAACGGCTCATCGAGATGCTGGGGGGCGCAATCGCCGTCGCCAGCCGGCAGGGGCAAGGGACGACATTCGCCACGACGATTCCCGTGCAGTTTGCGGCAGGAACCAACTGGATCGAGCGGCCGAGCGAGGCCGTCGCACCGTTACGCAAGAGCGACACACACCTTACTACCAGGATCTCGCTGGCGCAGTGCAATTTGCTACTGGCCGATGACGGTCCGGATAATCAGCGGCTGATTTCCTTCCTGCTTCGCAAAGCCGGCGCCAGCGTGACCATCGTGGAAAACGGCCAGCAAGCAGTCGACAAAATATGGGAGTCGTTCCAGTCCGGCAGCCCCTTCGATGTCGTGCTAATGGACATGGAAATGCCGGTAATGGACGGTTACTCCGCCGCCAGCGCGCTAAGACAGCGGCATTACCCCGGCGCGATCATTGCTCTGACCGCCCACGCAACGACCGGCGACCGTGAGCGGTGCCTGACGGCCGGTTGCGACGACTTTGTCACCAAGCCCGTAGATCGGGCGCAATTACTGCGGACCATCGACCGCTACCTGGGAAGTCCGTCTCGGACCACGCTGACTAGCGGATCCGGTAGACTTGTCCGCGAAGCTTGATGATCAGCTCCTCGTTTTCGGATTGGTTGGCCAGCACCAGGTTCTCATCCGCCGAGTTGGCGCTGACCAGCTTGAAGTAGTCCTCACTGAAGCGGTCCACGTCCTTAATCTTGTCGGTGTCCTTCTCTGGATCGACCTCGCGGGCGTTGGCTGCAATCAGCGTCTTGCCGCGCTTGTAGAGCGTCTGATTGCCGTAGGTCTGCACGGCGTCCCCGGCAGCCAGGTCCTTGTCGCCATCGATGTCGCGCAGCCGCAACCCACGGGCGGCATCGGCGCCCCCTTCGACGCGGAAGGAGCCGCCACCGAACCCGCCTGGCGCGGACGCCGCGGGCACGCCGCCGGCGGAGCGGAAACTCTCCTTCACAGTTCGCTGGGCCACGCCGGACTTGCCTTCCGCCTCGGAGTAGAGGCGGTCCAAACCGCGGTGGGCAGATTCCAGGCTGGCGCGTGTGTCGGCGAGCTGGCCCGGTTTGGCGTTCTCGTCCGCGAGGAACGAAGTGTACGGCGTCAGGATCCCGTGCTTGGTGGCCAGGGAAACCAGCTCGTTGACGAGTTCGTCGTTCTTGCCTTTCAGGTCCAGCTCATCGAGGATTTCGCCCACGCGGCGAATGGCCCACAGCTTCTCCACGAAGCCAAACGACTGGTCGTTGCTCTTGTCCACGAGCGTGGCGGGGAAGTCGAATTTCTTCTCCTCGGCTCCGATTTTGCCGGTGATCGTCACCTTCGCGCCGCCGGGCCGCTTGTAGCGCCCCACCAGCACCATCTGATCCCCGGCAAAGACGTCGTACACTTCCTTCGGATAAATGCGATTGACCGGAGGATTGGCTTCGGCGGAATCGACGTCCACTTTCACCGCCACGCTGGTCATCACCGGCGCGCTCATCCGGCCGTACAACCGGCTCACCGAGGCCTCGATGTTCTCATCGGGCCGCACGTACTCGCTCTGTCCGAAATTATCACGGCTCATCCGGTCGAGAAGCCGGCTGTTGACGTCGTAGCCCACGCCGAAGTTCACCATTCGCGCCCGCACCTTGTTGTTCTGTTTGGCGTTGGAGGCGATCTTGGTCTCATTCGTCTCGCCCGCCGTCGGCAGACCGTCGGTCAGAAAGACGATGTAGTTCGGCCGCGAGTCATCCTTGAGCATCCCCATCGCGGTCGTAATCGCTCCGTCGATATTCGTGCTGCCGCCAGCATAAATGCCATCGATGAAGCCGAGGGCCGCTTTGCGCGTCTCGTCGTCGTACTTTTGCAGCTCGGGCTTGAACGATTCGACGCTGCTGTCGTACGCCACGATGTTGAACGTGTCCCCCTGCTTCAGATTGTTGAGGACAAACTTGGCGGCATCTTTGGCTTGATCTATCTTTTTGCCGCTCATGCTCCCCGAGCGGTCCACCACAAAGATCACGGTCTTGGCCGGCCGCTCCATGCTGTCGGTTTTTACCTCGGGGCTGGCCAGCAGGAGGAAATAGCCGTCGTCGTTGCTATCCGGCCGATAACTGATCAGGCTGGCGCCGAGCTTGCCGTCGGCCGTGTCGTACAGCAGACGCAAGTCGGTAGTCGGCACTACATTGGTCGCTTCGAACTTGACGGTGGCGTGTTTGCCGTCCGGCCGCTGGATGCTGACCGCATGCGTGGGGCTATAGACGCTCTTGATCTCGATCGAGCTTTCGATGCTGGCGTCGAAGGAGAGCTTTTCCAGCGGCGCCGAGGTGTATTTGGCCGCCGCCAGCGGAATCAGCATGTCCGTGAGCTGATGGGTCTTCTTGAGAAGCTGGCTGAATTTGAGCGTCACCTTTCTTTCCGCTCCCGGCGGGATTGGGAACACGCTGGTCTTGAGCATGCCGAAGCCGACCCATTCGAGCAGGGCCGGGTCCTTGTTGCGGCGGACATAGCTTTCGTAAATCTCGCGGGCCTGCTTGGCGGGGAGGATTTTTGCGTCGATCTCTTTGCCGTCGACCATAAAGGTCATCCGATCGACGGTTCCTTCATACGGCAGCGGGAAGACGAACGTGGCCTCGATCTGGCCGCTGCCGGTGTTTACGAACGACTGAGAGACCTGCACCTGGGCGACCTGGTCGATGATCTTGGCCTGGTAGGCCAATTCCTTGATCTTATAGGAGATGGGGATTGGGACCGGCCGCGGTATTGGCCTGGGGAGCGGAATGGGGTGCGGGTGCGGGTGGTCGATGACGACGATTACTCCTTGTCCCCAAGCGATATTGGCCAGAAGGGAAAGGATCAGCCCCAGCGCGAACGTCTGGATGCGTTTCATAACCAACCGCCTTGTGAAGATGGGAAGTTTGCAAAAAGGGTCAGGAGGCAAGAATCAGGAGTCAGTAAATAGCGATCGCTCGTCAGAGATACGCGACCCCTGATTCCTGACCCATGACTTACTGTCCGTTGCCTTGCCCAGGGAGACAGCCCTTTTCGGTTCGAGAGGTTGGGGGATGGGGAACTCGAAACGGGGGAAAGGACTGTCTCCGCGGGCAATCCCGGGGCAAGGGGCATGCCGAACCTGGACCGGTAGCGACCGCCCTAAATACGACGGTCGATCTATGGGTGAAGTTTCGCCGAATGCGGCAAAAGTTCAAGCATTTGTTACACGCGGTTTACGCGTCGTTCCGCACGCGCCCAAAATCCGCCCTAGCTGACCAAATGCCTTCTACTTCCTCAACAATCCAGAGTGCTTGTCGCGGATCTTGCACACCTTGGGCATCGATACGGCCTGAATGTACGGCTGCTCGGGATTCAAGCGGGCGTAATCCTGGTGGTAGTCCTCAGCTGGGTAGAACTCCTTCAGCGGCTCGAGCGTGGTGACGATCGGCCGCGGAAATTTCCGCGCGTCGGTCAGCATCTTGATCTTCCCTACGGCCGCTTGCTTCTCGGCATCGCTAGCGTAGAAGATCGCCGAGCGATACTGGGTGCCGATGTCGTTCCCCTGGCGGTTGAGCTGCGTCGGATCGTGGGCGTCGAAGAAGACGTCCAAAAGCTGGCCGTAGCTGATCTTGGCGGGGTCATACGTGATGCGAATTGCCTCGGCATGCCCGGTCGTGCCAGTGCAGACCGTCTTGTAATCGGCCGTCTCCTTGGTCCCGCCGGCGTATCCACTGGTGACGTCGAGCACGCCGTCAAGCTGTTCGAATGCTGCTTCGGTGCACCAGAAGCAGCCGCCGGCGAGGACGGCCTGGGAAGTTGGTTGGGAGGTCGTCATAGGTTGAGTCGATGTTGGTTTTTGGGAGGGAGTAAAAGAAAGATGAGGATTGAGATTAGGAATGGGATTAAGAGAAAGAGAAAGAGGAGGAACTCCTGATCATAATCTTGCTCCTGCCCCTAATCCCATTCCTAATCTTACTCTTACTCCTACTCTTTCTCCCTGCCCGTCCCTGCACTCGCGAGCCGGCCGGCAGCGCGCTTCCCACTCGCTTGCCTTCCGCCAGCGGCTGTGGGATATTGCCTTTTCTTCGCCCTTTCTTAACGTCCCCGCAGCCAAAACCACGCCCGATGCAGATCTGGCCGGCCATCGATCTCCGCGGCGGGAAGTGCGTGCGCCTTTCGCAGGGGGATTACGACCGCGAGACGATCTATGGCGACGATCCGGCGCAAATGGCCCGTCAATTCGTAGCCGCGGGAGCGCAGTGTCTCCACCTGGTCGATCTGGACGGCGCCAAGGCTGGGACGAGCGCGAATTTGAATGCCGTCCGCGCAATTCTGGCGGCGGTCAACGTCCCCTGCGAACTGGGGGGCGGCATTCGTGACGAGACGGCCATCGAGCGGCTGCTGGCGCTGGGTCTAACGCGGCTGGTGATCGGCACGCGAGCCCTCAAAGAACCGGATTGGTTCCGAGCCGTCGCTCAGCAGTTTCCCGGGAAGCTGGCCCTGGGAATCGACGCCAAAAACGGCCGCGTGGCCACACATGGTTGGCTGGAAACAAGCGAGGTGGCGGCTATCGACCTGGCCCGCGAATTGTCAAGCGCTCCAATTGCCGCCATCATCTATACCGACATCTCCCGCGATGGGATGCTTCAGGGAGTGAACTTGCCGGCAATGGCGGAAATGAAAGCGGCCGTCAACGTGCCGGTGATCGCTTCTGGCGGCGTGACAACGGCCAAGGACGTGGCCGATCTGGCCCACTTGGGCATGGATGGTTGCATCATCGGGCGGGCGCTGTATGAAGGGACCATTACATTGCCGGAGGCGATTTCCGCAAGTCATAAACGATAAGTAGTAGGCACACTCCGGGTGCCGTTCCGGTTCTTCGGCCGATCCGACGGCACACGGAGTGTGCCTGCTACTGATTACGAAAGGAGCCAGGCTATGGCGAAAGTCAGCGTAGGAGACATCCGCAACATTGCCCTTTGCGGCCACGGCGGCAGTGGCAAATCGACGCTCTGCGACAAGCTGCTGGTCAAGACCGGCGCGGTCAATGGCGATCCAAGCGTCGATGCGGGGACCAGCATCTGCGACTTCGATCCGGAAGAAAAGGCCCACAAGCGGACTATCGAGTCGAGCATCATCCACTTCTCGCACAGCGGCAAGCGCTTCAACGTCGTCGATACCCCGGGCTACACCGACTTCATCGGTCAAACGATCGGCGCTCTGCGTGCCGCCGACACGGCGCTGATCGCCATCAACGCCCACAGCGGCATAGAGGTCAACACCCGCCGTGTGTTCAAAGAGGCAGAAAAGGCGGGCATCGGCCGCGCCATCGTGATCACCAAGATGGACGGCGACAACATCGACTTTCCCAGGCTGCTGGACAACATTCGCGACAGCTTCGGTACCTCGTGCGTGCCGTTCAACGTGCCGATTGGCCACGGCGCTGGTTTCAAGGGGGTCGTCAGCACGCTCACGCCCCCTGCCGGCGCCGGCGGAGCGCTCGTCAATCCCGCCGAGATTCACACCCAGCTCATCGAGTCGATCATCGAAGTCGATGAGAAGCTGATGGAAAAGTATTTCGAAGGGGAAGAGCCGTCGCAGGAGCAGCTTACCGGTTTGATCACCCAGGCGGTCGCGGCCGGTTCGCTAATTCCCATCGTCTGCGTTTCCGCCAAGACCACTGCCGGCCTGACGGAGCTGCTCGACGCGCTAGTGCAGTGCGCGCTACCGCCAACGGCCGTCAAGCGTGGGGCGACCAAGGATGACCAGGAGGTTGAACTGAAGCCAGATCCGGCCGGGCCGCTGGTGGCTCAGGTATTCAAGACCCGCATTGACCCCTTCGTTCAGAAGCTGACCTACATACGCGTCTACAGTGGAACCATCAAAAAAGACCAGACCGTCGTCACGGATACCAATCGTAAGGGAGTCAAGCTCGGGCCGATTCTGGAGGTACAAGGAGGGACGACCACGCCGGTCGAATTGGCATCCGCCGGCGAGATCGTGGCCATCGCCAAGATGGAAGAGCTGCACACTGGCACCACGCTCGGCGAATACGTGATGCCGAAAATCGTATTCCCGACCCCGATGGTCGGCCAGGCGGTCAGCCCCAAGAGCCGCAACGACGAAGCCAAGCTCTCCGCCTCGCTGCACAAGATCGTCGAGGAAGACTCCACCTTCCGCCTCGACCGCGATCCCCAGACCAAGGAACTCGTCACCATGGGGATGAGCGAGCTGCACCTGGCGATGATCCGCGAGCGGCTCCATCGCCGCGACAAGCTCGACGTGGACGTCAAGCCTCCCAAAATTCCATTCCGAGAGACAATCCTGGCCAATGCCGAGGGGAGCTACCGCCACAAAAAACAGTCCGGCGGCCGCGGACAGTTCGGCGAGGTCCACATCCGCATGTATCCGTTTCCTCGAGGCACCAAGCCCGAAGAATTCTGCGTCAAGGATCGCTTTCCGCACTTCAAGGAATTCCACTACGACGAGCCACACAACTTCGTGTGGGTCAACTCGGTCGTCGGCGGCACCATCCCCGGCAATTTCCTCCCCGCGGTGGAGAAAGGATTCCACGAGCGGCTGGAGAAGGGAGTCATTGCCGGCTATATGGTGCAGGACGTCTGCGTCGAGGTCCACTTCGGCAAACATCACGAAGTGGACAGCTCAGAAGCGGCATTCAAGATCGCCGGGTCGATGGCGTTCCGCAACGTGTTCCAGCAGGCGCGGCCGGCTCTTCTGGAGCCGATCGTCAAGATGGAAATCACTGTCCCCGAGAGCAACGTCGGCGACATCTACAGCGACATGTCCAGCCGCGGCGGCCGCGTGCAAGGGAGCGACAATGCCGGCGGCGGCTTCACGACCGTGTTTGCCGAAGTGCCGCTGCGCGAAGTAATGACCTACTCCCGCACGCTCTCCAGTGTGACCGGCGGACAAGGGAGTTTTTCGATGGAGTTTGCGCACTACGACGTGATGCCTGGCCAGGTGCAACAGGAGATCATCAGCAAGGCGCAGCTGCACGAAGAGGAAGATGAGTAGCGCTACTTCGCTTGCCCAAATTTCACAAGCCCGAAGCGCAAGCGAGGGAAACTGCGGCGAACGAACAGGGCCGTTTCCCGCGCGGGTGCTTCGGGCATGTTGTTGCTGCGGGGCTGTCTACCGCGACGCGGCCACGCGCTCGACGAGATCGTCGAGTCGATCCCGGTCCGTGATCCAGTCTTCATCCACCAAGAGGGCGAAGACCTTGTCGAGCTTGCGAGCGGCTGGCCGGGAGTCGATCGTTGCCGCACCGCCGACGCGTCCGCTCAAAGTCCCATCGTGCCGGACCGCAGCGGCGACGACTGGCAGGGCGGGCTCAAGCGTCCCCGCTGACTTGCGCGGTGGGCCCGGCAGTTCATTTTTAGTAAGCACTTCCGGCATTACGAGCGCAAGAGTGCCGTCGATGCTCGCATCCACATTCGCGGCAGCGCGCACGGCCAGTACGCCAATCGAAGCGGTGGCTGGGCTCGGCGCCAGGCCAAGGTGAATACCGTCGATGTCAAACGAATCCAGCCCGGTCCGGCTGCCGTCCAGCGTCAGCCCCGGCCCGTAACTTCCGGCCGTCGTTCCTCCGAGCAGTGTCGGAGTGAACTGGAACACGTCGTCGTTTGTTCCGCTCAGCCCCGTGACGGCAAAGTTTCCCCGCGTCGAGAAGAAAAGCGCTGGCAGCCCCGGCGCTCCGGCCGCGGCGTCTACAAACAGAGCGTCCACGTCCTCCGCACTGCTGGTCAGCTCCACGTCGCTGCCGTCAAAGTACGTCCCCCAGGTCCCGGCCGTCACGTCCCCCAGCAAGGTCGGAGTCAAGGCCAGCAAATCCTTGTCGTCGCCGCCTGCGCCCGGGACCGAGACATTCCCTGTCGTCGATACGAGGATCCGTCCGTCCTCCAGCACGGAGACGGCATCGACGTTCTCGTTGTTGGTCGTCAGGCCGACGTCGCTGCCGTCGAAGTACAGGTGCCAAACGCCGGCCGTCGTGCTCCCCAAGCGCGTCGGGGTAAATAACAGCAGGTCGTGGCCGCTCCCGCCGATCGAAATGCCGCTGGGGCCGGGGACGGAGAACGAACCGACGGTAGAGAGCACGATGCTGCCGCTGGGCAGGATGTCAAAGGCGTCTATATCCTCGTTAGCGGTGGACAGGCCGACGTCGCTGCCGTCAAAGTAAAGTTCGAACTCATACGCGCCGGAATTTCCGACCGCCAGGCGAACAATATCGGCATCGGTGAAGCCAAGCGGCGTCCCGCTGCTGCCGAATAGCGTGCCGCCAGCCGACGCAGAGAAGTAGAAGTAGTCGAAGCTATTGTCAACAATGTTTATTTCCACCAGGCCGACGTCCGTGAGTCCACCAGAGTCTTGGACCGTGTACTCGAAGCTTGCCGGACCCACGTAACCAGCTTCGGGCGTGAAGGTGACGGATCCGTCGATGTTCAGGACGGCGGTTCCGTGGAGGCCATTTTGCACGGAGGCGACGGAGAGCGAGTCTCCCTCCAAGTCGTTGTCGTTGGCCTCCAGGCGCGGCGGATTGCCGGAGACGCCATCAAATGTAAGGGATGTTCCCACAACCGTAGTCGCGGAATCGTCCACGGCTACCGGTGCATCGTTGACTGCATTGACTGTCAAACTGACAGTGGCCAGATTGCTCGGCGCGGCCCCGTCGCTGGCGCGATAGGTGAAGCTGTCGGGGCCAAAGTAATTCGCATCCGGAGCGTACGTGAATGAGCCGTTGGCATTAAGGGTGAGCGTCCCGTGCGACGGACCTGAGACCAGTACGGCCGTGATCGGATCGCCATCCGGATCGGTGTCCCCATCCAACACGCCCGGCGCAGCGATCGCAAGCGTCTGGTCTTCGTCGGTCGCATAGGTGTCATTGTCCGCAACAGGCGGGTTATTGTCCGGCGGAGGGGGCGGAGGAGGCGGTGGAGGGCTACCGGCAGGAGTCACAATCATCTTCCATCCGAGAAGCATCCCCTGGTCTTCCAAGTTCACGTCACCGATCCACAGTTGCCACAGGCCCTGGGTGGTCAGGCCGTCGAAGTCCGATAGGGCGCCCTCCGGCCGAAACGATCCGGTGAACGGAGCGCTGCCGGCACTGATTGGAGTTGAGGCCTCATCGTCGAACACCGTATCGGTCAAGTTGTCTCCGCCGCCGCCGCGATAGAGGAACAGTTCGACGTAGGGACCGAAGGGAAAGATTGCGGCCGGTGAGGCCAAATAGATCTCCAGATCGCCCACCCAGGTATGGCTCAGGTCCACCTCAACGTTGATGTCTGCAATGGGGATCGCTTGCGTAATGTCGAGATACGAAATCGTATACGTCCAGTCGAAGATCGGCGCAGGCACGTCCGTCGACGTAAAGACCAACACGTCCACGAGCGAAAAAGTCGCTGTGTATTGATCCGCAACCGGCTCGCCGTTGTCTCCGTCGTTGTCCTGGTTCATCAGGTTGCCGGCCGCGTCGGCAATATTCGGCCCGATCGTCAAGGTGTAGGACCCGAACGTCGTCTGCGTCGGGAACTTGACGTCGAACTGGCGGTTGTTCGAGGCGGGGACGACCGCCACGCTGGAAACAGTGATTGTCCCGCCGGGACCCGAAAAGCCCGTGATGTCCGCCGGGGTGAACGTCGAGGAATTAATCGGCTCGCTCCACGTGACGCGGACCGTGTCGATGGATTCCGAGGTGGGGCCAAACCAGCTTGTACTGACCACTCGCGGGCCGCGAGTGTCCGGGACCGGAGCGCCGACCGCGGCCGCCGCGTTGAGCCGGCCGCCGCTGACCGTCGTGCCGGCCAGTGCCGAAACTGGATCGACCGTGCTCAGGATTTGCGTGACGACCTGGCTGTAGGTCCACTCGGGGTGCAATTCCCGCACGAGGGCGACGACCCCGGCCACATGTGGCGTCGCCATCGAAGTCCCGCTGAAGGTGTCGTACGTGTTGGCGGGCGTCGTGCTCAGGATACTGACTCCCGGGGCGCCCAGGTCGACCGATGTGGCCCCGAAGTTCGAGAAGGATGCGAGGTTGTCGTTATGATCCGTCGCGGCGACCGAGATGATGTTGTCCAGGTTGTAACTGGCGGGAAAGAACGGGAACGAGTCGTTGTTGTTTGACTCGTTTCCTGCGGCGGCAACGAAAATATGTCCTGCGGACTGTGCGTTTCGGATCGCGTCAAACAGGGCCTGGGAAAAGCCGCCGCCCCCCCAACTGTTGTTCGAGATCTTCGCCCCCTTGGCGACGGCGTAGTTGAGTGCTGCGATCGCGTCCTCGGTAAAACCGCCGCCGAACGCGTCCAGGAATTTGAGGGCCATGATCTGGACGTTCCAGTTGATGCCCGCAACGCCCACTCCGTTATTCCCGACGGCGCCGATCGTCCCGGCTACGTGCGTGCCATGGGAATGATCGTCCATTGGGTCGCCGTCCAGGTTCACGAAGTCGTAGCCGTGCACGTCGTCAACGTAGCCGTTGCCGTCGTCGTCCTGGCCGTTGCCGGGGATTTCGCCGGGGTTGGTCCAGATGTTGGCGGCCAGGTCGGGATGGGTATAGTCCACGCCCGTGTCGATCACAGCGACGATCGTCGTCCCGCCCCCGGTCGTCGTGTTCCAGGCCTCGACCGCGTCAATGTCGGCGTCAAACGTTCCGCCCGTCTGCCCCGTGTTGTTCAGCGCCCACAAAGACGAAAATCGCGGATCGTTCGGAGTCGCCACCAGCTGGATGCGGAAGTCGGGCTCGGCATAGAGCACGTACGGATTGGACTTGTAGGCAGCCAGCGCGGCCTCGACGCTTACCTCCGGCGCGAGCTGCACCGAGCGGAGGCCGGGCACCAGGTCAATCGTTGCGACGAATTCGGTTCCGGGCAGGATGGCGGAACCGGCCAGTTCCGGAGCTTCGGGCTTGAATCGGACCAGGATGCGGGACGAGTCGTAGAGGTCGGGATTGAGTGCCAGCTCGTGGAGGTCAAATGCCACAGCCAACAAATGCCGCCGCTCGAGCATCTCAAGCGTCAGCCGCCGGACGGCGACAGCCGGGTTGCCCCATGCAGCAAACGGACCGAATTGACGATTCCGCACAGTCCACGGGGAAGAGCGAAGGAGCACCACGGCCAGCCCTCCTTCTCCCGTTTCGTGACGGCAGCGAGCGTCACGATGGACGGGTCACTAAAGATAGTGCCAAAGTAGTCAGCGGCACTCGCAAGGCTTCGGCAACCGAGCGGATGCCACGCAGCGAAAGCGCGGCATAGGCTAGCACTGGTTAGGGCCGCACGCAAGGCGGGCGAGCAGTTGCTGTGCGAAATTGCGAATTGCATCGGAACGGATGCCGCTCAGCGTGCCGGACAGTAAGTGGACGCAGTTCCACGAAGAGAACGACTCGCAGGCGCGCGACTGCCGCACCTTGTTGGAAGCACGAGGACTGCGAGCATGGATTTGGAGATGTCCGGCTACGTCCACTCGTGGCGGGGAAAGGAGTCATCCTCGAGATCGCTGCGGTAGACGACCGAAATGTCGTTAATCACTTCGGTGCGCACGACCGCCATGCGAACGAGCTCCTGAGCGAGTTGCTTGTGGTAGAAGGAGTCCACGTCTCCCTGAAGGACGATGGCGTCTCCTTCAGGAAAGACTTGCAGTTGCCTGAGCACGTAGATGCGGCTTTGTGCGAGCGCAGACCGCGCCTGTTCCACGGCATCCGCAAGAAGCGTTTCGGCCATCTTCCTCGGCCTCCCATCCTTGGCCGCTGCCGCCCCGAGGGGGCAGCGACAATCCTATTGGCGAACATTCTCCCCTAAGGTGGGGTTTACGCTCCTGAAAGCTCCTTAGGGCCTCCAATTTAAGCGGTCAGCACTGAATGTCAACGCAAGTTCATGGCTGCTAACGAATTTTTCCAGACTTCTTCAAGTACGCTAGCACTTCGTCCGCCAGGCCGTCGGCGCCAACGCCCGAGCCGCCGTCCAGCCGCAACTCGGGGCGCAAGGGTGGTTCGTACGGATCGTCGATTCCGGTGAACTGCCGAATCTCACCGGCGCGGGCCTTCTGATACAGCCCTTTCGGATCGCGCTGTTCGCAAATCGCCAGCGGAGTGTCCAAGAAGATCTCAATAAAGTCGCCAACCTGGCCGCGCTGCTCGACTTGCTGTCGTACCGCGTCACGATCCGCACGGTAGGGGCTGATGAATGCCGTCAACGCAATAACTCCCGCGGCCGCAAACAATTCGGCAACCGCGCCAACCCGGCGGATGTTTTCGCGACGGTCATCCCGGGCAAATGCCAGGCCAAAGCGGGAAGCAAATTGCTCGCCGTACCCAGTCAGCATTTCAGGCGTGGCGTTCAGTCCGTGGCGGACGTTGTCACCGTCGAGGAGAAAGGTGTGCACGCCCAGGTCGTAGAGTTTCCGCTCGACCAGATTGGCGATGGTGCTCTTGCCGCTGCCGGAAAGTCCGGTGAACCACAGGACGCAGCCGACATGACCATTGAGCTTTTCGCGCTCAGCGCGCGAGACGTTGTGTGCGTGCCAGACGACATGGGTGGACATATCACCTAGTATGGTACGGAATGCGGCGGCGCGGGAGGTGGCCAGGCACACGGTCAAGGGGCCCGTCGCGCCGTTCGTCGCGGCTGGACCCCCGTTGACGCCGCTGGCCCGAGGGGGATATTCGAGACTTACGTTCGTTCCTGTTTCTCTCCGGAGGCCTCGCTCATGCGTCGCGCGAAGATCACGATTGTCGGCGCTGGAAATGTGGGCGCCACCTGTGCCCACTGGTGTGCGGCGGCGGAGCTCGGCGACATCGTTCTTGTCGATATTCCCGTCACGGAGAACATGCCGAAAGGCAAGGCGCTGGACCTCTTGCAGTCCTCGCCTATTGTTGGCTTCGATGCCAACATCGTCGGCACGACCGAATACGGACCGACCGCCGGCAGCGACGTCGTCGTGATTACAGCCGGCATTGCCCGCAAGCCGGGGATGAGCCGCGACGATTTGCTTTCGACCAACGCCAAGATCGTGAGCTCCGTCGCGGAAAACGTGAAAGCCACCAGCCCCCAGGCCGTGGTGATTGTGGTCAGCAATCCGCTCGATGCAATGGTGCAGCGCGCCTGGCAGGTGACCGGTTTTCCGCCGCCGCGCGTGATCGGCCAGGCCGGCGTGCTCGACACGGCCCGCTATCGCACCTTCCTGGCGATGGAGCTTGGCGTGAGCGTCGAGGACGTCTCGGCGTTGCTTATGGGCGGGCACGGCGACACGATGGTTCCCATGCCGAGTTGCACGAGCGTTGGCGGAATTCCAGTACGCCGCTTGCTCTCTGAGGAACGACTAAATGCCATCGTAGACAGGGCGCGCAACGGCGGGGCGGAAATCGTCTCCCTGCTCAAGACCGGCAGCGCCTACTACGCACCGGCGGCTGCCACCGCGCAGATGGTGGAGGCCATCGTCAAGGACAAGAAACGATTGATTCCCTGCGCCGCCTACTGCGACAAGGAGTACGGCGTGGGAGGGTATTATGTCGGCGTCCCGGTGATTCTGGGGGGGGGCGGCGTGGAAAAGATCATCCAGCTTGAGCTTGAACCGAGCGAACAGGCGGCGTTCAACAATAGCGTAAATGCCGTCAAGAGCCTGGTTAAGTCCATGAACGAACTGATGGCCAAGAGCTGACTTGCCGTGCTAGCGTGGCTTGGGCCCCGATCCTGAATCACGGAAAAAGGGGAAAAACACCCGCGTATTGCAAAAAACGTTCCCGTGAGCGTGCTGCGGGCTAGTTGGCAACCGGATGCATGCGACTGAGGTTGACAGAGGCATTTCTCTGTCCTACAACTCGCACGCTGGCTCCGATAGGCACTCAAGCCTCCGACAGCACGGTTCGAAGGGAAAGTCGTTCCTCCAGCAGCAGACCCAGACGATCGACCCAGTCTCTTGCTGCTTGAGTTTTGTCCCGCCGCCTTCTCCCGCCACAAAAAATGAATCGCATCTTTGCCGAGGTTGCTCCGGCTCCGTCTTCCGTCACTTGCAGCGATTCCGCCGTTGCCAAAACAACCTCCCGCAGCGCGTCGCAGCACGCGCTCTTGGCTCCCCTGCACTACGAGCCCAATTACGCCTATCCGCTGGTCGTGTGGCTACACGGCGCCGGCGGCGACGAGCGGCAATTAGCCCGGGTGATGCCGCACATCAGCATTCGAAATTATGTTGCCGTGGGAGTGCGCGGGACCAGCCGCGTGGCCGGCCGCTGCGGATATGGATGGCCGCAGACCGACGAATCGATCCTGGCGGCCGAGCAGCGCGTGCTGGATGCCGTGGCGGCTGCGGCCGGCAAATTCCATGTCCATCCGGGGCGCGTCTATTTAGCCGGATTTGAAGAAGGTGGGACGATGGCCTTTCGCCTCGCGCTGCGGCAACCGCAGCGCTTCGCGGGCGCTTTGTCCGCAGGAGGAGCGTTTCCCAACGGGCATATGCCGCTGGCCAACCTCAAGAGCCTGCGAGAGTATCCGTTGTTTCTGGCGTTTTGCCGTGACTCGCTGGTGTATGCGACGGAAGAAGTCTGCCAACAGCTGCCGCTGTTTCACGCGGCCGGACTGCGGGTAGCGATCCGGCAATATCCTTGCGGCGACGAGCTGACGACGCAAATGCTGCACGACATGGACGTGTGGATGATGGAGCACGTCACGGGCGTGGCTAGCGAGTGCGATGAGGCGGTCGTTCGCCAATTAGGCGAGCTGAATTGACGCCGCCCGCCGGCTCGCGCGTAATTTGCCAGCACTTCTTGCTTGCGCGGCGGATCCATTGACACGCGCCGCGACTCTCGGTTACAAGTCGCCAGCTTCTCGCTCTCGTGGCGAAGGTGCGCCTTGGCGCGCGCCGCGGTGAAATGATGCACGATCAGGGACGATCGTTCGATGGCTAACGCACTATTACGGACAGAAAACTGCGCCGGGCCGCTTCCTATCGGCATCGGTTTCCCGATGGCCTTAGTGATTCCGGTGGGTTTTCGCCTTTTGGCCACCGCGAGCGGAACTTTGCAGTTGGCAGCCGACCCAGATCAACGATGAACTCGACCTCGCTACCTACGGATCGCCTGGCCGCACTCGTGGCACGCAAGCTCCACGTGCTTGAGCTGCTGGTGCGCCTGGCCCGGCAGCAGCTCGCGCTGATCGAATCGGAAGACCAGGGACGGCTCATGAGTCTACTGTCCGCCAAGCAATCCCTGCTGTCGCAACTGGCGGAGGTTGAGCTACAGCTTGATCCGTTTCGTGCGGACGAGCCGCAGGCACGACTTTGGCGGACGCCACAGGCCCGGGCTGCGTGCCGGCGGCAGGCGGAGCTGGGGGCTGACAAGCTGGCCGAACTACTGGAGCTGGAAAAAGAGGGAGAGATTGAGCTCGTTCGGCGACGGGACTCAGTCGTCCGGCTTCATAACGTCCACAGTGCTAATGACGCAGGCCGCGCCTATGCAAAGTGTTCCGCCGGTCAGCCATGCGGACTGGCACTTTGCGACGAGGGATAAAACATGGAACCCAGCCACCTGCGAATTTTTGCGGCGGACGACCAGCCGGACGAAACCGCGCCGCCCGCCGTTGGTAGCCGCGGCGAAGCCGATTCGCTGGCCGACCTCGATCTGCGGACGATCCTGGAAGTCTGGAATCACGCCACAGACCGCTTGCAGCGAACGCACGAGGCGCTGCGGGAGGAAGTTCGCCGCCTGAATGACGAACTGGCTGCCAAGAATCGCGAGCTAGCCCGCAAGAATCGCCTGGCCGACCTTGGTCAAATGGCGTCGCACATCGCACACGAGGTTCGCAACAGCCTGATGCCGATGAAGCTCTATCTTAGTCTGCTCCGCCGGCGGATCGACACCGACTGCGGGAGCGTGGACGTGCTGGACAAGATTGCCGCCGGTTTTTCCGCCCTGGAGGCTACCGTGAGTGACCTGCTCAACTTTTCCGTCGATCGCGAGCCACACGGCACGACGGTCGAGATTCCGGACCTGATCCATGACGTGCTGCACTCGCTGGCGCCGCAGCTCGAAGCGCAGGGGATCGTGACCCACGTCGACGCGCCGCTGGGAATCCAGGCGGTGGTTGACCGCGACATGCTGCGCCGCGCAATTCTCAATCTGGTCCTCAACGCGCTCGACGTGATGCCTGCCGGGGGCGAACTCGTGGTTACCGTTTGCCGCGGCCGCGACGCGCTGGAAATCGAAGTGGCCGACAACGGCCCAGGCGTCGAGGATGCCGCAATGCAACGGTTGTTCGAGCCGTTCTTTACCACAAAGAGCGCTGGCACCGGCCTGGGCCTGGCCATCGTGGAACGGATCGCCCTCGCCCACGGCGGAGGCGTGACCGTCGCCAATTGTCCCGAAGGGGGCGCAGCTTTCACGCTCCGCATTCCGCATTCCGCAAGGACTCACGCTTGGAAGGCCGCCGCATGACCGCCCACTTGTCTGCTGACAATGCCGCTGCCCATATCCTCGTCGTGGACGACAACGCCCGCGCGCGGCAATCGATGACCGACGTGCTGTGCGCGGCGGGACACGACGTCACAAGTGCCGCCAGCGCAGCCGAAGCGCTGAGGCTTCTGGATCGCAGCGACTTCGACCTGATCCTCACCGACCTGCAAATGCCGGGGATGAACGGCTTGGAGTTCATCGCGGCGCTGTCCGAGCGCGGATGCGATGCTCAGATCGTGATGGTCACCGCCTACGCGTCGGTCAGTTCGGCCGTGGAAGCCATGCGGCACGGAGCGTTCGACTATATCGAAAAGCCGTTCGATGCCGAGCAACTGGAACAGCTCGTCGCGCGGGCGCTTGCTCAATCTGACCGCGAAAACCGCCGCTCGAGCGTTCCCGGGCCCCGCAGCGCCTGGCAGAATTCCCTGATCGGCGACAGCTTCGCCATGAAGCTCATGCGGGAGCGGATCGCCCAGGTAGCGCCAACCGATGAGACCGTACTGATTTGCGGCGAGAGCGGCACCGGCAAGGAACTTGTCGCACGCTGCATTCACGCCGCCAGTCGCCGCCAAGGGCGAGCGCTGGTGAGTCTCAATTGCCCGGCCCTGGCCCCGCAGCTTCTGGAAAGCGAGTTGTTCGGCCACGAGCGCGGCGCTTTTACCAGTGCCGACGCGCCGCGGGTGGGACGCTTCGAGCTGGCCGAAGGTGGAACGATCCTGCTCGATGAAGTGACCGAGGTCGCGCTCAGTCTTCAGGCAAAGCTGCTCCGCGTGCTCCAGGAACGAACGTTCGAGCGCGTCGGTTCTAGCCAGTCGCGCAGGGCCGACGTCCGCGTCGTCGCCACGACCAACCGCGACATTCAGCAGGCGGTCGCTGCCGGACAGTTTCGCCAGGATCTTTATTATCGATTGGCGGTTGTGCCCATCGTGGTCGCACCGCTGCGCGAGCGGCCGCAAGACGTGCCGCTCTTGGTGCGGCATTTTCTCCGCCAGGCGGAAGGGCGTATGCAGCGTCCGGGCTGCATTCTGGATCCAGTGGCGCTGGAGCTACTCTGTCACTATCACTGGCCCGGAAACGTCCGGGAGTTGGAAAATCTGGTCACCCGCGCTTGCGTATTGTTTGCCGGCCACACGGTCGTGGCGGACGACCTGCGGCCGTGGTTGCTGGAGCCCGACGGCAGCCAGCAGCCCAGTGCCCAACCGATCGTCGCCGGCGACACTATTGCCGCGGGCATGAAGCTGGAAGAGATGGAGCGCAAGCTAATCGAAGCCACGCTGGAGCACTTCGACGGACATCGAGCCAAGACCGCCCAGGTGCTGGGCATCGGCATTCGCACGCTGACCAATAAACTCCGGGCTTACGGCTACGCTCCCAGAACCAAGGCCTTTGCTCGTTCCCGTCGTGACGCAGGTCGGCCCGATTCTCAGACGGAACCAGTTCCCCGACCTGCGGTCGCGTGAAAGTTTGAGGTTTCTAGCTGCAATTGAACGAATTGAAGGCCTTAATCCACAATCCACTTTCCACAATCCGATGAATCCTATCGCCAGCCTGGCGCCGACCACCCTGCTCCCCCCTGCCCTGCCGGCGGCCACTGCGGCTGCGCCGCCGCAGTCGTTCAAGGACATCCTGCTCGATGCGCTCCAGCAGGTAAACCAGATGCAGCACGACGCAGACCTTACCGTGCAGCAGCTTGGCGTCGGCGCAAATGTGAGCTCGGCCGAGCTGCTCGGCTCACTAAAGAAGGCCGACCTGTCACTCACGCTGATGCTCCAGATGCAGAGTAAGCTCGTGCAGGCGCTTGGAGATCTGAACAACATTCGTATCTGATTGAACGTTACGGATCGACGTTGAGGATCCACGGATGGACTTCGTCAACAAAGCCTACGCCCAACTCGCTGACGTCTTCAAAACCTTGACGCCAGCGTCGCGGATTGCAGTCGGTCTGCTCCTGGCCGCAATCGTCATCGCGCTGGTTTACCTTGTCCAGTTCCAGGCAACCGGCAGCGAGGAATATCTGCTGGGTGGACGACCCTTCTACGGCGACGAGCTGACCCGCGCGGAAGCTGCATTCGCCAAGGCGGGTCTGAGCGGCTCCCAGATAGCCGACGGCAATCGCATTCGCATACCCCGCGGACAGAAGGAACGGTACCTGGCCGCGCTGGCCGAAAACAGCGCGTTGCCAGTTGATTTTTACAAGTACTTCGACGAAGCGGCCGCCAGCGACACTCCATTCTCCTCGACGAGGTCGCTCGAAATGCGTCGCTGGAACGCCAAGCAAAAGGAGCTGGCGCTGATCATCTCGCGCATGCGGGGGATTACGTCCGCCACGGTGCAGTACGACGAGACGGCCCCCCGCGGCGCCCTCCGCGGCCAGACGCAGAAGACCGCCATGGTCGCCGTGCAAACAGCCAGTGGCGAATTGGACGAGGACCAGATCAAGGCCATCCGCAATATCGTCGTCGGATCGTACGCCGGTCTCGATCGCAATCACATCAGCATCAACGACATCACCAGCGGCCGCACCTATGCCGGGGCCGACGATGCAGCGGGGCCGCAGGAAAGTCTCTACGCTGCGTACAAGAAAGAGTTCGAGCGCGACTGGAAGCAGAAGATCCAGAATCAGCTATCCTGGATTTCCAATGTCATCGTCAACGTCAACGTCCAGCTCAGTCCCGAGCTGGAAGACACCACGCAGCAAATCACGCTCGATTCCCGGCCCGTCACCGTCACCACCACGGAATATCGAAAGGATTCCACCACGGCGGCGCCTGGATCTGCCGGCTCGGGGGCCGATTCGAGCGATGTCAACGGCAATCGGTCTCTGGCAGTGGCTCCCGCGGCGCCAACGCCGGAGACTCGCTCCAATGAAACGAGGTCTGAGACGGCAAACCTTCCCGGCCACACGTTCAACCGCAAGGTGAAACCACCATTGGTTCCCACTCAGGTGACCGCCGCCGTCCAATTCCCGATGAGTCATGTCGTCAAGACCTGGCGCCAAACCCGTGCGATGACGGCCGGCCAAGCTTCTCGGGGGCCGGACCAGGCGGAACTCGACAAGATCCGCAGCGACATTCAAATCAAGGTGGAACAGACCGTCCGCAGCTTGCTGCCGCCACTCACCGAGGGACACAGTAACAATCCGCACATAACCGTCACCGCGTACGACGATCTGCAAGGGGAACCCAATGCCACGCCGTCCCTTACTTCCCAGGCTGGAAACTGGTTTGCCGATAACTGGCGGACTCTGGCGATGGTGGGTATTGGCGCGGCGTGCCTGCTGATGCTGCGGAGCATGGTTCGGCCCATTGCCAGCGAGCAACCCGCGGAAGAGGCCGCGGCGATAGAAGGGCCGCGGCTGCGCGTTGAAATGGAAGACGGGGACGACGGACCGGAGCGGGAAAGAACGCTGCCTCGCCAGTTTGGGACGCGAGGTCCGAACCTGAAACAGGAACTCCAGGAGATGGTTGAGGCGGACCCCGATGCGGCTGCCGAGATCCTCCGGAATTGGATCGGCGATGCCGCTTGATCGGAACACTCATGACCAACCCCCAATCCATTCGCAAAGCGGCCATTCTTGTTTCGCTGGTCGATACCCGCAGCGCCGATGCGCTGCTGGAGGGAATGGGACCGCAGCTAGCCGCCCAAGTCCGCCAGGCAGTGATGGAGCTGGAGGACGTCCCGCCCGAAGAGGAGCAGCACGTCCTGGCCGATTTTCTCCACCGCGACGCTGCGATGGAGGGCGCCGATGACCATGTAGAAATTGAACGTAGCCGCAGCGAGGCTCCCTGCGAGCCGCTGCCGCAGCACGCAATCTCTCCGCAGTCGCCGGCCGCGCCACGGCCGCCACTGCGTTTCTTGTTGGATGTCGAACCCGCACGCGTCGCCGAAGCCCTGACTCGCGAGCATCCGCAGACGGTGGCCGTGGTCGTAGCTCAATTGACGCCGGAGCACGCGGGACGCGTGCTAGAGCGACTGCCGACTTCGCTGGCGACCGAGGCGCTTGGCCGCATGGCGTACCTGGCTGAGCCGGTCGACGGGGTGCTGGAGGAACTGGCGCGCGAACTAGAGCGGCGTCTGGGCCCTTATACTCCCCCCGCGGGCGGACCGAGTGGCGTGGCCAATGTGCAGGCCATTCTGGCGTCGCTCCCAGGCGGACATCGTGAACAGATCATCGAGCGGATGTCCCGCCAGGACAAGCGGCTCGCCAGCCGGTTGAAGGTTGTTGTCCATGACCCGAACGGCGACGCGAGAGAGAACAATACCTTATCGCTACGGTATCGGCTGGAGTGTCAGGCCAGCAATCAGGAGCCGCCGGAAATAGCGCGCCAATCACAGTCGCCGCCGCTGTTGGATTTCGAAGACCTGGACCTGCTGAGCCAGCGCGATTTGGAGCGCCTGGCGGGAGCTGCCAGCGGGCAACTGTTGAGCCTTGCGCTGATCGAAGCCGACGAGAGACTGACCCGACGGCTGCTGCGGGGGCTACCGGATGCCGAGGAGGCCGAAATCCGCCACCGCCTCGCAAGTCCCGGTCCGATTCGCCTGAGGGACATCGACGACGCCCAGCGCCAGCTTGCCGATCTGGCTCGCCGCCTGGCCCGAGAAGAGAAAATCGCGCTGCCGATCTCGCGACGTTTCGCTGCCGCGGCCTGATCACCAACTCGTGACCCGTGACCACTGACACCTGACTCCTGGCATGGCAGGCATCATCAAAGCCGACACTCGCACATCACCCCGCGAGCATATAGCGCCGGTCCCGTTCCAATTCGACGATATGGCCAGCGCCTATCTCGACAAGGTGCGACTGGAAGCCGACTCGATCATCAAGCAGGCGCGGCAGGAGGCGGCTCGAATTCGCGCGCACGCGGCAGAAGAAGGACGACAGGCTGCCTTTCAGGCGGCCGAAGACCAGCTCGGATCGAAGATCGACGAGCAGCTCGCCTTGCTCGTGCCGGCGTTGAAAGAGGCCGTCCAGCAGATCCTCGACGCCCGGCAGTCCTGGCAGCGCCACTGGGAGCAGCATGCGCTGCGTGTGGCTGCTGCCATTGCCTCGCGCGTCGTTCGCCGGCAGATTGACAAAGTGCCGCTGATCACGCTCGATCTGGTGCGGGAGGCGCTGCAACTGGCGCAGGGGAACGAGCGCATCACGCTGCGATTGCATCCGGACGATCGAGCCACGCTCGGCGAGCGCGTCGAAAAGCTGATCGGCGATTTGGGGTCGCTGGCCGACGTGCGCGTGCTGGACGACCCGTCCATCGGTCGCGGCGGGTGCCGCGTGGACACCGAATTCGGCTCGATCGACCAGCAACTGGAGACGCAGCTGGCACGCATCACGGCGGAGCTGCTCGACTAATGCACGACCTGGCGGAACAACTCGCGCAGATTATCCCTTCGGGCCTGACCGGCAGCATCGTCCGCACCGAAGGCCTGACCGCGGCTGTCGCTAGTTTTCCCGCGCCAGTTGGTTCCGTGGTGGAAATCGAACGTCCGGCCGGCCGCGGGATCGAAGCCGAAGTGATCGGTTTCCGCGACGGGCACACGCTGCTGTATCCGCTGGAAGAACTACCCGGCGTGCGGCACGGCAGTCGGGTTCGACTGACGCGAACCACGCGGAACATCCGCGTGGGAAGCGAGCTCTTGGGCCGCGTGGTCAACGCCCGCGGCCGCGTGATCGACGGCAAGCCTCAGCCCCTGCTAGGCGAGCGAGTAACCCTCGACCGCAAGCCTCCGCCGGCGGTCCAGCGGCCACGGATTGATAGGCCAATATCCACAGGCGTTCGCGTGATCGACGGCATCCTTACCTGCGGTTTGGGACAACGTGTCGGCATCTTCTCCGGCTCTGGCGTCGGTAAGAGCGTTCTGCTCGGGATGATGACCCGCTACAGCTCGGCCGACGTGGCGGTGATCGGCCTGATTGGGGAACGCGGCCGAGAGGTCAACGAATTCCTCGAGCGGGACCTGGGAGCCGAGGGGCTATCCCGCAGCGTCGTCGTCGTGGCCACCAGCGACGAGCCCGCGCTGCTACGCGTGCAGGCAGCCCAGACCGCCACCGCTATCGCTGAGTATTTCCGCGATAGTGGCCGCAGTGTGCTGTTGATCATGGACTCGATCACCCGCTTTGCCATGGCGCAGCGCGAGATCGGACTGGCAGCCGGCGAGCCCCCCACGACGCGCGGCTACCCGCCCAGCGTATTTGCCATGCTGCCGCGGCTGGTCGAGCGGGCCGGACGCAGCCCGCAAGGCAGCATCACCGCGTTTTATTCCGTGCTGGTCGAAGGTGACGACACCACAGAGCCAGTGAGCGATGCCGTCCGCGGCCTGCTCGATGGGCACGTGATCCTGTCGCGGCGGCTGGCCGGTCAGGCTCACTACCCGGCAGTGGACGTGCTGGAAAGCATCAGCCGCCTCTTTCCGGAGGTCGCTGCGCCGGAGCAACAGGCCGCCGTGGCGATCGTAAGAGAGCTATTGGCGGCTTACCGCGACCACGAGGACTTGATCTCAATCGGCGCGTATCGGCCAGGCGTTAATTCGGTGGTGGACGCGGCACTGGCCATGCGGGAAGAGTTCAATCGCTATTTGAAACAACCAGTCGAGCAGCGTTCCAGCGTCGAATTAGCCCGGGAGGAACTGCTGCGGCTGGCCCAGAAATGCGCTGCGCGGGTCAAACCCGGAAAATAAACCACTGATCGAGCCATGTCCATCTTCCGCTTTCGACTAGCGACGCTCCTGCGTTTACGGCATGCCGAGCGCGACGAGCGGCGCAGCGACTTGGAACAATCGCTATCTGCGGCAGATACCCTGCGCCGACAGCGGCAAGCGCTCAACGCCGAACAGGACGACAATGTGCGCCTCTTGCGCCGGCTGGCGGGCCCTGGCAGCGGCAACGTGGGGTCCCTGCTTCAGGCGCACCACTTTGGCACGGTTCTCAAGGCTCGCAACCGACGCCTGGCCCAGCAAGAGGCCCAGGCCGAGCAGGAAATCGAGCGCCGGCGACTGCTCCTTGTGGAAGCAGATCAGCAGGTGCGGGTGCTGGAAAAACTCGCGGAGCGACAGGCCGCCGAGCACCAGCGGCGAGCCGACAAGCTGGAACTCCGGAGGCTCGATGAGGTCGCCTCGGTGAGCTATCTCCGCGCACACAGGGCGCA
>Ga0075418_10001497_pt1 | contig 26530 bp, 15 predicted proteins | sample SoiMetdeltSBSDD2_FD_81776 | JGI IMG/M metagenome (GOLD analysis project Ga0075418, IMG submission 81776) | Bulk soil microbial communities from a Populus tree surrounding site in Tennessee, USA - Soil MetaG P. deltoides SBSDD2 | ecosystem: Environmental > Terrestrial > Soil > Tree plantation...
ATAGATATGCTTTCGGCCGCCTCCCTCTTCCGGTTGCTCGGCGATGAGGCCCGGCTGCGGATTCTGCGACTGCTGACGGAAGAGCGCCTCAACGTCAGCGAGCTGACTGGCATCCTGGGCATCGCCCAGTCCGGTGTCTCGCGCCACCTGGGGTTGCTCAAGGACGCTGGGCTCGTCCTCGAAGAGCGGGAAGCCGGCTTCACCTACTTCCGGCCCGCGCCGGCGCTCGCCGATACCTCGAACGGCATGGCGCCGCTTGCGGCGTTCCTCAAGGCCGAGTTCGCCGAAGCTGGCCAATCCGAAGCCGGGCGGGCAGACGCTGCCCGGTTGGAAGAAGTGAGGCGGCTGCGGAAGGAAAATTTCGACGCTCACGCCGGGCCAGACACGAATGAACGGCAGCTCGTGCCGGGCCGGAGCTGGGCCGCGTGGTCGCGCGCGCTCGGACATCTGCTTCCGCCGCTACGCGTCGCCGATATCGGCTGCGGTGAGGGGTATTTGACGATCGAGGCCAGCCGCTGGGCCTCGCGGGTGATTGCCGTCGATCGGTCTGAGGCGGTGCTGAAGAAAGCACGCGCGCTCGCAACGCGGCGTCGCGTGCGGAACGTGATCTGGAAGCGCGGCGAGTTGGAGCGGCTTCCGCTCAGGGACGCTAGCGTCGACGTGGCGCTGTTCTCCCAGGCGCTTCACCACGCGCCCGATCCGGGACAGGCCCTCGCCGAAGCCGCGCGCATCGTCGTACGCGGCGGCCGCGTCCTCGTGCTCGATCTGCGCGAGCACGGCGAAACCTGGGTGCGAAACCGCCTCGGAGATCGGTGGTTGGGATTCTCGGATGACGCTCTGGGGAAGCTGCTCAAGAACGCCGGCTTGACGGACGTCAGAGTCAACGTGGGGGCGCGCCGCACCGGAGATCCGTTCACGGTCATCGTGGCGAGCGGCATCAAGCCGAGCGCGAAACTCGGCGCGTCAAGAACGCGCCAGGCGAAATCGACAAAGGGAGCATAGATGACAGCGAGTCCGGACCACACGCTCTTGACGCTGCTCGCAAAGCGCGTGCTGATTCTCGACGGCGCGATGGGCACGATGATTCAGCGTTACAAGCTGACGGAAGCCGACTTTCGTGGCTCACGATTCGCCGATCATCCACGCGACCTGCGCGGCAACAGCGACATCTTGGTGTTGACCCGGCCCGACGTCATCGCGGCGATTCACCGCGAATACCTCGCGGCGGGCGCCGACATCATCGAAACAAATACCTTCACGAGCACGGCGATAGCGCAAGCGGATTACGGTCTCGAAACGCTCGCCTACGAGCTGAATCGCGAAGGCGCGCGGCTGGCGCGCGAGGCTGCCGACGAGTGGACGGGAAAGACGCCCGATTCCCCGCGGCTCGTGGCCGGATCGATGGGACCGATGAACCGGACGCTGTCGCTCTCGCCGAAGGTTGAGGACCCCGCCTTTCGCGGGATGACATTCGACGAGGCGCGTGCCGCGTACGAGGATCAGGTCCGCGGCCTCATCGACGGCGGCGTCGACTTGCTCCTCCTCGAGACGATCTTCGACACGCTCAACGCGAAAGCCGGCATTGTTGCGATCGAGAACGTCTTCGAAGCACTTGGACGCAGGCTGCCGGTTTTTATCTCGGTCACCGTGACCGACCGCAGCGCACGCACGCTGTCGGGCCAGACGCTCGATGCGTTCTACGCGTCGATTCGTCACGCGCGTCCGCTGGCGCTCGGCATCAACTGCGCGCTCGGCGCGCGCGAGATGCGCCCGCATCTCGAGGAGCTCGCCCGCCTCGCCGAGTCCTACGTGCTGTGCTATCCGAACGCCGGCCTGCCGAACGCGTTCGGCCAGTACGATCAGCTGCCAGATGAAACCGGTCAGCTCCTCCGCGAATTCGTCACCGGCGGCCTCGCCAACATCGTCGGCGGCTGCTGCGGCACGACGCCGGATCACATCAAGGCGATTGTTAAAGCCGTTGAAGGGCTGACGCCAAGAGCACTGGCGCTGGGATCTTGGGTCCGGCTACAGCCGGATACTACAGAATCGATCGGTGAAGACGGACGTAGTGGCCGGCTTCAGCCGGCCGAGAACGCGAGCCGCGAGCCGCGAGCCGCGAACCGCGAACATTACACTCAATTCTCCGGTCTCGAAACACTGACCATCCGCCCCGACAGCAACTTTCAGATGATTGGCGAGCGCACCAACGTCACCGGATCGGCGCGGTTCGCACGGTTGATCAAGAACGGCGACTTCGCGCAGGCGGCGCAGGTGGCGGCCGAGCAGGTGCGCAATGGCGCCAACCTGATCGACGTCAACATGGACGAAGGCATGCTCGACTCCGAGCAGGCCATGACGACGTTCCTGAATTACATCGCGACCGAGCCGGAAATCGCGCGTGTGCCGATCGTGATCGACAGCTCCAAATGGTCGGTCATCGAAGCCGGCCTCAAGTGTGTGCAGGGCAAAGGCGTCGTGAACTCGATCAGCCTCAAGGAAGGCGAGGCGGATTTCCTCCACAAGGCGCGACTGATCCAGCGCTACGGCGCCGGCGTTGTGGTGATGGCGTTCGACGAGGTCGGTCAAGCTGACACCATCGAGCGCAAGGTTTCAATCTGTCAGCGCGCGTACAAACTGCTGACCGAGCAAGCCGGATTCGATCCCACCGACATCATCTTCGACCCCAACATCCTGGCGATTGCCACCGGTCTCGAGGAGCACAACGACTACGCGGTCAACTTCATCGAAGCCACGCGAATCATCAAGGCGACCTGTCCCGGTGTGAAGGTGAGCGGTGGCGTCAGCAACCTCTCGTTCTCGTTTCGCGGCAACGACGCCGTGCGCGAAGCCATCCACTCCGCGTTTCTCTATCACGCGATCAAAGCCGGAATGGACATGGGGATCGTCAATGCCGGCCAGCTCGTCGTCTACGAAGACATTCCGGCCGATCTCCTCGAGCACGTGGAGGACATCATCTTCAACCGGCGGCCAGACGCCACGGAGCGGATGGTGCAGTTTGCCGAACGCGTGAAAGGCAGCGGCAAAAAGAAGGAGGAAGACGTCGCCTGGCGGCAAGGTTCGGTGGAAGCCAGGCTCTCGCATGCGCTCGTGCACGGCATCGTGGACTTCATCGACGCTGATGTCGAAGAGGCGCGCTCAAAATATACGCGGCCGCTCGACATCATCGAAGGCCCGTTGATGGACGGCATGAAGGTCGTTGGCGATCTGTTTGGCGCCGGCAAGATGTTTCTGCCACAGGTCGTGAAGAGCGCCCGCGCGATGAAGAAGGCAGTTGCCTACCTGCTGCCGTTCATGGAGGAGGAAAAGCAACGCTCGGGCGGACCCTCGTATCAGGGCCGCATCGTCATGGCCACGGTGAAGGGCGACGTTCACGACATCGGCAAGAACATCGTCGGGGTCGTGCTGGGCTGCAACAACTACCAGGTGATCGATCTCGGCGTGATGGTGCCGGCGGCAAAGATTCTCGACGCGGCTATCGAACACAAAGCGGACTTGGTTGGCCTGAGCGGCCTGATCACGCCATCGCTCGATGAAATGGTGTTCGTCGCGCACGAAATGACGCGGCAGAAGTTCACGTTGCCGCTGTTGATTGGCGGAGCGACGACGAGCCGGCAGCACACCGCGGTGAAGATCGCGCCAGAGTATTCAGGTCCCGTGGTGCACGTCCTGGACGCGTCGCGCGCAGTGGACGTCGTCTCCAGTCTTCTTGGTTCGGGCAGCCAGGCGTTCGATCGAGCGAACCGTGAGGCGCAGCAGGAGATTCGCGACAAGTACGTGACGCGTCGGGAGAAGCCCATGTTGACTCTCGAGCAAGCGAGGGCGAATCGGTTGCAGCTGGACTGGGAGGATCACGTCATCGCGTCGCCGTGGTTCCTGGGTCGCCGCTATCTGGACGATCTTCCGCTCGAGACGGTCGCGAACTTCATCGACTGGACGTTCTTTTTCTCGGCCTGGGAGTTGAAGGGCCGCTTCCCCGCGATCCTCGATCATCCTGAGTATGGACCGGCGGCGCGCGAGTTGTACGAGCAGGCGAAGTCGCTGCTCAATCGAATCATCCAGAAGAAGCTCCTGCGGGCCAGCGCGAGTTACGCTTTCTGGCCAGCCAACAGCGAGGGCGACGACATCATCGTGTATCCGGACGATGCGCGGCAGCAGGCGCTCGCGCGCTTCCCGATGCTGCGCCAGCAGGAGGTTGGGCCGGACAACCGGCCGAATCTGTCGCTGGCGGACTTCGTGGCGCCGATCGAAAGCGGCGTTCCCGATTATCTCGGCATGTTTGCCGTGACCGCGGGTCTCGGAGCGGATGAGCTGGCGCGGGAATTCGAGCGAAATCACGACGATTACAACGCGATCATGGTGAAGGCCCTGGCCGATCGATTGGCGGAGGCCTCGGCGGAGTACTTGCACGCGCAAGCCCGGCGCGATTGGGGCTACGGCGAGCAGGAACAGCTGTCGCAGGGGGATCTGATCGCCGAGAAGTTCCGTGGCATCCGGCCGGCGTATGGCTATCCGGCGTGCCCGGATCACAGCGAGAAGTTCAAGCTGTTCGACCTGTTGGATGCCGCCCGGCAGGGAATCACCTTGACCGAGCACGCGGCGATGTTCCCCGCGGCCAGCGTCAGCGGCCTGTATTTCTCGCATCCGCAATCGAAGTACTTCAATGTCGGACGGATCGGACGCGATCAAGTCGAGTCGTACGCGCGACGCAAGGGGGTGCCAGTCGAGGAGGTCGAAAAGTGGCTCGGGTCGAGCTTGGCATATGATCCGTCGGCCGCGCTCGTCACTCCCAACCGATAAGGCGTTCCGTCAACAAACGCACGCCGTTCGTCGTATAACGGTGTCTAACCCGTCCGAACGGCCGTCTTATTGCAGCCTCCGACCGGTCCGCCGCCAACCAAGGAAGGCACGGGGCCGTCTGATAACCGGAGCGAACCATGCCTCCGACACGTCGATTCCGCCTATTTGTCGCCATTGCCCTGCTGCTGGTCAGCGTAGCCGCCGGGGCAGCGCTGATGCGCGTTCGCGATCATGGGAATCCCGAAACCGAACAGTCTGGCCGACGGCAAACGACCGCGACCGTCAAGCGCGTCGACTTCGTCCGCTCGTTCCGGCTGACCGGCACGGTTGAGGCGGTTCAAGCCACCACGATTTCCACGCCGAGGCTTGCCGGGCAGAACATGCCGTCGCTCGTGATCACGCGACTCATTCGGGCCGGAGCGATGGTGAAGGCCGGCGATCTGATCGTCGAGTTCGACCGGCAGGACCAGCTGAAGAACGCGCTCGATCGCCGCGTCGAACTGAACGACCTCGAACAGCAGATCAAAAAGAAGGAAGCCGAAGAGCGCGCCGCGCGGACCCGCGATGAAACGGAGATCCAGCAGGCGCAAACGTCTTTGACCCGCGCCGAACTGGAGGCGATCAAAAACGAGTTCCTGCCAAAGATTCAGGTCGAGAAGAATCAGCAGACGCTCGAAGAGGCGACCGCCAAACTCAAGCAGCTGAAAACGACGTTCGAGTTGAAACGTAAGGCAGCAGAAGCGGACCTACAGATCCTTCAGATTCGCCGCGATCGCGCCGAGAACGCGATGAAGCAGGCCGAGAGCAACGCCGACAAGATGTCGATTGCTTCACCGATTGCCGGCATGGCGGTCCTGCGCTCGATCTGGAAAAGCAACAACATGGCGGAAGTGCAGGAAGGCGAAGAAGTGCGCAGCGGGATGCCGATTGTGGACGTCGTCAATCCCGAGACGATGCGCGTGCGCGCGAAAGTGAATCAAGCCGACATCAACGAACTGAAGGTTGGCCAGGCGGTCCGCATTGGTCTCGATGCGTATCCGGATCTCGGGTTCTCCGGTACGGTCGCGCAGATTTCACCGCTCGCGAGTCGCTCTGTTCTGTCAGGGAAAGTGCGAACGTTCGTTGCGCTGATCGATATTCAGGGCTCCCATCCGAAACTGATGCCAGACCTGACGGCGTCGCTCGACGTCGAACTTGGGCGAGAACCAGGTTCGCTCGTCGTTCCGCGTGACGCGGTGCGCCGCGACGGTCAGAAGACGATCGTTCGCGTCCAGCGCGGTTCGTCGTTCTCCGACCAGCCAGTGACCCTCGGCACGATCAGCCACCACGAAGCGGTCGTTACCGCAGGCCTCGAGGAAGGCGCCGTCATCGCCCGCAACATCGCATCGGGCGCCCACGCGCAGGACACCACACGATGAGCGTTTTCAGCCGGCTCCGGCGGGTGCCGCGAAGCGCCCTGATCACCGCGGTTGTTCTCGCGCTGGTGATTACGGTGGCCTTTGTCGGCGTGGGCCGCGGCTCGGCGCCCGATCTGCCGACCGTCGAAGTCCGCAAGGGGGAGTTCGTCGACGCGCTCGAGATCCGCGGCGACATCAAGCCGCTTCGCTCGGTGGTGATGGCCGCGCCGATGCAGGCCGGGGAGCTCCAGATCGTCAAGCTCGCCAAGAGCGGGGCTCAGGTGAAGGCCGGCGACGTTGTCGTCGAATTCGATGGTTCCAACCTTCGCCGGACGATGCAGGAGAAGGAATCCGAGTTGAAGCAGGCGGACGCTGAGATCGAGCAGGCGACGGCGCAATCCCGCATCACCAAAGAGCAGAACGCTACCGAACTGATGCGCGGGCAGTACAACATTCAGCGCGCAAAGCTCGAGGTCCAGAAAGGCGACACCGTCTCGCGCATCGAGAACGAAAAAGCCAAGCTGGCGCAGGCCGATGCCGAGCAGAAGCTGAAAGAGCTCGAGGCGAAGATCCAGTCGGACGAAGCCTCCATCACTGCCGACCTGTCAGGCAAGCGGCGCAAGCGTGAGAAGGCGCTGTTCGATTTTCAGCGCGCCGAGCGCGGCCTTCAGAATCTGCAGCTGAAGGCGCCCGTTGACGGCATGGTCAGCGTGATGCCGAACTATCGCGCCGGCGGACCGTTTGGCGGCGAAGTCGAGTTTCGCGAAGGCGATCGCGCGTGGGCCGGAGCGTCCGTCGTCGAGCTGCCAGACCTGTCCTCGATCCATTTGCAGGCGCGCCTGGACGAAACAGATCGCGGTCGCCTGAACGTCGGCGAGGAAGCCATCATCCGAATCGAGGCCATTCCCGGCCGCGAGTTCAAGGCCAAGATTCAGAGAATCTCGGTGCTCGCGCGCGCGGACTTTTCGAGCTGGCCTCCGACGCGGTTGTTCGATCTGGGCATGGTCCTCATCGACGTAGATCCGAAGATTCGCGTGGGCATGGGCGCAGTGGCGCGGATCCCAACCGATCGCGTGCCGGACGTCGTCCTCGTGCCGACGGAATCGCTCTTTCAGCGTGACGGTTATCCGATCGTCTACCGTCTCGCTGGCACCATGTTCGAGGAGCGTCGTGTGGAGGTGACTCGTCGCGGCCGGGAGCTGGCGATCATCAAAGCGGGCGTCGATCCTGGCGACAAGGTCGCGACGCGGCGTCCGGGTGCGGATCTCGTGAGGAGAGCGGAATGACTCGTCGGCGAATCATTCAGGCGGTCGTGCTGCTCGCGGTTGTTGGCGTCGGCGCCGCGATTGTTTTTGCCGTGCCGCGTCTGCCGGATCGCGGCAACGCGGTGCCGACCGCAGTTGTCACGAAAGGTCCACTGCAGTTGACCGTGCACGCCGAAGGCGACTTGCGAGCCGGACGCACGCAGACCCTCGTTGCACCGCCGGTTGGCGGCATGCTGCGCGTCGTGACCATGGTCACGACCGGCCAGTCGGTGAAATCTGGCGACACCGTTGTCGAGTTCGATCCCGCCGACCAGATCTTCGCGCTCAATCAGGCGAAGACCGAGGTCAACGAGGCGTCGCAGGAAATCGTGAAGATGAAGGCCGACGCTGCTGCGCAGGCCGCCCAGGATCAGGTCGCCATGCTCACCGCACGGTTCGACGTTCGCCGCGCCGAACTCGATGTGTCGGGCAACGAGTTTGTCGGCGCCATCGACGCGCAGAAGAACCAGCTCTCGCTCGAGGAAGCCAAGCGCCGCCTCGCGCAGCTCGAGGAGGATGTCAAGGCTCGCGCGGAAACCAGCAAAGCCTCGCTGGTGGTGGTCGAGGAAAAGCGCAACAAGGCGACGCTCGCGATGCAGCGTGCGCAGTCTGTGATCGACAGTCTTCTGCTGAAGGCACCCATGGACGGGATCGTCATGGTGAAGGAAAACCGCGATGCGATGGGCGGCATGATGATTTGGGGCATGCCGATGCCCGAGTATCGCAACGGCGACAGTGTGTGGCCCGGACGGCCGGTGGTCGATGTGATCGAGAACGGCCGCATGGAGCTGCGCGCCAAGGTCGACGAAAACGATCGCATCAACCTGACCGAAGGCCAGGCGGCGGTCATTGACGTCGACACGATCCCCGGGCGCACGTTCAAGGCCAAGGTTGGGCAGCTGGGAGCGCCGGCACGGCGCAACGAGTGGGAAGGGCAGACGGCTATGAGGCAGTTCGACCTGTCGTTTGCATTCGACGAGCTCGATTCGCGCATGAAAGCGGGTGCCTCCGCGCGCGTGACCGTCGAAGGCCGGCAGATCGCCGACGCATTGACGCTGCCCCGTCAGGCCATCTTCCAGAAAGCCGGCAAGACGCACGTCTTTGTCAAAGTCGGCGAGCGCTTCGAGCAGCGCGAGGTCAAGATCGTGCAGAGAACTGAAAGCCGCGCGGCGATCGAAGGCCTCGGCGAAGGCACGGAGGTGGCGCTGATCGATCCAACCGTCGTGCGCCCGGCTTCGTCTGGCGTGGCGGCTTCGCCGGTGCTCGGGGGCAGCCAGTGAGCCTGGTCGGCGGCCGAATTGCCGGTTCGACTGCCGATTTCCTTCCAGAACTCCGGCTCGGCTTCGACAACCTTCGCGCTCACAAGCTGCGCTCGCTGTTGACCATGCTCGGCATGATCTTCGGCGTGGCAGCGGTCGTTGCCATGTTGTCGATTGGCGCCGGCGCCCAGCAGGAAGTCATGGCGTTCATCGAGCAGCTGGGAGTCCGTAATTTGATCGTCGAGGCCCGCGAAAGCTCGAACTGGGAGTCGCTGCAGAAAGTCCGTAAGATCTCGCCTGGCCTGACATTCCGCGACCTGCGCGTCATCCAGGCCAACCTGGAGGGCGTCTCGGCATCCACCGCACGCAAGCGCCTGACACCCGCGAAGATGATGCCCAAGCCGCAGGGCGATATTCCCATCGTCTACGGCGTGAGCACCGGCTACCTGCCGATCGCGAACTTGAAAGTCGTCTCGGGGCGTTTCTTCGACGAAAACGAGAACGAGGCAGGCGCCGCGGTGGCGGTGCTCGGTGAGGCGGTCGCGGCATCGCTCTTCGGCATCGAAGATCCGGTTGGACGCTACGTGAAGGTGAACGACGCGTGGTTCCGCATCATTGGCGTCGCTGGTCCGCAGCTGACCGTCCAATCGGATGTCTCCGGACTGCCGGCTCAGGATCGCAACAATCTGATCTACGTGCCTCTCTACGCGGCGCTGTTCCGCCTCGAAGACAACCAGAGCCAGTACAAGGACGAGATCGACGGGATATACGTGCAGCTGCGATCGAGCGATGCGATCCCGGCGAGCGCCGCGCTACTCCGCGGACTGCTGAACGCGTCACATGGCGAGGCTGGCGATTTCACGATCGTTTCGCCAGCTGAACTCCTCGCGCAGCAACGACGCACTCAGCGCATCTTCGAGATGGTGATGGTGGCGATTGCGTCGATCTCGCTGCTGGTCGGCGGCATCGGCATCATGAACATCATGCTCGCCAGCGTCATGGAGCGGACGCGCGAAATCGGTGTGCGCCGCGCCATCGGCGCGAAGAAGCGCGACGTCATCCGTCAGTTCCTGATCGAAACGACGATCATTTCGCTCGCCGGCGGCGTCATGGGCGTCGTCGTCGGCGTCGGCCTATCTGAGTTGATTGGCTACCTTGCCGGCTGGTCCACGATCGTGACCACGACCTCGATCGTGCTGGCGTTCTTCGTGTCGGTTGCGATTGGTTTGATCTTCGGCCTCTATCCCGCCGCGCGGGCCGCAAGTCTCGATCCCGTCAAAGCACTTCACTACGAATAGGTTCCCAGGTTCAGGGAACCTGGGAACCGCGGAAGCTAGTGCGCTCGAGACGGGCTGCTCGAAGGTTGCGAGACATCCTTCACGAGATCCGCCGTGACTCGCCGCGAAGCGTTCTTTGCGATATCCGCCTGCGAGACGATGCCGCAGATCATGCCGCCGCCGTTGACAACTGGCACGCGACGAATCTGGCTCTCTTCCATGATCCGCGCGCATTCCTCGACCTGAGTGCTCTCGCGCACCGCGACGACCGGACTCGACATGCACGATTCTGCCGTGAGCTCGAGCGGATTGCGATTCTGAGCGATAAGGCGACAGACGATATCGCGATCGGTGACGACTCCGACGAGCGTGCCATCGGACGCGCTGCGCACGATGGGGATTTCCCCGCAGTCGTTGTCGACCATGGCCTTCGCCACCTCCCGCAAGGGCGTGTCCGGCGTGCAGCAGGCCGGATTGGGCGTCATGATTTCTCTCACCTGCATTGCTTGCACCTCCAGTGCTGCTAACGCTGCAATGAGGGTGCCGGTATCAGCTCATCAAATCTTGACGAGCAGCCCGCGCGCCGCGACACCGCGCGCGGCTCCGAGTGCCTTGCAGTAGAGCTCGAGCTGTCGAGCGTATCGACCGAGGTCAGCCGCCAGCTCGCGATCCGTTTTGAAATCAATCACTGTCAGCCCATCAGCGTCGGCAAATGCGAGATCGATCGTGCCTTCGACCAACGTTCCATCGTCGGCCTTCCACGCGATTGGCAGCTCGCGTTCGCACGCGCCACCGGCCTCGGCTTGCCGGATTCGTTCGAAGAGCGGGCTGCCAATGAGTGTAGAAACGACGGTGGCCGCAGCCTCGACTTCCTCAGCGGTATAGGGTTCGCGAATGGCAGCCGGAAGAATTCGCGCCTGCACGCCCGCGACGGCCGCAACCGAGTCGGCGCTCGCATCGAGCCGCACGGTTGCGAGCGTGGCGTGCACGAGCGTTCCAAATCGAGCGCCGAACGGCCGATTGAGCGCGTGCGAGACGTCGAGCACTTCGATTGATGACGCATCGGCGAGCGCAGCGGCAGCCGGTTCCACGGCGAGCGTCGTGGCCGTTCTCACATTGACGGAGGGCACGCGAGCGCTTGCCACTGCTCTGTCGCGATCGGATTCCCATTCGTGGTATGCCGCAAGCCGCGCCGCAACGTGTTTGGGATCGCCGTCCTTTGAGATGAGATCATCCCGGCGAAGGCCGTAGCCGGCGGGCACATCCAGCGCAAGCGCTCGCGGATCCCACCACACGACTGAATAACTCTCGGGGCTCGGGCCGAAGCGGTACATGCCCGGCGCGACTGTCGTCGGCCTTGCGGGATCGCCATCCGGACGAGTCAACACGGAGTCCTTTGATTGAAATGCGGGGCATCCTGGTGCGGCGGCACGCGCCTGGCGCATGATCAGCGACGGATAGGTCGCCGGCATCAACGGGTCCAGCCACCCGCCGTCGTAGACTTCATCACCGATGGTGGGTACGACGAGAACATCGCGCGCGCGTGTGGCCGCCACGTATGCGAGGCGCTCGCCCTCGGCTTTGTCGCGCGCCGCTTCCTCATAGCCGTGAAGTAAGAGGTCCGCCGGCGCCCAGCCGCCAAGCTTGAGCGCGCATAGGCTTCCTGCTGGATCGATCCATCGACCGGCGTCGGGCCGCGACAGCTTGCACGTCAGATCGGCGAGGATGACGATCGGGAACTCGAGTCCCTTCGCCTTGTGCACGGTCATCATTCGCACGCCGTCGCTGTCTTCCTCGAGGATCGGCGCTTCGGATACCTGGGCAGTCTCCGCGGCGATCCGCAGCTCGTCGACGAATCCGCGGAACGAAATCCCGCCACCCATCTCGTACTGTCGCGCTAGCTCCGCGATATGCAGGATGTTGGCGAGCGCCTGTTCGCCGCCGGTCCTGAGCGCGAGCCCGACGTGCGCGCGCGTCGCGCTGAGAAGCTCCTGCAGCGTGCCGGAGACACCGCCAGACATCCGTTCGACCGCAGCCTCGCCGCCCGCCCCAGCATCGCGAGCCGCGAAAGCAGGCGACTGCACGTAGTTGCGATGGCGGTGCAGCCGTTGCAGGAGCCAAAGTGCTTCCGCAATCGGGCGCAGGTGCGCAATCGATTCAGGCGTGTCGTCGACGAATACTGCCGGCACTCGAAACGGGTGGAACGCACCGCGAGAGAAGCGATCGCCCTGCTCATGGCCGAAGTGGTGCGCCCACTCCAGCAAATCTTCATCGCCAATGGCGAAGAACGGCCCCCGCAGCGTTGCAAACACCGAGAGCTCATCGTCTGGCCACTCAATCGCGGTGAGCGCGGCGCGAACGGCTTCGACCTCCTCGCGTTCGTGGAAGGCCTTGCCTCCAACGAGGACGTGCGGAATGCCGCGCGCCTCGAGCGAGCGCACGTACGGACGTGTGATATCCGTCTCCCAGCTCACAAAACGCCGGAAGAGCAGACAGATGTGCTTTGCGGCGACCTTGACCGGTGCTGCGCCGCTCCGCTCGGTGACCATCCAGTTGCTGTGATTGACGATCCAGTCGACGAACGCGCCAACCGCAGCGGGCAGCGACTGCTCGATCGAACGCGCCGCGATGTACTTGCGCGCGTACGGCTCGGGGACAGGTAATGCGACGATGGATGGCTGCCCGGAAACAGCCGGGCGGTGCGGCGCTAGCGGCACGTACTCGGCTTGCAGCGTGTGCGGGTCGCCAGTCATCACCGGACTGAACGCTGCGTTCACGAACGCCTGGATCTCGGGCCCACTGCGGAAGCTTGTCTTCAAGTGCAGGAGCGTTGCGCCGCACGCCTGGAGGCGTTCGCAGACATCGCGATAAATCGCGACATCAGCACGGCGAAAACGGTAGATCGATTGCTTCGGATCGCCGACGAGAAACAGGCGGCCGGACGCCGGCCTCGACTGGCGCCAGTTGGTTTCGCTCGGATCGTCGGCTGCCAGCAGCAACAGAATCTCGGCCTGGAGCGGATCCGTATCCTGGAACTCGTCCACGAAGATGCGTTTGAACCGGCTCTGAAAGCCCTCACGGACCAGTCGATTGTCGCGGACCAGATTGCGGGCGATCAGCAGAAGGTCCAGAAAATCCAACGCGCCAGCCTGCGACTTCATTCGCGCGTAGCCCTCGAGCGCCCCTTGCAGTTCCTGCTGCAGACGCGCGGCAAGGTCTGCATCGGCATCCATGCGGAACTGATCGAGCCGTGCACGCACGTCGGTCACGGCGGTCGAGACGGCCTCGCGCCTGACGCCTTCGCCGTATGTCGCTCCGCGCCCCTGCTTCGCGGTTGCCAGAATGCGGTCGCGCGAGAGGTCGACAAGGCCGGCTTCCCACGCGTCGTAGTAGGTCGGCCCCGCTCGCCCGACGTCGCCAAATGTTTGCTGCAACGCGATCTCGTCGCTCAGACGACGGAGCGGTTCGGTACCGGTGAAGAGCGGATCGTTCCTGGACGACGGGTTGCGCGTCAGAGCCGCGACGTCGTGCAGCGACGCAACCACCGCATCGACTTCGGTGTCTCTATCAAACGGGCGGCGTGTCCATGGCGATGAAAAGTCGCGCCACTGCGTTAGCTCCCACGCCGCACCGCGGAGCCGATCGACTGGACCGTCCTCACCACCGAACGAGGATCGGCTGAGCGCGCGCCGAACACCATCCGATGGATCTGCAAGCGCCTCCTGCAGCCATCGATGGAAGGCCTCGTCGAACAACCGAGAGGACGCAGGCTCCGTCAGCACTTCAAAGAGAGGATCGACGCCGGCTTCAACCGGTCGCTCGCGCAGGAGGTCGGCGCAAAACGCGTGGATCGTTCCGACGTGCGCTTCCTCGAGCTGTGTCAGCGCCTTGTCGAGCCGTGCGCGAGATTCGCTCGATGACGCCTCGAGCCGCGCCTTGTCCAGTTGCTCGCGCAACCGCAGCTTGAGCTCGCCCGCGGCCTTTTCCGTGAACGTCACCGCCACGATCTCGCCGACTGCCGCTTTTCCCTCGGCGATCATCCTGACGATGCGATCGACGAGCGCGGTGGTCTTGCCGGTGCCCGCGGCCGCCTCGACGATGAGCGTTGAATCGAGCGCGGTGGCAATGAGATGGCGTGCTTCGGCATCGCCGGGCATGGAACGCACGGCGGTCATGGCATGCCTCGCAGTGCCGTGAGATCGCCCAGTGGCTCAGCCGCCTTTCGGGCGACATGCTGCGGTTCATCCGGTCCGCAGATCGATCGAAAGTCACACCACGTGCACGCGCGTTCAGCCGGCGCAGCCGGAAGGAAACCAAGCTCGATCGCGCGATCGATGATTTCGAGCGCTTCCATCCCGGCGCGCCGGTTGGCATCAGACAGCGGCACGTGATGCTCGGCAAAGCCTCCGGCGGTGGTGGCGTAAAACAAACGTCCTTCCTTCACCGGGCGTTCGAGAATCTGCTCCACCGCAAGGCCGTAAATGACCGGCTGAAGCGTTCCGCCACCGCCGATCACCGTTCTGGGCGTCGTTCGATTTCGTCCTGTCTTGTGATCGGTAATGCGCAGCTCGCTCGATCCCTGGCGTGCTTCGATGACGTCAACGGACCCGCGCAGGATGAACCGATCGTCGATGCGTACGGGTTCAGGCCGGCTCCGCTCGTCCCGGCCTTCGTCGGCCAGACCGAAGCTGTACTCGAAGTACTCCGGCACCCACGGCGATGCGTCAGGCAGCTTGCGAATCCAGACCCTCAAGTCGCGGCCGATCGACGCAATCTCGTCATCCCAGACTCGCTTGATCGCGGGCGCGAGGCGTTCTTTGTACTCAGCCGCAACCGAGGCGATGGCCTCGCCGAGCAACGTCAGTGCTCGAGACACGCCGGTTGCGGTGAGGGGCAGCAATCCTTTCACGCGCAAGCTGCGAAGAACCGTCGCCTGGATCTCGTGAAAGATGGAGCCGCGCGTCAGCGGATCCAGACGCTGCAGCGGTTCAGGCGGCTCGTTTGGCGCGAAGCGATAAATGGCTGACAGAACGAACTGATATGGACAGATGCTGAACTTCTGAAGCGCGGACACAGAGTACGGCCGGGCGCCAAGCCGCTGTCGATCGAGCATCGGCTTGACGGCGGGCGTCACGCGAACCAGTCCGTCCTGCGCCAGCCATCGCGATCGCGCGCGCACCCATCGTCTCGTCACGGATCGGCGAAGAGCAGGGTTGAGGCCCAGCAGGTAGTGCGCATGCCCGCGGACCGACTTGTGATCGGCTGTGCCGATCAGCATGCGAAGCGTTGCGAGATCGTGTTCGACCTCGTCGATGGCGGCCTCAGGACGAATCGGGGCCGGCCAATCGAGCTTTGCGCCGCCCTCTGCAGCTGCTTCTCGCTGCAGCACTTCGTGGTGGGGAATCCGGCCGGTGATCGCGCGGACGACGTCGAGGAGGTAGAAGGAGGGGACGCGTGGACGGCCGCCGGCGACGTCAAGGCGTGGATACGACAGCCACAGCCGTTCGGTCGCGGCACCGACGGCTAGCCGCAGCAGAAGGCGCTCGGTCTTCGCGCGATCGTCCTGCAGGAACAACGTGGCGTCGAGCGGTTTCCGCATCTCGCTGTCGAGGAGCAGCGGATCTTCGCGCAGGTGCTGTGGAAAGAGACGCTCGGCGAGGCCCGGGACGAACACGACCCGGAACTCGCGGCCGCGTGCCTGGTGAGGGCTGCCGACAAACACCTGGCCGTAGCGAGCAGCAGGTGGCGGCTCCTCGAACGTGCGCAAGCGCTCGGCAAGAACGTCGCGGGCTTCTTCGAGCGTGACCGGTCCGATCGCGCTCATCGCGCGCAGCTCGCCCAGTACGCGAAGCACTCGGGCGGGACGCCGCAGCACGCGCGGGGCGAGTTCTGCGAAGCGCTCGAGCCACTCTCCCCACGTCGCGCGCGCCGGCCACGAAGCAAGCGTCTCAACCACGGGAAGCGCGAAGTCAGCGAGGTGCGAGAGATTCTGCAGATCCCGGCGAAGCCGAACCAGCTTGGGAGATTCGGGGTCTTCGCGCAGTTGCTCCTCTTTGATCCGCGCCTCGTATTCGCGTCCAAGCCCGCGAAGACGTCGCCGCCAACGTTCGGGATCGCCGCCAACCACTGCTGATTCGACGATCAACCGCTCCCATTTCCACGGCGCGCGCAGCGCGCCCTCGACCACGGGACCGTGCCCGTCAGATTGGGGTTCTGGAGCGGATGGTTCCGCCGCATCCGGATCGGGATCAACGGCCGAGAAACCAGCGACCAAATCATCAGGCGGCAACAGAACTTCAGGGGTCGTGGCGGTTGCCTCAGGGACTTGGGCGAGCGACAAGTACTCGGCAAAGCGAATGGCTGAAAGCCGTTCGACCGCGCAGTTCAGAAGCGCCAGAAAGGCGCGACCGGACGGGTGCGGTCGACGTGCGCCGCGATCGAACCAGGCCGGGATCCCTGCCCGCTGGAACGCGTTCTCGAGTAACCCGAGGTATTCGCGCGGCGAGCGGAGGAACACGGCCATCTCGTCGAAGCGAACCCCCGCGCGTGCCTCGTCCAGCACGCGACGCGCGACTTCGACGCACTCGCGACCTTCTCCCGGCGCGGAAAACAGGCGAACATCGCCGCGTGGTTCGCGCTCGGGCGGTTGACGCGTCGAGAAGAGCGACCGCCGGAGCGCGACGAGATCGGTTTCGCCAGTGGGCTCGAGGATTTGAATCGGAACACCAAGAGTGACCAGGCGGTCCAGCGTGGCGAGATCGCCGAACGGCACCGTGATCAATGTTTCGGGGGCGGCCGTGATGAGATGTGTTGCGAGCTCGAACTCGATCGTCGACTCGAGCGGAACGTCGAGCAGAAGCAAGGGCAAGTGCGGCCGTTCGCTGACGCCTTCGCATGCGGCCCTGAAGAGCTCGGCACGTCCTGTTGCAGAGGCTGCGGCGAATTGCTCGTCAAAACCCTCGAGTAACCGAGCGAGATCGACGCCGCCAAGCGGCAGTGCCTGCAAAGCGGACGGCTGTACGGCGGCCATCGCGAGCTCGTGCAGCGTCCGCGCCAATGCCCGCGGAAAGCCAGGCGTCCCGGCGACCGCATCGAAGTAACTGAGTCCGTCGCGCTGCCGCGCATCGAACGTTGCGCGCGCGGCAACTGCTTCAGAACCGATCACCGTTGCCGGCGCGATGCCGCGTGCGGCAAGGATCGGTGCGGCAAGGCGAGCCGCAAGCTGTGCGAAGCTGAATCGATGAAGACCGGCGGTCGCGCCGCGTTCGAGAGCGATCGATCGGGCGAGATCGTCTGCTGCGCCGCGAGAAGCCGAAACGATCAGCGCGCCGCGGTCGGCACGCGCCGCCAGCCAGCGCCGCGCCTCGCGCAGCCGTGCCGAGGCCTCTGACCCTTCAATGATGCGGAGAGATTCGGGGGATGTTGCCACTGACGCCTCCGGACACTATGCCGGGTTTCCGTTCCGATCGCGCCACGCGATCGTTGTCTTAGCTTACTCGCTTTTCGGCTCCGCGGTTCAGGAGACGGAGTTAGCCCACCGAGCGCGCCAGCAACGAGAGCGCGAGCACGAGCCCAGCAAACGTGGCGAGCGTTGGGGTGTGTCCGGGGCCGGTGTCGCCCCGAACGCTACGGAATACCGCGACGGCGCCGACGATCCAAAGAAAGCGCACGCCTGTCACCCAGAGGGCGACGGCCATGACGGCGACAAGGATCCACCGTTGCTGTCGCGAGAGCGCGTGAAACCCGCGCGAGCCATCCAGCTGCCAGATTGGAATCAAGTTGAACAGGTTCAGGAGTGCCGTCAGCTCAGTTATAGCGAGCCAGATGTGCGCGTCGGTGACGCGGTAGACGATCCAGCTCGCAATCGCCGCTCCGAGTCCCCACACCGGTCCGGCCAGGCCAATCCGCGCGTCGACGATCGGATCCGTCACGTGCTCCTTCAGCATCACGAGCGCGCCGACGCCGGGAATGAACAGCGGCGCGCCCGCACGGATGCCAAGTTTCCGGAGCATGGCGACGTGTCCCATCTCGTGAATGTAGATTGTTCCGGCCAGCCCTGCCGCAAGCGGCCAGCCATGGATCGTCCAGTACACGCCGATAAAGCCGAACATCGAGAGCAGCGTGCTGAGCTTGCTGAGGCCGAGCAGCAGAAACTTCAACTTGCCGAGAAGCAGCACGCCGATCGCCACGGCCGCGCCAATCGCCTTTCCCCTCCATGACGTCTGCCCGTCGACAGCGGCAGCCACCTTCCGCGTGTCGTCTTCGATCGGAAGCGCGCTCAGGCGCGCGCCGATCACGCGATGCTGCTCCGAGTTCGGCGGCACGAGATCGCGCGCTTCCTGCCAGAGCGCACGGGCGCTCTCGATCTTGCCTTCCGTCGTGGCGATTGACGCCGATCTCGCGAGCTCCTCGAGGCGCTCCCGATGGACCAGCGCCGAACACGCTGGGCAAGCGAGAGCCATCGACGGCAGTTGCGTCGCGCACCGCGCGCACAGCTTCGGCGCGATCAGTTGTGTGAGGTTGAGGACATCGACCATTTACGCGGATGCGACGGGAGCAGCGATTCGGTAGGGCCCGGTAATCTCCAGATGAGGAACACCGGTCATGCGCCACGCTTGCTGCATGCCGAACGCGATGATCGCGGCGCTGATCAGGCCGCTCGGCATCGAGCCGAAGACCGACAGCACGGGCAAGGCAAACGAAAACGCAATCAGGACGACAATGGCAAACGTGAACGACACCGGCTGCGATGAGTCGTCTGCCGCGGCAGCTTGCGGTTCCGCCGGCGCAGGCGTGGCGGGTACTGAGGTCTGTGACGCCTGCTCGGTCTGATTGTTCATCTCTCTGAACACGAGCGGCGTGTAGGCCAATCCTACCGCCCAGTACGTCAACACGATCGCCAGTATCTGGAAGCGCAGCCCGCCGCGGCCGCCCGTTGCCATCCGGATCGCGTAGCCGACCATGTAGCCGATCGCAATGGCGACGATCCCGATCTCGAAGTCGGTGATCGCGATGACGGCGTAGTACAGGATCGCGCCAAGGACCGCTGCAACGAGGGCGAAAACCACCGCGCGAATCAGTACCGCGAACCCACGCGCCGGCTCCGCCTGCCGCTGGATCACCGTTCGGCAGGATGCGCAGACGGACTGGCCATTCACGTCGTAGTACTCGTCCGCGATCGTCCGCTGGCACGCAGTGCAGGTCACACCATGTGGCGCCCCCTGACCAGCTGGAACGCTCGGAGTAGCCGTATCGAACTGCAGCGGTTCGTCATTCAGGTTGGATGTCACGTTCTGGACCTCCCCTGTCAGGGTCGAGAGCCCGCGCAAGCTGTTAGGAGAACTCGGGTGAAAAGCGGCGAAAGGATATACCGGGAACCTAACAAAACGCTAACGGTTGCCTCATGACCCTGGTTTCCGGGGCAGCTACAGTGACCTTTTGCAACCGCGCACTAAGAGGTCACCACGTGCAACTGCTCCACCTTCCGCTTCTGCTCCTCACCCCCACCGGCGCCACTGCGATAGCGGCGCCGGTCCCACCAATCGTCGCGAACGACAACCGCCAGGCCGCCGGGCGGCTCGTGGACGGTGTTTTGAGGCTCGACCTGCGCGCGCAGGTCGGCGAATGGCGACCCGAGAAGGACGGAGGTCCGGCGCTGCGCGTCGAAGCATTTGGGGAAGGCACGGCGGCGCTGAATGTGCCGTCTCCGCTCATCAGGGTGCCCGAAGGAACGGAGATCGTCGCAACCGTACGCAACGAACTTGGTAACGTCCTGCGCGTGCACGGATTGTGCGAACGCGATGGCCGTTCGTGCTTGCCTGTAGAAGTGCCGCCCGGCGAATTACGCGAACGTCGTTTCAAGAGCGGCCGGGCCGGAACTTATCACTACTATGCGACAACCACCGGTATGCCGCTCCCGTTTCGAGCCGTCGATGACACCCAACTATCGGGCGGCTTCATCGTCGATCCGCCGGATGCCACGCCTGGATCGGATCGCGTATTGGTCGTGACCGACTGGACCAGTTTGACGCGCGAGCAGCTGCAACAGGTCGCACTTGCTGACGATCCGGGTGAGAATTTTCTCGCGCTGAACCCGCGGTTCACGTTTCTCATCAACGGGCTCTCCTGGCCGCATACCGAGCGATTGACGTACCGCGTTGGCGACACGGTTCGCTGGCGGATCATCAATCTCAGCACGCAAGCCCACACGATGCATCTGCACGGCTTCTACTACGAGGTCGACAGCGTTGGCGACGGCACGCGCGACACGACGGTTGCCGCGCCCAAACAACGCGTGGTCACGCAGCTGATGCCACCGGGCAGCACACTGGCCATGACGTGGACGCCCGAGCGCGAAGGCAACTGGCTCTATCACTGCCACATCCGCGATCACGTGTCTCCCGAACGGCGCCTCGCGCAACGGTCAGCGGCACAGGCAGGCGATCACGTTCACGACTCGTCGGCCGGGATGGCAGGAATGATCGTCGGCGTCACCGTGCTCGGAAGAGATGATGCCGCGCCAGCAATTCACGACCGCAAGGACATCGCGCCTCGGCGCATGACGTTGGAGATGCGTGAGGAACCGAAGCGATTCGGCGATAAACCGGCTCTCGGCTTCGTGCTGCTGAACGATGAGGGCGGTCAGCCCACTAGCGTAGGCCTTCCCGTGCCGGGCCCCGCGCTGGTGCTGAAGCGCGGCGAACCCGTTGAGATCGCGCTCGTAAACAAGCTGTCGGAGCCGACCGCGATCCATTGGCATGGGATGGAACTCGAGAGCTACTACGACGGCGTCCACGGATTCAGTGGAATAGGCCAGCGCGTCACACCGCTCATCGAACCAGGCGGCACATTCATCGTGCGCTTCACGCCGCCGCGCGCCGGTACGTTCATGTATCACACGCATCTGCACGATGACACGCAGCTCAAGTCGGGTCTCTACGGCGCGATGGTGGTGCTCGACGCCGGTGAAGTCTACGATCCAGCGGTGGACCATGTGCTCGTGATGGGCCGTGGTCCAGGACGCCCGAGTCCGGTTTTGGTGAACGGGCAGAATGCGCCGCGAACGGTGTGGAAAGCGGGCACCCGCCACCGCATCCGCCTGATCAACATCACGCCGAGCGACATCTTCGACGTCATACTGCAAACGAGCGAGGGCCCGGTGACTTGGCGGCCGCTGACGAAAGACGGCGCTCCGCTGCCGCCCAGTCGTTGCCAGCCGGGAGCGGCGAAACAAGTGATCGGTGTGGGCGAAACGTACGATTTCGAGTACGACGCGCCGGCTGGCCGACGCACGCTGTGGCTTGAAGTTCGGGGCCAGGGCGGCAAATGGCACGCTCAGGGTCAAGTGATCGTTCGCTGATCTTTCGGTGACTTCTTGGCGTGGTGACGCCGCCCTCGCCTCACGTGGGATATTATCCGGACGAAAAAACGAGGCGTCATGACGACAAAGAACATCGCATTGGTCGTGATCGTGATCCTTGGTATCGCGCTTCGCGTATCGGCCGTCCAGGAAGAAACCGTCCCCTACCCGACTGGCTATCGCCAGTGGGCGCACGTCAAGAGCACGCTGGTTGGGCCGGAGAGCCAGGCCTTCAAGACAAACGGCGGACTCCATCACTTCTACGCCAATGAGAAGGCGCTGGAAGGCTATCGAACCGGAAAGTTTCCCGACGGGTCCGTCCTCATCGACGATCTGCTCGACACTCAGGCCGGGAAAGCGCAGGGCACAACGATCGAGGGCACGCGCAAGCGGCTTGCCGTGATGGTGAAAGACGAGAAGCGCTACGCATCGACCGGTGGTTGGGGATTCGAGGTCTTCAAGGCGGACACGCAGACCGGATCGCTCGCTTCAGCCGGACGTACCGCCTGTTTCGACTGTCATCAGACGGCCGGCGCTGACCTCGTCTTTTCGGAATTTCGCAAGTAGCCGATCAGTTGTTGGACGGATTGCCGCGTCCTCGACCCGCCTGCCCGGTTGGCGGCGGCAGCGGCTTGCGCGGCAGCTTCTCGTCGCGCATCGCGGCGTTGTAGGCGAAGATGGCGACGACCGTCGCGTGCTGCACCATGTCGTCGCGCTGGACGCGGTCGAACGTGTCCATGTTCGAGTGGTGCGTGCGCGCGTTGTACTCGAGCCGATCGACCATGAACTGGAACGCTGGCAGGCCGACCGCATCGAACGAGACGTGATCGGTCGACGTCACTGAGCGCGGTCCAAGTGCCACCACGCCGAGGTCCTTCAAGGGCGCGATCCACTGCTTGAAGATTGGCTCGACCGCCATATTGCTCTGAAGCCACACGCCCCGAACGCGTCCCGTACCATTATCCGAATTGAAGTACACGGACAGCTTGTCGTGCTCTGGCTTCAACGTCATCGTGGCCGGATCGCCGTAGTGCTCGCGAACGTGGAAGCGGGATCCCATCAGGCCTTGCTCTTCCGCGCCCCAGAGGCCGAGTCGAATCGTGCGCCGTGGTTTGGCGCCGACGGTCTTCAGAATTCGCATTGCTTCCATCATGGCCGCGCTGCCGGTTGCGTTGTCGGTCGCGCCGGTACCCGCTGCGACAGAATCGAAGTGCGCGCCAATCAAGACGACCTCATCCTTCAAGACAGGGTCGCTGCCCGGGATCTCGGCGATCACGTTGAAGCCGTTCGGCGAGGTTTCGTCGTAGAACCTGGTCTGCAGGTTCAACTCAACCTTCACCGGAACGTTTTTCTCCAGAATGCGGAGTAGCCGGTTGTAGTGCTCGACCGCCAGCGTGACCGTTGGCAGACCGGTGCCAGCGGTCGCGCCGCGCGAGCCGGATCCTGTTGGGAAAACGGTACCGCCGTCAGGACGCTGTTGGCGCCACGACAGCTCACTGCCGCCAGCGACGACGACGGAGTCCGAACCGCGATTGAAAATCGCAACGACCCCTTCGTCTTTATAGAACTGCTGCAGACGCTGTTGAAAGCCCGTTGCGCCACGGCCGCTGCGTCCCGCGGGAGGCGGCACTGTCGCTGCCTCTGCAAAGTCGCGATCGGTCATGCGCAGGACGAACGGCCCTTCAAGCATTCGTACCTCGCGGACCGGCTGCGTGAGCACGATGCGACCTTTGAGCCTGCCGCGATACTTTTCGAAGTCGGCGTCGCTCGTAATATTGGTTCGCGCAACGTCGGCAATCACCGCGCCGTTCGTGCTCGGCGTCCACCCGCCGGGGAAACCGATCAGCGGTTCAACTTGTGGTTCAACGAGATGAACGCTGAACCTGACGAGTGACCAGCCTTTGCCAAATGCGAAAGTTTCACGGTGAGCATTCTGGAGGCCCCATTCCGCAAATTTCGCAAGCGCCCATTCGCTGGCTTGCATGATGCCGGGCCCGCCGGTCAGCCGCGGCCCGTAGACGTCACTCAGCCAACTGATGTGATCCATGACTTGCGACCGGTTCACACCTTCGTCGCGGATCCTGGCGATCATCGCCAGATCGAGTTGTTCGGCGGGGGCTTGTGCCCGTGGTAGCGCGACGACCGCCGACATCAGCGCGACGATGAAGAGATTGCGTGTCATGAAGACTCCCGAAGGGGTGTTGTGAGGTAGCTTAAGGTACTCATGTTGCTGCTGCACGCTCTCGTTGCTCTGCTGTTGGCCCAGGCGCCGAAACCGCCCCCGCCGTTCACAACACCTCTGAGCCTTGCCGACATGTCCGGCAAGCAAGCCGTCGTCGAAACGAGTGCGGGGACGTTCGTCATTGACCTGCGGCCGGACCTCGCGCCGAATCACGTCGGCTACTTCATGAAGCTCGCGCGAAGCGGAGCGTACGATGGCACGGCCTTTCATCGTATCGTGCGGCACGGGATCATCCAGGGGGGCGATCCGCTGACCAAGGATCCGTCGAAGGCCAAGCTGTACGGATCGGGTGGTCTCGGCATGCTGAAGGCCGAAGTCAGCGGTGAGAAGTATTCGCGCGGCACCGTCGCGGCCGTGCTGCAGCCGGGAAAACCCGACAGTGGTGGATCGCAATTCTTCGTCTGCGTCACCGATCAGCCGGGTCTCGATGGACAGTACACAATCTTCGGTCGCGTGTCCGACGGGCTCGACGTCGTGCAGAAGATCTCCGAGGCACCAGCGGATGAACGTGGCGCACCAGCATCACGGATCGATATTCGCACCGTTAGCATTCGCGATACGCCTCCGCCGGAGCCGGAGCCGTTCTCAACCGAGTCGGTTGCCGAACTGGCGACGATGCGCGCGACGCTCGACACGACCGCCGGTCCAATCACCATCGAGTTCTTTCCTGACAAAGCACCAGAACACGTCCGGAATTTTCTCAGGCTTGCCAGTGCCGGTGTCTTCGACGGGACGGCGTTCCATCGCGTGGTTCGCGGGTTCGCCATTCAAACCGGCGCGGTGACGTCGCGGGGACCGTTGACCGAACGGCAGCAAAAGGCCGTACGTAGGCTGCAGCCAGAGTTCAACGATACGAAGCATGTGAAAGGCATCATCTCAATGGCGCGCGGCGACGATCCGGCAAGCGCCACGACCTCCTTCTTCATCGTCACCGGCGACGCTCCTTCGCTGGATGGGAAGTACACCGTGTTTGGCAGGGTCGTCGGCGGAATATCCGTCGTCGAAGCGATTGAACAAACCCCGGTCAACGGGGAGGCCCCAGTGACCCGGATCGAGCTCCGTTCGGTCAAGCTCATGAAATAGAACGCCGCTCCGGACCGTATGAAGGGTGTTGACGTCCAAATGAATCTGGAGCGGGTATGCAGAACAGACTGAGAGTGTTAACCGGTGCGCTGGTGGGCCTTGGCCTGATTTCGATTCCCACGATGGTGTCGAACCGTGGGATAGACGACTGGCCGCAGTGGCGCGGCGTCAACCGCGACGGGATTTCGGCTGAGAAGGGCTTGCTCAAGTCGTGGCCGGCCGGCGGACCACCGCTCGCCTGGCAGGCGACCGGTGCCGGGGAGGGCTATTCGTCATTCGCGGTATCGCAGGGCCGCTTGTATACCCTGGGCGCTCGAGGCAGCGATGAGTTCGTCATCGCGTTTGATGCGGCAACAGGAAAGCGCGTCTGGGAAACTCGACACGGCCAGCGGTTCAGCAACGACCGCGGCGACGGTCCCCGGTCCACGCCGACCATCGAAGGCGATCGCGTGTACGCGTACGGCGCGAGCGGCGATCTCAGCGTGCTCGATGCCGCCACTGGAAAGATCCATTGGACGATCAACGTCCTGAAGGAATTTCGCGGCTCCAACATCAACTGGGGGCTCAGCGAATCGCCGCTGATCCTCGCCGATCGCATTCTCATCAATGCTGGCGGCAACATCTTGGCGTTGAGAAAGAACAACGGAGCCGTGATCTGGCGCAGTGAAGGTGACGATGCGGGATATTCGTCGGCCGTGGTGCAGAAGATCGGCAACGTGAATCAAGCCATCTTCTTCACGAGCGCGCGCGTCCTCGGCGTGGACGTGAACACGGGCCGCCACCTATGGAACTACGGCCAGGTTGCCAATCGAGTCGCAAACATCGCGACACCGATTGTGCGTGGCAACCGCGTGTTCCTGTCGTCAGATTACGGCACAGGTTCCGCGCTGCTCGAGCTGACGCCGTCGGGGGGCGAGGGCGTGGCTGTGAAGGAAGTGTATTTCACCCGACAAATGAAGAACCATCACGCCACGTCGGTGCTCGTGGGCGATCATCTCTACGGTTTCGATAGCGCCATTTTGACCGCGATGAACTTCGATACGGGTAAGGTGGCCTGGCAGAACCGCAGCGTGGGCAAGGGCTCGCTGGTGTTTGCAGACGAGCGCCTGTATCTCTATAGCGAGGGCGGCGTGGTCGGGCTGGCAGAGGCATCGCCCGCTGGATACAGCGAACATGGACGCTTTCAGCTCAACACGGGCCGCCTGCCGACCTGGAGCCATCCGATCGTGTCCGGGGGCAAGCTCTTCCTGCGCGATCAGGACAAGATCTACGCCTACGACATTCGGGCGAAATGAGCCCTAAACAGGCGATAATAGATAGTTCGCCTGAGAAAAGGCGAGAGCGGGCATCGTCGTCCGCCACTTTAAGAGAAGGGAAGTTAGAGAGGTTTTGGCAGACACACGACTCAAGATTGCAGTTTTTATCGATTTCGACAACATCGAGATTGGCGTAAAGAACACGCTGAGCGTAACGTTCGACATTGGGGTCGTGCTCGAGGCGTTGAAGGAACGCGGCGACGTCGTATCGAAGATCGCATACGGCGACTGGACGCGTGCCGGCGACTACAGCCGGTCGCTCACGCAACACGCGACGAAGCTGGTTCAGCGGAATCTCACACCAGGGGGCGACAAGAACGGCGCGGACATCAACCTCGCACTCGATGCGCTGGAGATGGCGTTCACGCACGGCCACATCAACGCCTACGTCATCGTTGGTGGCGACAGCGACTTCATCAGCCTGGTCGAAAAGCTCAAGCAGTACGACAAGCAGATCTTCGTGGTTGGCGGACGC
>Ga0075418_10001498_pt1 | contig 26509 bp, 26 predicted proteins | sample SoiMetdeltSBSDD2_FD_81776 | JGI IMG/M metagenome (GOLD analysis project Ga0075418, IMG submission 81776) | Bulk soil microbial communities from a Populus tree surrounding site in Tennessee, USA - Soil MetaG P. deltoides SBSDD2 | ecosystem: Environmental > Terrestrial > Soil > Tree plantation...
CCATCAGGCTATCACCACCATTTTTGATAAAGTTCACCAGGTAGCCGCGCGCGAAAAAGGCGATGGTGGCTACGGGCAGCGCCAGCCAAATAATAACCCGCAGCACCGATTGGAGTTCTTGTTTGAACAGATCGGGACGGCCTTGGCTCAGGCGCTCGGTCATTTTAGGAAAGGCTGCCGTACTAATGGCGACGCCAATGAGGTTGATGGGCACCATGTGCAGGGTGGTCGCCTGCTGGTAGGCACGAACGGTACCGGCGGCCATGCGCGAGGCAAGATTGGTTTCGACGATGCTGTTCAGGTAATCGGCACCTTGATCCAGCGAGCGCGCAGGCAGCAGCCGGAGTACTTGGCGAAAACCTTTATTTTTCCAAAATATTTTGAATTGGTAGTCGAATCCAAGACCCAACAACCCAATAGAGCTGACGAGTAGCTGCATAATTGACCCCAGCACAACCCCCAGCGCCACACCCATAATGCCGCCTTCGAACACTTGCCAGCCAAATAGATTGATGCCCTGCGTAAAGAATAGCGTCCCGATGATGATACCGACATTGTAAATGGTCGGCGCCAAGGCGTAAAAGGTAAACCGGCCAATGGCCTGCTGCATGCTGGCGATAACGGTGGCAACAGCAAACAGGAAGGGGTTGACGGCGATGACGCGCATCATGCTAATGGCTAGATTGCGGCCGGATTCGTCGAGTCCCGGCCCTACCACATAGCGCACTAGTGGCTCGGCGAAAATGATGATGAGGATGCTGGCCACCAGCGTAACGAGCGCCATGAAGTTGATGAGGCTGGTGCTCAATTCCCAGGCGGATTTTTTGTTGCCGCTGGCCAGCCGCTGGTTGAAAACGGGTATAAACGTAACACTCAGCGCCCCCGAAACCAGGATGAAGAACATGAAATCGGGGATGGTAAATGCCACGGTATAGGCATCGATGCCCACGGGGTAGGTATCGAGGTAGTAGCCGTTGAGCAGCCGGTCGCGGAATAGCCCCAAGGCGCTGGAAACAAGGGTGGAGCCGGCTAACAGCACAGCCGCCAGCTGCACAGTGAGCTTGATGTTTGCCCTGGCTACCGCACTTCGTACCTTCCCCATAGTTTTTTTCGCCTAAAGCTTATGCGTGAAGCTTAGCCTCCTGAGGTAGTACGGCGTCCTTCAAAATTTCCATGACGTGTTTTTCCTCGACGGTTTCTTCTTTTAGCAGCGCGCTGGCGAGTTTGTCCAAACTGTGACGGTTGTGCGCAATCACCAGTTCGGCGCGGTGGGCAGCTTCTTTAATGAGCATTTCAACTTCCTTGTCGATTTCCTTGGCCGTATCGTTGCTGTATGGCCGTTCGTGCGTCATGCGGTCGAACATCATGCCGCCGGTGTCTTCGTGGAAGACTTGGTCGCGCAATTTGGTACCCATACCTTGTTCAATCACCATGTCGCGGGCAATTTCGGTTGCTTTGCGCAGATCCGAGCCGGCACCGGTAGTAATGCCATCGTCGCCGTACAGTATTTTCTCGGCAACACGCCCACCCAGCGCACGCGCCAGGATGTCTTTGAATTCGTAGACATTGGTGTAGCTTTTGTCTTCGGGTGGCAAGAACCAAGTGACGCCGCCAGTACCGCCACGTGGGATGATGGTCACCTTGTGTACGGGGTCGCTGTCGGGCAGTACGTGCCCTACGATGGCATGGCCGGCCTCGTGGTAGGCAGTCATTTTCTTTTCGTCTTCGCTCATGATTTTCGTCTTGCGCTCGGGGCCAATGGCGACTTTTTCAAAGGCTTCGGTGAGGTCGCTGTTGCTAATTTTTTTGGCGTCGCGGCGGGCGGCGATAATGGCTGCTTCGTTGGCGATGTTCGCCAAATCAGCCCCTGATGAGCCGGCAGTCTTGGCAGCTAGCGCGTCTATATCTACCGTAGCCTCACTAGGCTTGTTCTTGAAATGCACTTTCAAAATTGCCTCGCGGTCGCGCCGTTCGGGCAGCATAATGTTGGTGCGGCGGTCGAAGCGGCCGGGACGCAGCAGGGCAGGGTCGAGCACATCGGCGCGGTTGGTAGCTGCCAGAACTATCACGTTGGTGCCGGTTTCAAATCCGTCCATCTCTACCAAGATTTGGTTGAGTGTTTGTTCGCGTTCATCGTGTCCGCCACCCATGCCGCTACCGCGCTTGCGACCCACGGCGTCAATTTCATCTATAAAGACAATGGCTGGGGCGTTCTTTTTAGCCTTGGCAAACAGATCGCGTACACGGCTGGCGCCCACACCCACGAACATTTCCACAAATTCCGAGCCGCTAATGCTGAAAAACGGCACGTTTGCCTCGCCCGCCACAGCGCGTGCCAGCATGGTTTTACCGGTACCGGGGTTACCGACCAACAGTACGCCTTTAGGGATTTTGGCGCCCAGCTGTTCGTATTTTTTCGGGTGTTTCAGGAAGTCTACCACCTCTTCGAGGTCTTGCTTGGCGGAATCATTGCCGGCAATATCTGAAAAATTCACCTTTTCTTTGTCGATGCCGTATAGTTTCGCTTTGGATTTGCCAAACCCCATGGCTTGGTTGTTTTGCCCCTGTGCCTGGCGCATCATGAACATAAAGAAAGCGGCAATTAGCACCACAGGTACAATAATAATGGCCAGGTTCCACAGCGTGGTGCCCATTTCGGATGGCTGCGCCACGGCTACTTGGGTTTTGCCCTGCTGCAGCCCTTGCTCGTAAATGCTGCTGGATTCTTTGACCGACTCTTCGGTAGGCTTGTCCTGGCCTTTTGGCGTGACTTTTACGTCGTCGCCCTGGATTTCAAGCTTGGTTATTTCACCCTTGTTGGCACGGTCGATAACATCCGATATGGGGACGCTTTTGAGGTTGCTGTGCGGCGAAGAGACCGCGATGCCAATCAGCACAACGAAAACCAGCACAGCCCAAAACAGGCTCAGCCGGACGATGTTACTTATTTTCTTTTTAGGGGTTGGTTGTTTGGCAGCCATATAAAATTCAATTCCTTCCTATGCCAGGTTCGTATCGGACAATTCCACTTATCCAATCATACCACCCCCTAAGAGGTTTCGACAATAAATGTGCGCGGCAATATGCGCAGCTGCACGCCATCGCCAATGTCGCACGTGGTGTGGGGACGAGCTGTTTTAATGGCCAACAATGCCCGCTGCATTTGCGGCCGAGTCGCGCTGGTGCCGGCCTTGGCGATAATGACAGCGCGCAACAGCTCAACAGCGATGGTTTCGTCGATTTGGGTGAAGAAATAGCGCGACTGTTCCGCCAGGAATTCGGCGCATTGTTCGTCGATGTGGTGTTTGAGGCGGCATTGCTGCTGCCACAGGCTCAGAATTTTTTGTGTGTCTAGTGCAGACAGACGCGCAGCAATACGTCCACGCAGGCGATTGCGCAGGTACAGGGGCTGGTGATTGGTGCTGTCTTCGACCCATTCCAAATGATACTCAAGTGCGGCAGTATATATATCTGCCTTGGTCATTTCCAGCAAGGGTCGCACAATATCTGCCGTGCCTAGCACTGCCATCCCGCGCCAGCCCGTGCCGCGCTGCAGATTAATGGCAATAGTTTCCACGACATCATCGGCATGATGCGCGGTGGCGATAATGGCGTTGTGCCTGGCTGCCTCACGGCGCAAAAAGGCATAGCGCCTGGTGCGCGCCCTTTCCTCACTGGCTCCGGCGCCTAATTCTTCACGTGTGCCCACAAACGGCAGGCCGTACTTGCCCGCTAGCGCTTCAACAAAGCGCGCATCGGCCGCCGAATCATCACGAATGCCGTGGTCGAAATGCGCCACGATGAGGTCGTGCGCGGCTTGCCTGGCCAGCGTGTCGAGCAAAACCACCGAATCGACACCGCCACTAACTGCAACGAGATATTTTTTTCTCACTTTTTTAGTATACGCTAGATGTACCGCGTGCTGCCAAACGGCATTTTTTGCTTGATGTAGTGGCTGGTACCTAGCGTGCTGGCCGTGTGAATAGTGCGTTCACCGAAGCGTTTGTTGATGCTGTCGAGCGCGTCAATTACCTGGCGTTCGCGCGCCATTTGGTCGCCGAATAGGCTCAGCTGCGAATCGACGCCATCGCTGAGCTCGTAGCAGGTTATGCCTATTTCGCGAATTTCCTTGGCTGGCGCCTGCACAAACAACTGGCTGGCCTGGGTGTAGATGGCCGCGTCGCTAAAAAAGGGCAGGGAAGCCATGTGGCGCGCGTGCCAGTAACGGCGATCGTAGGTTTTGGCGTATACCATTACCCCGCGTGCGTGCTTGCCTTTCGAACGCAGCCGCCACCCCACCGATTCGCACAAATGATGCAGCCGCTGCACTATTTCCGGCCGTGTGAGGTCGAAGCGTTCTAGCACGTACTGGCGCCCTACCGTTTTCATGTCGTGCGTCACGTCGTCGACTTCCCAACCCCGCAACCGCTGATGCCACCACTCGCCCACGACGCTTTTGAAGACTATTTTGTGCAAGGTCGCGGCGTCGGTGTCTAGCAGCTCCAGCGGCGTGTAGATTCCCACGGTGTTCAGGCGGGCTTGGTTGCGGCCGGCAATGCCCGTGAGGTCAGTTAATTGCAGTGTGGCTAATGTAGCGCGCAGATTTTCCACGGTGATTTCATCTAGCCCGTCTGGTTTATGTAACCCAGCAGCCGTTTTAGCCAGAAACCGGTTGGTGCTGATGCCAATGTTGCAACGCATGGCGCAGCCTATTTCGGTGCGCAGCGCCTCTTTAATTTCGTAGCCAATTTCTGCGAGGTTGCGCGCCTGGATGATGGCGGGCGCCTGGTGAAAATCTATCACGCCTTCATCGATGCTTTTCATGGTGATGTGCGCCGAATAGCGCTTCATGATGTCCATGAGTTTGTGGTACACGTAGCGGTATTTGGGCGGATCGCTTTCGAGCGCCACCAGCCCCGGGACTAGCAGAGCGGCCTCGCGAAATTTCATACCTACCTTGACGCCGTATTTTTTGGCCTCGTAACTGGCGGTTACGATAGCGGTGTGCTCGGTGCGCCTATTGACCACCGCCACAGGCCGGCCGCGCAGCATGGGGCGGGCTTGCTGTTCGACCGTGGCAAAGCAACTGTTGAGGTCGATGTGCATCACCAGTGGCCGTTCGGGGTTGAATTCAGGCTTCATAGTGGTCGGCCTCGCGGGTTAGGTGCCAGGTGAGGCGCTGGGTGTCAAATTCCAGGCGGTAATCTGCCCCGCCATCGGTCACATCGAACACGTGGACGGTGCGCGTGCCGTGACTGGCCGGGTGCCGCAGGCCTAGCTCGCTCACCTGCACTTCGCGCCCACTGGCTCGGCGAAATTGCAGCGGTCGGCAGATATTCAGCCCATCGCCAAAACTCGCCAATACGTCCACCCGTTCGTTTAAAAAAAGTTCGTCATTCATCGTCAAAAATCCTCAAATTAGTTTGAGAAACGTTGGTTCAATTGTTCGCCCGTGTTTCGCGCCCGTTTCAAGCGTGAAATCCGAAGACGATGAATGTCCATACGCGAGGGACGCTTTGCCAGGAAGGCTAGTGTGTATCGCGGGGAGGTGTTTTTAGTATAGCAGGCCGCACCCTCTAGAAAAAGCCTCTGGGATTTGATACAATTGGCCAGGTAAACACGTGGCAGCGTAGCTCAGTTGGTTAGAGCGTAGGACTCATAAGCCTAAGGTCACAAGTTCAATCCTTGTCGCTGCTACCATGAAATTATTATTGGTCGCCCTTTTGGGCGATTTTTGTATTACAGATAAGATTCTGCCAATTTAGCGATTCTAAATAACAACACCGTAAGCATACTTGCACAATAGGCTAGCACTACACTACACCCCGCCTCGCTAGTTAGTAATAAAATGAATTAAAGACTCAAGCTCGGGAAGTTTTTTTCTAGCACTCTCTATAACATGTATAGAGAATAGACTTTCGTATGCCCTACTGTCTGTCCTCTTGTCGGAAGTTATGTATCGCTTCTCGAAATTCTGCTTACATGTTTTAGATTTATATCCAGAAAAATCTTTATTCTCGAGTATTGCAAGCAGTAGTGCTTCTATACAAGGCACACTCCAGATTAATTCGATGTTCAGCTTTTTAGCAATGCGCTCAGCCTTCTTAATCTCGTCATGTGTCCTGTCTCTATCGAGCTTTACTACACGCCTGTCAAACCCCCCGAGAACGTTACTCGCTTCAATTACAAGTATGTCTGGTGCACCGCCATTTCCTTGTTTGGCTCGAATCCGAATATTGGTCTTACCGGCGGCGGTATACATATTTATCAGATGCCGAACAAATGCAAGATCATGAGCGCCTTCACAATAGACAAGGGCGGTTCTTCTAACACTTCTTGTTTTTGTTTTCCTACCCCCACTCATAAATCTAGCCTAAGTTTGGAACGGCTCCGTACGCCCCAGCAATATACTTGGTGTAGTAGTTGTCGTCTGTTCGCACGCCTTTTACTGAGTCAAGTCTCCAAACATCAGTACAGCCGCCTCCATTTTTCTCTATAAAGATAATTCGATATTTATCTAAACTGGAGAGTATCGTTGGGGTATGAGAGCTGAAAAATAGCTGCGCAGACTTTGAGTTAAGCTCATTTGAACTAAACATCGAGACTATCTCTTCAACAATTTCTGGATGAAGATTAGCATCCAGCTCATCGATTATTGCAATACCCCCTCTGGTTAATGCCGTCAGCAAGTACTGCAAAATAATGATAATTTGCTTCGTACCAGATGATTCATATTTAAGAGGCAAGTCAAAGCCGTCTCCCTCGAAGTCGTGGTGGATGCTAAAGAAGGATGTCTCTTGCACCTCTTCCTTTTTGAAAGAGTTGAAACCAAGATCATACCGAGAAAGAATAGACTCTACTTGATCCTTAAGATCAGGCCTGTCATAAAAGAACTCAATAGCCTGGTTAGCAAGGCGATCATGTAGGTGTGGGGCACTTGGATAGTTTCTATAGCCAGCCTCAGCAACATTCGTAGAGACTCCATCCCTCCAATATGTAGCGATTAGGGTAGCTAAAGGGTTCTTGTCACGAAACGCTGTTGCTACGACACTGGAGTTCTTGCGCAATTTTCCATGAGCAATATCGAAGGCTTTGTCATTAACCTTATACTCATCTTTTTCATCATCCCACTCACGAGAGAATAAAACCTTTAACGTAGACCGCTGTGTTGTCTTACTTCTTTCACTCAATGTTTCACTCAAGATACGTGACGGATTCATTGTGAAAGCATAAGTGAACAGCCTCTCATCAACAGAAAAGATAACTGATAGTTGAGTTGGCTTTGACTGGTTGCTCTGCCCAAAAGGCCGAACGGGCAGGTCGGCATCTGGGTCATCAGTATAGGCATCCACTACAAGCCACTGTATAAAAGGTAGTACCTTTAATACATTTGTCTTTCCAGAGGCGTTAGCTCCAATAACTGCCTCTACCAATGAGACTCTGCCATCTGTAGGGATTTTTACGTAGCTAGTCTTGGTTGGTGCGTTGTCGCCAACAGCGAAATCAACCTCCACCTTATCTCTAATAGAATAGAAGTTCTCACACGTAAATGAATGTATCATACATTAATACTAGCACATGGCACGAATATAATCAAGACATTAACGATATTTTGTTAATAATCGCCTTACATATTGACAAATGAGCGACAGAAGCCCACAATTAGACATATACAGAATAAAGAGGAGGCGTAATACAAAAAAATAATCGACTAAAACAACAAGCTGCCCGACTTGACGTACAGGCAGCTTGGGAGAACTTAAAGCACGGAAGCACCTAGTTCTTTTTCATCTTACTCGAACGCCAGCAATATAACAAGAAACTGAATACGGAGTATAACGTGAAAACATTATTAATTGGCTACGACTTAAACAAATCAGGACAGAATTACGACGACCTGATTGATGCGATTAAAGCCACGGGTGCTTGGTGGCACTACCTTGATAGTACTTGGCTAGTAAAGACAGACGAGACCCATATTACAGCGAGGAACAAGCTGAAGCATCACCTAGATAGTAACGATGAACTACTTGTCGTGGATGTAACGGGTGATACTGCAGCCTGGACGGGCTTTTCCGAGTCTGCCGGGAAATGGTTAAAAGATAACCTGTAGCGAAAAGCGTGGGGGGTGTTGTTTATTTACTTCACCCCCATATTCTATATTGCCTGTTGCTCTATGAGGTGTGATTCGCGTACTCTGGTAATTTCAGACGCTACAATCAGTTTACGAAGGATTGCGTTCCATTTCGATCGCAGCACTCCTGCATGAAATTATTATTTGTCGCCCTTTTGGGGGCGATTTTTTGTATTAATAGATGCGGTTGACTGGAGTGGTCAATAAAATAAAGCTGTATAATCGTAGATGATGAGTGGATTTTTCACAAAAGTCGATAATGGTGTCGGCAAGTTCAACGACTGGTGTCGCAAACATAAAGTTTGGCGGATTGTCATCTATTGCTTCGTATTTTTTCTGTTCTGGCCTGTCATTGCTGGCTTTTATCTTGCGAGATTTGCAAAACACAAACTAAACAAATCAAGCGGTAATTGGGTTGCGGCAGTTTTTATTGGATTGGGATTATTTCTCAATCTTGGATGGATAGCGGCAGCTTCGAACAATTCTCAAGCGAGTAATCGGCAGGTCGTTTCACAACAGACGCCTACTACAGAGCAACCGAAGGTTAAAGAGCAAAAACAAACTAATCTCTATCGAGTTGTTTCTGTGACTGATGGCGACACAATCGAGGCGGAGATAGATGGTAAGGTTGAAACGATACGTCTTATTGGCGTAGATAGTCCAGAGTCGGTTGATCCGAGAACGGCAGTACAATGCTTTGGACAGGAGGCGTCCGATTATGCCAAAAGTCTTTTAGTCGGTAAGTCAGTTAAGCTAGAGACCGACGGCAGCCAGGGTGAGCGAGACGAGCACAGCCGCCTGCTTCGCTATGCGACTCTTGAAGATGGCACGAGCATTAACAAGCGAATGATAGCTGATGGTTATGCATATGAGCACACCGACAACGTCACGTACAAATATCAATCGGAATTCAAAGCAGCACAGCAGGACGCAAGCGCCAAAGGCAAAGGCCTATGGTCGGCAAGTACATGCGCAGGGCAAAGAACTAAGCCACAGCCAGTTGCAGCACCCGCTCCGGCACCTGTCCAGAGTCAATCTGCCGCGAACTGTGACATTAAAGGCAATATCAACTCCAAAGATGAAAAGATATACCATGTCCCTGGTGGCCGAGACTACAACAAGACAAAGATCGACACCAGTAAGGGTGAGCGATATTTCTGCTCCGAGGCAGAGGCACAAGCCGCAGGATGGCGAGCGTCCAAAGTCTAGCTAAACTTAGCTTTTGCCTGAGATAGAACCCTGCTGTTCTTAATTGGCTGCAAATTTTATAATAAGAGACAGTAAATATACGAAAACAGGTTATAATAAAGATGTCTAAAACCAGTATCAATTATTCGCGTGATTACGTGTTTGCGCCTTGAAATGGGCGACTCGCGTAAAAGTATTTGGCGTAAGCTGGTACTGGTTTTAGACGACCTGCGGGTCGTCCTTTTTTATGGAAAACCCGCCAATACCAAATAGCCTTAAGGAGGGCTCCAATGAATACAAAACAACCAAAAGCATGGTACAAAAAGTGGTGGGTATGGGTACTCATCGTCATCGTACTCGCTGCCATCGGCGGTGCAACGGGCGGCAACAAGAGCAATATTGCAACAAATGCCGGCAGTAACGGCAATCAAAGCAACAAGACAGAAGAAAAGACGGAATTCAAAGTTGGCGAAACGGCCAGTTTCGATGACAAGTCAATTACCGTTACTGACATACAGCGCAACTACGACACGGGCAATCAATTTGCCAAGCCTGAATCGGGTAAAGAGTTTGTTATCGTAACTGTCAACATTGTTAACAATAGCAGTTCATCACTCGACTACAACACGTTCGAGTTCAAAATGCAGGACTCTAACGGTGTGCAGCAAAGCGAAGCATTTACGGCGCTATCAGAAGGTAAGCTGAACAGCGGTTCACTTGCTAAAGGCGGCAAAGTAACTGGTAAGCTCGCATACGAGGTGCCGAAAGATGATGCCGGTCTGAAGCTACTTTATCAGAACTTTAGTTTCTTCAACAATAAGGCGATTACGTTTAACTTACAGTAATCTGATCAAGCACAAGATAATTCCCGCCATTCCAGGCGGGTTTTGTCATAGATTCTTTTGGGATAGCGACTTAAGCCTCGATAGAATTTCCGACATATAGCCGAGGGTTTGATTTAAGTCAGGGTAGTAGTTGGTAGGATGTGCACATTCATTGCGTTTTTGAAGTAAGCTAACAAACGCCGATGTTTCATTTTTTGTTGTTAAGCCTAGGGCTTTCATAGCATCAACAAATTGGCGTTCAGGCACGGACTCTGCTATTTCACGAATGTCAGCACCTTGCCAACTAGCATATTTAGCCCTAAACTTCACTAGACCGTCTTCCGAAAGCTTCTCCTCAATAAAGTCCTCACATGCCGCCCAAGCCATGACATGAGCGGCACGATACAATCCGTTTTCGGCACAACGAATAGCTTGTCGAAACAAGTCATCCTGCTTCAGGTTTAGAAGAGATAGATTGTCATACGTTTGCTCAAGTTGAATAACCCGTGAGCCTTCAGATGCTTCATGGGTCTGTAGCAACTTATGAGCTTCGACCTTGAAGCGGTCAGCTTTTACGACCCACTCCCTAAGCGTCTTTTCCATCATCGAGCAAGTATTTCTTCATAGCTGCGAAAAAGTTTTCATAAATCACAGGGTCGTTAGTAGGAGGCATTTGTAGCTCAATCCAGTTTCGTATCGCTTCATCATCTTTGCGGTTGGCATCGGGATAAATTGAAAACACACCAGAATAGGTTGTTTTAATTGCCTCTCCCAGTACTTTTTTACTTTTTGTGCTGTCTTTATACGAACGCCATTTATCCGTAGGAACGCCAGAACCGTCTAAGAAACCGAGTGATTTGAAAATCTTAACTAATGCTGCGTCATTTCCGGATTTAAGACCTACTGATTTAAGATAATTAGTATCCACTTTGGCAGGAACGCCAGCTGTGCTAATCACTGGTAGAAATCTATCAATTGACTTTGGACCTACGATTGTTGGTAATGTTGACCCCATGTATTTGCTTCCCTCCTATGATGTATGATTATTCACAACATACGGTAGAGGAATGCTCCCTGTCAAGCATAGGCATTATCACATTTCGCTCATAGAATAGCTATCAGACACCTATATATCTGATAAATATGCATAAACGTATTGTCAATACCATATTTTAAGATTTATCCACAAGCTCTTATCTTTATATATCAAGGCACTTGCTTTATATCTTGATTATTTTATAATACTGTGATACTATAATAGTAGCTCATCTGCCAGGTGTAGAAAGAGTAACGACGCCGTCCGTAAGGGCGGTGTTTGCCTATTCAAGATTTGCGACATACCTATCGTATTGACGCTGTAATTTTCGACGAACATGCTCGTACTTCACCTTATATGCAGTCCACAGCATACAGTATTCGCCTCGTTCACTACTGCGGTGTGCAATAACTACAAGATAATCATGCTCTTTCAGCCACAACAAACTCCTTGAGCCACCCGAATGATTCTCGGAGCGCCATTTCAACACTGCCGAGTCATTACAATTTTCAATGATAGCTCGTGGCCATAGCACGCATTTGCACCTATCGAGGTCTGGCATCCTATCCTCGCCTTCATCGCTACTCACAATATGCCAGAAGGTTCCACTCATCCCGTTAACCTCTGGGTGTCGCTTTGCCGAAACTCGGACACCTTCGAAATGAAGAGGGGTGCCATGAAAATCATCGCAAAAACATCTATAAATTTCTTCTTGGTATCGCTCCCAATCGCCACCAAAATCCGACAACTCTATAGCGTTCGGTAGCCAATCAGGAACAGCCATAATTTAGATAGCCTCGTCGCTCTGACCGTGCCAAACGAAAAGATTAAATTTCTTTTCGGTGTAAAGGGTGCGTTTCCTTAGGCTATACCCAGAACGATGCTTTATTTTGTCTATAATCTGCTGCTTCGCTGCACTGACTTCCGTGTCACGGTTTTCTGCCATTAAAGCCCCGATGAGCAGGTCACATACTTGAAGCACCAAGACTTCGTGAGACCTGACGAGCTGAATTTGCTTAATCACTCTTCGGTCAAAGTCGTACATTTGATTAGACAGTACATCTTGCAAAGATTTTATTTTTGCGCCGCCATTCGTATCTTTAATATCGAGAAATACTTTATAAAAACTAGCGTTATCCAAAATTGCCTTAAGAAGCACGAAGTACATCTTATAGTACCAATCGTCATGCGTATGGTTAAACTTCTCGTGGTCAAGCTCTGCTTTATTGGGTATGATAAGACCACGAAAATGCAGGTCATCATTATCAAAGAAATAGTTTATAACATCTAAGTAAAAGTCAATCTTTGACGGTGACACCTTTGTCCATTTTATTTCAAATGATGTAGGTAAGCCGTGCTTTGCCTTAATTTCATTTATTCTCTCTACAACTTCGTGCCGACTTTCGCTCTCACACCAAACTGCACCCAAAACCATTGCGTTTTGACCGTCATTCTCTAGATGCGATGATTCATCACAATAAACTGAGTAGGTGTTAGCCATGTTTTACATTTTATCAGGGAAAGACCCAAACTAGCTAATATAGTTCAATCACCCTTGCTTAATACTTAACAGGTCTTATTCCCTAGACTTCTCGGCTATTCGATTCATAGCAACCAGTTCAGATAGAATTGTGTTCCATTTCGAGTGAACCCATTCTACCATGAAATTATTCAACCGCCCTCCGTGAGGTTTCTCTTACAGAGGGCGGTTTTGTTGTCAAGTGCTACCATAAAGACCCGCAATCCCCTCAGCCAACCCCCGCTGCTCCTCCGACCACCAGCCGTCGCCTGGGGTGGATATTATTATCTCGATGCGCCATTCTGTGAGTGTCATTTGGGTATACTCGGCCTGGTTGTGCTTTATTGTGAGGGCTGCGATTGCCGGGGCTTTTTGAGCTGCTTCGGTGAGGTTATGTACTTTAATAACATATTGCAGCAGGTCGACGTCGTTGTCGCCGGAAGCTAAGGTAGTCCAGCCGTAGGCATTAGTTCGCGGTATTCGGTTTTTGTATTCGGGGTCCATGTGTAATTCTATATTAACTAAGATTAATGATTTCTAAAAGGAGATTGCCTGGCGGAGACGAAAAAGCCACCGCCAGGACTTAACACAAAAGGGGATGTAATGGCGGTTTCCCAGCGGAGCAGAGAACCTGCTCCGCTGGGAACTTGCGAATCCTACAGCCGAGACGCGTAACCCTCGGCGACGGAGACTGCCACCTGAATGTTCTGCTGAGACTCCGTGAGACCCTGTCGCGCCTGCTGCAGCGCGCCAATCGCCTGCTGCGCCTCGCTCTGCGAGCTACCGTGCATGGCTCCACTCAGCATCTGCAGCGCCGCTTCGAGCGCCATATCAGCCTGGGCGATTGCCCCGCTTGCTTGCCGAGCCTGCTCGGCCGCCCGCGTAACACCCGCACGCACTTCCTCAACACCTGACATTATAGCCCTCCCATGTTGTCGTATGCGACAACCGTCGCAACATACACTATACACCCCTCTGGTGAACGTGCAAGCAAAAGCCAGACATGCCAAACAGGCTAATACATACGAAGCCGCGACTTTTCCACCTCTCGAGCGACGCTATCGCCAAATCTCCTTTTTATGGCATCAAGCAGATTTGCCTTGTGCACCGGATGATCTGTGTTTTCATTTAAGGCGCCATGCTTGCCTGCTACCCATGTCGCCTGACTTGCTCCGTCACTCAGTTGCGCAGTTCCTAGCTGCTCTTCACGATATTCCTTTGTTGAATAGTCAAGAATCGTAAATCCTACCGAAGAATCATACATAATATTATCCGGGTCGTTATCCACGACAAGATTCTGTTCGCCCATTCGCACTAAAGACTCCAGCAGTCGGTCGTAGTGCTCCGCGGGAATCTCGCATTGCTCTTCATTCGTCATTTTATCCCACACTTTTCCAGGAATTCGCTCACAAATAATAGCACCTCCTCCATCCCGACCACCATCATCAATGGTCGTAACGATTTGCTCTAATCCTGGAATGCCCCTACCTCTTTCAAGTGGCTCACGATAACCTTTATCGACCGTCCCTGCTGGTGGCAATACATCCTCGTAGCAATCCACGCCATTCTCATCCTCATATTCATGCTCCACCAGCACTCGCGGTAACTTTATGACCACATCTCTCCCGTCGTAGACATCCTTGTACACATAGCAGTAACCTCCCTTGGCTATAAAACCCTCAATCTCCTTGGGGTTCGCGCCGTCTGCAATCCTTCTATCAATTTCCGCAACACGATCACGATAGTACGACTGACTCTCGGGACTGACGGCATTCCGCTCGAGACTGTCCGATGGTTCGCCAGCATCTTGAGCTAGTACGTCCGCATCGCGCCTATATTTATTCGGTCTTCCATTGGAACGTGGATTCTATCCGGCACACCAATACCTGCAACAGAGCCAGCGCCAATACTTTCTAGCCATGGATTGATAACGTTAGGTAAGCCCGCCAACATCGCAGCAATCTCTCCAAGACGTTGTTGCGCTTCCGTAAAACTCCTAGCCGCCTGAATAATTTCAGGATCTTGCGTTGTTTCTGTCAGTGCGACGATAGTGGACAGCGCCTCTTCGAGCCTGTCCGCCCCCTCTACAAGATTTTGGACGCTCGCTTCTGTCAAATCTCGACTATGTTTTACACCTGCACCTATTTCATAAATTGACACTTCTCAATTCTCCTGCATTTAAAAGACTAGCCCGTGGCTAGCCATATTTCACTATATTTATAATAGTGTATCATATTCATATCACCGGCATACAAATTGCTTTATAATAGTAACAACCACAAGAGGCTCAGCCTCATAATCCATCAGCATCGGGGGGCAATTGCTAAAACATAAGATTAGAAAGACTGCCGTAAAGGCACGCGGGCGACTTTCCCGGCTGTTGCAGTTGCTGCTTACAGACGAGGCTATTAGCGGCAAGCTGTTGCTGTTGGCTGCCGCGGCGGCGATTTTTATCGTCAACTCGCCCTGGGCGCCTGTGTACACCAGCCTTTGGAGCCACGATCTTTCAATTAGCATTGGCAGTTTCACCCTGGCTGCCGACCTGCGTCATTGGATAAACGACGGCCTGATGGCGCTGTTTTTCCTGGTCATTAGCCTGGAAATAAAGCGCGAGATTGTGCGCGGCGAACTGCGCAAAATCCGCTCGGCACTGCTACCCATTATCGCAGCGATTGGCGGTATTGCCGCACCTATCCTTATTTATATGTCGCTCAACAACGGCTTCGCGGGCGCCAGCGGCTGGGGCATTCCCATGACCACCGACACCGCGTTTGCCATAGCCCTGCTGGCGCTGCTGGGCCGGCGAGTGCCCACAGCGCTGAAAGTTTTCCTGCTGACCGTCATGGTTATCGACGACGTCGCCGCCATCACCTCTATCGCTATTTTCTACACCCACGCCATCCACATCCTCCCGCTGCTCATTGCCGGCGGCGTCACACTGGCCATTCTTGCCCTTCACTGGCTACGATTTCTGCAAATGCGCGGGTTTATCGCGCTGGGAGTTGTCCTGTGGATTTGCTTTTACCTCTCGGGTGTTCACGCCAGTATCGCCGGTGTTATCCTGGGGCTCATTGCGCCCATTAGCATCCGCCACTACGCCAATAAACCGTCCATCGCCGAGCGACTAGAGACATCGCTGATACCTTTTTCCACACTGATTATCGTGCCGCTATTTGCCTTTGCAAATGCCGGAATCATGCTAGGGCTACAGGCCTTTGGCGAGGAAGCGGCGCTGCGCACCGGGCTGGGGATTGCCCTGGGGCTGGTGGTTGGCAAGACCTTCGGCATCTTTACCGCCGTGTGGCTTGCAACCAAATTGCGCATCGTCCAGCTACCCAATCGCGTCACCATGCGCCACATTGGCGGCGTCGCCATGCTGGCAGGGGTAGGGTTTACGCTTTCTATTTTCATTTCCGAATTGGCGTTTCAAAATACGCCAGCCTTGACGCACGTTGCCAAGCTTAGCATCTTTTCAGCCTCGTTGTTTAGCGCCGTGGCGGGGCTAGTTTTCCTCATGTTTGCCACGAAAAAAACTCGCAAGCAGCCCGCCAAATAACACTCAGCCTTCGTTAGTTCTGGGATTTTCCGCCACGCCCGTCACCACCGCCACAATCTTCACCCCAGGCGCAAACTCCCCGCGTGCGGCCATGTCGAAAATACCATACAGCATTTTGGCCACGTATATTTCCTCTAGCGCCACACCGTGCCTGCGTTCAAAATCCGCTGCAAATGCGCGCAGCTCGGCCGGCACTTTGGCAAATCCGCCAAAATGATACCCTGTTTCAACCCGCCAATCTCCCAGCCGCATGCCATAGGCGCGCCGCTGCAAATCCTCCACCTCGGCATCTAAAAAATCCCCACCCTTTAGCGAAGAAAACCCAATCGCCCGCTGATGCGGCGCCAGGCCAGCTGCAATCCCAGCCAGCGTGCCGCCCGTACCGACCGGGCAGCATATCACGTCGAAATCCACGTCTATCTCGCCCGTTATTTCCACACAACCCCGCACGGCCGGTTCGTTACTGCCGCCTTCCGGCACCAGGTAGAACTTGCCGAAACGGCGGTGAAGTGCGCCTATTGCATCCGCCTCGTTCTTGCGCCGGTACGTTTCGCGGTTCATATATTCCAGTCGCATTCCCCGCTCAGCCGCGTATGCCAGCGACCAATTCAACGGCGCATATTCCTCGCCCCGCACTATCCCTATAGTTTCAAAACTAAACAATTCGCCAGCCGCAGCCACCGCCCGCAAATGATTGGAATACGCGCCGCCAAATGTCAGCAAGGTCGTGTAACCTTGCCGCCTGGCGGCCTCCAAATTGTATTTGAGCTTGCGCCATTTGTTACCGGAAATATCAGGGCTGATTAAATCGTCGCGTTTCAAATACAACGTCATGCCGGCATCATCCAGCCGGTCATCCTTCAAGAGGACGAGGGGCGAAGGGATTTTAGCCGCAAACGAAGAGGGGATGGCCATATTGCTAGTATAGGCTATAAGAACATATTATTCCCACATATCTAAAATCATGATACAATAAACTGTCCTAACGGACTATCTACGAAAGAGGTGGAGACTCTTGACTTTGCTCAAGTCGTGGCTGACGCCACGGAACGTAATGACTGGCCTCGTAATAGCGCTGGTGGTTTTGGGCGTTATGGTGACTTCCCCTTCAAAATTGGAAGAGCGAAGCCTGTCGGAAATCCAGACAATGATTTCCGCCAAGGAAGTGCGGGATGCGACGCTTTTCGAAACACAGCATCGCATCGAGGTTCACACAACTAGGGGCGACTACCAGGCAACTTTCCTTGCAGATTCGGGCGACCGGCTGACGGAACAGTTGCGAACAAGTGGCACGGCCTTCGCAGTCAAGATAGACGACCGAAGCTGGCTGTTGAGGCATCTTGGGGAGATCCTTCTCTATTCGCTCCTGGCCTTGACGCTGGTTGGCGGGCGGCTTTTCACAAAGCTGACCGAGGGCGGCGGCCTGATGAGTCGTTTTGTCGGCGAGACGAATTACGCCGCAGAACGACCCAAGGAACGCTTCAGTGACGTTATGGGCGCTGATGAAGCAATCGGCAGCCTGCGCGTCATCGTCAACTTCCTGCGCAATCCACAGGAGCACGCACACCTGAGCCTCGAAAGAGGCATCTTGCTGGAGGGGCCGACCGGCTCAGGTAAGACCCTCCTAGCCAAGGCACTGGCAGGTGAAGCGGGCGTTCCGTATTACCACTTGTCAGGCTCAGGGCTAAGTTCTATGTTCGTTGGCGGAACAAGCCAGCGCATCGAACTGTTCTTCAACAAGTTCAAAAAGCAAGTGTCTCCTGATGAAGCTGCCGTCATGTTCATTGACGAACTCGATGGCATCGCCACAAGCAGGGGACACGGCTACGCAGGTAGCCGTCGAGATGACAACAACTCGGTGACGCAATTCTTGCATCAGGTTACGAGTCTTTTCGACAGCCACCCGTACGTCGTCTTGGTGGGTGCGACCAATCAGCTCAAGGCGCTCGACGAAGCTGTGGTGCGCGCAGGGCGATTTGGCCTGCACATCGCAATGCCCAACCCCGACCTCGGGGCTCGGGAAGCGATACTTGCAAAGAACAGCAAGAAGCTAGCACTCGACGCAGTCGACCTCAAACACGTCGCCAAACTGACAGCCGGTATGTCGGGTGCGGCTGTGGCGAGTATTCCGGGACGAGCAGCCGTACTGGCTGCCAGCATGGATAACAATACCACCGTCATCACCCAGCGCCTGTTCGAGCAGGCGGCAATGACCGCTGCACTCGGAACATTGCGACATAGTGCCGTTGTGAACCCGGATGATCTTCGGGTTTCAGGTGTTCACGAGAGTGGGCATGCGGTACTCGCTCACCTGTCGCCACACCACCAGTTGCTCGTCGTCACCACCATTCCCATTTCCGACAGTGGCGGCAGCACCTGGTGCCCCCGCATCGATCGGATGTTGATGGATAAAGACAGCATCATGTGGACGCTCATGGTCGCACTAGGTGGTCGAGAGGCAGAACTTCTCGACCTGAAGCAAACCAGCTCCGGACCATCACACGACATTCACAGTGCTACCGAGCTTGCCCTGGCGGCAGTGTGTGAGTGGGGATTGTACGACGATTTCCTCGCCCGCATCGACACAGAGTGCTGGCAAGAACACCCGCGGGCAGCCGAAATCGACGGCAAAGTCCAGCAGCTCCTGCAGGAAGCGAGCAACACGGCACGCAACCTGCTCACCGCGCACTCTCAGCTACGGCAGCGCATCCAGGTTGGGCTCCGCGAAAAGCGGATTCTGCATAGCGATGAGCTGAAGGAGCTAACGAAACCTCTCGAGATAGGCTAAAAGCCGCGTGGTGGTAGGTTGCGAAGTCCAAAAGACCTCCAACCTACCGCTACATCTCTCTTACAAAAGCTTATTTTACGACGCTACATCTCCTCGTGCGCGCTACTAGCCAGCGTGAACAGCCTGGCTATTCCCATACCCACCAGTGAATACACGATGATCGCCACAAGCGAGCTGACCTCTAGTACAGATTGGCCATACATGGGCTGGTAGCTAAATATGCCAAAAAATGGCCAGGCGAAAAAGCCGCTGAGTGCATACACAAAGTCTACAAAAGGCGCGCCTTGGTTGGCCGCTAGCAACAACAGTACCAGCCGCACGGCCAGTAGCGCCACAATCGCACCCGTTAGGTAATACACCACGCGCCGCATGATTATCCCCGCGTCAACCGTTTCCGACACCGCCACGCTCTCACGCTTTACCTCTGTTGGCCCCTGTTGCTGCTCGGTTTCGCGCGTTTCTACTGTTTTCTTGCCAGGCATTTCATTCATAACCCATCTCCCTTATGATTATATTCTTAGCATACCACAAACACCTACAACCGTATCAAACTCCGCATCTCCATCGTTCGCTCCACGGGCAGTTTGTAATATTCGTCGGCGTTGGTGGCGTTTCGCGCCATGGCAACGTACAGCTGTTTGCGCCAGCGCGCTAGGTTGCGCCGGTTAGTGATCACAATGCTACTTTGCGACACGAAATAGGACGCGTCGTTCGGGTCAAAATCAAGCTCCGGGCTGAGGCCACGCAACGATTCAAGGGTTTTGGGAATATTCACCACATCGTGGTATCCGTAGGTCAGGCTCAGGTAGCTAATGCCATCGTTGTACGCCAAGTTATCGAACGCCGCCCGTTTGTGTTCGGGCACGTGTGCCGTATTGGTAATTCGCACGAAAATCACCACCACTTTTTCGTGCAGCTCGCGTAATTCCTCCACTGTCGCATGCAGTGCTAGCGGTGCGATGCGGGCATGATGACTAATATATACGGCACGGCCAGGAACGCGTTGCAGGTGCGGCTGCATGGTGTGAATCTTTTCAATATAGGCTTGCAGCGGACCCTCCTGGGCGCGGCGCTCGCCAGCCACAATACGTTGGCCACGCGTCCAGGTGGTCAGAATCACCAGCATCGCAATCGCCACACCCACAGGGAACCAGCCGCCACTCAGCAGTTTCGGCATGGTCGCTGCCACGAACAGCAAATCTACCGCCAGAAAACCAGCTAGCACCAACGCCACCCGCCGCAACGGCCAGCGCCACACACTGTACACCACCGCGCCGAATAAAATCGTATCTATCGCCAGTGTGCCGCTAACTGCCACGCCGTACGCATGTGCCAGCTGTGCCGACGAACCAAAGTACACCACCAGCAGCAACACCGCACCGAAAAGCACAGCATTCACAAACGGCACGTAAATTTGCCCTGGCGCACGTAGGGAAGTGTGCCGTACCAGCATTTTGGGCAAGAACCCTAGCTGAATCGCCTGGCGCGTTAGTGAAAATGCCCCAGAAATAACCGACTGCGATGCGATTAACGTCGCACAAGTTGCTAATATGACAACTGGCAGCCGCAGCGCCTCTGGGTACAACTGCACAAACACATTCGCCGCCGCACCCGGCTGATGCAATAGCAACGCCCCCTGCCCCATATAGCACAATATCAGGGCAGGGAAGACCACGAAAAACCACGCGCGAGCTATCGGTCCCCTACCAAAATGCCCCATATCGGCATACAGCGCCTCGGCTCCCGTGACGGCCAGCACCACTGCCCCCATTGCCACGAATGCCACTACTGGTTGTGTTGCAAAAAAGTCTACAGCTGCCAGGGGTGATAAAGCGGCTAAAGCATCCGGATGTAGCCACACTTGCCAACCGCCACCTACGCCAATTACCACAAACCACACCAGCATAACCGGCCCAAACAGCTTCCCTATCCACGCCGTCCCGTATTTTTGTATGGCAAAAAGTGTTGTTAAAATTGCCAAAGTCACCGGCACCACCCACATATCCATGCCCGGCACGGTCACTCGCAACCCCTCCACCGCCGCCAACACCGAAATCGCCGGCGTAATCATGCTGTCGCCATAAAACAGCGCCACACCCGCCAGTCCCAGCAGCACAAACAACCACTTCGCTCGCTTCCCTAGCCCGCCCTTTTTCAGCAGCGCCACCAAGGCCATAATTCCGCCCTCGCCTTCATTGTCGGCGCGCATCACAAAGCCAATATACTTCACCGCCACCACAATCACCACCGACCAAATAATCAGCGAAATAATACCGTAAACAGTTGCGCTACTCACGGCTATCTGCTGGCCGCCCGCACCAAATATCGCCTGCAGCGCATACAACGGACTAGTGCCGATATCGCCGAACACCACACCCAGCGCACCCATCGCCAGGCCTGCTATCCCCTTTTTCGCCGCAACTTTCATTAGCTTTATTATACCCGACTGGCGGTGGTATACTAGAAAAAGTATAAACGGGAAGGGAAAAGGGATGGAAGAAAAAAAGAAACGACGCATATCGAAACCGATTATCGCGCTGTCGGTCGTCAGTATTTTGGCCATTGCAGCCAGCGTGTTTTTCTATGCGCTATACGCCAACACGCAAAGCGAGGCCAGTAAACAACAGAAAATCGTCGATAAAGTCGCCAAGACGGTCGAGCTGCCGGGTGAAACACCCACCGTGGTCACCGTTGCCGACAAAGACAAACTAACCAACAAACAACTGGCCGCCAAACTAGACAACGGCGACGTCCTGCTGATATTTGCCGAGGCCAAACGCCTGGTGGTCTACCGTCCTGGCAGCGAAAAAGTCGTCAATATCTTGTCGTTTGCCAACAGCGCCGAAGTAACGCCGGACGCAGCGGCTAAAACACCCGTCAAACATTAGTCTGACGGAGTGTATTCTATGGTAACCAGGAAGTTTTTCAGGCTTACCAATACCGTGGCGTTGATGAATAGCGAATAGACATCGCCCGTGACAAATGTCGTACCAGCCACCAAACTGGGCGAGTACGGCACCATGCCCGTCGACAGCGCCGATAGAGGCGTGCTGGCTACAGTCGTGGTGGAGTTCTTCAATATACTGGCCGTTGCCGCTAGCGCCAGGGCTGTCTTGTTCGTCAGCGTCACCTTGGTAATTGTGCCGTTGGTTGGCGCCACAAACACCGGATATTCGTCGGTACCAAATAGCGAAACCGTTACCGTACCCACCGGTGCGCTGACCGTTTTGGTGTTGGCCGCTGTCGATAATTTATCAGTCGTCACCGCACTCGCGCCCAACAACGTATTCGTGATAGCGCCCGCCGATATGTCGCCCGAACCTATCGTGCCATCCAAAATACTGGTGCCGTTCACTGCCCCACTGGCAATCAGGCCGTTCGTAATTGCGCCGCTAGCTATATCTGCTGTAGCTATGGCACCATCAGCTATCAATCCCGACGTAATGGCGCTGGCCGCAATCTGCGCCGTCCCAATTGCGCCGTTGGCGATGTCACCGCCCCCGATAGTGTTGTCCAATATCAGCGACGAGGTGATGGCATTAAGCGCAATGTCGCTCGTACCCACCGTGCCCGCCGCAATCAGCGCCGACGTAATCGCATCGTTGGCAATATCACCGGTCGCCACACTGCCATCCGCAATTAAACTGGAGGTAATGGCGCTGACCGCAATGTCTGCCGTGGCGATTGTCCCGTCTATCAGCTGGCTAGTGCCCACCGAATTGGCGGCCAGTAGCGCGTTCGTAATTGCTCCGCTGGCTATGTCGCCGGTTGTTATCGTGCCATCGCTTATCAATCCAGACGTAATACTGCTGGCCGCAATATCCAACGTCCCCACGGCACCATCCACAATATTGCCACTATTCACCGAGTCGCTCGCGAGCAGACTATTCACGATAGCGCCCGCCGAAATATCGCCAGTTGCAATCGTCCCGTCACTAATCAGCCCAGACGTTATTGCATTCGCCGCAATATCCACCGTGCTGATAGCACCGTCCGTAATAAGCCCCGATGTAATACTACTGGCGGCAATATCTACCGTTCCCACATCGCCATCAACAATCTTCAAGCTCGTCACCGACCCGTCCGCCAGCAGCGTATTCGTTATCGCGCCCACGGCGATGTCGGCCGTCGACACCACGCCATCAGCTATCAATCCCGACGTAATACTGCCGACCGCCACGTCCACCGTCTGAATCGTCCCGTCCACAATCTGCGCCGATGTAATGGTCTGCAAAGTCGTCACTAGCGTATTTGACAAATCATTAATCGTAATCGTGCCATCCTGTATCAACAGCCCGGTCACACTGCCCAATGCTAAATCAAGCGTATTCACCACCCCACCCAGCAACGAATTAACCTGCGTTATCAAATTGCCAGTCACATCCGTCAAACCCGAAAGATTCAGCGACAACTGGTTGTTCGCTGTCTGCGTACCACTTACCTCTTGGGTCAAATTATTAACCGTATTTGTGGTCGTGTTAATAGTGGTATTCACGTTCGAATCCAGCTGCGTAAACCCAACCGCGCCATTGGCAATGTCTGTCGTCATAATACTTTGGTCGATGATAGCCGCAGAATCAACACTATTGTCAGCAACCTGTTGTGAAGCGGGATTAAAAGTCACCGAAGTGCGTTCGCGCACCGTCAAAAGCACAGCCCCGATTAATAGCAGCAGTAGCGCAGCCACAGCCAACTGCTTTGCAAGTTTCACGCGCTGCTTTTTTATCTTTTCGTCCATTTGTACCATCCCGTTCTCCAGTTACTATACCAACAAGATATTAAAAACTGATGAAACATTTACAACTACTTGCCGCGTTTCATTGACAGTAAAAACCCTCACAGTCTACATTGAAGGTTAGACACAAAAACAAAAATAGGAGCAACAAATGGCAAAACCAAACAAGCAAGCAACTGTACCCAAAGAGGCACGGCAAGCCAAGGTCATCAAGAAACTCAAGAAAGAGGAGAATTGGTTGAAATGGGGTATGCTCGCAGCCCTTCTCGTTATTCTCTTGCTATTGCTATTTATCGGTTACGCTACCGACTGGACGCGCGGCTTTAAAACCGCTTCTACCGATACACCCCTGACCACCAACCTAGACTCGGCAAAAACCGGCGCAAATGCACCTACGAACGGAACCGGAACTACCGGTGGATCAGGCACATCCGGCAGCGGTGGCGCAGGTGGTGGCAGCGGCACCAGTGGTACGAACGGCACCAACGGCACGGGCGGTGGCGGCACCACTTCAACCACCAACAACAGCAGTACGACTACCAACAACTCCACTACCACGACTACCCCTCCACCCACGCCTCCCACAAACGCCTTTGACGTCCTGCAAGACATCTACAACAGCACCGGCGTAGGCAGCAATCTTCAGGAAGTTATCGACCGCGCGACCGCAGCAGGCATCACCGTCGTGTGTGACGAAAACCTCCTTCTTGAAACCTGTACTCTGTCCGTTGGCGACTACCAGGTTGTCATCCGCGGCCTGCTATCAACCGGGCTCATCACCAGCATTATCAACCTCTAATCCATCACCCCGCACAAGGACCTGCAGACACCACCGTCTGCAGGTCATTTGCTTTGCGTATCGTCGGCGCAATCTGCTCAGCCGTAATCGCATACCCTGTTTTATTGAGCGTCACCGAATGTCCAAAAATAATACCTACTACTTCGCCCTGCGGATTCACCACCGGACCGCCCGAATTTCCCGGCACCACGTCGCCGCGCAGCGCATAAATCTTGCGTATGACCTTTTGCTTGCCATAAATATCCAAACCATCCGCGTTCAATCGCTGCACAACAATCGCATCACCAGCCGCAAACCCACCCCCCAAAGGATACCCCATAACACCAGCAATCGTGCCTGGCGTTAACGATTTCTCATTCACAGCCAGCGGCGCACCTGGCAAATCAGCCGCCGTTCGTAGTAACGCAAAGTCCAGCTGAGGATCAAACCACACCACACTACCCACCAAACTATTGCTACCGCTTTGCACCGTCAACCGGTCGCTTCCCGCCACCACGTGGGCATTCGTCGCAATCATCCGCGGCGCCACCACAAATCCGCTGCCATTCGAAATACTCCCACACCCCCACGACATCACCTTCACCACTGAAGGCGTCGACTGAGCAATCGCTGCATCCAAACTTTCAAACGCTTGATCGACCGCCGTGCCGCCGCCCAAATCCGGCTCTTGCCCGGCAAATACCGTTGGCGCACCAAACGGCCGCAACAACCCCGACACATTACTAATCAGCGGTGGAATACCCCGGCGCTGTGTAATACCCGTCAAAATCACCGAGCTCTGCAACTGCGCTTGCACCATAGAGGGCAGCACCACGCCAAACAGCAGCGACACCAGCCACACCAGCGCAATACTGCCAGCCGCCGACACCAAGGCACTCCCAATCCTATCCACAATCGGCCCCACCAATTTACGCCAATTCACCCGGCGCTGCAGCCAACCCCCCGCCACCAAAAAAAGATCAGCCAACAAGAAAATCGTCCCTATCAAAATCGCCGCCAACACGCCCGTGCGCACCTGTGAATCTTGCGTCATAAACGCCACTTTGTCGTACAGCAAGGCCGCCGCAAACACCCCCGCCACAACGCCCGCCAGCCCGCTAAGTTGCCGAATAGTGCCGCGGCGCATGCCCAAATAGGCCGCCAGCACCGCCAACACCACTATCACACCATCAGCAACGTTCATCTTTCTAGCATACCCCTTTCGTGCTGAATCATAAAAGGCACGCCTACTTCCTGGGCTCTTTAATCTCTGTCGTCTCAGGCCTCTTCCGGCGCTCCACATTCCCTAGCAAATACACCAGCGCCAATACCGCAACATACACCAGGCTACCGCCCACCAACGTCACCGTCGGCGACAATTCCTCTTGCAAGCTCAATCGAAAGCCCGGCTGCGTCGCATACACCACAGTCCACGGCTGCCGCGCCACCACCATCGTCGAGCGCTTCGTCAACCGTGGCGGCTCCGTCGTCGCCGTGCGCCGCTGCACCATCAAATTCTCGCTATTCGTATCCAGCCCGTCGTAAATCTCAAAGTCAATATCAACCGCCCGCGCACTCACTGCATTATCCACAAAACGCCGCACATTCATGGCACTAAACACATATCCGTCCAGCGCCGCTCGTCGTTCATCCATCGTTTCCGTCGCCGCGCCGCGCCTATACACCGGCGCAAACAAGAACAAATCAGGCTGCTGTGTCGCCCCGTCACTCGGCGCAACCAACCGGCTCGAAAGATACGACTTGCCCGTATCGCGCGCCTGCTCCATCGCTTCACGCAACACCGTGTCCGACAACAAATCGTACCCAATCTGCTGCCCCTCAGTACGCGGCTCTGTATACACCACTGGTGCTCGCACCGCAGCTGAAACAGGCGCCGGGAAAATCTTCACAGGCGCACTATTCGCCGTTGCCCGCACCTGGTCGGCACCGC
>Ga0075418_10001499_pt1 | contig 26505 bp, 20 predicted proteins | sample SoiMetdeltSBSDD2_FD_81776 | JGI IMG/M metagenome (GOLD analysis project Ga0075418, IMG submission 81776) | Bulk soil microbial communities from a Populus tree surrounding site in Tennessee, USA - Soil MetaG P. deltoides SBSDD2 | ecosystem: Environmental > Terrestrial > Soil > Tree plantation...
CCCGCGCGGTTCACTTGAAAAGTTATCTTCGTTCCCTCAAGCCCCGCCGCGCCCTCGGCACCCTGAAAGATGTCATAGTGGTAATGCTTCAGCGTGCCGGTCAGGCCGTGCAGATCGAACTTCAACTGCTCGCCTTGCTGGCTGATCGTCAAGGTTTGATAAGCCGGATGTTCAAATTGTCCGGCGTAGTCCTGCAACTTGTGAGTGGGCGGCGCGTCCTTTTTGCGTTTCGATTCGTCCTCGGCTTTAGCTTTGGCCTGCGCCTCTTTTCCTCTGGCCGCATCGTCGAGCGCTCGCTTGGCCCACGGGGCTTCGCTCAAACCGAGCATCCGGTCTACGGCATTGGATGCGATGAGCCCGCTTGCGGGCGAAGAAGAATTGGTGAGCACGACTACGCCCAATTGATCCTTTGGGAGAAATCGGACCGCCGATGTAAACCCGTCGATTCCACCCGAATGCGCAAGCGCCGGGTGGCCGCGATAGGAAGTTACGGCCCATCCCATTGCATAGCTCGAATAAAACGACTCGTCGTACTTCAGGTCGCCGCCCGCTACGATCTGCGGCGTGTGTGTTTCGGCCAGATTTTTTTCCGGGATAATCTGCCGGCCGTCGAATTTGCCTTTGCCCAGCTGCAGGAACAGCCAGCGAGTCATTTCGTTGACGCTCGAATTGATCGAACCCGCCGGGCCAATCGCGTCAATGTTGCGGAAGGGGATCTCTTTGACCTGCCCGTTCTCTTCCTGATAAGGCAGCGAAAAGTCGGACGTCTTTTGCGAATCGTTGACTGAGAAGTTGCTGGTCTTCATCCCGAGCGGATCCAGGAGCCGGCGGCGCACAAACTCTTCCCAGGTGCTGCCGGAGATGCGTTCGATCAGCACCCCGGCGGTCATAAACATCAGGTTGTTGTATTGATACCTGGCGTGCAACGGCCTGCTGGGTTCCAGGTAGCGCAGCCGGTCGTAGATTTCCTTGCGCGAGAGCGTCGAGCCGTACCACACCAGGTCGTGACGAGGCAGACCTGACTGATGAGTCACCAGATCGCGCGGGCGAAGCTGGGCGGTCGCGTAGGCGTCCTGCAGTCTAAAGTCCGGCAAGTAATCTCTCACCGATTTGTCCCAATCGAGCTTCCCTTCGCCCGATAGGATCGCCAACGAAGTGGCAGTGAACGCCTTCGAGCACGACCCGATCGCGAAAAGGGTGTCCGGCGAAACCTTCAATCCTTTTTTGACATCGCGGTAGCCGAATCCTTTCGCATAAACCACTTTGCCGTCTTTGACGATGGCTACGGCGAGGCCCGGCACGTGCCAGTCTTTCATCACCTGCTCAACAAAGCCGTCGAGGCCGTTGAGGTTCGCCGGGCCGTTCTGCGCTTGTAACGGCGCTGCCACGAGCAAACAAACCATCAGCAACGAAGCGAGTGGTCTAATCGCCAACTGTTTCATGTTCGTCTCCTTGTTTAAGGCTGCGCCTTTGGCAAAGGCTTACGCGGCAACTTCTCGTCGCGCATCGCGGCGTGATAAACAAAACTCGCAACAATTACCGCGGCCTGCTTCAAATCATCGGGCTGAATCGATTCGTAAACGTCGAGGTTAGTGTGATGAGTGCGCGTTTCATAATCAACCGGGTCCTGGATAAATTGGAAACCGGGCAAGCCGGCGTGATCGAAATCAAGGTGATCGGTGCCGCCGACACTCTGAATCGCCAGCGTAGTCGCGCCGAGGTAATGAAACGGCTTTAGCCAGCTTTCAAAGATCGGCCTCACGGCTTCGTTACCCTGCAGATACACGCCGCGAATTTTGCCCGTGCCGTAGTCGAGGTTAAAGTACCCGGCCAGCTTGTCGTGATCTGGTTTCAACTTCATAGTCGCAGGATCCCCAAAATGGTTCTTTACATAGGTCGACGACCCCAGATGACCGCCTTCCTCGCCGTCCCAGAGCGCGATTCTGATTGTGCGACGTGGCTTGACGCCGATAGTTTTCAATATCCGCATGGCTTCCATCATTACCACGCTCCCCGCCGCATTGTCCGTAGCTCCAGTGCCCGCGTGCCACGAGTCGAAGTGGCCTCCAAGCATTACCAGTTCGTCTTTCAATTTCGCATCCACTCCGGGCAATTCAGCGACGACGTTATAACCCGGTCCGGCGTCGTGGATGGTAACTTGAAGATTGATTTCGAGTTTGACCGGCAAGCCTTTCTCCGTCAGACGATGGATGCGGCCGTAGTGTTCTCGCGCCACGACAAAAGACGGCACCGCGAGTTCGGGGACCGGCAGCTTGTAGTTCGGTGAGTTCAAATCGAACCCGCCCGCATCCGTAGCCAGCAGATTGGTCGAATCGAGCGGGCTGGGACGCAGCAGCGCCGCGACACCTTCATCTACGAAGAACTTGCTGACGGTGGCACGTCGCGACAACCCGTCGCGACGCGTCTTGTCGGATTGAGCGTAGTTGGGAGCTTCGTAGCTGGTCAGGTTGTCCGGACTCTTATCGGTGGGATGAATCCGCTGCGCTCCTCGTCTCAACTCATCATCGGTGAAGCGTCTTGCGTCTGCTTCAAAGTGCGCTGCCGGTTTGTTGTCCGGCTTGCCCAGCATCACGATGGCGCCGCGCAGCTTGCCGCGATACTTCGGAAGGTCATCCGGTGAGTTTATTTCGACCATGACTGGCTGACCTGAGACCGTACCTTTGGTCGCCGGGCTCCAGGCCAGCGGGTAGGCTACGAGGTGTTGGTATTGCGGCTCAGTCATCTCGACGTTGAATCGGTTCACAGTCCAGCCGCGACCGGTAAATCCGCCCGCTTCGAGCTGCGCCTTGCTAAGTCCCCAGGCGTTCATAGTCTTGACTGCCCACTCGGCGGCAGCCTTGTAATTCGGTGACCCTCGGAGACGCGGGCCGTATACGTCCGCAAGGTAGAACATCATTTCCATGATCTGCGAATTCTGAAAGGCTTCGGTCTTGATGCGCGCAATGACGGTTTGATCAACCGGCTCCTGGGCTCGCGCGGTGAATACCAAAGCTACCGTGAAAAGCAAAACTATCGAAATGATTCGTTTCATAAGAGTTACCTATGCTGCCGTTTGACAAATTCTTGCGGTCACAGAGCTGCCTAAGGGGCGGGGCTACTGTACTACTCATCAGGCCGGGGTTTCAATATGACGAGGAGCGAATGGCTTTTATTCTACCGGCATCTTGTTTCATCCCGAAGCGGTGTATATCATTGCGCGCTCAGGAGGAGCCTCGATGAAACGATTAGTTGTGTTATTAGGCTTGCTGACGATTGCTGTGGTCTCAATGGTTTTCGCCCAACCACAGACTCAACAAAGACCGCCCGCCGCGCTCGAGATTGAAAAGCTAAAAGACAACCTTTACATGATCACCGGCGGCGGTGGAAACACCGCGGCATTCATTACTGAGACGGGCGTCGTCATCGTTGACACTAAGGTCCCAGGAATGGGGCCGGCGCTTCTCGAGAAGGTGAAATCGATCACAACCAAGCCGGTGACGATGGTGATTAATACTCATACACACTTTGACCACGTCGGGAGCAACGTGGCGTTCACCGGAATGGTCGAGTTTGTCGCTCACGAAAACTGCAAAGCAAGCATGGAATTGATGGCCGCCTTTCAAAGCGATGAAGGCAAGAGATTTCTTCCCGGTAAGACCTACAAGGATAAACTCAGCCTGCTGAAGGGGAATGACAAGATCGACCTGTACTACTTCGGCCGCGGTCACACCAGCGGCGACACGTTCGTGGTATTTCCCGCACTGAAAGTGATGCACGCCGGCGACATGTTCGCATTTACGAACGGGCTGCCGTTTATTGACATGACCAGCGGTGGAAGCGGGCTGGAATTCCCCAAGACCTTGATGAAGGCTGCCGCGGGGATCAAAGGCGTCGAGAAGGTCATCCCCGGCCATAGTCCGGTGACCGACTGGACCGCGTTCAAAGATTACGGCGAGTTCCTTCAGGCTTTTGTCGCGGCGGTCGAGCAGGCCCGGAAGGAAGGCAAGACCGTCGATCAGGCGGCGGCAGATCTGAAGCTGCCCGAAAAGTTCAAGGATTATAAACTGGCTGGCGCGAGGGGTGGGGTCACTGCGATCTACAGCGAGCTGAAATAGGGCTCTTCTTGTGTCCCTCGCAACTGGTGTATATCATAGGCACCTCAGGAGGCGATTCTCGATGAAAAGACTAGCTGTGTTGTTAGGACTTCTGACGGCAGGCGCCGTCTCGGTGATTTTCGCCCAGCAACAACAACAACCCCGACCACCCGCGACCCTAGAGATTCAGAAGGTGAAAGACACTCTCTACGTCATCACCGGCGGGGGCGGCAATACCGCCGCGTTTATTACCGAGAAGGGCGTCGTGATCGTGGACACCAAGAACCCTGGCATGGGACCCGGGATCCTCGAAAAGGTCAAATCTGTTACCGATAAGCCGGTGACAATGATCATAAACACCCACACCCACGGCGATCACGTCGGAAGCAACAGCGCATTCACCGGAGCGGTCGAGTTCGTCGCTCACGAGAACTGTAAGTCCAGCATGGAGAAGATGGCCGCCTTTCAAACCGACGACGGCAAGAAATTCCTCCCCGGTAAAACCTACAAAGACAAGCTCAGTTTGCTCAAAGGCAACGACAAGATCGACCTCTATTACTTTGGGCGCGGTCATACAAGCGGCGATACGTTTGTGGTATTCCCGGCTCTGAAGATCATGCACGCCGGCGATATGTACGCGTTTGCCAAGGGTCTCCCGATAATCGATATCAATAACGGCGGCAGCGGGCTGGAATATCCCAAGACCCTCATGAAGGCCGCGGCGAGCATCAAAGGCGTCGATAACGTCATTCCGGGTCATAGCCCGGTAGCCGAATTCGCTGCGTTCAAAGAGTACGGTGAGTTCCTTCGCGATTTTGTCGCGGCGGTCGACCAGCTAAAGAAGGCCGGCAAGACAATCGACGAAGCGGTGGCTGATCTTAAGCTCCCCGATAAGTACAAGGACTACAACCTGACCCGCGCTAAGGCTGGAGTTACCGCGCTCTACACCGAGGGGATGAAATAGCGCCTTCGCAGACAACCCGCAGAGAACGCTGAAGAGCGCCGAGTATCCCGGACGCCCTTCGTCCTCTGCGGTTGACACGTATTGCCGATAGACAAAATTACAAAGCTTCAGGACGCCGTCCAATCGACACGTCTGGTGGCGTTCGCTTTTCTGATCCTGGGATATCTTGCACCGGCGGTCTACGCTCATCCGGTACCCTTCAGCTATCTCGATATTCGTCTCAACTCGACCCGGATTGAGGGCACACTCGTCCTGCACGTTATCGATCTTGGCCACGACTTGAATGTAGAACCGCCCGAGTTGTTGCTGGATCCTCAGGCTGCTCAATCGAAAAAGGATGCGATTGAGGAACTGGTACGGGCGCGTCTCAATGTGCTCTCGGACGGACAACGTATTGACCTGACATTGTTGAGCGTTGCACCGATTCCTGACCGGCAGGCCTTATCGTGCGAGCTGCGATTCAACACAAACCTCAAACCGGCGGTGCTCAAGATCCAGTGCGCGCTATTCCCCTATGAACCAGAACACCAAACCTTTCTCAACATCTATGAAGATGACAAACTGGTCCATCAGGAGATTCTTGCTCAAGATCATCAGGTCTTTGTCTACCGTACCGGCGAACGCCAGAGCTGGATGTCAGTCGTAAAGGAATTCGTTCCGGCGGGCATCTATCACATCTTCACCGGCCCCGATCACATCCTGTTTATCATTGGATTGCTGCTGATGGGAGGAAGCTTGATGCGGTTGTTGGGTATCGTGACCGCATTCACGATTGCTCACAGCCTGACACTAACGCTCGCAGCCTTGAACATCGTCGATCCGTCCCCTCGGCTCATCGAACCGGCCATTGCGCTGAGCATCATCTATGTAGGCATAGACAACCTGATGGTCGGAAAGACGGGCCGTGATTTCCGCGCGTGGATAGCTTTCTTCTTTGGCTTTGTTCATGGATTCGGTTTCGCGGGGGTGCTTCGAGAGTTCGGTCTGCCACGAGGAGCGCTGGGGTGGTCGTTGTTCTCATTCAACTTTGGTGTGGAGATCGGCCAGGCTTGCATTGTTCTTGTCGTTGCTTCAGTGCTGGCTGCAGTGCGAAATCGAAATCAGCGACTTGCGGTTCACATCTTGAGAGTGGGATCAGTTGGCGTGATCGTGGCGGGAACCTGGTGGTTTATAGAACGGGTCTTCCTTGGATAAACGAAGCGACCGGTCCTTTTGCGTCTTTGCGGTCCTTTGCGGCTTTGCGCTAAACTTCGCGCAAAGACGCAAAAGGACCGCAAAAACGAAAAAAATACGACTTAAGGAGAGACTATCGATGAATCGAGGTTTGTCGGCTGTTATCACAGCGTTGCTCCTGAGTTCGATGATCGTAAACGCAAGTCCGGGCGAAGCAGCCGACCCAATCGCCAACAGCCAAACCAGCGGGCAGCGTCGTCCGAATATCGTTTTGATGTTCCCGGATAATCTTGGTTGGGGCGAAGTAGGCTGCTACGGGAGCGTCCGCGGCGTGCCTACGCCGCGGATCGACCGGATCGCCGCGGAGGGAATACGCCTCACCAATTTTAACGTCGAGTACTCGTGCACGGTCTCGCGAGCCGCTCTGTTAACGGGGCGATACGCGGTGCGGACAGGAGCAGTGCAGAACTCCGGTATCACGCTTTGGGAGGTTACGATGGCCGAAGCGTTGAAGAACGCCGGGTACGCTACGGGGCTTTTTGGCAAGTGGCACATCGGCGGCACAAACTGGGAAAAAGGACGCGCCCCCACGGATCAAGGGTTCGACGAATGGTACGGGATACCGATGACCAGCAACGAGGCCCAGACGACGACCTCACCAAGATTCAATCCCGCCACTATGGAAGCGCCATACATCTGGGAAGGCAAGGCCGGCGAGCCCTCACGCAAAGTAAAGGTGTTCGACCTTGAGAGCCGACGCACCGTTGATCGGGAGGCGGCTCAAAGAGGCATCTCCTTCATGGAACGAAACGCCAGATCGAACACTCCGTTCTTCCTTTACTACCCGATGACTCAGATACATTTCCCCACACTGGCTCATCCGGACTTTGACGGGAAGACCGGCGCCGGAGACATAGGCGATGCGATGGCCGATGTCGATTACAACGTTGGGCTGGTGCTCGACGCGCTCAAGCGGCTCGACCTGGAACGCGACACCATCGTCTTCTGGTGTACAGACAATGGCGCTGAAATGCGGCGGCCGTGGCGCGGCTCTTCGGGACCCTGGAGTGGCTTTTACAACTCAGTGATGGAAGGCGGGATAAGAACGCCGTGTGTGATTCGCTGGCCGGGCCGTATTCCGGCGGGCCGGGTTTCGAATGAAATCGTCCACGAGATAGACATTTTCCCGACGCTCGCGGCGGCCATCGGCGTTGATATCATGCCGAAAGATCGCGCGATTGACGGTGTCAATCAACTTGCGTTCCTGGAGGGGAAACAGTCAAAGTCAAATCGAGACAGTGTAATCTTCTTCGCAAACCATCAGCTGGTTGCCGTCAAATGGAAGGACTGGAAGTTTCATTATCTCTTTCAGCCTGAACCGGGAGTCTCGGTTCCGCCTCTCATGAGACTGTTCAACCTGCGCTCGGATCCAAAAGAGGAATCGGACATCAAGGACGCCAATCCATGGGCTCAAAGCGCGATGGACAAGATCGTCGCCGACTTCACGGCGACGACTCAGCGTTACCCGCACGTCCCTCCGAACGCGCTCGATCCATATGCTCCAACGATGAGTAATCGGTAAGCAGCGGTGCGTTGCGAGTTTACTTTCTGTAGATCGTTCGAACAGTCGATGGGGGCCCGCCAAGTACGCCGTTTCGCGTAGATTCCACAATCAGCCTGGCCGGCGATTCCAGCGATAATGTGTGTTTCAATTCGCTGGTCATCGGTTGACCTGTCTCAGGATGGCTGAAGCTGTGGACTGTCGTAATAACCAGCTTGTCGCCATCCCACTTTGCTCTGGACACTTGAATCTGAATACCGCGGCCCATCATTACCGAGTTCCGAGTTTCAGACCCGTCGAAAGCATACTCGAACTTCAGAGGCGGCTGGAAATCCCCGCGTGCGAAGAAAATGTACTCGACGGTCAACCTGGTCGTATCTTGCGTTACGGTGATGTTAGAGCCCCAGCCGCTTCCCATGTCGCCACTGCGCGGGCCGGTGCGGCCGCTGCCCGAACGGTCCCCTCCGGCTGGCTGGGTGACGCCCTGTCCGCCCCGTTCCGTTGCCGTTCCTGTTTGGTTGGGCTCCGGCTCACTCGTCCACTTCCCTGAGAAGTCCGGCCTGGTTTGAGCACTCACAGTAATCGCGAATACTGTGACAACCAACATACTCAGAAGCCTCGCAAGTGGTCTCACCTGTGTCTCCTTTACGCTCGACGTTAAGATCATGCCATCAGCCCAGACATTAAGGACTCGGCCATGGCCGCGCCGAAGCCCGCAATGACTCGTACGAGTGGGCCATCATCAGCACACCAGCGTCATCGAAACGATGCCCGATAATCTGCAATCCGATCGGTAACCCCTCCTCGTCGTAGCCTGCACATATCGAGGCTGCAGGTTGCTCCGACATATTGAACGGCGCGGTGAACACGATGTGATCGAACGGACGGGCCGGGTCACTACCAGGCGTCGGTTCGTCAACACCGTAAGCGGTGATCGGTGAGGTCGGGCTGATTAGAAAATTGTACCCCTGGATTGCCCCCACGGCTTTCTCGCGCATCAGCATGATCTGCGCAACCGCCCGCATCGCATCGACTGCGCTGCGGCGTTCTGCGCGCCGGGACCATGCAAGAATAAAAGGCAGGACTTTTGATTGACGGTCCGGTGAAAGCCGCTCGATCTCAGACAACAGACGAGACTGAAAGAAGAGGTTGAGACCCTCGAGCATTTCATCGGTGACAAAAGGCGGCACTGGTTCGACAACCGCGCCGGCATCTTCAAACGCTTTGGCCGCCTTTTCTATCGCGCGCCGAACTGCCGGCTGCGGCTTGAGGCCTGCGCCTATCTCCAGCAACAGACCGAGCCTCTTGCCACGCAGCTCGCCAACAAGCGCGCCCGACCAGTCTCGCCCATCGTAGGGAAGTGCCATAAAGTCGCGCGGATCCGGCTTTGTCAGCGCATTCATGAGAAGCGCCGTGTCGGTAACCGTGCGGGTCATCGGGCCGGTGACCCGGCCGAGATATGGGGGGTAGATCGGAACTCGACCCAGGCTGGGCTTTAACCCAAATATGCCGTTATAAGCCGCCGGCAAACGCACTGACCCGCCGATATCCGTGCCAAGAGCCAGCGGACCGTAACCGGCCGCGATCGCCGCCCCGGCTCCGGAACTCGATCCGGCGGTGTTTCGTTGGGTGTTCCACGGATTGCGCGTAGTGCCGTGCAAGCTCGAAACGCCCGATGCCAACATTCCATAATCCGGCATTGTCGTTTTTCCCAGAATCACGCAACCGGCCTCTTTCACACGCGCGGCGGGGGGCTGATCAACCGCGGCCGGGGTGAAGTCTGCCGCCGCGGTGCCTACGGGTACCGGGTCACCTTTGGTGGCGATGAGATCTTTTATGGTGATCGGCACACCGTCGAGCCGACTCAACGGCTGGGCCTCGCTCCAGCGCGTTTCGGACGCAGCCGCCTGAGCCAGAGCACCCTCAGCATCGATGATGTACATCGCATTTAGCTTTGGCTCGCATCTTTCGATGCGCGCCAACACGGCGCGGGTCACTTCAACCGGCGACAGCGTTTTAGCGCGATAGGCGTCCGATAATTCGAGGGCGGTGAGATCGTAAAGTTCATTTGTCATCTTGTTTGGCTTTCTTTGCTTCTCTCTTTGCGTCTCTGCGGTCCTTTGCGTCTTTGCGCTAAACGTAACTTTCCAATCGCTTGTCTAGCGCAAAGACGCCAAGGACCGCAAAGACGCAAAGCAAAGACGCAAAGGATAGCTGAAACTGCTTCTGTTTCACAGACTGTGTTTTTTCCTGTTCAAAACTGTAAGAAGTCACAGTGTTTCTAGCTCATTGGCGCCAATAAGATGTTTTCCTGGCCGCGACGCCGTTTCTTGATTATCCGGTAATCGAGTCCTGGCAGTCGGAGCATTTGATCGGACCAGGGGGACACGATGGGAAGAACACTGAAAAGTCACTTCGTCCACCTTCTTTTAGCAAGCCTCACACTGGGAACGTCAGCCTTCTCACAAAAGCTCGTAAGTGATTACTTTTCCAGAGCCGGATTTGCGGACCCTGCAAACGAGGCCGAGCCCATGATTCCGGGAATCGAACCCGACGCGTTGAGATTGGCTAATCAACTGCTCGCAGAAAGGGACGGGTTGCGAGTTGAAACGCCTTCCAGAAAAGGCGGCTTGTACCTGGGCGGAGATGTAACTGACGCGCTGTCGCGTTTGGAATGGATCGTTGGGGCTGAGAACGTCAGGCTGCTCCGTTTGGAGCCTGATGGCTCGGTGACACTGAACCTGGCAAAACTAGCTCGAACGGCAAGGATAGAAGAGTCAGCCCGTGGTGAAGTTTCGCGCCGCCTGGCGAAGTACATCTCCGACAACGAAGGACTGTTACTGTTTCTACAGCTAGCCAAGAGTTCACATCGCTACTTGCTATACCTAAGCAAGCGGGCGCCGACTGAAGGTGGGGATCAGGTTGTTAGATCCGCGATGAACCTCGACAACAACTTCGACAGCCGCATAAACCCTCTTAGGCGCAATAGAGTGAAGTTAAGCCAAGAGCGGCCACCACAAGGATTCGACTCCCTTGTGGCGATCAATCCCAGCGCTCTGTGGTTCAATATGGATAGGAAAAAGATGGTGACCCCCGGCAATTTGACATTTCACGAGTTGGCGGAGGCTCATGCCAAACTGGAGTTGGGATTCGATTATCTCAGCCAGGGCGCAAGCCCCGGGGCGCACGACACAGCGATAAAGAGAGAGGAGAGGCTGTTGTCTCAACGACCGCTTTCCAATATGGTGATCACCAAAGGAACAAACCGCAGCTTCGAAACAGCCGCTGAAGCGCTACCGTTCACATCCCGCCTCAATGGGCGTTAGTAGCCAGTCTAGTCAATTGATCTGCGTCATAACATCACGCGTCTAGTGCCGCTAACCCGACCGCCGGCGGAGTATTTGAGCCGCGTCCAGACATTAACCCCGCTTTATAACCCACCAACTGACAGTTTTTCTAAGAATAAACTGTAGCTCCTAACAGTACTTACGGCTGGCCAATCAGGTTTAGAATCACTTGTGAAGAAGGCTGCATCGCTAGTTGGCTGTTCATGCGACTAGCCCTAAGCGAGCTCCCTCGAGCTCCCGTGTTGAAACCGGAAGCGCTCACGAAAAATGCAAGACAATCGCACATTACCAAAATATGCTGAAATGGACGGGCAGCCGTTAAGGACCCTGCCCAACGGCGCACGTTTTGGCAACTACGAGATTCTTGGGACCCTTGGCGCCGGCGGAATGGGTGTGGTCTATAGGGCGTACGATTCTAGACTTGGTCGTCCGGTAGCCATCAAGACGCTGGCGACCCGGTATTCGTCAGACCCGTCGCGATTGAGCCACTTCGAGCGAGAAGCCAAGGCTCTCTCGTCGATCAATCACCCAAACATCGTAACTCTTTATGCGCTCGGGGAACCGGAAGGTACCTATTACATTGTGATGGAATTCGTTGAAGGGCTGACGTTGCGACAACACATAGCCGCGCAGAAGATGAGGCTAAGCAGTGTCCTGAATGTCGGAACGCAAATGGCCAGCGCGCTAAGCGCGGCACACTCGGCAGGTATCCTTCATCGCGACATCAAGCCTGAGAATGTTATGTTGCGTCCGGACGGTCTGGTTAAGATCTTGGACTTCGGCCTCGCTAAACTCACCCAACCGCACCCGGCATCAGAACCGGTAGCCTCCAGTAGCGATGTTTCCACTCGAGACACGATGGCGCTGGATGTCAGCGCAGCATCCTCAAATCCATACCTGACCACGCCAAACGAGCTTGCGCCAGACGCTTCGCGGAAGATGGTGCTGGGGACAGCCGCCTACATGTCTCCGGAGCGACTGCGAGGGCAGGAAGTTGATGTACGGGCGGACATATTCAGTCTGGGTGTCACGCTGTACGAGTTAGTCGCAGGCGTGACACCCTTCGGGGGCCGCTCATCCGGCGAGGTAATCAATGCGGTATTTGACGACGAACCACCTCCCTTGAGCCGCTACCGCCCACAAGTCCCGCGCGATCTGGAACACATCATCAGGAAGGCGCTGCGCAAGGATCGGGATTGTCGCTATCAAGATAGCAAGGACTTGCTTATTGACCTTCAAGACGTCCAACACGAGCGTGATTTCGAAGCAACGTTGAAGCGGTCTTCCGAGTATGAATTGTTTGACCAGGCAAGAATGATGATGACCGGTCAAGGCAACGGTGAGACGATCTCGCTTAAGCCAATTGAGGCCAGCAAGCGGACCACTCCAAACGGGGCCACGCCCTACGGAGTATTTCTTTCAGAGATCGTAAACGAAAAACTTGGTTCCGGGGTCGATGCGAATGACGAGGTCCGCGTCGTTGTACTCATCGAGTGGCGGCATGCGTTCAAAGGGTCAGGAAAAGACGATCCGGGTAACACGAACAATGCAAATCTGTTGCAAGTGAAACCTTGATCCTTCAAATTCGCAAAAACCTGCTGTCCGTTTCTTGTTTTTTTCCCTACCTGTAAGTTTTTACAGTTGTGCGGGAGGCAGCCTTACCCCATACTTCCATTTCACACTATGATTGCTCATTTGCTCGTTGTCACTTGTGCACGCCGGCGAGTGCTTCGGGGAAACTTCCTGGGCAATGACGTTCGCACGCACCGCATCGCCGAGAACAGTTGATGTCAACTTGAGTACGACTCGGCGGATGATGATCGGTTTCTGTATTGCTCCACTGAATTAGAAACGAACCGAGGGTCGGCTTACGCCGATCTGCATGGAACGGATTTCGTTTCAAGTATTGGCCAGATTTTTTAGCCCCGTTTTGCGAAGTCGACGACAAGCCACCTATTCCCCATTTGGTGAATCGAACAGATGTGCGTACGTAGACGGTAGGTCTGTGATGTTCAACACGGCCGCCCGCCGATGTGCGTCGAGATTTTGGGTTATGTGCGCTATCAACCGACTTTGGCAGTCGAAAGGTTGTGATGGTCAACGCCATCGGCAGACGTGCGTCGAAATTTTTTAAACTATGTACGCAATCAAACCGACGACGGCAGCTTAAGAGGGAGATAGTTTGAAAGAACAAAACCAAAGTGCCAGGGGCAGCCGCTTTTTGGCCTTCGAACCCGGGCTCAGTTGCCGTAGGCGACTACGGCCGAGAGGGTGTAATGTCAGAAATAATTCGTTTACTGATTGCTGATGACCACGTAGAAATGCGTGAAAAAGTTGTGGGAACTTTGGAAGCCGAGTATTCGGTGGTCGGCGCTGTAAGTGATGGCCAGCAGATGCTGGATCTGGAATCAAGACTCAGGCCCGACGTCGTGATTCTAGATATCTCGATGCCAGTTATGAATGGTATTGAAGCTGCCACGCGTCTCAAACAACGTGCTTCGACCGCCAGGATAATCTTTTTGACGATTCATGACGAGCCTGCGTATTTACGCGCGGCGCTGGACGCCGGCGGAAATGGATATGTGATCAAATCGCGGCTTGCAAGCGATCTGTGCCTGTCTGTTAGAGAAGTGATGGCTGGCCGGCTGTTCGTCTCTCCAACGATCACCGGTCCTCTTGTTCAGCCTCTTGTTAAGGAAGCACAGATCCGATTGATGTAGATTCCCGCCTCCAACTGTAGACCAGGTCACCGCCGACCAGTTTCCAAACGGCCGGGCGCCAACACTCCCCTTAAAACCCGATCAAAAGAGAACGGTCCCTGCGCCGCCAATCGCGCCGCGATTGGCGGCGCGGGCCGGAGCGCGAGGAAGCGGAATGAAGGTCCGCCCGGGCCGTCGTAGGTTGAAACCAAAGAACCCACAACTGAAGTTGTGGGTGTTGGGAGTTTTCGCACAGTCTCTGCGTTGGTGGGATTTGGGAGCGCGAATGTCCAAACTCCAGGTAACGAATTTATTCGGTTCGCCTTCCTCCCTTTAACCCTGTCAAACTTTCGAGTCTTGACTGGTACACATGCCAGTTTCGAAAACCACTCTGCGCCTATAAATTGAGAGAGGAGCAAAACGGAAATGGCTACAGCCGCGAGTTGTTAACGGCTGTCGTCTTTGAAAAGGGGGAAGTACCATAGTGATAAGACGATTTGCATTGATCTTCTTAGGACTCGGTCTTTTCCTCGCGCGTTTGGTCGACGTCGCGGCGGTCCAACAGTGGCCCTGTATGGAAGAGGTCGCAACTGGTGAAGGAACCCTCGAATTGAACAACGGAGATCAGCTCCGCATCAAAGCCGTTGCTGTTTTCCTTCGGGAGAACGGGGACGCCGAGATCTGCCTGATGACCGCAAAGGAAAACTTCCTGGCTGGTGGTCGCTGGTCCAGAGGTACTGACGCGAGCCTGGCAATAGATCTGGAGATCACAAACGACACCGAAGGGGGCCGTGCTACCGGGACCGGAACAGTTTTTTTGCAAGAGGGCTGCGTGCCGATCGCCCGCATAACCATGGGGGTTATTAGACCAAACGGCACGAAGTTCAACGCCAATTTTACTGAAAAGAAGACTCGACCCTGCAAAAATCCTTCGATCGAGCCAGCAGATAAAGAGGCGCAATACGTCCGAGACCAGTCCCGGCCCCCCTTGTTTCGGGGCCGAGTTCGCTGATTCTCGCAAGGATCGGCTGTAAGCTTATTGCTACCTACCTGTCAAAATTGACAGTACCATTCACACCGGGACAAGTAATACACTAATCGAGAGTTCTTTGATCTGTCGCCGTTGGCGGGCTGGATGTCAAAACTACAGTGTCTTCTTCACCGTTGAGCAATCGGGCTCGCCGCGAGGAGCAGATTACGTAGAGCGTTCGCTCTACGGGTCTCTCGGCTTTCTGGACTGGCCGCAACTCGTCGTATGCGTAGTTGAGGGATAGGTTAATAGTCGAGGGAGTGCTTCCCAGGCCCCCGCTGCACCGCCTATAAGCAAAGGGTTCGATATCACGGCTTGGAAGAGTTTCCCAACTTAGGTAGAACACCCTCAGCAGAACCAGACGGTTGTATTTGACATTGAACCCAGACGGTTATTTAATGTTTCAAGGTTTCTTCGGCCCGCAGCTCCCGCGGGGTCACAGGTGACGGAGATTGGGCTGGCGGCAGTGGCGAAAAGACCGACACAAAACGACATCAAACAAGGTTGATGCACTGTTGCCGATTGATCACCAGGTGATCGAACTACCAATCCGAGTTCGGAAGGCATTATCAGAAGATGTTGAGCCGCGTATTTAGATTTGCGGCGCAGCCCTCTCCAGGGTCCTTGCTCCTACTCGCCCTAGCCGCGGCACGACATACCGGGCCTGCCAACGCCTGGTACGATGCGACGCAGCCCGAGGACGTGGCCCTGCAAACAAAATTCAAGACCGACAAATCAAACGCCCCCCTGAAACGAGTCCTGGGGTCTTTTAACGACCCAGGCTGTTACGAGAACTCTCCAAGTCTATGCCAGCGCGAGGCCCCACTCGGGAAGGAGTACAAACCATGAAACGCGCACGCATTGTACTGGCTGACGACCATTCGCTGCTGCTGGGGGCATTCAAGAGTTTCCTGGAACCGGAATTCGAGGTGGTTGGAACATTTCTGGACGGACGAACTCTTGTTGAAAATGCAAAGGTCCTTTCTCCGGACGTAATAGTCATCGACATCGGGATGCCCTTAATGAACGGCCTTAGTGCCGGCCAGCGGCTAAAGCAGGACCTGCCGGCGACGAAACTGATCTACCTCACAATGAACCAGGATCCGGATCTGGCCGCCGAGGCATTTAAGCTGGGAGCGTCCGGGTATCTTCTCAAGAGTAGCGCCGCCTCGGAGCTGGCCCACGCCATACGCGAGGCACTAATCGGACGTTCGTATGTTACACCTCTAATCACCGAAGGAATGGTTGGATCGTTCGTCCAAAATCTGAAGCGGAAGAAGCCCACTCACAAGCTGACTCTGCGACAGAAAGAGGTGCTTCAGTTGCTGGCCGAAGGCCGCTCGATGAAGGAAGTGGCAGCGGTGTTGAATCTTACCCCGCGTACGGTCGCTTTTCACAAATATACGATGATGGAACAGCTAAAGCTCAAGACCGGAGCAGAGCTGATCCAATATGCCATTAGAAATTCGATAGTGGGAGCTTGAAGAGCTGTCATTCGTTGTCGCGGCGCGATTCTGCCTGAATCGCGCCGCGCAGATTCTCTGCACTTGTGTGAAGCGTCAGATCGGAAGGAAGCATCACCATGATTCGGCGTAGTGTTAACTGCATTGCATTGATCACGGTCTTGATGGGAGCCGCCGTTGTTCAGCCGCAATTGGCGGCTCGGAGTTCGACAACCGCAGTCCGAGAAGATCACTCGACAACGCACGAAGGATTTCGTTCTGACAAACAGACTCATGACGCCTCGGTAATCCATGTTATGTGGCGAGAACCCGCCGATCTTGAAACCCGCGACTTGTACTTCGGCATAGGGGGCAAGAATGGCGAGCCCGACCTGACCAACACTTTCAGGTTGTTGGGCAAAGACAATTCCGGCCACGCAAAGAAGATCAAGGTCGAAGATTCAAAACATCATCGCTGGACGGTGAAGTTTGGAGCGGAGCCTCGCCCGGAGACTGTCGCATCTCGAATCGTGTGGGCAGTCGGGTATCACACCGACCAGGACTATTTCGTCGATCAAGCGAACGTCGAAGGACACGGGCCCGTACGAGACGTGAGATTCGAACGAGACAACGACGGCTATAAAAAAGTTGGCCGGTGGGATTGGGACAAAAATCCGTTTGAGGGCTCGCGCGAGTTCGATGGGCTGAAGGTGTTGATGGCTCTTCTTAACAATTACGATTTGAAGACCGAAAACAACAAGATTGTCAGTCCAAAGAAAAAGAACACGGGCGAATCGGGCGAACGGGACATTCACATCTACTACGTTGGCGATCTCGGGGCCACCTTCGGTTCGACCGGCAAGTGGTTCGGAAGTCTCCCGGTTTTCGGGGAGCTGCCGACGGGTACAAAAGGTACGGCCAGGGATTATTCCGAGCAGCAGTTCATCACCGGTGTGAACGGCGGGATCGTCACGTTCCGAATGAAACGCACCCGCGCACTACGAGCGATCGACGGCGTAAGAGTTGAAAATGCGCGATGGGTCGGCAATCTGCTGGGGCGGCTCTCCGATAGACAGCTTGGGGATGCGTTCCGCGCCGGACACTACTCAGAGCAGGAGACCCAACTATACGTACAAAGCGTACGGAGGCGAATCAGCGAACTTCAGGCATTGAAATAAAACGAACACCAAAGTACAGTACTGTAATAATCATGACAAAAGCTGCCTGGTCGGCCGACGAAAACGACAGTGCAAGAGCCAGCGCAGAGAAAACTGGAAGTAATTATCAGTTGTTCGTCTAACAGATATCGCCGAGCTTTATTAACTGGTGCCCATCGATAGCGGGAGCGAAAGCTGGAAGGAGGTTGCATGCCCTCCCAAACGCTAACCACCAGTTTCTTTATGTTCGTGGCAATACTCGCCGGCCTTACGGCGCCTTTAAAAATCAACGCCCAATCTACCTCCGCGGTCCAGGGCAGAGTTGTGGACCCGGACGGCGGCGTCGTGAAAGGCGCGAAAATCACTTTGCGCAATCAGGCGACAAACCTGGTACGGGTTGGCGAAACCGACGACGAAGGTATTTACCAGGTTGCGGCCCTGCCGGCAGGCACGTACCGCATTGAAGCCGCCGCGGTTGGTTTTAAGACAGGAATCGTGGAGAGCCTGCCAGTCGAGGTTGCGCGGTCGGTAGTTCAGGATTTTCAGCTACGGATAGGGGATATCTCGCAGGAAGTGACCGTTACTCCCAGCACACCGGGAATTGAGAGGACAACTATCTCTGTCGGCCATGTCATCGACTGGCGGATCGTTCAGGAGGTTCCGCTCAACGGGCGCTACTTCCTCGATCTCGGGCTGCTCGTACCGGGTTCGGTGACGCCGTCCCAGAGCGGGTTCTCAACCGTACCCGGCCGCGGTACCGGAGCTCTGGCTATCAACACCGCCGGCAATCGCGAGGAAACAGTCAATTACATGGTGAACGGCATCACCCTTAATAACCTCGTATTCAGTTCGATCACATTCCAACCTTCGATCGACACCGTCCAGGAGTTTAAGGTCGACAACTCAACCTTCAGCGCCGAATACGGTCAAAGCTCCGGCGCGGTCGTCAACATTGCCACGCGCTCAGGCGCCAACCAGTTCCACGGCCAGGTGTTCGAGTTTCTTCGCAACGACGCACTCGACGCGCGCAATTTCTTCAACTTTACCTCCTCGGAGCCGCCGCCGTTCAAACGCAATCAATTCGGCGGCCATCTCGGAGGGCCAATCGTCAAGAACGCAGCTTTCTTTTTGTTCTCTTACGAGGGGCTGCACCAACGGCAAGGCCTCGACCTGAATAGCGTTGTTCTCAGTGATGCCGAGCGCGCATCGGCGACCGACCCGGTGCTCGTGAAGCTGGTCGAATTGATCCCACGAGCAAACTTCGTCGATTCATCCGGCACGCCGCGTTTCGGCGGCTCGGCAACCGCGCCGGTCGACGTCGATCAGTTGACCGGGGACATCGGCTACAACATCGCTGCTACTGACCGGCTGCACGGATACTACGCTATCCAACGGATTGAGGCCCGTGAGCCCAACCGGAACGGCAACACCATCCCCGGCTTTGGCCACTTCTTCTATATTCGACGGCAAATTTTCACGCTTAACGAGACTCATACGTTCAGTCCTGCTCTGGTTAACGAAGCCCGGTTCGGATTCAACCGCCAAAATGGCGGCAATACCCCAAATGCGCTACACAACCCTGTCGACTTCGGGATCCGCAACGGCCGCAGCGAACCCGTGGGACTGCCACAGATCAACATCGCCGGAGGCCAACTCAACTTCGGCGGGCCGACCAATTTCCCGGCAGGGCGCGCCGACACAACCTTTGTCGTCGCAGACATCCTGAGCTGGCTATTGGGACTTCATTCGCTAAAATTCGGCGGCGAGTTCAGACAATTCCTAACAAACGCTTTTCGTATCGGCACAGGCGCGTTCAACTTTGCGACGGTTCCGGCTTTCCTTTCCGGCGTTGCGAACTCTTTCAGCATCACGCTCGGCAATCAATCAAGCAGCATCGCCCAGGGTGCGCTCGGCCTCTTTATTCAAGACAATTACAAGTGGCGGCCGAATCTGACGATCGAGCTTGGCCTACGCTACGAGTGGAATATGACGCCGACCGAGCGCTTCGATCGGTTCATAGTATTTGACCCGCAGAGTGTCTCGCTGCTGCGCGCCGGCACACACACAGGCGAGGTCTATAACCAGAACAACAAAAACTTTCAGCCGCGCTTCGGCTTCGCCTGGGACCCGTGGGGCAAAGGCAAGACGGTGGTGCGCGGCGCTTACGCCATACTCACCGACCAGCCGATGACCAGCGTGGTAACCGGCACGAGCGCGAACCCGCCGCTTGCGATCCCTCTCACGTTTACGGGCTCGATCCGTTTCGACAACGCCATTGACCTGGCCCGAGCCGCCGGACTCGCCCCGCAGACGGTCGACCGCGGCTTCGAAAACGCCTACCTCCAGTCGTGGAATTTGAACATTCAGCAGGCGTTGACTCCTGATCTCGCGGTGATGGTTGGCTATTTTGGATCAAAGGGGTCTCAGCTGATACTGCGGCGCAACATAAACCAGCCGGTAAACGGGGTGCGCCCATACCCGGCGCTATCAGAGTCGAGTCCTATTCTGCCGGGCACGCCGCTGGGCAACATCACCCAGGCCGAGAGCACGGGAAACTCCAGCTACAATGCGCTTTGGGTGACCGCCAACCAGCGGTTTGCGCGCGGCCTGCAGTTCAATGCATCCTACACCTGGTCGAAGTCGCTCGACTACAACTCGCTTAGCTCGCAGGGCGTGGTCGTGCAGAACAGTTACGACTTGCGCGGCGACCGCGGGCTGTCGGATTTTGACGCCCGTCACCGCGTGGTGGTAAGCGCGTTATACGAGTTGCCATTCCGCGGGAACCGGTTCACCGAAGGCTGGCAGTTCGCTACTATAGTGCAGTTGCAGAGCGGGGGTCCGGTCAACATCGTAACCAGCAACAGCACGGTCAACGGTGTGGCCAACACACTCCGTCCGGATGTGACCGGCCCAATCGACATCATCGGCAGCGTCGAGCGTTGGTTTGACACCTCATCATTTGCCGCGGTCGGGCGCTTCGGAAACCTGGGACGAAATCTGGTGATCGGGCCCGGATTCAACAACGTCGATTTTTCGGTCATCAAGAACTTCAAAGTGTGCGAAAAGGTGCGCGGGCAGTTTCGCGCCGAGATCTTCGATCTCTTCAACCATCCGAACTTCGGCCAGCCGGGTAACGTCGTTGGCACTCCGGCGTTTGGGCGTATCACCAACACGCGTTTTCCAACAGGTGAATCGGGCTCGTCGCGGCAGATACAGTTTGCAGTGAAACTTGTTATTTAGAGTGGACCCATGTGAAAGAGCTTTGAGCCAGGGCTGGCTCTAAACTTTAAACGGAATTGTGGGATGCGGTACGGGACTTTGTCCCGGGGTGCAGTTCATGAAGCCAGGCAGAAGTACGCAAAGATTCAGAATCCAACAAATCGGAGCCGCGGTGTGGTTTGTCGGGCTTCTTATATTCCTGTTCCCTTCGATTTCGCGCGGCCAGCAACCGACGGCCCCGAAACAGATTCTGGTGCTCTACTGGTACAATCGGGACTGGCCGGGCAACGTCATCTTCGACAAAAACTTTCAACAAGTTCTGGATTCGGAGCCGGCCGGGAGCGTTGAGTACTTCTCCGAATACCTTGAGTCAAATCGTTTTCCGGGCGAAAGCCAATCTTTAGCGCTGCGTGATTTTTTACGACAGAAGTATGCGGATCACCGAATCGATGTAGCGGTCGCCGTTACCGAAGAACCGCTCGACTTTCTTCTCAGATATCGAGAAGACCTCTTCCCAAATACTCCGATTGTGTTCATCACGTCCAGGCGTCCCACGCCCGAGCAACTCAACGCGGGGCCCGGACTCACGGGAATCCTGCAGGGCGGTCAGTTCAAAAGCACTCTCGATCTTGCATTGAGGTTACATCCAGAAAGCCGTGAGGTGTTTATCGTAAGCGGGACTCTCAATCATGACAAAAGGTTCGAGCTGATGTGTCGCGAAGACCTGCCGGATTATGGAACCAGGGTATCAATCACTTATCTCACTGACCTCGCTCCCGACGAATTGATTCTAAAGACGCAGCAATTGCCGGAACGGTCGATTATCCTTTACATGTTTCAGCAGTCACAGAATGAACAAGGCAAAATCGTGGAGTCCCAGGAGAACCTGGAATCGATTGCCAGGGTCGCTCGAGTCCCAATATACGGACTATCCAATCGGCAAGTCGGGCAAGGGATTGTTGGCGGTATTGTTCGAATAGTAGATGCTAACGGGACCAGAGCGGCTGAAATAGCCCTGCGGATAGTGCACGGTCAGTCAGCAAAGGACATACCGCTCGAGACCACGCCGGTTGTACCTATGTTCGATTGGCGGCAGCTCGAGCGTTGGGGTATCAGCGAGAGTAGTCTTCCGTCCGGCAACATAGTGCGGTTTCGCGTGCCTTCATTTTGGGACGAGTACAAGTGGCAATTCATCGGTTTCGTCTCTTTGCTCATCCTCCAATCGGCGCTTATCAGCGGAATGTTGATAACTCGGTCCCGGCGTAGACGCGCGGAAGTCGAACGCGAACGCTTCGCCTCGCTGGCGGAAGCCGAGCGGCGGCACCTCGACGAGTTTATATCCAACGTGCCCGGCATCGCGTGGGAATCTCGCGTCCAACCTGACACTAGCGACCGGAAAGTTGATTTCGTGAACCAGTATGTTGAGAAGCTGCTGGGTTACACTGTTGAGGAGTGGTTATCGAAGCCAAATTTTCCGCAGTCGGTTATTCACGAAGAAGATCGCGAAAGAGTCGCTCGCGAAACCCAAACGATTCTCGAGACCGGCAAGGGTTGCGTCCTTCAATTCCGATTTGTAGCCAAAGACGGGCGGGAGTTATGGGTAGAGTCTCACCGAGCGCCCATGCGTGATGACACAGGGAAGATCATCGGCCTGCGCGGGGTCACAATAGACATCACCGACCGCAAGCTTTCCGACGAATCGTATCACCGCAGTGAAGAAAGAAACCGCGCCATCCTGCGCGCCATTCCCGATCTGATGTTTGTTCAAACCACTGACGGCATCTATCTTGATTACCACGCGAAATCCCCAGATGACTTGCTTGTTTCTCCCGCAGACTTTCTGGGAAAGAACATGCGGGATGTGCTGCCGGTTGAACTTGCTGAAAAGGTTTCCAGGTGTTTCAGACGCGCGCATGAAACGTCTGAGCCGCAGACGCTTGAGTATTCGCTGCAACTAAACGGTGAAGAGCAATGGTTTGAGGCGCGCATGGTGAGTACGCAAGGTGACAAGATTCTGAGCATCGTACGTGATATCACCGATCGCAAGCTTGCCGAACTGGCGTTGGTAGACAATGACGCAATGATGGCCGGAATAGTCGGCTCGGCGATGGACGCGATCATCTTCGTCAACGATAGCCGGCGCATCGTGCTCGTTAATCCCGCTGCCGAGAAAATGTTTGGGTGCGCCGAGAGTGAGGTCATAGGAGAACGCGTTGACCTCTTCATACCGGAGCGGTACCAACAGTCACTTCAGCAGGAGATTTTCGGCTTCAATGTGACAACCGGGACGGCAAGGTCTATAGGATTACGTGGCGAGAGACACTGGCGCCGCGCCGGCGGCGAGGAGTTTCCGATTGAAGGTTCGGTCTCTCAAGTCGAATTGCAGGGGCAGAAGTTCTACACGGTGATGCTGCGCGACGTCACCGCGCGTCGTCAGGCACTCCACGCATTGCGTCAGAGCGAAGAGGTTTATCGCCAACTCTTTGAACAGAACATAGACGGCATTTTCATCGCCGCTCCAGACGGACACTATCTGGATGTTAGTCCTGTCGGCTGCCAGATGCTCGGGATGACGCGCGAGGAGGTGCTGAGCAGAACGTGGTTCGATATAATCGCTCCTGGAGAAGAACACCGCATCCCTGATGCAGTGGCCTTGCTTGCGGATGGCAAGGTTCATTACAGCGAATGGCGGTTCCGCCGCAAGGACGGGTCAGAGTTCATTGGCGAGCTTACCGCGCGCCAGTTGGCGGACGGGCGGTTTCAAGGGATAGTGCGCGACATCACCGAGCGCTACCAGGCAAGGGAGGCGGTGCGCGAGAGTGAAGAGCGATTCAGAAACATGGCCGATACCGCGCCCGTGATGATCTGGCTCTCCGGCACCGACGGGCTTTGCACCTACTTCAACCAGCAGTGGATAAACTTCGCCGGACGCACAGTCGAAGAAGAACTCGGCACTGGATGGACCGACGGAGTCCACCCCGAGGATGTGCAGCGATGCCTCGCGATCTACACATTCGCTAATGACATGCGCGAGGCATTCACGATGGAATTCAGGCTTCGGCGGGCAGACGGGAATTTCCGCTGGTTCCTGAATTCGGGAACACCTCGCTGGTCCCCGAGTGGATCGTTCCTTGGGTATATAGGCTCATGCATCGACATCACCGAACGCAAAGAGGCTGAACAAGCGCTGGCGAACCTTAGCGGGCAACTAATCCAGGCACGGGAAGATGAGTGTGCGCGTATTGCCAGGGAGTTGCACGATGACCTCAATCAAAGGATGGCGCTTGTTTCGGTGGAGATCGAGCAGATTATCCAGAGCTTCCCTGTCACTCCTGAGACACTAGGACGAACACTCCTGTCAGTGCTGCGTCAGATCAAGGAAACATCAAAGGAGATCCACCGGATGTCCTACGACTTGCATCCGGCGAAGCTGACTCACCTCGGTCTGGTTTCCGCGCTTGAAGGGCTTTGTGAAGAACTTCGTCAACATCATCAAGTAAAGATCGACTTCACTCACTATCAAGTCCCGAATGATCTGGCGCGAGACATCTCGCTCTGCATCTATCGAACTGTGCAGGAGTGTCTAAACAATGTAGTCAAACATAGCGACGCGCAAAGCGCTCGTATTCAGCTTATCGGCACCGACGGGGAGCTCACGCTTAGCGTCTCTGATTCGGGAGTCGGATTTGACATTGAATCCCCAAGATTTAAGAACGGGCTCGGGTTGATGAGCATGCGAGAACGCCTCCGCCTGGTCGGCGGAAGAATCTCGATCGTTTCGCGACCATCACGCGGGACGCAGATCGTCGCCCGAGTCCCGCTGGCACAAAGAAGGGTGAAGAACGAAGATTATGTGTCAATCGACAGGTCGAAGGCCCTTGGGGATTGAGCGCGGTTCGAAGAGGATTCAGCGGGGCAGCTTCCAAACTCTTATTATTTTGTCACCGCCCCCTGACAGCGCCTGGCCGTCCGGAAGAAACGCTACACTGGTAATCCAAGGGGTCTTGGCGTTGAATTGACTTAACTCGTCTCCAGTATTGACATCCCAGAGCCTGAGTATCTGGTCAAAACTTGCCGCCAGAACGCGCCGAGCGTCCGGAGAAAAAGCAACAGCTCGAACGAGACTGAGGCCTTGCCTCACACGCCAATGCTTGAGCTCGTCACCTGTTTCAATGTCCAGGACTCGGACCGTCCCGTCGAAACCGCCGGAGACAATGAGGCGGCCATCGAAAGAAATGGCAACGCAGGTAACCGACTGTTGGTGATTCTGAAATCGCTGCAACTCTGATCCGCTGCGAGTGTCCCATAGCCGAACCGAGCCATCCTTGCTTGAGGAAACGACGAAGTCATCCACTGGAGAACAAGCTACGCCGGTGACAGTCTCGGTGTGACCTTCGAAGCGCATCAATTCTTTTCCGGTTTGAAGATCCCAGAGTCGAACCGTCTTGTCGCGGCTTCCCGAGACTACGCGCAGGCCATCCCGAGAGAACGCAACACTGGTAACCGACTGGCGATGACCTTCGAAGCGTCTGACTTCACGGCCTGAAACGCTCCATAGCCTGACGGTCTTGTCAGAGCTGCCGGTGACAACAAACCGGCCATTCGGCGAGAAACACACCCCGGTGACCGGACTCGTGTGTCCGGCAAAGGTGCGCAACACTTGTCCGGTCTCGACATCCCACAACTTTGCGGAGTCATCAGAGCTTCCGGAAAGCGCATACTTCCCGTCCGATGAAGCTGCCACGCTGGTAATCCATGCCAGGTGACCCTTGAACGACTTTGTTTCGATTGGTTGGAACTCGGCGAGCCGGGTACCTCGGTCAGAGGCAAGCTCGGCCGCAGTTGCCTCGGAAGAAGATCCATCGTTCCAGTAAGCAAGATAAGAAATGAGCACTCCTACGGTAATAAGACCCGCGACTATTGCGTAGGTCCCCCTGGACGATGTAGATGGAACCACAGCGGTTGACGGCGCAAAGCCATAACCCCTCGAGGTTCCGCCGCGAGCCCGGCCGCCGTATCTGCGATTTGAAACCGTTCTTGCACTCATATTCGCCTCGATGCTCAATCGGACGCCTGAATGACTTAATTGCGGTCTGTTGAAGCAGTAGCTACTTTCGATCTCACTCCAGAGCCGGCGCCTGAAACAGCCGAGTCCGCCGACCCCAGGACTCGGTCGCAGGCAATCGACATCAAAAGCAGGCACAACAGCATTGAAACGAAAACCACCAATGCTCGTTCGGACAGCCACGAGTGTATCCGCGGCAACCACCCTCTATTTCGCTGGTATGAAGAATAGGCAAAGAACTGAGGATTGATTCTGCGAAGATTGCCGTACTTAGCTCTCTTCTTCATTTCGGCTCTCCGTCTGCCTGGAATTCAACCGCTCGGCCACCAACGATCTGCTCAACCTCAAGGCGTCTACTGAGTCAAGTCTGCAAATTCAAGCTTCGTCACTGCTGATTCTAGCGCTTGGAAACAGGGGCGATACTGTCAATAGCGGCAGTGCTTCCAGATATAACTTACAGCCGGCCGGTGATCTGTACTCTCAGGATCTCCATTCGACTGGAATTTGGACACTCGCGCCCCCAAATCCCACCAACCCAGACACTGTGTGAAGACTCGATTCGTCCGGCTCTCCACCGACCCCGCGTCGGTGGAGGCAACGACTGGAAGCTAAAACCTCGCGAGAACCGCCGGCTCTCCACCGACCCCGTGTCGGTGGAGGCAACGACTGGAAGCTAAAACTTCGCGAGAACCGCCGGCTCTCCACCGACCCCGCGTCGGTGGAGGCAACGACTGGAAGCTAAAACCTCGCGAGA
>Ga0075418_10001501_pt1 | contig 26490 bp, 27 predicted proteins | sample SoiMetdeltSBSDD2_FD_81776 | JGI IMG/M metagenome (GOLD analysis project Ga0075418, IMG submission 81776) | Bulk soil microbial communities from a Populus tree surrounding site in Tennessee, USA - Soil MetaG P. deltoides SBSDD2 | ecosystem: Environmental > Terrestrial > Soil > Tree plantation...
CGTTCTCCCTCGGGCACCGTCCGAGCGGCTCGCGTGACCCCTTCGGCCTGCGGCGCGCCGCGATCGGGCTCTGCCGCCTCGCCACTGAGGGTGCAATCGCGATCCCGCGCGGGCTGCTCGAGGGGGAGGTGGGCGACTTCGTCGAAGAGCGCTACGAAAGCCTGCTCGACGTGCCTGTCGAGTTCGTGCGCGCCGCGCGCCGTTCATCGGTGGCCGAGCTCGGTCGCGTGGCGCAGCTCGCGCAGGCGCTGGCGCGGTTGGACGATCCTTCGCTCGACCGCCTGCATACGGCGTACTCACGCGCCGACAGGCTCGCCGGCCGCTCGGAAGAGGCGGCCTCGGAGCTGAATCCCGACCTGCTCCGAGACCCGGCCGAGGTCGAGCTGGCGGAGACGGTGGGGAGGGTCGGCCCCGAGATCCAGGGAGCCCTTCAGCGAGGAGATCCGGCGCGTGCGCTCGCGGTTGCCGCCGAGCTCAGTGAGCCCATCGACCGCTTCTTCGACGACGTGCTCGTGATGGCTGAGGACAGCGCCGTGCGGGCAAATCGGCTGCGCCTGCTCCTCGACGCCCGCGACGCGCTCGGGCTCGTCGGAGATTTCGCGCAAATTCCCCGCTAGCTAGGCTCCCGAAGCATGGCTGCCCCCGCCGAAACCGAAGCCACGCCTGTCGAGCTCCACGTGGTTTCCGACTCGACCGGAGAGACGGCGGCGCGGCTGGTGCTCGCACTCGAGGCGCAGTTCCCGGATCAGCTGTTCGAGGAGGTCAGACACCCGCGGGTCGAGACGGTGGACGATCTCCAGCACGCGGTCAATCGGGCCAGGGGCCGGCCGGCTGTCGTCGTGTACACGCTCGTCCAGCCCGAGCTCCGGCAAGAGATGCGCACCCTGTGCCGCCGCGCTCGCCTCCACTACTGCGACCTGCTCGGACACCCGATCGACTCGGTCGCGCGGGTTTCGGGCCACGCCGCGAGCATGACCCCCGGGGTTCGCCACCCCCTCGACTCGAACTACTTCCGGCGCATGGAGGCGATCGAGTTCGCCGTCAAATACGACGACGGGATGGGCGCCGGGCTGGAGGATGCCGACATCGTCCTGGTCGGTGTCTCCCGTACGTCGAAGACGCCTCTGTCGATGTATCTCGGCTACCTCGGCTACAAGACCGCCAACGTCCCGATCGTCAAGGGAATCGATCCGCCGCAGGAGCTGTTCGAGATCGATCCCACCAAGATCGTCGGCCTGACGCTGGAGGCATCCAGACTGGCCGACATCCGCCAGGAACGGTTGCGCCACATGGGCGGGAACAAGCGCCAGTACGCGGAGCTCGCCCAGATCTACGAAGAGCTCGAGCAATCCGCCGGTGTCCAGCGGAGGCTCGGCTGCCCGGTGATCGAGGTCTCCGAGCTCTCGATCGAAGAAACCGCACACCGGATCATCCGCCTGGTGAGCCAGCGTCGCGCGGAGGCCGAGGCCTCCTGAGCGCCGCACCGAAGGGGCCGGTCCCACTGTGGCGGTGGGGCACATGGCTCGTGGCGCTGGCGACGGGTATAACGCTCTTCTACGTCGTCCTCACCCCGATCTGGCTCGGCCTGCGCATCGCCGGGTGGCTCGCGGACCTGCGGGCGCGCGCGGGCTGAAAGGAGAACCGTGAACGAGAAGTTCGACGAGCTGAAACGGCGGCTCGGCGAGGTCGTCGACCTCGCCCGGGCGGCGAGTCTCTTGGAATGGGACCAGCAGGTGCTGATGCCGCCGGGCGGGGCCCAGCTGCGCGCGGAGGAGTCGGCCACGCTCGACCGGTTGACGCACGAGCGCTTCACCTCGGACGAGATCGGCGGCCTGCTCGAGGATCTCCGCTCCTTCGAGGAGAGTCTCGATCCCGACTCAGACGAGGCCAGCGTGATCCGGGTGACGCGTCGCGACTGGGAGAAGGCGCGCAAGGTGCCGAGCGAGCTCCGTGGTGAAATCGCGTACGCGGCCGCGACGGCGCTGCCTGCGTGGATCGAGGCCCGCACGAACTCCGACTTCAAGTCGTTCCTGCCCTACCTCCGGCGCAACGTCGAGCTGAAGGTCCGGTACATCGAGTGCTTCGACGGTGAGCCGTACGACATCCTCCTGGACGACTACGAGGAGGGCATGAAGACCTCTGAGGTCGCGGAGGTCTTCGAGCAGCTGAAGCGCGAGCTCGTCCCGCTGATCGAGGAGGCGAACGCGAACCCGGTCGACGACTCGTTCCTGCAGACCACCTTCGAGATCGAGCAGCAGCGCGAGCTGAACGCATACGTGCTGAGGCGCTTCGGGTGGGACGAGGCGTTCTGGAGACTGGACGAGATCGTGCATCCCGCCGCGTACTCGTACGGCACGACGGACATCCGGATCACGACGCGCTACGCCGACGACGGGCTCGAGTCGCTGTTCTCGACCATGCACGAGTTCGGCCACGGCCTGTACGAGCGCCAGGTCGATCCGGCCCTGGAGCGGACACCTCTCTGCAGCGGCGCTTCGCTCGGGCTGCACGAGTCCCAGTCGCGCATGTGGGAGAACCTCGTAGGTCGCAGTCTGCCGTTCCTACGCTGGTTCTATCCACGCCTGCAGGAGGCGTTTCCGGCACAGCTGGGCTCGGTCGAGGTGGAGGACTTTTACCGCGCGGTGAACAAGGTCGAGCCGTCGTTCATCCGCGTCGACGCCGACCAGGTCACCTACAACATGCACGTGATCCTGCGCTTCGAGCTGGAGCAGGAGATCGTAACGGGCTCGATGGCGCTGGAGGACGTCCCCGAAGCCTGGAACGCGAAGATGAAGGAGTACCTCGGCGTCGACGTCCCGGACGACCGGCGCGGCGTCCTCCAGGACGTGCACTGGTCCGGTGGCGGGATGGGGTACTTCCCGACGTACTCGCTCGGCAATGTGATCTCGCTGCAGATCTGGGAGAAGGTGCGCGAGTCGATCCCCGACCTCGACGAGCAGTTCGAGCAGGGTGAGTTCGGGGCGTTGCGGGAGTGGCTGGGGGAGAACCTGCACCGCCACGGACGCAAGTTCACCCCGCAGGAGACCCTACGGCGGGTGACCGGTTCGCCGCTCGATCCCGGGCCGTACCTCCGCTATCTCAAGGACAAGGTCGAGGAACTGACGGGCGCGGCCGCGTAGGTCCGGCGGCAAGCCCAGAAACACGCATCGTCGTGGACAAGGAGGCACACATCCGGCGCGAACCTGCGCTGACCTGGCACGCAGCCGGCGGATAGGCTGGCCGCGAGTGGCGGGCGGATCTCACTTCCCACCCAGGGTGGGGATGTGTGCGCGGCGCGCGGCCGGCCGCTACGGGCGCTTCCTGAGCCGTACGAACAGGAACATCGGCAGCCGCTGCCAGCGCGCTTCGGCGGGATCCACCGCGACGACCTCGTCGCGCGGCTTGGGTTCCCGCAGCGCCTCGATTACGAAATCGGCCGCCTCGAACGCGCATGCGTACTCCTCCAGCGGATAGCACCAGCCGCGAAAGGTCATCCGTATCCCGCCGCGCTCGAAGGTTTCCTCGAACCGGCGCCGACCGAAGTACGAGCCCGTCACGACGAAGGGGGAATCCGGCTTCCACTCGGCGAAGCGGCCAGCGTCCGCGAGCGGATGAGTTACGCACACGCAGAACCTGCCTTCCGGCCTCAGCACACGAGCCGCTTCCCGCACCGACGCGCACATGTCGTCGATGTCCATCAGCGAGTTGTAGGCGACGGCGAGGTCGAAGGTCTCGTCCGAGAACGGCAGGTCGGCGGCATCCGCGAGGACGTACTCGCCGGCCGGATCGGCGGCGCGCGCCGCCTCGAGCAGTGTGGGCGAAGAATCGACGCCCGTGACCCGGTGCCCGCGATCCTGCAGGTCGCGCGCGACGCGCCCCTCGCCGCAGCCGATCTCGAGCGTCGCACGCCTCGCACGAGGCACCAGGTCGAAGAACCGCGGCGAGTACTCCCAGTACGCGTCGTGCTCCGGCGACCGCGCCCACGCGATCCAGTTCCGCGCCTCGTCTTCCCAGCTCACAGCTTCACGGCCCGCAGGTGCAGGAAGAGGGGCACGCGCAGGCGCCGCTCCGACAGGGGATGCGCGCGAACGAAATCATCACTGGGCTGCGGCTCGTGAATCGCCTCGATCAGCAGCCCGGCGTCCTCGTGCGCCCGCCCGAGCCGCTCGAGCGGCAACGCGCGGTCGTAGAAGGTGATCTGGATGCCGTCACGATCGGACACCCACACCTTTGGCTCCGGCTCGAAGTAGGAGCCGGCGACGACGAAGTCGTCCCCCTCGAATGCGCCCGCGCCGTCGATCGGATGGACAACCGCGATGCACAGCCGGCCGCCCCGAGCCAGAACACGTGCCGCCTCACGCACAGCTGCTTCCGGATCGTCGAGGTTCATCACCGACATGTAGGCGACCACGAGGTCGAACGCGCCGTCCTCGAAGGGCAGGTCGGCCGCATCGGCTACTACGGCCTCGTGCCGCTCGCGCGCGAGCGTGACCATCGCCGGCGACGAGTCGACGCCCACCACACGGTGGCCGAGCCGCGTCAACGCGAGGCCCACGCGTCCTTCTCCGCAGCCGAGGTCGAGCGTGCGCCTGCCGGGCGGCGGCAGGAACTCCAGGAACGCCGGGAAGTTGAACCCCTCGTGATATGCGTCGTGGCCGGGGGTCCGCACGAAGCGTTTCCAGGCATCAGCCTGGCCGTCCCAGAACTCCTTGAGCGACATGAGGCGAGTGTATTCGGGCCGCAAATGGAAAGATTCGGCCCGTGACGTATGTCTACGACTTCGACGAGCGGGCCGACGGCGGGCGCGAGCTGCTCGGCGGAAAGGGGATCGGGCTGGCGGAGATGACCCGGCTCGGAGTGCCCGTCCCGGCGGGTTTCACGATCACGACCGAGGCCTGCCGCGCCTACTGGGCGAACGGGCGCCGTTTTCCCAACGGCCTCGAAGGCGAGGTGGCCGAGCACCTGTCCGCGCTCGAGGAGAAGACCGAGAAGACGTTCGGCGATCCGCAGGATCCGCTGCTGGTGTCCGTCCGCTCGGGCGCGGCCGTCTCGATGCCGGGGATGATGGACACCATCCTCAACCTCGGCCTGAACGACGAGGCGACGGAAGGTCTGGCGGCCGCGACCGGCAACCGGCGCTTCGCCTACGACTCGTACCGCCGGCTCATTCAAATGTACGGCGATGTCGTGGACGGGATCGATGCCTACCGCTTCGAGCAGGCGCTGACCGAGCTGAAGAAGGCGCGCGGCGCCAAGCACGATGTCGAGCTCGACGGCGACGACCTTGCAGAGCTGGTCGGGACGTACCAGGGGATCTATCAGCAGGAGACGGGCAAGGCCTTTCCCGCAGACGCGCGCGAGCAGCTCGGCCGCGCCGTCCGGGCGGTCTTCGAGTCATGGGACACCCCGCGAGCGCAGGTGTACCGCGCGGCGCAGGGGATCCCGGACGACCTCGGCACCGCCGTCAACGTCGTGCAGATGGTCTTCGGCAACCGCGGCGACGAGTCGGGTACGGGGGTCCTCTTCACGCGCGACCCCGCGACCGGCAAGCGTGGTCTGTACGGCGAGTTCCTGGCGAACGCCCAGGGTGAGGACGTCGTGGCGGGAGTGCGCACGCCCGAGCCGCTCGACGCGATGAAACGACGCATGCCCGAGGCTTTCGACGAGCTGACGGAGACGATTCAGAGCCTCGAGCACCACTACCGCGACATGCAGGACATCGAGTTCACCGTCGAGGAGGGCACGCTGTACCTGCTCCAGACGCGCTCGGCCAAGCGGACGGCGGCGGCGGCGCTCAGGGCGGCCGTGGACATGGTCGAGGAGGGGCTGATCACCAGGGAGGAGGCGGTCGTGCGCATCGACCCCGGGCAGCTCGACCAGCTCCTCCACCCGATGATCGACCCGAACGCGCGCTACGACGTCGCGGCCAAGGGCTTGAACGCGTCCCCCGGCGCGGCTTCCGGAGGTGTCGTCTTCGACGCCGATACGGCGGTCGAGCGGGCCAAGGCGGGGGAGAAGGTGATCCTCGTCCGCTGGGAGACGACTCCGGACGACATCCACGGCCTGATCCAGGCCGCCGGCATCCTTACGGCCCACGGCGGGATGACCTCGCACGCGGCCGTGGTCGCCCGTGGGATGGGGAAGCCGTGCGTGGCGGGCTGCGAGGACCTGTCGATCGACCTCAGGGCGAGAACGGCGAGGCTCGGCGAGCACGAGGTGGCCGAGGGTGATGTGCTCACCATCGACGGCGGGACCGGGAAGGTGATCATCGGCCCGGTCGACCTCGTCCCACCGCAGATCAACGAGGACTTCGGGACCGTGCTCGAGTGGGCCGACGATCTACGCCGCATGAAGGTGCGCGCCAACGCCGATACGCCGGAGGACACGGCCAAGGCGCGCGAGTTCGGCGCGCAAGGCATCGGCCTCTGTCGCACCGAGCACATGTTCATGGCCGAGGGCCGGCTTCCGCTCGTCCGCGAAATGATCATGGCCGGAGACGAGCGCTCGCGACGCGCTGCCCTGGACAAGCTCTTGCCGCTCCAGCAGTCGGACTTCGAAGGGATCTTCGAGGCCATGGCGGGACTCCCGGTGACCATCCGCCTGCTCGACCCGCCGCTGCACGAGTTCCTCCCGCCGCTGGACGAAGCGACCGGCGAGACGATGCGCAAGCGCATCCGCGCGCTCCGAGAGGCGAACCCGATGCTCGGCACACGCGGCTGCCGCCTCGGGTTGATGTATCCGGAGATCTACGAGATGCAGGTGCGGGCGATCATCCGCGCCGCCGTTGCCGTGGAGGAGCGGACTGGCGAGGCGCCGTTGACCGAGATCATGCACCCGCTCGTTGGATTCTCCGAGGAGCTGAGCCGGCTGCGGGAGCTGACCCTACGGGTCGCCGAAGAGGAGGGCGCGGGCGAGTACCTGTGCGGCACGATGATCGAGCTTCCGCGTGCATGCGTGCGCGCCGACGAGATCGCCGAGCACGCTGACTTCTTCTCCTTCGGAACGAACGACCTCACGCAGACGGCGCTCGGCTTCTCGCGCGACGACGCCGAGGGGAAGTTCCTCACCTTCTACCTCGAAGACGGCATTCTCGACCGAAACCCGTTCGAGACGCTCGACCGCGACGGCGTCGGCGCGCTAATGCAGATCGCGGTGGAACGAGGGAGGAGTGTCAAGGAGGACATCAAGCTCGGGATCTGCGGCGAACACGGGGGCGACCCCGACTCCATCGCCTTCTGCCATGAGCTGGGGCTCGACTACGTTTCCTGCTCGCCGTACCGCGTCCCGCTGGCGCGGCTCGCCGCGGCGCAGGCGGCGCTCAAGGAGTCGGGCGTCGAAGCCGTCGCAGTCGGCGGCTAGGAGGGTTCGGCGGAACGCTGCACCCGACCGTATTTCGCCGAGCCCTCCTAAACGAACTCGGAAACCTCGCCGAAATCCTTCTCCCAGAGCGCGAACTGCGGGACCTCCGCGTCCGGCGCTGGATAGCCGACCGGGATGAGCACGAAAGGCCGCTCGTTGTCCGGCCGGCCGAGGATCTTCTTGAGGAAGCCCATCGGCGACGGCGAGTGAGTCAGCGTCGCCAGGCCTGCGGCGTGCAGCGACGCGAGCAAGAGACCGGTTGCGATCCCGACCGACTCGCGCACGTAGTAGTGCTTTCGCTTCGTCCCGTCAGGATTGATCCCCCAGGCTTGCTCGAAAACGACGATCACGTACGGCGCGTCCGTGATGTGCGTCTTGACGGAGTCGGTCCCGATCGGCTCGAGCGCCGAGAGGTACTCGTCGCTCGCCCGCTCCTCGTACAGGAGCCGTTCCTCGTGCTCAGCCGCTTCGCGCACCTTCTGCTTCGTCTCCGGGTCGGAGACGACGACGAAGGTCCACGGCTGCTGGTTCGCGCCGGACGGTGCCGTCGCGGCCGTGCGGATCGCGTTCTCGATCAGCTCTGGATCGACCGGCTCGGTCGAGAAGTGCCGCACAGAACGGCGGGAGCGCATCAGCTCGAGGAACTCGCGCGAGCGGCGGGCCGCCTCCTCGGGCTCGAGGCGCGTGAAGTCGAGCGGAAGCGGTGTGTAACGGAGCTTCGTCTGCAGGCCCAAAACGCTACCCGCCCGTGACCGCGCGAACGCCGGAAAGGATCCCGCGGGGGCTGCGGGAGCCCTTGCGCATCAACTCGTCCGCCTGCACTCCGACGAGGAATGTGATCGCCGAGGCGTAGGCGTAGGTGCTGAGGACGAGAAAGACGGCGAGCTGACCCGCCGCTGTCTCGAAGTCGGCGACCGAGCTCACGAACCAGGCGAAGACGAGAGACATCCCGATCCAGGCGGTCACGACGAAGATCGTGCCGAGGCCGACCCATCGCTCCGCCCGCCGACGGGCCGGCGCGAAGTAGACGAGCAGGCCGACCGCGAGCCCGAGCGCGCCGATCGCCAGGGCCCAGCGGGCGATGAGTAGGAGTGCGTCGAGGACGCTGTCGCTTCCTCCGATGCTCCGTCCAGCGGTGACCGCGAGCACGGCGCCGACGATGCAGAGTGTGATGCCGATTCCGAGCCCGATCGAGAGGGCGAACCGACGCAGGGTGGGGCGCGTCTCCTCCTGCTCGTAGATGTCGTTGAGGCCTCCCATGCTGGCGCGGACGACGCTGGAGACGCTCCAGATCGTGAGCAGCCCGGCGAAGACGATGAGCCCGGGTGACTGCTGGCTGAAGATCTTCAGCACCGCGGCGTCGATCGCCTTGTAGGTGGGACGCGTGAGATGGTGCTCCAGCGGTGGGGCGAGCTGGTTTCGCCACACGTCCTCGAGCCCGAAGGCGCCGAGCAGCGCGAAACCGAGCAGCGAGAGCGGCACGAGCGCAACCAGCGCGCGCAGGGCGATCGCGCTCGCGTTCGTGAGGATGTTGTGGTCGTTGAAGCAGTCGACCCAGAGGTCGACGGCTGCGCGAATTCTCCGGGTCACCCCGGCTAGACGATCCCCCGCACCTTCCAGTACGAAACGAGGACAGCTAACGCTCCGACGGCGATCACGCCGATGATCCCGGCCATGCCGTGACGTCCGTAGGTCGGATGTCTCCGGCCGAAGTGGGAAAGGGCGAGCGTGCTGAGCGCCCCTCCGACCAGTCCTCCGATGTGTCCTCCGATCGAGATCCCCGGTACCGCGATCGAGAAGACGATGTTGATGATGATGATCGTGAGGGCGCTGCCCCCGAGGACGTACAGGCGCTGCCGCTCCAGGACGAGGGCCGCCCCGAGGATGCCGAAGATGGCACCGGAGGCGCCGACCGTCGCCGCGTTGGGCGAGGCCAGCAGGGCGCCCGCGGCGCCGGCGAGCCCGGAGACGAGGTAGACGAGCAGGAAGCGCACGCGACCGAGGAAGAGCTCGACCGGCGCGCCGAACCACCAGAGGGCGAGCATGTTGAACGCGAGGTGGAGGATGTTCGCGTGCAGGAAGGCCGACGTGATCAGCCGCCACCAATCGCCCGCCGCGACCGCCGGACCGAAGAGGAGGCCTTTCGAGAAGATCTCCCCGCCGGGCGAGTTGATCCCGGATCCCTGTACGACGGTGGCGATGTACACGATCACGTTCATCGCGATCAGCACCTGCGTCACGTACGCGTTCTTCGCGGACATCGCGACGGTCCGGGCGGCCGTGCGTGCCACCTGCGTCGGCTGCTGACGCTGCGTCGCATGGTCCGGGCAGCGCAGCCCGACGGGCGCGGCGGTCATGCACTCGGTGCAGATCGGCCGACCGCATTCGGAGCAGGAAAGTCCCGTCTCGCGGTCCGGATGGCGATAGCAATACATGTCGGGATAGCGTAGTAGCCGCGTGCGAATTCACGTCGCCTTCACTCCCGCAGAGGCGGCACCGTCGCCCGTCGCAGTCGTGGTCGATCTCATGCGGGCGACCTCGACGATCGCGCAGGCGCTCGCATCCGGGTGGGAGCGCGTCTATTGCGCTCCGGGGATCGAGGAGGCGCGCGCGCTGCGCGACACGCTTGGCGAGGGACTGCTCGGCGGCGAGCGCGACGCAATTCAGATCCCCGGCTTCGACCTGGGAGCGTCGCCGCGGGAGGTGCGCGAGCCGCGCGGCTCCACCCTGATCATGTCGACGACGAACGGCACCCGGGCAATCGTGTCCGCGGCCGCGTCCTGCGACACCGTCCTTCTCGGCAGCCTCCTCAACCTGGATGCCGTCGTGTCCAAGGTGCGCGAACGTGGGGAGGACGTGACGATCGTCTGCGCCGGCTGGAAGGGCGGCTTCGCGGTCGACGACGCCTACTGCGCCGGCCGCATTACCCGCGGCCTCCAAGGGGAACGCACGGATGCCGCCGTGGCGGCCGAAGTGATCGCGGCGGCGTTCCCGCAGTCGATCGACGGGATCAACGCACGCACGTACGGCCCGCCTGGGCTCGAAGAGGACATCGCCTGGGTCTCGCAGGACAACCTGCTCGAGGTCATCCCCCGCTTCACGCGCATGGTCGACGGCGCCGCCGAAATCGTCGCCTCCGACGGTGCTTCTCCCCGCACTTGACAGGGGAACGTCTGTTCGTGTAGAACATGTGTTCGCATGATCGCCTGTCTCTCCATTCCGGGGTTCGAGCTGAGGGCGTCCCTCCGCGCCCGGCCGCGTCTCGCGCTCGAGCCGGCGGCACTCGCCCCGCTGGAGGGAACCGAGCCGCTGCTCGGCCCGGTCACTGCCGCTGCCGAGGCAGCCGGTGTCAAGCCGGGCATGCGGCTCGGGGAGGCGCTCGCGATGTGCCCGTCGCTCACGCTCGTCGAGCCCGACCCGGCGGCGGCCGAGCAGGAGTGGGAGGCGATCGTCCGCCGGCTCGAGGACTCCGGGTTCTCGGTGGAGCCGGCCGACCTGGGCTGCGCGTACTTCGAGACGCGTGGGGTCGAGCGCCTCTACGGCGGGCTCGAGAAGGCGCTCATGCGCGCGCTCGAGGCGGTCGGATCCTCCTGGGATCCCCGCGTCGGCGCGGCCGAGCGCCGGTTCGCGGCGCTGGCGGCCGCGACTGTCGCCCGTCCCGGGCAGATCCTGGTCGTCTCGGACGACCAGTCGCCTTCGTTCCTCGCTCCGCATCCACTGACGTTGCTCCCGCTTGAGACCGGCCGCCGACAGGAGCTGCAAGACCTCGGCGTACGCACCATCGGCGGGCTCGCGGCACTCCCCGACGCCTCCGTCGCCGAGCGGCTGGGCCCGGACGGGCGCCGCGCGCACGGTCTCGCCCGCGGCGGCTCGAAGCGGCGCGTGCGCGGACGTCGTCAGCCGGCGGAGATCGTCGAAACGCTCGCCTTCCCCGAAGCGGTTGGCAACGAGCTCACATTGCGCCGTGCGTTCGGCGCGCTCCTGGAGCAGGTGCTGGCGCGGCCGGAGCGGGGAGGACGCTTCATCCGCAAGATCGCACTCGCAGCCAGGCTGGTCGGCGGCGGATCATGGCGGCGGACGGCGACGCTTCGCGATCCCACCACCGAGCACGATCGCCTGAAAGCCGCGCTCGCTCCCAAGCTGGCGGAGCTGCCCGCTCCCGTTCTGGAGCTCAGGCTCGAGCTCGTCGACCTGACCGAGTCGAAGGGGATGCAGCTCGAGCTCGTCCAGCCGGAGGGAGCGGTCGTCCGCTCCCACCTGCGAGAGGGCTTGAAGCAGGTCCGCGCCAGCACCGGCTCCGGCTCCGTCTGCAGTGTCGTCGAAGTCTCGCCGTGGTCTCGGATACCGGAATCGCGTGCCCTCCTCGTGCCTCGTGACGAGTGAGGGTGTCGCTGGACAGTCCTTAAAGAGGGAGCCCGCGGGGGAACCCCGGGTTCCCCCGCGCTCAATCGCGCCCGTTGCTCGTGCCGCGGGACGAGTAAACGCTCCGCGGCCGGCTCTCGTCGAGCCGGGGTTCGACGGGACGCCGCGGATCGTGAACCGCCAGACGGTCGCGCTCGTGCGTGAGGAGTGGCACGTCGTCGAGCGCTGGTGGACGGAAGAGCCGGTGCGGCGGCGTTACTTCGAGGTTGTCCTGGAGGGCGGGCAGAACACCGTCGTCTTCCGCGACGAGGAGCGCGGAGCCTGGTTCACGCAGCGTGGCGCCTAGTGCCTTGGACGGCCTTCGTCGACCGGTGGGACGTAGTTGGGCGGAACATCGGCGCCGTATGGAATGCCCGTGGTGGCCATCGCCGTCTGGCGGTCACTGTCGATCTGGCTCGGATCCGTGGGGCCTTCGGTGCGCCGGCGAAACCAAGGCGCGGATCTTGTCGAGGACGTTCATTCGTCGACCTCCCAAACGTCGTATTCCTCAGGGTTAACGTCGACGCCCTCGTCCATCTTCCGGATGTACTCGTCGAAGCGCATTCCCGGAGTGTGGACGTTGAGCAGGCGCACGCGGCCCGCGCTCGAGTTCTTGAACGAGTGCACGACGTGGGGTGGGGCGTGAACGAGCTCGCCCGGGCCTGCGTGGACGGTCTGTCCGGCGACGGTCACTTCGAGCTCGCCCTCGATGACATAGAACGAATCGACGTGCTCCTTGTGGAAGTGGGGCCCGGCTCCGTCGGTGTGAGGCTCCATCTCGAACTCCATCAGGACGATCTCCTCGCGCGAGAGCTTGACGACGGCGCGGCGGCCGGGACGCTCGAGAATTTCCACGCCGCGAGTCTATGAGCTACGTCGAGCTGCACAGCCACTCGTCGTACTCGTTCCTGGACGGGGCGTCGCTGCCGGAGGAGCTCGCCGTCCAGGCGGCGGAGCTCGGCTACGAGACACTCGCGCTCACCGACCACGACGGGCTGTACGGGTCGCTCGAGTTCGCCCACGCGGCGAAGGCCTTCGGCGTCCGGCCGATCACCGGCGCCGAGCTGTCGCTGACCGATGGATCGCACGTGACCGTCCTGGTGGCGACGTCGCAGGGCTATTCCAACCTCTGCCGGCTGCTCACCGCCTCGCACGCCCACACGAGGCCGAAGGAAGGAGCCGAGCCACTTCCCCCCGCGCTCGACCAGAAACTGCTGGAGGAGCTGAACGAGGGGCTCGTCTGCATGTCAGGCTGCGCCCGCCGGGGGCTCGCCGTCCGCCACCCGAACGCGGCCGCCGAGCTGGCGCGTGTCTTCGGGCCGGATCGGTTCTTCGTCGAGCTCCAGCGTCCCTACGAACGGGGAGATGCGCGACGGAACGCGGGACTGCGGGAGCTGGCGGACACGCTCGGCGTGCGGACGATCGTGACCGGCGATGCGCACTCGCACCATCCACGCCGCGCGCCGCTGCAGGACGCGCTCGTGGCGATCAAGCACCGGACGTCGCTGGACGGCTGTGAGCGTGAGCGGCGCGGAAACCACGAGAGCGTGCTCCTCCCGCCGGAGGCGATGGCGGAGCGCTTCCCCGACGATCCGGGAGCGGTTGCGCGCACCGCCGAGCTGGCCGCCCGGCTCGAGTTCGACCTCACCCAGGAGCTCGGCTACCGCTACCCGGACTTCTCGGACGGGGACGAGCCGGCGATCGCGCAGCTCACCGGGGTCTGCAACCGCGCGTTCGAGGAGCGTTACGGAACGGTGACATCTGGGGGAACCTCCCGGTTCCCCCAGACCCCCTCCACCGGTCCGCTTCGCGGACGGGCGCTACGCGCCGGACATAAGAAACGGGCTCGGGCGCGTCTGGACGAGGAGCTCGCGCTGATCGGCGAGCTCGGGCTGGCCGGCTTCTTCCTGCTCCACTGGGAAGTGCTCGAGCTGGCGCGCGAGGTCGCGCTCGAGGTGCGCGGAGCGTCGGTCGCGCGCAACGTCCTTCCGCCGGGCCGGGGGCGCGGAAGCTCGGTCGGCTCGATCGTCTGCTATCTGACCGGGCTCTCCCACGTGGACCCGGTCGAAGCGGAGCTTTCGCTCGGCCGTTTTCTGAACCGCGAGCTCGAGGCCGTCCCCGACATCGACCTCGACTTTCCGCGCGACATCCGCGAGAAGCTGATCGTGGCGGTGACCGAGAAGTACGGCCGCGAGCACGCCGCTCTCGTCGCCAGCTTCGCCACCTACCGCTCGCGCGGCGCGATCCGCGACCTGGGCAAGGCGCTGGGCCTGCCGTTCGCGGAGCTGGAGAGGCTCGCGCGCCTGACCGACGGCAATCCGAAGCGCGTGCAGGACGAGCTGGCCGCGCTACCGGATGCCGAGGCGAAGCTGGCCTCGCCGCGCTGGCGCGCGTTCGGCGAGCTGTGTGCCGAGATCGCCGGCCTCCCACGCCACATCTCGCAGCACCCGGGCGGGATGGTCATCTCGACTCGCCCGCTGATCGAGCTCGTTCCCGTCCAGCCGGCGGCCATGGCCGGCCGGCAGATGTGCCAGTGGGACAAGGACTCGTGCGACGACGCCGGCTTCCTGAAGATCGACCTGCTCGGCCTCGGGATGCTCTCGGCGGTCGAGGAGTGCGTGGAGCAGATCGCCCGTGTGCGCGGGCGGACGATCGACCTCTCCCGCATTCCCCTGGACGACCCGGCCACCTACGAGGACATCCAGCGGGCCGACACGGTCGGCGCCTTCCAGATCGAAAGCCGCGCGCAGATGCAGAGCCTGCTGCGAACGCGGCCCGAGAACCTGGACGACCTGACCGTGCAGGTCGCGCTCGTCCGGCCGGGGCCGATCCAGGGAAAGGCCGTCCATCCCTACATCGAACGACGCCAGAAGCTGCGCGAGGATCCCGATTTCGTTCCTCCCGCCGATCACCCCCTGCTGGACGAGCCACTCCGCTCGACGCTCGGGGTCGTCGTCTTCCAGGACCAGGTGCTCGAGGTGGCGATGGCGCTTGCAGGCTTCACCGTTGGGGAGGCGGAGGGGCTGCGGCGCGCGATGAGCCGCAAGCGCAGCCAGGCCGCGTTGGAGGCATACCGGGCGCGCTTCGTGGAGGGTGCTGCGCGAAAGGGCGTGGACGAGGCGAAGGCGGACGAGATCTACGACAAGCTCGTGGGCTTCTCTGGCTTCGGTTTTCCCAAGTCGCACGCGGCCGCGTTCGGGCTGCTCGCGTACCAGTCGTCCTGGCTACGGCACCACTATCCCGCCGAGTTCCTGGCGGCGCTCCTGAACGCGCAGCCGATGGGCTTCTATCCACCCGCGAGCCTCGTGCGGGACGCGCAGCGGCGTGGGGTGCAGGTGCTTCCGCCGGACATCAACGTGAGCGAGGCCAAGTGCGTGCTCGAGGGAGGGGCGGTGCGCGTGGGGCTCGAGTACGTGCAGTCGGTGGGCGAGGACGACGCGCAGGCGATCGTCCAGGAGCGGGAGCGCGGCGGCCTGTATCGAGGGGTCGTCGACCTTGTCCAGCGCGCGCCCGCGGGTCGCGACGAGCTGGAGGCGCTCGTCGCTTCGGGCGCCTGCGACTCCTTCGGTGAGCCGCGTCGCAAGCTGCTCTGGCGGCTCGGGCTCGTCCCTCGCGCGGAGAGCGTGCCGGGAAGCGCGGGAGAGGAGCGGCAGCTCGCCCTCCCGCTCGGCCCGACCGCCGAGATCCCCGAACTGCCCGAGCAGACGCCGTGGGAGCGGATGCTGGCCGACTACGGCAAGACGAGCCTGTCGGTGGGAGTGCATCCGCTCGAGCTCCTCCGGCCGCACCTGCCGCCCGGGACGCTATCCAGCCCGGAACTCGCGCGTGCGCGTTCGGACTCGGAGGTCGCGGTGGCGGGAATGGCGGTCGCACGCCAGCGGCCGGCGACGGCGAACGGCGTCGTCTTCATGCTGCTCGAGGACGAGCATGGGCAAGTGAACCTGATCGTGCCGCCGCCGGTGTACGAGCACTATCGCCCGATCGTCCGCGGAGAGCCGCTCCTGCTGGCGCGCGGGACGTTCGAACGCCGCGACCGCAACCAGAACATCCTCGTCCGCGAGCTGGAGACGCTCGCGCCGCTGGCCCGGAGTGTCGCTGGGATGGACGTAGGCGCGGCGCTACCGGAAGCGCATCACTTTGGACATCGGTGAAGCCGCCTGTCCGCGTAGCGGACCGGGGGAGGGGGTCTGGGGGAACCGGGAGGTTCCGCCAGCTCACTAGATGTCTTCGATCTCCAGGGCGAAGCGCGGGAGCCGCTTGAGCACGCCACGGTTGAAGCTCTCGCGGTACTCGTCCGCCACCTCGCCCTCCAGCGTCGACGCGTAGTGGTCGCGCAGGTCGGCCAGCACCTCCGCTCCCGACTCGACGACGTCCATGTAGTCCCCGAAGAGCTCCTCCGAGTTGTCTCGATCCGCCCGCTCGTAGGCGGCCTCGGCCTCGTCGGCCTCTGCGATCACGTCCGCGTACTCCTCCTCGAACAGATCGAGTTGGCGATCGACGATGTCGGTGAAGCGGCGGCGGAACATCAGAGGAGCTCGTTGTAGAGGTCCACATGCGCGGCGGCGGCCGCGTCCCAGGTGAGCCCCTCACGGGCGCGGAGTGCTCCCTCCCGGGCACGCTCGAGTGCTTCGCTGTCCGCGAGCAGCTCGTGAATCGCCTCGGTCAGCGCATCCACGTCACCCGGCGGCACGACCCTCCCTGCCTCGAAGCGCCGCACGGGCTCTGCGATCCCGCCGACGTCGTAGGCCACGACGGGCACGCCCGCGCCGAGCGCGCGCAGCAGCGCCCCGCTCTGGTCGATCTCGGGTCGGTAGGGGAAGACGGCGACGGTTGCCTCGCCGAGCGCCCGATCGATGTCCGCCTCGGCGGCGTACCCGAGCCGCCACTCGGCCGAGTCCCCCGCGCTCTTGCGATAGCCGTCGACAGGCTCCAGCGGGTCACCCACCACGAGGAGTCGCGTGTCGGGCAAGCGACCAACGGCGGCGATCGTGTCGCCGAGTCCCTTGTACGGACGGATGACGCCGAGGGAGAGCACGGTCGCGCCGTCATCCGTGCGCGGCGGATCGCTCGCGAACACGGGATGCGGGATCACGCGTAGTCGATTCGGCTCCACGCCCAGCTCGGCGAGCGTCTCCCGCCCGTGCTCACTGTGCACGACGACGCGCGAGAACCGGCTCAGCAGCTTCGTCCAGAGGTCACGCTTCTCCGCCGTGCGACGGGGGAGCAGGTCGTGCGCGGTGAAGACCGAGGGGCGCAGCATGCGCAGGACGCGGTTGTCGATCTCAGGGGCGGCCAGCCACTGGTGGTGGACGATCTGACCGGGCCGCGAGCGGATGCGGATGAGCCCGACTCCGTGCTCGGCCGCCTTCAGCGGGATCCGCGCGCGCGAGCGTCCGAAGAGCCGGTTGGCGACTGGATAGAAGATCTCCGAGCGCGTGTACCCGTCTGGCGGAGGCGGGTCGCCGAAGCGGAAGCGTGAGGTCAGGAGCTCTACCTCCACGCCCGCCCGCACGAGCGAGGACGCGAGCTCGTGGTCGTACTGCGGCGTGAACGACGCCGGATCGACGAGGAGCAGTCTCATCGGCCCTAATGTAGTGCGATGCTCGTGCGGACCTGGAACCTGTTCCACGGGAACAGCGTGCCGCCGGGCCGCACGGCCTATCTGGAGCAGATCGTCAGGCTCGCGACGGCCGACCGTCCGGACGTGCTGCTGTTCCAGGAAGTGCCGTTGTGGGCATTCCACCGGCTCGAAAGCTGGGCCGGGATGACGGCGTTCACGCAGGTCGCGGCACGCGCGCTCCTGGGCGCGACTATCGGCGGGAAGGTCACCCAGCTCGATCCGGGGCTGCTGCGCTCCGCCGTCTCCGGCCAGGGAAATGCGATCCTGCTCGATCGCTCGCTTGAGCCCTTCGACTATCACGCGCTCGTGCTCAACCCGCGGAGCTTCCGGGGCGAGCAGGCGGCCAGGCTCGGCCTCGGCCCGGCTGAGAGCTTCGCCTGGGCAAAGGAGAGGCGCGTGCTCCAGGTGATCCGCGCGGCACTCCCCGACGGGAGGCGTGCACTGATTGCGAACTTGCACGCGACCGCCTACGCGGCCGACCGTCGGCTCGCTGAGGCCGAGGTCAGGCGGGCGGCCGAGTTCTATCTCCAGCTCGCGCGGTCCGGAGAGATCGACGTGTTCGGAGGGGACTTCAACCTTCGCGAGGGCTCGGAGGTGATCCGGTTCGTGCGCGAGCAGGGCTTCTCGCGCGCCGGTCCGGGCGTGGATCACTTGCTGGTGCGCGGGGCGCCGGCCTCGGCTCCCAGAACCTGGCCGGAGGAGCGCCGGCACGTGCACGGGCAGCTCGTGTCCGACCACGCGCCGCTCGAGGTGCAGGTGGCGTGAATGTCGCGGAGGCTCGCGCTGCCTTTCCCGTGCTCGAGCGCTTCGCGTACCTGAACACGGGAAGCTTCGGACCCCTCGCACGCGTGACGGTCGAGGCGATGGAGCAGCGCCTGGAGCGCGACCTCGAGCACGGACGGGGCGGGATCACGTTCATGGACGAGCTGACCGAGCTGCGCGATACCGCTCGGGAGCGGCTCGCCGCGCAGCTCTCCGTGCGGGTGGAGAACGTCGCGCTGACGACGTCGACGACGAGGGGCTGCAACATCGCGGTGGCCGGGCTCCGGCTGCAGCCGGGTGACGAGGTGGTGACGACCGACAACGAGCACTTCGGGCTGATCGGTCCACTCCAAGCGTCCGGCGCGACAGTTCGCGTTGCACGTCTCCGCGAGCGTCCACCGGAGGAGGCCTTCGACACGATCGCGGCGGAGGTCGGCCCGCGCACGCGCCTGCTCGCGCTCTCGCACGTCAGCTGGTTGACGGGCCACGTCTTCCCGGTGGAGGAGCTCCGCGCCGCGCTCGACGTTCCGCTGCTCGTGGACGGCGCGCAGGCGGTCGGCGCGATCCCCGTGGACGCTTCGGCGTTCGACTTTTACACCGTCTCCGGACAGAAGTGGCTGTGCGGGCCGGATACGACCGGCGCGCTGTACGTCGCCGATCCCGAACGGCTCGAAGTGGCGTCGCCGTCGTACATGGCGCAGCAGGCGTACGAGCCGGAGGGCACTTTCACACCCAAGGAAGGCGCCGCCCGCTTCGACTCCGACTGGCTGGCGCTGTCTTCCCTCGTCGGCCTGATCACGGCCATCGACCTGGCGCCGGAATGGCGATTCGAAGCCGCGGCGGCCGTTGCGAGCCGCTGCCGCGAGCTCCTGGTCGAGGCCGGCGTCGAGGTCGTCACCCATCCGCGGCATGCGACCTTGGTGACGTTCGTCCCGCACGGCGATCCCGCGGAGACCGTCGCCGAGGCGTACCGGCGCGGCGTCGTCGTCCGCGATCTTCCCCGGACACCGTGGATACGCGCATCCTGCGGCTACTGGACGAACGAGAAGGATCTGGAGCGGCTAGTCGCCGTTCTGCGGTAGCAGCGCGTACAGATCGATCGCGTTGCCGTCGGGGTCGCGCAGCGAGGCGTAGCGCATGCCCCAGAACGCGTCCCAGGGCTCGAGGTGGATCGTGGCTCCGGCTTCGACGAGCTCCTGGACCTTCGCGTCCACCTCGCCCGGGCTCTCGAAGGAGAAGGCGAGGGACGCGTTCGTCGAGCCCGGCCGGTGCTCCCAGGACGGGTCGAAGCTCTTCATCACCGCCGGGGTGTCGAACATCAGCCGGATCCCGCCCGCGAGCTCGGCCTCGGCGTGCCCGTGCCCCTCTGGATCCGGAGCGATCTCGAGCCCGAGGAGCCGGTAGAACCCGCGAGCGCGGTCGAGATCTGCGACCACGACCCCTATCGCTTCGAGGCTCACGACGTGGCGGCCACGTCCGCGGACGTCCGCAGCCCGAGCTCGGGGGCGATCGGCCTCATCGCGTCGATGATAAAGGCGATGTGCTCGTCGAGCTCAACGCCGAGATCCTCGGCGCCTTGGTAGACCTCGTCGCGGTGGACGCCGGCCGCGAAGGAAGGTTGTTTGAGCTTCTTCCGCACCGACTTCGGCGTGAGCGAGTCGATCCCGTCCGGCCGTACGAGGCCGCACGCGTGGACGAAGCCGGAGAGCTCATCACAAGCGAACAGCGTCTTCTTGAGCAGCGTGTCGCGGGGCATGGACAGGTGCTCCGCGTGCGAGAGGATCGCCTCGACAACGTCCTCGGGATATCCCTCCTCGCGCAGGATCGGCGCGCCGTCCTGCGGGTGCTGGTCGAGCGTGGGGTGGATCTCCCAGTCGAAGTCGTGGAGGAGCGCGACGACCCCCCAGTAGTCCTCGTCCTCGCCGAACCGGCGCGCGTATGCGCGGACCGATGCCTCGACCGCGAGCGCATGACGGCGGAGCGCCTCGCTCTGCGTGTGGCGCGTGAGAGTGCCCCAAGCCTGCTCCCGGGTGACCTCCATTGACGCGCTAGGGTACCTGGCGGCGTGCCGGCCGTCCTCGGCTCGAGGACGGCGGAGCCGCCCTCCGCCGAAGGACAGCCACCGCTGACGGCGCGATGCTACGCCGGCGGCGCTTGGCCGTGCTGTTCTGCACTGTCCTGCGCACCACCGGCTTGCCTCGCTGGTCAGCGACGGCCCGGCGACGCGCTAGGGTACATCGATGGCTGAAACGGCCGTCGCGGACACGCTTGCGGAAGCATTCGTCATCGAGGGCGGGCGGCGCCTCGAAGGCCGTGTGCGCGCGTCCGGGAACAAGAATGCCGCGCTCCCGCTGCTGGCGTCGTGCGTGCTCGCGCAGGACGAGGTGAGGCTCGAGAACGTCCCGCGCATCCGCGACGTCGAGACGATGATGGCCCTGCTCATCGACATCGGCGGCGAGGCCGAGTGGACGGGCCCGAACGAGGTGCGGATCAACGGCGCCCCCGCGAACCGGCACGAGCTCAACGAGACCCTGTGCAGCCGGATGCGCGCCTCCATCCTGCTCGCCGGACTGCTCCTCGCGCGCTTCGGCCGCGCCGTCGTCCCCGCCCCCGGCGGAGACCCGATCGGACGCCGGCGCCTGGACGTTCACATGCATGCGCTCGCCGAGCTTGGTGCGCAGATCACCTACGCGCAGCCGTTCGAGTTTCGCGCCGAGCGGCTCTCCGGCAAGCGCATCTACCTGGACGAGCCGAGTGTGACCGGGACGGAGAACGCGATCATGGCCTCCGTCACGGCCGAGGGGGAGACGGTGCTGGTGAACGCCGCCTGCGAGCCGCACGTCCAGGACCTCTGCCGCTTCCTCGAGACGCTCGGCGCGCGGTTTGACGGGATCGGCTCCAACACCCTGCGGATCGAAGGCGTGCGCGAGCTTGGCGGAGGCACCTGGCGGATCTGCCCGGACCACGTCGAGGTCGGGAGCTTCATCGGATGCGCAGCGGTGACCGGGGGCGACGTCACCATCGACGAGATTCGGCCGGAGGACCTGGTATCGATTGTGCCGGCATTCGAGCGGCTTGGTATTCAGGTCGAGGTCGACGGCTCGAGCGTGCGCGTCCCGCCGGGGCAGGAGCTGAGCATCAGGAGGGACCTCGGCGCGATGGTCCCGAAGATCGAGGATGGCCCCTGGCCGGCCTTCCCGGCCGACCTCACCTCGATCGCCCTGATCGTGGCCACGCAGGCCGAGGGCGAGATCCTCATCTTCGAGAAGATGTTCGAGAGTCGGCTGTTCTTCGTGGACAAGCTGATCAACATGGGCGCGCGAGTGATCCTGTGCGATCCGCATCGTGCGGTCGTCGTCGGTCCGTCGCAGCTGTACGGCCAGCGGATGGACAGTCCCGACGTCCGGGCCGGGTGGGCGATGCTCATCGCCGCTCTGTGCGCCGAAGGACGTTCGCGGATCGGGAACATCCGCTGGATCGACCGCGGCTACGAGCGTGTGGACGAACGGCTCCGCTCGCTGGGCGCGCAAATCGAGCGGGTCGAGGCATGATGGAGATGCGGCTCATGGCGCGCCTGACCGTGGACGGCAGCGGTGACGCCACCGTCGGAACCGGCCTGCCGGCGCTCGACCACCTGCTGGACGTGCTCGCCCGCTACGCGCGGTTCGACCTCGCGCTCGAGGTGGCTCCGGGTAGCCCGCAGGCGCAGATCGGGGCGGCTGGGCAGGCGCTCGGCGATGCGCTTCACGAGGCGCTCCGTGAGCCGGGCGCACGCGGTCACGGCACAGGTGCAGTGCCCTCGGAAGAAGCGCTCGCGTCGGTTGCCCTCGATCTCTCGGAGCAACCGTATGTCGTCTCGAACGTCGATCTAACGAGCGTCCACGTCGCCGGCCTCGCGAGCGACGTCATTGCGGGGTTCCTCGATCACCTCGCCGCGAGAGCCGGAATCGTCCTTCATGTCCGGCTTGCTCACGGGGAGGAGGAGCGGCACGTCCTCGATTCGATCTTCAAGGCCCTCGGCGTCGCGCTGGGAGAGGCCTGCCGGTCGTGAAGCAGGTCGTGCGCACCGAGAAGGCTCCAGGGCCGTTCCAGGGCGCCCCGTACTCCCAGGCGATCGCGAGCGGCGCTCTCGTCTTCGTCTCCGGCCAGCTCTCGCTACGGCCCGATCACGCGGAGATCGTGGGGGAGACGATCCAGGAGCAGACCGAGCAGATCTTCACCAACCTCAGGGCGATCCTCGAGGCCGCCGGGTCGGGCCTCGACCGGCTCGTCAAGACGACCGTCTACCTCGTCGACCTGGACGACTTCGAGGGGATGAACGAGGTGTATGCGCGTCACGTCGGCGACCGGCCCCCCGCCCGCGCGACGATCGAGGTCTCCGCGCTGCCCTCCGGCGCGAAGGTCGAGATCGAGGCGGTCGCAGAGCTGTAAGCGAGAATTTCGTCGTGGACATCGCCAAGGCACTCGGGCCGGAGCTGGACCGGGCTCTCGAGGCGGTCAGCGAGCCGTACGAGGGCGTGTACCTCGTCGGCGGGACGGTCCGCGACCTGCTGCGCCGGGAGCCCAACTTCGACGTGGACGTGGCGGTGGAGGGCGACGCGATCCAGTTCGCCCGCGCCCTCGCCGCCGAGCTCGGAGGGAGCTGGCGGCCCCACGGGCAATTCGGAACAGCCGTGGTCCGTTACGGCGACGGGCTGCATGTCGACGCGGTGACCGCTCGTCGCGAACGCTATGCCTCTCCCGGCGCGCTACCCACCGTCGAGCGGGCAGCGATCCAGGAGGATCTCTTCCGCCGCGACTTCACCATCAACGCGATGGCAGTGTCCCTCAAGGCGGACGACCATGGGCACCTCGTCGATCCGTTCGACGGAACCGTCGACCTCGAGACGGGGACGATCCGCGTCCTCCACGACCGCTCGTTCGTGGACGACCCGACGAGGATCTTCCGCGGCGTCCGCTACGAGAGCCGCTTTGGCTTTCGTATGGACGAGCACACGGAGGCGCTCGCCCGCACGGCCAGCGCAAGCGGGTTCGTCAGCCGCGTATCCGGGGCCCGCATCCGCGAGGAGCTGATCGCGGTGCTCGAAGAGACGCAGGCTTCCGACTCGATCGCGCGGCTGGGCCGGCTGGGCTTGGACGAGGCGATCCATCCCGATCTCGCCGCAGACGAGGAAGCGGCGCAGCTCCTCACCCGGCTGCGGGATCTGGACGCACGCTACGACCTGGACGTTCCCGTCTGGCGGCTCGGGCTGATCGCGCTGGCTCGGCGGATGCGGCGCGCAGAGGTCGAGGAGCTCGTCAGGCGTCTGCAGCTCGGCAGACGCGATGCCCGCCACGTTGCCGCTGCCGTGGCGGACGCGCCGCGCCTGGTCGAGCAGCTTCGGGATGGAGGGCTTTCCGCCGCGGAGATCGTGAGCCTCGCCGAGCCCGACCAACCCGACGCGCCGCTTTTCGCACTCGCGCTTGCGAATCTGGATCCGCTGCACGAGTACTTCGACCGCCTGCAGCACGTGCGGCTCGACATCGGAGGGGCAGACCTGGCCACCCTCGGCCTCCGCGAGTCGCCGCGCGTGGGGGAGATCCTGGCAGAGCTACGGCGCCGGAAGCTGAACGGCGAGATCGACGGGCGCGAATCCGAGCTCGAGGCCGCGCGGGAGCTGATCCAGGCACCGTGATCCTCCGTTGGCAGGTATCCGGCCCGTACGAGGTCGTCTTCTCCACGCGGCAGGGCGGCGTCAGCCAAGGGCCGTTCGAGTCCCTCAACCTCGGAAAGGCCGTCGGGGACGAGCCTGACCGCGTCGAGGAGAACCGACGCCGGCTGTGCGCGGAGGTCGGCGCGGATCCGGAACTGCTGACACTGAACCGGCAGCGCCATTCGGCGACCGTGCACCGGGCCGGGCCCGGAAGTCGAGGAGTGCCCGGGGACGGCCTCTGGAGCGACGCGCCCGGTCAGCCGATGGTCGCCCTCTCGGCAGACTGCCTGACTATCGCAGTCGGCCGCGTGAACGGCGACCGCCCCCGGCTGGCCGTTCTCCACGCCGGCTGGCGAGGGCTGCTCGAAGGGATCGTGGAAGCGGGCTGCTCCGCGCTCGAAGGCGGGATGCTCGCCGCGGCAGTGGGCCCCGCGATCGGCCCGTGCTGCTACGAGGTCGGGCCGGAGGTCGCTGGCCCCTTCGAGGAACGGTTCGGCGCCGGGCTGACGCACGGCCGTAAGCTCGACCTCTGGACCGCGGCCGAGCGCTCCCTCCGCGCCGCCGGCTGCGGCGAGGTCCATCGCTTCGACCTGTGCACCTTCTGCAACCCCGATCTGTTCTTCTCCGAGCGGCGCACCGGCAGGCCGCGCGGCACCCACGGCGTGCTCGGCCTTGTTGCTGGCTGAACAGGTACGGGAGCGCTACGAGCGCATCCAGGGCGAGGTCGGTGACGCTGTAACGGTGGTTGCGGCCACGAAGTACGTGTCGCTGGAGGAGTTGGCGGTGCTCGCCGAAGCCGGGGTCGAGGTGGTGGGCGAGAACCGCGCGCAGGACCTGGCGGCGAAGCAGGAGCGGTACGGAGACAGCTTTCGCTGGCACTTCATCGGCCACCTCCAGAGCCGGAAGGCCAAGACGGTGAACGAGTTGTGCGAGCTCGTCCATTCCCTCTCCAGTGAATCCGCGGCCAGGCGGCTGACCATTCCCGCGCTCGTCGAGGTCAATCTGTCCGGAGAGGAGTCCAAATCCGGCATCGCGCCCGAGCAGCTAGAGGGCTTACTCGCGCTCTACGAGGACGTCCGCGGACTGATGACGATGCCCCCGCCGGTCGAGAATCCCGCGGAGTCCCGCCGATACTTCCGCCGGCTGCGCGAGCTGGCGGAGGCCTACGGATTGCGCGAGCTCTCCATGGGAACCAGCCAGGATTACCGCGTGGCTGCGGACGAGGGAGCCACCCTCGTGAGGGTTGGGTCAGTCCTATACGGGCGGTAACATCCCGCGCAATGGGATTCTCGGACGTCTGGAATCGGACGCTCGTCTACTTCGGCATCGCCGAGGAAGAGGACTGGGACGAGGACGGCTACGCCACCAACGAGGAGCTGGAGCGCTCGTATCAGCAGCGCCCGAACGTGCGCAGACTGTCTCCGCGCAGGCGCCAGCCCGAGTACGAGGAGTGGACCGACGATGCCGCGGCACAGACGCAGGTCGTCCGTCCCGAGCGGCTTCGCCGCGTGCAGCCGGCACCTACCGCCGTGCCGTCTTCAGGCGCGGGGCTGCGTGTCCACCTCGTGCTGCCGCGTAGCTTCAACGACGCCCAGCAGATCGCCGACAAGTTCAAGGAGGCGATCCCGGTCATCCTCAACCTGCAGAGCTCCGACCAGGAGCTCTCCAAGCGGCTGATCGACTTCGCGAGCGGGCTGACGTACGCACTCGACGGGGGGATGCAGCGCATCGCGGACAAGGTGTTCCTGCTGACGCCTCGGAACGTCGAAGTCTCCGCGGAAGAGCGCGCCAAGCTGCTCGAGCGCGGCGGCTTCTTCAACCAGGCCTAGCGTCCCTGGGCGGCGCCCTATTGGCGTAGGAAGCACAAGTTTTTTGCCGAATCCAACGGAGTGGGCGTGAACGCCATCGTCGTCCTGCTCGCCGACGCGATTTCGGGGATCCAGAAGTTCGTCTGGGTCTTCGTCCTCGTCTACGGGCTGGTGATCTTCGCCTACATCCTGATGTCCTGGATCCGGATGCCGTACTCGGTGTGGATGAGCCGGATCCAGAATTTCCTCCGCGACACGTGCGAGCCGTACCTGGGCCTGTTCCGGCGAGTTCTGCCGCCACTTGGGCCCCTCGACCTGTCGCCGATCGTCGCGCTGTTCGCCCTCTATCTGGCCGGGCGGCTCGTCATCTACATCCTCGACCAGTTCCACTAAGGAGGATGGGCTGGGGCGGCAACCCCGAGAAGGCCGCCCTCCGTGCGCGACGTCCATCGATCCAGGACGAGATGCTCGCCGCGCTCACGGCACGGGCTTCCGACGACTAGACGCTACGACCGCCGGTGCGGGACACGCACCTCCGCGACATGCGCGAGGTGGGTCGGCGCCGCGAGTTCGAGGACGAGCTGCTGCCCCGGCGTCTCTCCGCGTTCGAGCTCCTCGAACCAGTGGCCGACGTCGCCGCCGAGGACGACCGGGCCCTCGTCGGTCTCCACGACGACGATCTGATGTCCGGCCGTGTGTCCCGGCGCCGGCAGGAGCCTCACGCCCGGCAGGATCTCCGCCTCGCCGTCGTGCTCGACGTACGTCGCGCCCGGAAAGTCGACCCACTCCCGCACCGTGTAGTCGTCCTCCGTCCGCGCGTCCGCGAGCTCGCGTCGCTGCACGTGGA
>Ga0075418_10001503_pt1 | contig 26464 bp, 29 predicted proteins | sample SoiMetdeltSBSDD2_FD_81776 | JGI IMG/M metagenome (GOLD analysis project Ga0075418, IMG submission 81776) | Bulk soil microbial communities from a Populus tree surrounding site in Tennessee, USA - Soil MetaG P. deltoides SBSDD2 | ecosystem: Environmental > Terrestrial > Soil > Tree plantation...
CGACGTTCCAGCACCGACAGCGGCGGCGAATGGATCAATCGCGATCTAACAGCCGGTTGTTGACCGGCGCCTGCCGCTCAGCGCTGCGCGCTTCGTGCGGCGCGGCAAAACCGGAACGTTAGATTGCGGATGCATGCACCCGGCATTGGTTTATGGCTCTGGACGACCTGCGTTTTGACCGGGTGCGCGATGGGTGGGGTTGTCAGTATTAGCGAGCCGAATCTAGACAATCCCGGGACTTGGGATCTTTCCTTAGATGCTAGCGGCGTTCTACACATCGCGGAACTTTCGCTATCCGTCAAACCCCAGAATGCTCGTTCGGGCTTGATAGCGGTAGGGCCCATCGTTCCGTTCGTGCCGTTAGGGCGCGGGAACGAACTTCGCAAAGAAAAGCCGTTCCAGATAGTCGTGCAGTTTGAGACATCAGACGAAAGGTATACGTTTGCGCCAAAGGATACGGTTCTGCTACACGCCGGTGCAGAGTACCGGCCAGTCGAATCGGCGGGACCATTTACCCGCGCCTCCGCGCCACGTGAATTGCAGCGGGCTTCGCGTGGTCACGACTGGGTCTGCAACGACACGTGGACGTCGAAGTTAAGCCTTCCCTCGCAATACTTAGACGACGTGCCCATACCGTCGTCCCGATCATGCTTTGTGTTGGAGTTCCCGGTACTCACCCCAAGTCCGGACCAACCTTTCCAGATAGAACTACGTGGATTGAAGAAGGAGGGAAGACAAGTTGATCTCCCCAAGATCAATTTTCGTCCAGGAACGACCGGAGCCTATTCGATACTCGGCAGCGCGCAATCTAGCAGCCGCTTGTACGCCGACGCGCGCAAGAGCCGCGCGCGCGCGTAAAGCGGAACGTTAGACACCAGACAAACGCGCCGTCGCCCGCCCACATATCATGGAAGTGCTTTGGATCGTCGCAATCGGAGGCGTTGTCGGTGGCCTGGGCTTGGGCCTTGCGGTGTTGTTCTATTCGCGGGCCGACGTTCGTGCGAAGGTTCAAAGCCAGTGCCTTCGCTTTGGAAGCGGTGGGGCATTGTTCTTGGCGGTGTGGGCGCTCATCGCAACCGGCCGGGCTCAGGCTCAGGTCGAAATCGCCATTGGGCTCATTGTGGTGATTCCGCTAGTGGCGGGTGTCGTGTTGTCCGTTGCAGGGAGGGGAAGGTCTGGTGTCTAACAGCGCGTTGTTGACCGACGCCTTCCGCTCGCTACGCCGCGCATGCGGCGCGGCAAAACGGACGTTAGGCCGTTATTGGGATGCAGCTTTTCGATTTGATCGAGACTTCCAGTGCGACTACTTGTGCCCGACCAGGTGCGAGTCAGAGGCATTTATCAACTTGGGAGAAATGCGCCATGGAATTTCCTCACTATCGACTGCTTTATCTCCCGCGAACCCTGCTGACAATCTGGTTCGCCATCGCATTGGCTGCACCGACTCCATCTGCTGGCGCCGAAATCAAGATCCTTTGCAGCCGCACGATGAATCACGTGCTGGACGGGCTCGCCGACGCGTTCCAGCGCACGAGCGAGCACAAGATCACGCGGAGCCTCGCCGTGCCTAACGAGATCCGGAGGCGCCTCGCGAGCGGCGAGAGCGCGGACATCATCATGTCGGGCGGTCCCTTGATCGGCGACCTGGTGCAGCAGGGCATGATCGCACCGGGCGACAAGGTGGTGCTCGCGCGCGTCGGCGTCGGCGTGGCGGTCCGCGCGGGCGCGGCGAAGCCGGACATCGGCTCCGTCGAAGCGTTCAAGCGCACTCTGCTCGCCGCGAAGTCGATCGTCTACACCGACCCGGCGTCTGGCGGAGGGAGTGGAGTCCATTTCGAAAAAGTGCTCGATCGCCTAGGCATCGCCAAAGAGGTCAAGGCCAAGTCGATCAAGAACGGTCAGGCCGCAACCAAGCCCAGCGCCGAATTCGTCGCGCGCGGCGAAGCCGAGCTCGGCATCCAGTACATCAGCGAGATCGTGGAGTTCCCCGGCACCGAGCTGCTCGGGCCCTTCCCGGCCGAGCTGCAGACCACGAACGTGATCTACGCCGGAATCCTCAAGACCGCGCCCCACCCGGACGCCGCCATGGCGCTATTCAAATTCCTGACCTCGCCCGACGCCGCTGCAGCCATCAAGGCCGCCGGTATGGATCCGAGGGGCTTATGACCGTCTTTCCGTTGACCTTGAACCTGGTCGGCATAGGCCAAGCTGTCCATTAACAGATGCTGCCTGACAGCACGCCGCACCGGACGCGCGCATGAGCGCCGTGCCTTACCAACCTTACCCGGAGCGCGCCGGCGAGCGTGGACGTTAGCCTCCATGGCTACCCGCGGCGATTGGTTCGCCGCAGAGAAGTTTCATCGTGCGGCAGCAGACGGCGAAGTTCCAGGGCAGCGCGTCGAAAAGGCTGCCGAGCGTCGGTCCGACTTGCCGGCGCCTACGGGACCGGGTTTTCTCCCACGGGCGCGCTCGTTTTGCGTTGGACGGCTACTTTCGTCTTCGCCGTCTTGACATCGTTCTTCGTCACCACGGCGCGATATTCCGCCCGGCTCAACTTGCCGTCATTGTTCCGGTCCGCAGCCTTGAAGTTGCTTGCGAGGCGCGGATCGCCTCTCGCCTCGGCCCGCGTAAGATAGCCGTCGCCATTCTTGTCCAGGCCATTGAACCCCGCATTCTGGGGGCGCGACTTGTTGGCGGCGGTGCGCGTTGGCTTGGCTGCGCTCTGGTTGCGGGACTCGGCCGAGCTTATCTTGCCGTCGCTATTCTTCTCCGCGGCGCGGCCACCCTTCGGCTTATCATCCGTACAGCCCGCTGCCAGGGCGAAAGCCGCGCCGATCAGCAGAGATCTCGCGAGGTTCATAGGTTCTCCCTTGTTTCTGTGGAAATCACCTAGGATCGCCAGATTCACACCCCAAAGCTAGCCACTATTACGCACTCCGGCCGCCATGCCGTTGGTGAGGATGCCCGCATGGTGCTCGCCTGTTGTTTCGGGGCGGCCTAGCAGCGCGTTGTTGATCGACGCCTTCACCTCGCTTTGCTGCGCATGCGGCGCGGCACAACTCGGACGTTCGTTCTCACGATTACAGCACTAGATCGGCTGCTTTCGAACCCGAAGCGGTCGTTCAAACCGGGGCCGGGGAGCGCCCTAATCAGCCTTGATGCCCGCGAACTTGATCACCTTTGCCCACTTTTCCGTGGCTTCGGAGATGATCGCCCCGAATTCCGCAGGCGAGCCCCCAAGCACTGTGCCGCCCAGCTCGACGATACGGGCTCGGACTTGGCTATCGGCGAGGCCGGCATTGAGCTCCTTGTTCAGCATGGTGATGATTCCGGCCGGGGTGTTCCTGGGCGCGCCAATGCCCGCAAAACCGCTGGCCTCGTAACCAGGAACGAACTCTCCCACCGTTGGAACGTCCGGCAACACGTCCAGACGGGCCGCGGTCGTTACCGCCAGGGCGCGCAGCTTGCCGGCCTTGACCTGCTGGATCGATTCCGACACGGGAGCGAAAACCACCTGCACGTGGCCGGCGATCAGATCGGCGACCGCAGGCGCGCCGCCCTTGTACGGGACGTGGACCAGATTCAGCCCGGTCATCATCTTGAAGAGCTCGCAGGCAATGTTTTGCGGGGTGCCCTGACCCGCCGACCCGTAGTTGATCTTGCCCGGGTTGGCCTTGGCATAGGCGATGAACTCGGGGATTGTCGTGGCGGGGACCGACGGATGCACCACGACCACGTAGGACAGCCGCGCGGCGCAGATGACGGGTGCGATGTCCCGGATGAAGTCGAAACTGAGATTGGTGTAGAGCGCGGCATTGATCGCATGCGGGGTCACGATTTGCAGCAGCGTGTAGCCATCCGCAGGTGCCTTGGCGACCGCCTCGGTCCCTATGTTGCCGCTGGCGCCGGGGCGGTTCTCGACGATGAATGGCTGGCTGAGGCGATCCGACAGCCATTGACCCATCAAGCGCGCCTGGATGTCGGTGGCCCCACCGGGGGGAAAGCCGACAATGATGCGCACCGGCCGTGACGGATAGGCTTGCGCCCGGCCAATGCGGGGCACGGCGGACAACGCAGCGGCACCGATGGCCAGGTGGAGGAATGTGCGGCGGGGAAATTCCATGATGCTCCCTCCAGGTGTGTGCTGCCGTGACGTCGCGGACATGCAATCTGGCTGGACGCGCTCCGGGAACAGACTACAGCCGCCTTGTGGGGTTGCCAAGCCAATAGAGGCTCGCGACGACCGCCCGATTTCGCGTTGACGTACTGGGTGCCTGACGCCGGCAGCGGCGGCGGTGGCGTCGGCGATGAAGGTGGAGGTGGCGGCGGCGGGAGTTGTCTGATCGCCTGCCAGTGAGAGATTATCGGGCTCGTCATCGGCGATCACGACGAGCCCGAGGTTATGATCCTGGTCGCTTCAAAAGCATCGACGACCTGGGGGGGCGAGTTCAGGAGCGAGCTTCGCGCTGCCGTCCAAAGAGGCGCAGCTTCATCTGTCTGACGTAACCCATGACCCCTCGGACGCGACGGCGAACGATCGGCGCCATCGGCATCGTCCTGGTCGGCGCGCTCGTCGCCGGAGCCTGGCTTGCGCTTCAGATTCTGCGGATCGGCGTGGCCTACAAGGCCAAGATGCTGTGTTCCGGAACATTCGTATCCCGGCGCGACGCTGGCGCGGTGCTGGCGGAGCTCCAGAGCGACGATCTGGCGATCCTGCGGTACATCGACGTCGACGTCGATTCGGCCGCGCGGTCGGTCGCGGCGAGCGGATTTGGCATCGTCCGGCGTCGAGCCGTCTATCGGGAAGGTCTTGGCTGTGCACTCGCACTGGACGGTTTGACTCCCCCCGGACTGCCGGCGGCTGACCGAGCCATCGTCACGCCAAATCCCCCGACTCCGGCCGTCAAGGAGGCCGCACGGGAGGAGAGTAGCCCGAAGCTGGAGGCCGTCATCGCGCGAGCGTTCTCAGAACCGGACCCGCAGCGGCCGCGTCGCACGCTGGCAGTAGTCGTCATGCGCGACGGCCGCGTCCTCTACGAGCGCTACGCTGCCGGCATCGGACCGGAAACACCGCTGATCGGGTGGTCCATGGCCAAGAGCGTGACGAACGCGCTCGTCGGCATTCTGGTTCTGCAGGGGCGTCTCGCCCTGGACGCTCCGGTGCCGATTCCGGAGTGGAAAGCCGCCGGCGACCCGAGGGCCGAAATCACGCTCGATCACCTGCTGCGGATGAGCAGCGGCCTGCGCTTCGACGAAGGCATGTCGAGTCCGCGCTCGGACGTGATGCGGATGCTGCTCGACGTCGGCGACGCCGCGGCGCTCGCGATTCACAAGGACCTGGTGGCGCCGCCGGGCACGCGATGGCAGTACGCGAGCGGGACAAGCAACATCCTCGCGCGTGTCATTCGCAATGCGCTGCACGATGACGCGTCGTACCTCGCCTTTCCGCGCCACGAACTGTTCGACCGCATCGGCATGTCGAGTGCGGTGCTCGAAACCGACGCCTCGGGTACGTTCGTCGGCTCCTCGTACATGTACGCGACGGCGCGTGACTGGGCTCGATTCGGAACGTTGTACCTGCGCGATGGCGTGTGGAACGGCGAGCGCCTGCTGCCGGAGGGATGGGTGAAGTACTCGACTTCGCTTGCTCCGGCGGACCCCCAACAGCGCTACGGCGCGCACTTCTGGCTGCGGATCGCGGACGAGTACCGCGGGACCGGCGCGCAACTGCCCGTGGGAACCTATCACGCGGTGGGTTATGGAGGCCAGTTCGTCACCGTTGTACCGGCCCGGAAGGTGGTCATCGTGCGGCTGGGGGATACCCGATACGCGGACGCGTGGCATCACGCCGCCTTCGTGCAGGAAATGCTGGCGGTGCTCGACCACGACTAGTGCTAAGGTTCAAGAGATGAAAGCCGCTTTCGTCGTGTTCGACCGCCTGACATCGCTCGATTTCGTCGGGTTCTACGATCCCGTAACGCGGTTGAAGTCGATGGGGATCCTCGACGATTTCGACTGGCGGATCTGCTCCAACGCGCGCTCTGTAGCCGACGACCGGGGGCTGCGCATGGAGGCCGCGGTGGTCGAGGAACCGCTCGATTCATACGACATGCTGTTCGTCCCCGGCGGATTCGGCACCCGGGACCTCCGGCACGACCGCGGTTTCATCGACTGGCTGAAAACCGCCCGCTCCGTGCCGCTCAAGGTATCGGTTTGCACCGGCGCACTGCTCATGGGCGCCGCGGGCTTTCTCCAAGGGCGCCGCGCCACGACCCACCCGGCCGTGTACAAGGAGCTGGAGCCCTATTGCGGCGAGGTGGTTCGGGAGAGAGTGGTCGATGAAGGCGACGTCATCACTGCGGGCGGCGTTTCCGCCTCCATCGACCTGGGCCTGCACTTGGTGCAAAGGTTGGCGGGGACCGATGCGCGCCGGCGAATCGCTTCCCAGATGGACTATCCATACCAGTAAGGCGCGGCGTTCATTACCATTCGGCTGTCATGATTCCGACAGCACGTAATGCGAGTGTCCGAGCTGCTCGCTCGGCTCGGCGCCTTCTGGCAGTAACCCGGCCATGAAGCTCTACATCACGCCCGGGTCGCCGTACGCGCGCATGGCGCGGATCGTGGTGCTCGAAAAGAAGCTGGAAAGCCGGGTGGAGATCGTGTTCGCCAAGACCCGCGTCGCCGGCAGTCCCTATTACGCGATCAACCCGTCCGGACGCGTGCCGTATCTCGTGCGCGACGACGGCGTGGGCATGGAGGAATCGGCGCTCATTTGCGATTACCTCGACCGACTCGACGGAAGACCGTCGTTCGAGCTGCCCGCGGGCGGCGCGGGCCTGGAGGCGCGGCGGCTCGAAGCGCTGGCGAGGAGCCTGCTCGACGGGCTCGCGGTGTGGGGCCGCGAGCTGGCGCGCCCCAGGGACGAGCGCTCTCCCGGCGTGATCGCGCACGAAACCGAACGTGCGCGCCGCATGGTCGAGCGCTGCGAGAAGGAAATTGGCCATCCGCACCTGCGCGGCGCGCTCAACATGGCGCAGATGACGCTCGGCGTCGCGCTCGGTCTCGAGCTCCGCAATCCCGATTTTCTCTGGCGCGCGAGGCATCCGCAGCTCGCGGGCTGGTACGACGCGCTGGCGGCGCGCCCATCGTTCGCCGCGACCGCCCCGCCGCGCGCCTGATCGTGCAGGCAGTGGGCAAGCTCGAAGCGGCCGCGCTCGCGCTTTACGCTGCGACCGTGCTTCTTTGCACCATCCTTGTGGTCGGCTACCGAGACGTTGAATTCTTAGGGGCCCTGGTCGCGCTCACGCTTCCCTGGAGCCTCGTCACCGTCGTTTTCATCTGGTCCCTGATTCACGGCGCGTCGCTCTGGCTCTTCTGGCTGGTCTACCTCGGAGGCGGGGCCGCGAACGTTTTCCTGCTCCACCGCTACCTGCCGCGGCTGTACGCGCGCTTGCGGCGCTAGGAGGGCGGGTCCGCTGCCGCCTTGCGCCACGCCGCGGGCGGCATGCCGAACTCGCGCTTGAACGCGCGGCTGAACGCCGCCTCGGATTCATAGCCGCTGCGCTCGGCAAGCTGGGCGATCGCGTCTGCGCCCGAGCGCAGCGCCCGAGCCGCGAGCGCGAGGCGCCAGCGCATGAGGTACTGGATCGGCGGCTCGCCGACCAGCGCCGTGAAGCGCTCGGCGAGCGCCGAGCGCGAGAGCGCCGCCTCGCGCGCCAGCTCGTCCACGGTCCAGTGCCTGCCGGGCGCGGCGTGGAGAAGCGCGAGCGCGCGGCCGACGTGCGCGTCGCGCACCCCCGCGAGCCACCCCTTGCCGCCGGGCGGCAGGCGCTCGATGTAGCGGCGCAGCGCCTCGACGAAGAGGAGCTCGGCGAGCTTGGCCAGCATGGAGCCGGCGCCGGGCCGCAGCGCCGTGGACTCGCGCACGCCGGCGCGGAAGAGCTCGCGCAGCATCGCCGCGGCGGGTCCCTCGCCCATCGGAATGCAGAGGAGCCTCGGCAGCGCCTCGAGGAGCGGCCGGAACACGCTGCGGCTCAGCGCGAGGTAGCCGCAGACGAAGCGCGTCGCGGCGCCGCCGCCGCCGTGGCGCATGTGGAAGAGCTCCGCGCCGCTGTCCGGGTCGGGCGTGAGCTCGGCCTGCGCTTCCATCGGCGCGAGCTGCAGGTCGGTGCCCATCAGGTGCCTGCCTTCCTTCGGGAACAGGATCAGGTCGCCGGCGGACACCTCGAACGCCTCCCCGCCGTCGGCGAGCCGCACCTTGCAGCGGCCCTCGGTCAGGAAATGGAAGAACGCGACGTGTTCCGATGCAACCAGGCGCTGACGCACGGCTGCGAGGCCGAGCTCGCCGCGGATGCACCACGGCGCCGTGAACTCCGCGTTGAGGTACACCGCCCCTTCGAGGCGCACCGAGTTCAGAACGTCCGACAAGGCATCCATTGGAGTTCCGGTCAATAAACGCGGAGCCGCGGCCAACACGCCGGGTCCGCGCGGCCGGAGACTAGCACCCGCTAAGGCCAACCCAAAGGACCCGATCATGACGACTGCAACCGAAACCCGCGCCGCCGAACGCGCGCAGCATGCTAACACCTACGAAGGGAGCTGCTTCTGCGGCGCCGTCCACTTCACCGTCACGGGCGCGCCCGCGGCGATGGGCTACTGCCACTGCGACTCCTGCCGCACCTGGTCGGCGGGGCCGGTCAACGCCTTCACGCTCTGGAAGCCCGAAGCGGTGCGGGTCACGCGCGGGGCCGACAGCATCGGCACCTACAACAAGACGCCGAGGAGCTATCGCAAGTGGTGCAAGCAGTGCGGCGGGCATCTCTTCACCGAGCATCCGGGCTGGGGTGTCACCGACGTCTATGCCGCCGTGATCCCCGGCTTTCCGTTCCGCGCCGCGGTCCACGTCAACTACCAGGAGACGAAGCTCCGGATGCACGACGGCTTGCCGAAGCTGAAGGACTATCCGAAGGAAATGGGCGGCTCTGGCATCGCCATCCCGGAATGACCTAGGATGCCGGGGTATGCTCGAGCTCAGGCCGACCTGCGAGCACTGCAACAAGCCCCTGCCGCCCTCCGCCCTCGACGCGCGCATCTGTAGCTACGAGTGCACGTTCTGCGCCGCGTGCGTCGAGAACGTTCTAGCCAACGTCTGCCCGAACTGCGGCGGGGGCTTCGCTCCCCGCCCCGTCCGGCCGGCGCGCAACTGGAAAGGCGACAATTTCCTCGGTAAGGATCCTGCAAGCACGAGGGTGAAGCACCGGCCGGTCGATCCGGCGCCGCACGCGAAGTTCTCGGCGCCGATCCGTGGCATTCCGCCGGAAAAGAGATAAGCCGTTAGGGGAAAGTGCGGAAATAGTCGCTGCGGGGCCGCGCCCGGGTTCGTATGCTGGACGCCTCGAATAAGCCGGGAGGCCGAGATGGCGACGCCAAGTCGACAAACCCCTCACGCGCCGGTCCAGGCCGCGCTCGCGCATTACCTGCCGCTCGAGCGAAACTTCAAGGACGCGACGAAGCTCTACACGCGCTTCCGCCAGGCGCAGGGCTTTCGCCAGTACCTGCAGCGCCGCGCCGCCTTCGTCGTCCCGATGGTCGCGCTGTTCGTGCTGGTAAGCGTGGCGTGCACCGCGGCCACCGTCATCTTCCTCGCCGACCGGCATGCGCTGCTCGCGCTGCCCGGCATGATGCTCGCGCCGTTCGTGCTCATCGGCAGCCTCTTCGTCGAGGCGTTCGTGTTCTTCTCGTGGCTCGAGGGCCGCGCGCTCGCCCAGGCGCTCGGCCGCCGCAGCAAGCGCGACTTCGACTTCGGCCAGATGCCGCAGAACGTTCCCTGGGTGCTCGCGGCGCTGTTCCTGGTCCTGCCGCTCTTCATCCTCGCGTCCGTTTCGTTCACGGCCGCCCTGGTACTGATCCTGCTTGCGGTGGGCATCATCGTGGCCATCGCGAAGTTCGATCGCTAGGACATGCTGCCGACGCACGACATGCCCTGTCCCGCCTGCGGAGCGCGCGTTCCCATGGCGCGCATGCGCATCGGCAAAGCCGAGGCTTGGAAGCCGGTTAGACGGTAGGGGTCCTGGGGCGCTTGCGCCGTGCCCGGATGTCGCTTGCCAGAATGCTCACCGCGAGAGCGACGCCGCCCGCCGCCGCCGCCAGAAAGAGCAGGATCGCGAGCCCCGGGTAGCCAAACAGGCGGAACGAGGTTTCCACCCGCATCAGCAGCGCGGCCCCGACGATAAGCGCCGCGAGGACCAGGCCGAGCGAGATGCGGTTGGCTACCTTCTGCATGCCCTCCATCAGCCGGGTCTCGTCGATCGCGTCGACCTTCACCTGGAACTCGTTGTCGGCGAGCCGGTCGAGGATGCGGTTCACCCGCCCGGGCAGGTTCTGCACGAACTTCTTCAGGTCCACCGCGGTGCTCGCCAGCGCGCCGAGCGAGAGGTCGCGCGCCATCTGGTGCTCGGTGATCTCGGCCGCGTGGCGCCGGATCGCCGCGTTGGGGTCGAAGCGCGGTGCGAGGGTGTGGCCGATCTCATCGAGATTCAGCAGCGTCTTGCCGACCATGGCGAGCTCGGGCGGCAGGCGGATTCCGCTGTCGGCTGCGACCCGCAGCAACATCAGCACCGCACGCCCGACCTGAGGGCGCTGCAGCGGCGCCTCCTGGTGCTGCGCAACGATGTCGGCGACGCCGCGCGCGAACGCGCCTTGATCGGCGTTGTCCCGGCGCTCGCCGAGCAGCAGCAGGGTCTTCGCCACGTCCTCGGCGCGGTTGTCGGCGACCGCGAGGAGGAGCTGCAGCAGCCGGTCCTGCAGCCCGCGCGAGAGGTGCGCCACCATGCCGAGGTCGATGAGCGCAATCTTGCCGTTCACCACGAACACGTTGCCGGGGTGCGGATCGGCGTGGAACAGGCCGTCGCGCAGCATCTGCTTGAGATAGGCGCGGAACAGCGCGTCGGCGAGACGCTCGCCGTCGAGCTCGATGCGCGCGAGCGGGCTCAGGGCGGTGATCTTAGTGCCGCCGACGAACTCCATCGTCAGCACCCGCGAGCTGCTGTAGCCGAGCACCGGCTCGGGCACGCAGATCTCGTCGATCTCGGCGAGGTTGCGCGCCAGCGCGACGAGGTGCACCGCCTCCTGGCGAAAGTCAAGCTCGCGGGCAAGCGACTTCCTGAACTGGTCGAACACCTGCCCGAGGTCGAAGCGCCGCGCGAACTCGGTGTGGCCGTCGAGGAAACCCACGATCTCGGACATCGCCTCGAGGTCATCGGCGACCCGCTCGCGGATGCCGGGCCGCTGCACCTTGACGGCAACTTCGCGCCCATCGCGCAGCCGCGCTCGGTGCACCTGCGCGATCGAGGCGGCGGCGAGCGGCTGCTCGTCGATGGAGAGGAACGCCTTGGAGAGCCGCACGCCGAGCTCCTCCGAGACGATCTTCTCGACCTCGGCAAAAGGAAACGGCGCCACGTCGTCCTGCAGCCGTGCGAGCGCCTGCGCGTAGGCCGGCGGCACGAGGTCGGGCCGCGTTGAGAGCAGCTGCCCGAGCTTGATGAAGGTCGGCCCAAGCTTCTCGACGTCGGCGGCGAGCTCCTCGGCCTCGGCCAAAGGCGCGCCGCGCTCGTCCGGCTGGTCCTCGGGCATCAGTTCGGACAGGCCGGCGTGGCGCACCAGGTCGCCGCGTCCGTACTTCCACAGGAGCCAGGCGAAATCCTTGTAGCGCTTCAGATGCTGAGGTTTGAGCGACACGCCCATCAGGGGCCCTTTAAGCAAGGTTTGTTCGCATGTCGCTCCGCGGCTACACTGCCGGGGTCGCAGCGCTTCGGCCCCCGGCGCCGTACGGTCAACGAGGATGTGAAATGACGAACGAGAAAATCAAGCTGCGCACCGAGACCGGACAGCTGATCGAGGTCGTGGTCCTCAACAAGCGCGCCGAGCTGATCGAGGTGGTGATCGGCGAGGGCGTGCACAACGTGAGATGCACCCTCACCCCGACCCGCAACGGCCTCGCCTACGCCGGAAGCGTGATGGGCCGCGAGGTGGTCTACGAGCGCAGCCGCGAGCAGGTGCAGGCGGACATCGATCGCCTGAATCCAACCTTGCGCAAGCCGCGAGGCCGCTGATGCGGCGCCCGGCCGTCGGGCTCGCGCTGCTCGCCTGGGCCGGCGCCGGCGCAGCGGCGCCGCGCCTCGACAGCGTGTCGGTGCAGGTGCTCTCGGGCAAGGGCGGCAGCGACGTGGTGATCTCGGTCTCGATCGAGCGGCCGTCGCTCATGGATCTCACCTGCAGCGCCGCGATCGACACCGGCGACGGCGGCCGCATCCCGATCGCCTGGAACCTCGGCGACAGCCGCACCAAGACCGCGCGCTACGAGTACAAGCGCCCCGGCACGTACCGCGTGCGCGTCTCCGGCGCCGGGAACGAAGCCTGCGTCGGCGCGAAGGAGACCTCGCTCTCCATCGGCACGCCCGGCCACGCGGCCGGCACGCCGCGCTGCCCGGCCGGCTGGACCCTGGTCGAGGACTCCGTCAAGGGCGCGCGCTACACCTGCCGCGCCCGCCCGCCGGCGCAGCCGCTACGCTGCGCCGAGGGCACGACCTACTTCGCCGAAGGCGGCGAAATCGGTTGCCGATAGGAAATCATTTTTTCTGCAGCAGCTCGGCGCAGCCGGCGCGAGTCGCCCAGTATTCCCAGGCGCGCCAGGTCTCGGGCGAGTGCGGTTTGTAGCCGGCGTTGCGCGCGTCGATCTCGCCGCGCGAGAGCGGCTTCACCTCGCCGAGCTGCATCGCCGCCAACTGCACGCGCGCGTTGCGCGGCACGTAGACCGACATGCGCACGACCTCGATCAGCGAGCGCGCCGCGGCGACGAAGCCGTGCCCGCGCATCAGCGCGACGTTGTTGTGGGCGAGGCGCCCCGCCAGGTCGCGCCCCTGCGGCATGTTCGTCACCAGGAGATTGGTGTCGCCGAAGCGCTCGCGGATGTCCCACACCGGCACTTCCGGTCCCATGAAGCTTCCCGAATGGATCACCGGGCGAAGCGGCGTGGACGTGATGCCGAAGGGCAGCACGTCCTCGGCGTGCGCATGCACCACCGCGAGGACTTCGGGCCTGGATTCGTACACTGCGCCGTGGATGAAGCGCTCGAGATAGGGCTGGCGCGAGTCGCCGCTCGCGGGCGTGCCGTCCAGGTCGAACTCCATGATGTCGGCCTGCTGCACCATCTCCGGGCTGAGCGAGCGGGCGAGCAGGTAGCGCTTCGGGTCGCGCGGATGGCGCACGCTGACATGGCCATACGCGTCGACGATGCCTTCGTGCGCGAGGATGCGGTTGGCGATCACCAGGTCGGCGAGTACGCGTTCCAGATCGGTCATTTCGGTATCCCGTGTAACGTCCCTGTGCGATCGTAGCGGATGCTTCGCATCCTTGTCGTGTGGCTGATCAACGCCGTGGCGCTCGCCGCGGTCGCCTACCTGATGCCGTCGGTGAGCGTCGAGAGCGCGGGCGCGGCGCTCGCGGCGGCCCTGGTGCTCGGCCTGGTGAACGCGCTGGTGCGCCCCGTTCTCGTGCTCCTCACGCTGCCGGTCACGATCCTCACGCTCGGGCTTTTCATCTTCGTCATCAACGGGCTGCTCTTCTGGGCGGTCGGCTCGTTCGTCTCCGGGTTCCACGTCGCCGGGTTCTGGCCGGGCGTGTTCGGCGCGCTCGTTTTCAGCCTGATTTCCTGGGCGCTGTCACACCTGATCCTGAAGTAGCTCGACTAACGGGCGGCCTTGGCCGTCTCGGCCGCGAGCAGCTTCTCGAAGCCCGCGGCGTCGAGCGGCGGGCTGAAGTAGTGACCCTGCCACTCGTCGCAGCCGAGCGCGAGCACGCGCGAGAGCTGGGCCTCGTTCTCGATGCCCTCGGCGGCCACCGAGATGTCCAGCGTCTTCGCGAGCACCGCGATCGCGCGCACGATCGCCTCGTCGGCGGCGTGGGTGTCGATCGAGCGCAGGAAGGAGCGGTCGATCTTCAGCTTGTGCACCGGAAGCTGGCGCAGGTAGGCGAGGCTGGAGTAGCCGGTGCCGAAGTCGTCGATCGAGATGCGCACGCCGAGCTCGCCGAGGCGGCGCAGCGTCTCGATGTTCTGCTCCAGGCTCGACATCAGCACGCGCTCGGTCACCTCGAGCTCGAGCGAAGACGCCTCCATCGCGTTCGCGCGCAGCGCGGCGCCGACCCGTTCGAGATAGGCCTCGTGCTGGACGAGCTCGGGCGCGGACACGTTGACCGCGATCCAGCAGCGTCCGGGGTGCGCGCGCTGCCACGCGCCCGCCTGAGACAGCGCACGCTCGAAGGTCCATTCGCCGATCGCTCGGATCAGGCCGCACTCCTCGGCGAGCGGCACGAACTCGCCGGGCAGGAGCAGGCCGCGCTCGGGGTGGTTCCAGCGCACCAGCGCCTCCGCGCCGACGACCAGGCGCCGGCCGCGCACCACCGGCTGCCAGTGCAGCACGAGCTCGCTCCTCGCCAGCGCGCCGTGCAGCTCGTTCTCCAGGCGCAGGCGCTCCACGGAGCGCGCGTGCAGGGCCGGCTCGTACATGCGCCAGGTGCCCCGCCCGCTTTCCTTCGCGTGGTACTTGGCGGCATCGGCGTTGCGCAGCAGCTCGGCGAAGTCGCGCGCGTCGTTCGGATAGACGCTGATGCCGATCGAGGCGCTGACGTTGAGCGTGCGCCCCTCGACGCTGAAGGGCCGCGCCAACACGCCGAGGATGCGCTGCGCGACGCCTGCAGCTTCCTCCGTATTTCTGATGCTTTGAACCAAGACAAAATCGTCGCCCCCCAGGCGGGCCAATGTTTCGCTCGGCAGGAGGCTCTCCAGGCGCGCGCCGACCTCGCGCAGCAGCGCATCCCCGGCCTGGTGGCCGAGCGACTCGTTCACCAGCTTGAAGCGGTCGACGTCGATCAGGAGGGCCGCGAGCTGCGTGCGGCTGCGCGCCGCCTGCAGGATCGCCTGCGCCCCGCGGTCCGCGAGCAGCAGGCGATTGGGAAGCCCGGTCAGCGCGTCGCGCGTCGCGAGGTATTCGGCGCGCGCCTCGGCCTGGCGGCGGGGCGTGATGTCGGCGGCGGTGCCGCGGTAGCCGACGAACGCGCCCGTCGCGTCGCGCACCGGCACCGCGCTCACCGACTGCCAGATCACGCCGCGCGAGCGGGTGACGACGCGGTGCACGAGCTCGCGGAACGCGTGGCCGTCGGGTGCGTGGCTGCCGAGCCACTCCTGGACCGCGCGGTCCTCGCCGAGCGGCATGATGTCCTGCGCCCTGCGCCCGAGCAGCTCCTCGGGGCGGTAGCCGAGCACCGCCTCGACCCGGTCCGAGAGGAAGGTGTAGCGCCACGACGCGTCCGCCTCCCACAGGTACTCGCCCGAGGCCTGCGCCATGTCGCGGAAACGCTGCTCGCGCTCGGCGAGCGCCGCCTCGGCGCGCTTGTGATCCTCGATGTCGCTCACGGTGCCCGAGGCGCGCGTGGCCCGCCCCGCAGCGTTGCGCTCGGTCACCCGGCCGGTCGCGCGCACCCAGCGCCAGCCGCCGGCTTCGGTGCGTACCCGGCAGTCGACCTGGCAGATGGTCTTCTCGCCTTTGAGCCCGCAGACGAGCTCCTTGCGCACGGCGGGCCGGTCGTCGGGATGGACCAGCTCGTTCACGTCGGCGCCGCTCATGACCCCGGCGACCGGACGCCGGCCGAGCAGGCCGGCCCAGCCCGAGCCGAGGTAGATCGCGTTCGATTCCAGGTCGAAGTCCCATTCGGCCAGGTTGGCGGCGCCGACCGCGAGCTCCAGGCGCTCCTTCGCCTCGGCGAGCGCGCGCTCGGCGCGCCGCTGCTCGGTGACGTCGCGCCCCACGCCGCGGTAGCCGAGAAAGTGGCCGGCGGCGTCCTTGCGGCTCTGGCCCGAGATGATGTGGACCTGGCGCGCGCCGCGCTCGTCGACCCGCGTCATCTCGAGGTCGAAGAACGGCCGGCGCTCCTCGATGCCCTCGTGCAGGGCCTCGAGCACCCGGCTTTCGACCTGCACGCCCGGGATTTCCCAGAAGCGCTTGCCGTAGGTGGGAATGCCGCCGAAGAAGGTGGCCACGGGCGTGCCGCCCGAGATCCAGGTGATGCGCTGCGAGGCGTCGGTCTCCCAGAACCAGTCGGCCGAAAGCTCGGTGAGGTCGCGGAAGCGGCGCTCGCTCTTCTTCGCCTCCGCCAGCGCCTTCTCCGCACGCCGCGAGCGCACATGCATCGCGAGGTACACCACGCCGCAGGCGAACACCACCAGGAACAGGACGTCCAGCACCCGCTAGCGCGCCGCCGTGTCGCGCACCGGGGGCGCGACCTTCAGGACCTCATCCACCGTGGTGTGGCCGGAGCCGACCTTCAGCGCGCCGCTGATGCGCAGCGGCTTCATGCCTTCCTTGAAGGCCTGCTCGCGCAGCACCGCGAGGTCGGCTTTTTCGCCGACCAGCGTCTTGATGGCGGAGGAAAAGATGAGCGTCTCGTAGATCCCGACGCGCCCCATGTAACCGGTCATGCGGCAGTCGAGGCAGCCGACCGGCCGGTACACCTTTTCCGGGCGATTCGACTTCCACGGCGCGACCAGCGCGTCCCAGCCGGCGTGATCCTCGGCGCGGTTGAACGCCACCTTCTGCTTGCAGTGCGGGCAGAGCGTGCGCACCAGGCGCTGCGCCATGACGCCGTTCAAGGTGGCGTTGAGCAGGTACGGCGGCACGCCGAGCTCGAGCAGCCGGGTTACCGCGCTGGGCGCGTCGTTGGTGTGCAGCGTCGAGAGCACGAGGTGGCCGGTGAGCGCCGACTGGATCGCCATCTCGGCGGTCTCCAGGTCGCGGATCTCGCCGACCATGATGATGTCGGGGTCCTGGCGCATCAGCGCTCTGACGCCCTCGGCGAAGCCGAGCTCGATCTGCTGCTGCACCTGCATCTGGTTGAAGGCGGGCTCGACCATCTCGATCGGGTCCTCGATGGTGCAAACGTTCACTTCCGGCGTAGCGAGCGCCTTGAGGGTGGAATAGAGCGTGGTGGTCTTGCCCGAGCCGGTGGGTCCGGTCACCAGCACGATGCCGTTCGGCCGGCCGCTCATCTCGTTCCAGCGGCGCTGGTCCTCCTCGGAGAAGCCGAGCTCGCGGAAATCGCGCACCAGCACCTCGGGATCGAAGATGCGCATCACCAGCTTCTCGCCGAAAGCGGTCGGCAGGCTCGAGATGCGCAGCTCGATGTCGCCCGCCTCCGCCGTGCGCGTCTTGATGCGGCCGTCCTGCGGCCGGCGCTTCTCGACCACGTCCATGCGCGCGAGGATCTTGATGCGGCTGGTCATCGCCGCGAGCACCGCCGGCGGGATCTGGTAGACCTGGTGCAGCACGCCGTCGATGCGAAAGCGCACGATGCCGTGCTCGCGGCGCGGCTCGACGTGGATGTCGCTCGCGCGCTGCTCGAAGGCGTACTGCCACAGCCAGTCGACCACGCGCACCACGTGCGCGTCGTTCGCGTCGATCTGCTTGTCGGTCCGGCCCAGCTCGACCAGCTGCTCGAAATTGGACAGGCCCGCGCCCGCGGCCGCGGTCTTGTTGGCCCCCTTGATCGACTTGGCGAGATTGTAGAACTCGACCTGGTAGCGCTCGATGTCGACCGGGTTCGCGATCACGCGCTTGATCTCGCGCTTGATGATGCGGCCGAGCTCGGGCTCCCAGTCGCGCACGCCGGGCTCGGCGGTCGCGATCACCGCCTCCTTCGCGCTCACCGCCACGGGAAGGATGCGAAAGCGCGTGGCGTACGCCGACGACATGATCTCGGTCACCGCGGAGAAGTCGATCTTGAGCGGATCGATGTGCAGGTAATCCATGCCGAGGCGCTTGGCGAGCCACTCCGACAGCGTGTCGAGGGTCAGGGGCGCGGCACCCTTTTTCCATTTCTGCTCGGCGACCACGCAAAGCGGGTGCACGTTGCCGCGGTGGTAGCGGCGCTCGGCCTTCAGCGCGTCGGCCGCTTCGCGCGCGACCATCCCGTCCTCGACCAGCCAGTCGAGCACTTCGGCAAGGGTCAGCCTGGCGTCAGCTACGCCGCTCTTAACTGCTTGTTGCATCGAGCGAAACTATACCGGAACGGGCAGCGCGCACCGTGCCAAATGCCCGCAGCGTCGCGGCGAAACGCCGCACATTACGCTAACCTCCGCGCGTGCCCCGCGCCCTGGCCGCCGATGTGCGAGTTCGCGAGGCCTGGGCGTGGAGCATGTACGACTTCGCGAACTCGGGCTACACCACGGTCGTCATCACGGCCGTGTTCGGCGCCTATTTCGTCGGCGTGGTGGCCGCGGGAAAGGCGTGGGCCACGTTTGCCTGGACCGCGGCGCTTTCAATTTCTTACGCCCTCATCCTCGCCACCGGCCCGCTCGTCGGCGCCTGGGCCGATGCGCACGCGGCAAAAAAGCGGCTGCTGCTCGCGACCACGGTGGGCTGCGTCGCGTTCACGGGGCTCCTCGCCTTCGTCTCGCCCGGCCAGGTGGCGTTCGCGCTGGGCTTGATCGTGCTTTCGAACTACTTCTTCGGCACGGGCGAGAACCTGATCGCGGCGTTTCTCCCCGAGCTCGCCGACTCGCGCGCCATGGGCCGCGTCTCGGGCTGGGGCTGGGCATTCGGCTACCTCGGCGGCCTTGCCGCGCTCGGCATCTGCCTCTTCTACCTGATGACCTCGGGCGAGGAGGCGAGCCGCGCGGTACCGGTCACGATGGTCATCACCGCCGCGTTCTTCGCCGTGGCGGCGGTGCCCACGTTCGTGTTCCTGCGGGAGCGTGCGCTGCCGCAGGCCTCGTTCGCCAATCCGTGGGAGCGCGTGACGAGCACGCTCAGGGAATCCGAGCGCTACCGCGACCTGCGTCAATTCCTGATTTGCATCGTGTTCTACCAGGCGGGCATCACCGCGGTGGTCTCGCTCGCCGCGATCTACGCCGAGCAGGTCATGAGGTTCAGCATGCAGCAAACCATCACCCTGATCCTGGTCGTGAACGTGACCGCCGCGGCGGGCGCGTTCGGCTTCGGCTACGTGCAGGATGCGATCGGCCACGTGCGCGCGGTCGCGATCACGCTCGTGGGGTGGATCGTGATGGTGCTCATCGCCGGAACGACGGAGAGCGTGACCGGCTTCTGGATCGCGGCGAACCTCGCGGGGCTGTGCATGGGATCCGCGCAGGCCGCGGGCCGCGCCATCGTCGGCTATCTCGCCCCGCCCGCGCGCCTCGCGGAGTTCTTCGGGCTTTGGGGCCTCGCGGTCAAGGCGGCGAGCATCGTCGGGCCGCTCACCTACGGCGCCGTGACGTGGCTCTTCGCCGGCAACCATCGCCTCGCCATCTTCGCCACCGGCCTTTACTTCGTCGTCGGCCTCGCGCTGCTCGCGGGCATCGACGTCGAGCGCGGCCGGCGCCAGGCGCTGGCGGCGTAAGTCTTTAACTGCCGAATTGGGGAGCAGGTGCGTAACTTGCATCGCGTCCGGGCACCATGCGGTGCAGTGCTCTGCTTCTTGGAGCGCTCGTCGTCATCACGCAGGCGCGCGCGCAAGGACTCTATAGCCACCTCTACGAACCCGGCGCGCTGCGCCTCAGTGAAATCATCGGCATGGAAGTGGTCACGCCCCAGGGCTCGCGCCTGGGACGGATCTCGGACCTCGTTTTTGACTCGGCGAGCGGCGCGATCAAGGAAATCGCGGTCGGCGCAGCAAGCTACCCGCTGAACGCATTGCTCTCGGGCAACGAGCCCCGGCACGTCGTAATCGATCCTCCCCCACAGAGCTCGGCCGGCGCGACGGGCCTGCTCCCTCTACTTGGCCGCCCGCAGCGTGCCGAGGCAGCCTCGTATGCGAGCGACCTCGGCCCGCCCGAAGCGGTCGTCGTCGATCTAAAAGAAGGCCGTCTCTACTTGCCGCGCTGATAGACGACGTCGCTGCGACGGTTCTCCGCCCAGGAAGCTTCGTCGTGCCCGAGGGCCTTCGGCTTCTCCTCGCCGAAGCTCACCGCCTCGATCTGGCTGTCGGCGGCGCCCGAGAGGCGCATCATCTGCCGCACTGCCTCGGCGCGTTTCTGTCCGAGCGCGAGGTTGTATTCGCGGCTGCCGCGCTCGTCGCCGTTACCCTCGATCGTTACGCGCGCGTCGGCGTTCTCACGCAGGTAGCGCGCGTGGGCTTCGACCGCCGGCCGGAACTCGGGCTTGATCTCGTAGCGGTCCAAGTCATAGTAGACCGAGCGCTGGGCAGGTACGCCCTTGACCGAAGGTTGCGCGCCTGTCTGCGAACCCGCGCGCTGGCCGGGCTGGCTCTTGGTCGCCACCGATCCCGTGCGAGCGGCCGGCGTGCCGGAAGCCGAGGCCGGCTCAGCGCCGGTGTCGGCGGGCGGAGTATTCGAGGCGCAGGCCGCGGCGAGTAGAGAAGCTGCGGCGAGGGCGAAGCAGGTCTTTCTTGTAGAACGGGTCATTGGTGGGCTCTCCCAAGGTTGCCTTTTGGCGGATGATCCGCGCCCAAGACTTAAGGCTTAATTAAGGCTGTGCAGTAAATCAGGACTGCGCGTAGATCGCCCGGAACAAAGTCACGGGACGCTCTTTGTAGGCGCGTGAAAGCAGCCGGACATGAGCGACCGAGCGCCCATCCTGCGGCGAATAGCGCACACGGCCCTCGGCCGTCGCAGCGATCAGCCCTGCCGCGCTGAACTGCTCGAGGTAGTGCTCCACGTCGGAGTCGCTCACCTTCGCCATCATGCTCAGCTGGACGGCAAGCTCGGCCGCGTGCCACGAGCGCTGCGGCTCGCTCGCAAGAACGAGCAGCAGCTCCGCGGCGTCGACCGAAGGCACCCAGCGCTGCAGAAAGCGCTGGAAGTCGTCGGGAAAGCGATCGTCGGGGAGTTGCAAACGTCTTGCAGCCTGTTGTTCTGAAGGTGCGGCCACGCCGGGCAGCTTACGGCGCTGTCAAGCGTGGAGTCCCCAGCCCTAGAGGATGAGCCACCGCTGTCCGCGCCGGCGTGGCCGCAGGGAAATGATGCTGGGCGCAGACTTAAGCGAGACTTAACCGCTCTGTAGGCCGCCTGGTCTGCGGTAAGCTCATGAGTCCACGCAAAAGACCGGAACGGCATGGTGTGTAACCGGATCCTCGTCATGGCATTGTGCGCGGCCGCTTCGCACGCCGCGTTCGCCGAGCTCAACGGCAAGGTCGTCGGCGTCTCCGATGGCGACACGCTCACCCTGCGCGTAGACGGCGCCAGCGTTCGCGTACGGCTCGACGGAATCGATGCGCCCGAGCTCGGCCAGCCCTACGGCAAGAGCGCGCGGCGCTCGCTCGTGCAGATCTGCAGCGGGAAAGCGGCCACTGCCGTCGAGCGTGGCAAGGACGATGAGGGACGCATCCTCGCAAGCGTCCGCTGCGGCGAGATCGACGCCAACGCAGAGCAGGTGCGCCGCGGCATGGCCTGGGTGCACCTGAGGTATGTGCCGTTCGGCTCACCGCTCTACGAGGCGGAGACGAATGCGCGCCTGCAGAAAGTGGGTCTGTGGCGCGGCAAGGAACCGATGCCGCCCTGGGAATGGCGCGCCCGGCAAACCAAAAAAGACGAAGGCAAGTCCTAGGAAAGGCCGGAGCGGGCGGCGGCGCCCGGACGCTCGGCCGCTAGCGGCTCCGCCGGCCGGGCGTGCCCGCGCCACGCCGGGAGCCGGATCGCAGCAGCCAGCCCCGGCAGCGCGGCACCCGGATCCGCGTCCGAAAGCGAGATGCTGCCGTGATGGCGCTCGACGATCGCCTTGACGATCGCGAGGCCGAGGCCGGTGCCGCGCGTCGCGTCGCCCGCGACGCGATGGAAACGCTCGAATACGCGCTCGCGCTCGGCTGCCGGAACGCCGCGGCCGGCGTCGACCACGCGCAGCTCCACCATCCCCTCGACCTGGCGCACCGCGACCGTCACCGGCGAGCCCGGGGGGGCATAGCGCAGCGCGTTGTCGACCAGGTTCTCGATGAGCGAGCGCAGCTCCGGCTCGGCGCCGAAGGCCTGCACTACGCCCGGCGCATCGACGCCGAGATCCACGTCCTGGTTCTCTGCGCGCGCCACGTAGCCGGCCACGACCTCGCGCGAGAGCGCCGCGAGGTTCACCGCGGCGAACGCCTGCAGCGGCACTGCGGCGTCGAGGCGCGCGAAATCCATGAGCTGCTGCACCACCCGGCGCGCGCGCTCGACGCCACGCGCCAGCTCTTGCAGCGCGCCCGAGCGGACCGCGGGGCTCTGCGCCCGCTCGGCGAGCTGCACCTGGAGCGCGAGCGCCGCCACGGGAGAGCGCAGCTCGTGCGCCGCGTCGGCGAGAAAGCGCCGCTGCGCGTCGAAGGCGCCTTCGAGCCGCGCGAGCAGCGCGTTGATCTGGTGCACGAGGGGCAGGAGCTCGCGCGGCACATTGTCGGTGGGCAGCGCATCGAGCCGCGCGGCGTCGCGGTCGCTCACGCGCCGCGAGGTGACGTGCAGCGGCTGCAGGCCTCGCGCCAGGGCCCAGGCGACGACGACGCCGAGCACCGGGATGAGCAGCAGCATCGGCATCAGCACGCTGAGCGAGAGCTCGCGTGCAAGCGCGTCTCGGGCCGCGACCGCCTGGCCGACCTGGACCGTTCCTTCGTCGGTGACGTGCGTATAGACGCGCCAGGGGCCCTCGCTGGTCGGCGACGAAATCAGGCCTTCCTTGAAGCTCTGCGGCAGGTCGGGCGGCAGCGTCGGCAGGGCGGTCTCGAAGTAGACCCGTCCGGTGCCGTCGTAGGCGCGGACCGAGAGCGCGAAGCCGGGGCGGGCGATGCGCAGCCTCCGCGTCTGGGTCCAGTCCTCGCGCAGGTGCACCGCGTGCGCGACCTGCTTCAGCTCCTCGTCGAACAGCCGTCCCACCTGGTTGCGCGTCAGGGCATAGGTGGCGCCCAGGACCACCACCGTGCCCAGGCCGAGCGTGCCCACGACCCAGAGCACGAGGTTCGCGCGGATCGATCTCACCGTCGGGATCTCAAAGCAAGGATCTCAAAGCAGCGGCACGATGCGGTAGCCGACGCCGCGCACGTTGCGGATGAGCTCGGGCTCGAGCTTGCGCCTGAGGTGATGCAGGTGCACCTCGATGCTGTTGCTGCCGACCTCTTCGCCCCAGCCGTAGACCGCGTCCTCGAGCTTCTCGCGCGACACCACCGCGCCGGGCTCCTTCATCAGCGCCTCGAGCACGGCGAACTCGCGCGCCGAGAGCTCGACCGGCGCACCGCGGAACGTCACCTCGCGCCTGACCGGGTCGACGCTGAGCGCGCCGCACGCCATGTCGGGCGTCGAACGGCCGGACTTGCGCCGCATGACGGCGCGCGCCCGCGCGAGCAGCTCGTCGAGGTCGAAGGGCTTGACCAGGTAGTCGTCGGCGCCCAGGTCGAGGCCCGCCACGCGGTCGGCGAGCGCGTCGCGCGCGGTGATGATGACCACCGGAAGCTGGCTGCCGCCGCGCCGCATGCCCTTCAGGATATCGACGCCGTCGCGCCGCGGCAGGCCGAGGTCGAGGAGCGCGAGGTCGTAGACGCGGTGGCCGAGCGCCAGCTCGGCCTCGCCGCCGTCGCGCACCCAGTCCACCGTGTAGCCGGCGTCCTGCAGGCCGGCGACCACGGCGCGCCCGATCATGGGGTCGTCTTCGATGACGAGGACTCTCATGCCTTTGCGCTCAAGCCGGCGTCACTGTGCGGCGACGTGCATTAAGGAAGACTTAAGATTCTAATCGCCCGCGCCGCCATGGCACGCACAATGCTAGAGCCCGAACCAGCAAGCCGGAGGCTCCAGCCCAGCCATGGAGACTGACATGAAAGCGATCAAACCCTTGTTGCTCGGCGCATCCATTTTTGCCCTCGCCTGCGGCGGGGCGTATGCCGGCGGCGACAGCAAGAACAAGAGCGCCTCCTCGGGCGCGAGCACGAGCGCCAGCGCCAAGTACGATTTCAACAAGGCGGACAAGAACCATGACGGCAAGGTGAGCCGGGCCGAGTTCGACGAAATGATGAAGGCCAACGCCTCGGGCGGCGGCACCTCCTCCAGCAAGACTTCGTCCGGCAAGACGAGCAGCAAGCCGAGCACTTCGACGAAGTAGCACGCCTTAAGGCGTGCTTAAGAATTGCCCGGGCAACGTACGAGCCCGGGCAGCGCATGCCGTGAGGAGGAGGATCGGCCGGGCGAGCGCGCAAGTGTTCGCCCGGCCGCAGTCTTGGTGCCGCGCGGCACGGAACTGGCGTGGTAATGGCCATGCCGAAACGCAAGCGCACTACAAGGAAGACGACGGAGGGGTGGGCCGCGACCCGCGACCCGCGCGGGGTGATCAAGCAGGCCCATGCCGACCTTCGGCGCGGCCTCGAAGACACCGACCAGCGCGCGCGGCGCCGACCGAAGCGCGCCTAATCCTTCGGTCTCTGCAGAAGCGGGCCGAGCACGTCCATCGGGATGGGAAACACGATGGTCGAGGACTTGTCGCCGGCAATCTGCGTGAGCGTCTGGAGGTAGCGCAGCTGCATCGCCTCGGCGCGCTGCGAAAGCATCTGCGCCGCCTGCAGCAGCTTCTCCGAGGCCTGCAGCTCGCCTTCGGCGTGGATCACCTTGGCGCGGCGCTCCCGCTCGGCCTCGGCCTGGCGCGCAATCGCGCGCACCATGGTCTCGTTGAGATCCACGTGCTTGATCTCGACCGCGGACACCTTGATGCCCCAGGCATCGGTCTGCTGGTCGAGGGTCGCCTGGATGTCGCTGTTCAGCTTCTCGCGCTCGGCGAGCAGCGCGTCGAGCTCGTGCTTGCCCAGGATCGCGCGCAGCGTGGTCTGCGAGAGCTGGCTGGTGGCTTCGCTGAAGTTGGCGACCTGGATGATGGCGAGCTGCGGGTCGACCACGCGCAGATAGACCACCGCGTTGACCTTGACCGACACGTTGTCGCGCGTGATCACGTCCTGCGGCGGCACGTCGAAGACGCGCGTGCGCAGGTCCACGCGCACCAGCTGCTGGATCACGGGCAGCACGATGATCAGGCCCGGCCCCATCACGCGCTGGAAGCGCCCGAGGAAGAACACCACCGCGCGCTCGTACTCGCGCAGGATCTTGATCGACGACATGACGGCGATCGCGACGACAACGACTACGCCCAGCGCAAAGTACGGCATCTTCGGTCTCCCTTCAGTGACTTTCCGGCTCGACGCTCAAGACCAGCCCCTGCATGCCGGTGACGCGGAGCTTCTGCCCACGGCGCACCGGGCGGCTCGAGCGCACCTTCCATTGCTCGCCGTGCACCCGCGCCCAGCCCTCGAGGTCGAAGTCGCCGAGCGCCTCGCCGATCGCGCCGAGCATTTGCTCGCGCCCGCTCACCACCGCGCGCCGGCGGCTCCTGACCAGCATGCCGACCACCAGGATGAGAAACCCCGCGCTCGCCGCGGTGACGCCCGCGATGAGAGCGTACGGAATCTCGAAGCCGGGCAGCTCCGTGTCCTCGATCAGCAGCAGCGATCCGAGCACGAAGGCCACGATGCCGCCGACGCCGATGGCGCCGAACGAAGGCAGGAACACCTCCGCGACCATGAAGGCGATGCCGAGCAGCATCAGCGCGAGGCCGGCGTAATTCACCGGCAGGAGATGCAGCGCGTAGAGCGCGAGGAGCAGCGCGATCGCGCCCACCACGCCGGGCAGGATCAGGCCCGGACTCATGAACTCGAAGATGAGCGCGTAGACGCCCACGAGGATGAGCAGGTACGCGACGGTGGGGTTCGTGATCACCGCGAGCACGCGCGTACGCCAGTCGACCTCGAGCGCCTTCACCTCGGCGTTCGGCTTCCCCAGCCTGGCGAGAAGCGCGGGCACGTCGGCGGCGACGTGGTCGATCACCTTCAGCTTCAGCGCCTCCTGCGCCGGCAGGCTCGCGCCCTCGCGCACCGCCTTCTCCGCCCAGTCGGCGTTGCGGTGGCGCAGCTGTGCGAGGCCGCGGATATAGGCGACGGCGTCGTTCGTCACCTTGCGCGTCATGGTGTCTTCTTCTTTTTTGCCATCCTTTTGGGGGCCGCCGCCGCCGATGGACACCGGCGAGGCGGCGCCGAGGTTGGTACCGGGCGCCATCGCGGCGACGTGCGCCGCGTAGAGGATGAAGGTGCCGGCGCTCGCCGCGCGGGCGCCGCTCGGCGCCACGAAAACCGCGACCGGCACCGGGGAGGCGAGGATCGCCTTGATCACCTCGCGCATCGAGGTGTCGAGGCCGCCAGGAGTGTCGACCTGGAGGATGACGAGCTCGGCGCCCTCCTTGGCGGCGCGCTCGATGCCGCGCTTCGCGAAATGCGCGCTCGCGGGACCGATGGCGCCTTCGAGCGGCACCAGCACCACCGGCGCCGCCGACGCCGCGGCGCAGGCGCAGCCCAGGATCGCGAGCAGGATCGCGCGCATTGCAGCGGATTATGCTCCGCTGCG
>Ga0075418_10001504_pt1 | contig 26455 bp, 25 predicted proteins | sample SoiMetdeltSBSDD2_FD_81776 | JGI IMG/M metagenome (GOLD analysis project Ga0075418, IMG submission 81776) | Bulk soil microbial communities from a Populus tree surrounding site in Tennessee, USA - Soil MetaG P. deltoides SBSDD2 | ecosystem: Environmental > Terrestrial > Soil > Tree plantation...
CAGGGTGTAGAACCACGATCTATAAGATTTCACAGGATTATGAGGAAAGCTTCGCTAAATTTATTTCCTCAAAATCATTCATAATCATTTTAATCGTGGTTCTATGCTTCAGCCGTCAACCTTAAAATTTCTAAAAGATCTGAAAAAGAATAACAACAAGCCTTGGTTCGATGCCAATCGTAAACGCTACGAGGAAGCAAAAGCAGATTTTGCAAACTTTATTCAGCAGGTAATTGATCAGCATGGTAAAAAAGACAAAACAATTACAAACATCAAAGCAAAAGATTGCTTGTTTCGGATAAACCGCGATATACGTTTCGCCAAAGACAAATCCCCATATAAAACAAATTTTGGCGCAAGCATTAATAAAGGCGGAAAGAAAGCATTTTCTACCGCCGGTTATTATTTTCATCTTGAGCCCGGGCAATGTTTTGTTGGAGGTGGCATTTATCAACCCGGTCCTGAAGAATTAAAAAAAGTAAGACAGGAGATCGATTATAATTTCAAAGATTTTAAAAAGATCATCGGCTCAAAAAACTTCAGAACATTTTACAAGGACCTGGACAAAAGCGCTGAATTTCGTTTAAGCCGGGTACCGAAAGGTTATGAACCGGATAATCCCGCTGTTGAATATTTAAAATTGAAAAGTTATATCGCGTTTGTAAAACTTAGCGATGCAGAGCTTACTTCAAAAGCATTGGTGAAAAAAACTTCCGATGCATTTGCAACACTGCAACCGTTACTTGATTTCATAAATGAGTCTCTCAGCTAAACCATCGACAATGAAAAAAATTATTTTCATCATTACTTCATTTTTATTTGCACATAGCTCTTTTGCACAAAACATATCGATCAAACTGCCGGATTCATTAAGTAAAAAGCCTGTTGATGGAAGATTGCTGCTGATCTTTTCAACCAATTTCTCCGGCGAACCGCGTAACCAGATAAGTGACGCTCCGACGACTCAGCAGGTCTTAGGTGTGGATGTAAATGGCTGGCAGCCCGGCACCACAAAAATGATCTCTTTAAATGCATTTGGTTATCCGATTGAAAAAATTTCTGATATACCAACAGGTGAATACAACATACAGGCCGTGTTTCATATTTATGAAACCTTTCATCGCAAAGATGGTCATGTCGTAAAACTGCCAATGGACAGAGGTGAAGGGCAACATTGGAACCAGGCGCCGGGAAATTTTTATTCTGTTCCATTCAAAATTAATTTTAATCCAAAGACAAGAATTTTACACAATGTTGTGTTGACGAAAACAATACCGCCGATCAAAGAGCCCGAAGACACGAAATACATTAAGCATATAAAAATTCAAAGCAAGCTACTGACAGAATTTTGGGGAAGGCCAATGTATCTTGGCGCACATATTCTATTACCTGAAGGTTGGGATACTCATCCCGATGTAAAATATCCATTGGCAATTTTTCATGGACACTTTCCTTCTGATTTTGGCGGATGGAGAATAGTTCCGCCTGATGAGAATCTAAAACCAGATACAAATTCAAGATTTAATTTGATCGGCTACAATAAAACCGTTCAGCAGGAAGCCTATAATTTTTATAAACTATGGACAGGTCCAAATTTTCCGCGGGTAATTGCCATAGAGATACAACATGCCAATCCTTTTTATGATGATTCGTATGCAGTAAACTCAGCCAATCTCGGTCCTTATGGTGATGCTATCACTTATGAACTTATTCCTGAAATTGAAAAACGCTTTCGTGGTATCGGACAAGGTTGGGCCAGATTTATGTACGGTGGCAGTACAGGCGGTTGGGAAGTTCTAGCTGCACAGGTTTTTTACCCTGATGAATACAATGGTTGCTACTCCGCTTGCCCCGACCCGATCGATTTTCGTCATTACACATCATTTAATATTTATGAAGATAAAAATGCTTATTACCGCGAAGGTCCTTTTAGAAAAGTTTTGCGGCCCGGTCATAGAAATTACTTAGGTCATGTAAATACGATGGTAAAAGATATGAATCACCGTGAGCTTGCCTTAGGATCAAAAAGTCGCAGCGGTGATCAGTGGGACATCTGGGAAGCCGTATATTCTCCGGTTGGTAAAGATGGTTATCCTGAAAGGATTTTTGACAAATACACCGGTGAGATAAATAAGAAGGTGGCTGAATACTGGAAGGAAAACTATGATCTCGTTCATATTATCCAACGTGACTGGCCAAAGATTGGCCATAAACTTGCCGGTAAAATTCATCTCTATGTTGGCGACATGGATAATTACTATTTGAATAATGCGGTTTATACGGCAGAAGAGATGATCAAAAAGTTAGAAAACCCAAAATGCAATTGCGAAGTGGATTATGGCGATCGGGCAGAGCATTGCTGGAATGGCGATCAGAAAAATCCTATCTGGATAAGTCGTTTGCGTTATCATCAAATGTTTATTCCGAAATGGGCAGAGGAAGTTAAAAGCAGGGCGCCGCAGGGAGCAGACCTTACAAGTTGGCGTTATTAAAATTTTGTTTGACAATTTTCAATGGTCTTATTAAATAAATTCGACAAATGAATAGGTTGATTGAAAAAAGTTTTTCTTTACTCCTTGCCTGTGTTTTGTATTCATGCAGCAATAAGGGCAGTTCCGGTGGTGGTACGCCGCCACCTCCGCCACCCCCTCCAACAGTATATGAATGGAATTTTGAAAGCACACCGGTTTGGTCAGATGAATTTACAATCGATGGATCACCTGATGCAACAAAATGGGGTTATGACATTGGCGGGAACGGTTGGGGAAATAACGAACTTCAATATTACACGAATGGATTAAATGCAAATATCAATAACGGGATATTAAAGATCACCGCAAAAAAAGAAAGTTATTCCGGCAACGGATATACCTCCGCAAGAATGATAACGAAAAACAAAGGCGATTGGTTATATGGACGATTTGAAATCAAAGCAAAACTTCCGAAGGGTCGCGGCACATGGCCTGCGTTATGGACGTTACCAACAGATTGGGTGTATGGTAACTGGCCAAATAGTGGTGAAATAGATATAATGGAACATGTGGGGTATGATCAGAATCGTGTTCATATTACTGTTCATACAAAAGCCTTTAATCATACACTTGGTACTCAAATAGGGGCCAATAAGATCGTAGCAACCGCTTCTGATGAATTTCATCGTTACCGTATTGATTGGGCGTCATACGGAATTCGCGGATATATTGATGATGAAAAAATATTTGAATTCATGAACCAGGGAGCAGGTCCTGATTACTGGCCTTTTGATAAACGTTTTCACATCTTAATGAATATTGCAGTTGGTGGTTCATGGGGTGGTGTTATGGGCGTTGACGATTCCATTTTTCCAGCTACAATGGAAGTCGATTACGTAAGGGTTTATAAGTTTACAAAGTAGATTTACTTTGTGTTTCTTCTCATTAACTTTTAATCTACAAAGAGAAAAGTTAAACGATGTGATACTACTTACACAGTCATTATCGTTGTTATATATTGTGTCAAAACCCGACCCTTTATGAAACAAAATCTACTCTATGCATTTTTTGCATCATTCTTTCTCTTCGTCTTTTCGTGCAGCAATAAGTATTACACAGCAGGCAATTTTTCAGAGAAAACAGAGGACCACAAAGTGGTGGCTATTTTACCAGCAGAAGTTGCTCTCACAGGTAAACAGCCAAAAAACTTATCACCAGAAGATATTGCAAAAGCCGAAGAGACGGAAAGTATAAATTTTCAATATGCTTTAATGAATGGCATTTTAAGACATGCCAATACAAAAAAGTATGTGACAACCGTGAACTTCCAGGATATAAATACAACACAGAAGATCCTTGATCAAAATAATATTTCAATCCGCGACAGCTGGAAAAAAGATGATAATGAATTAGCAAAACTATTAGGTGTGGATGCTGTGATAAGGATGAACATCAGGAAACAACGCTATATGAGTGATGAGGCATCCTATGGTGTTGGCGTAGCAAAGTCAGTGATCTACAGAACTGGCATCGGTTCTAAAGTTCCGGTTCCAAATTCTGTTGGTAAAACCTATGATATTTATGCTACCTGTAATTTGCTAAGCGATAATCAAACGCTATGGAATGACCACTATAAAAGATCAACCGATTATGACACGCAACCGAATGTGATCGTTGAGTGGATCACCGATTGGTTTGGAGAAAATTTTCCTTATAAGAAGAAACGTCGCCGTTAATCAGAATATTTTTTTGCCACTGAGCCGCTGAAACACTGATTTATTCTGTGCATCTGTGCCTCAGTGGCAATTCCTTTTAATTGAATTTTTAGAGTAATCCCTTCTCCAGTAAATACTCAGCAATCTGTACTGCATTAGTTGCAGCCCCCTTCCTCAAATTGTCACTCACAACCCACATATTAAGCGTTTTTGGTTGCGTTTCATCTCTTCTCAATCTTCCAACAAACACTTCATCTCTTTCATGCGCATCCATCGGCATTGGATATTGTTGTGTTGAAGGATCATCAACAACTATTACTCCCGGTGCAGATTGCAACAGAGATTTCACGTCGCTAAGATCATAATCCTTTTCAAATTCGATATTCACTGCTTCACTGTGGCCACCCATAACAGGAATACGAACTGTGGTTGAAGTAACACGAATCGAATCGTCACGCATTATCTTCTTTGTTTCATTCACCATCTTCATTTCCTCTTTGGTATATCCATTATCGAGGAACACATCGATTTGCGGGATCACGTTCAGGTCAATAGGATATTTATAAGCCATAGGGTATTCACCATTGGCTCCCTGCACTGCTTTATGTCGTTCACCCATCATTTGATCAACAGCTTTTTTACCAGTGCCTGTCACACTTTGATAGGTGCTTACGACTATCCTGTTTGCCTTATATTTTTTATGCAATGGATTTAATGCAACGACCATTTGAATAGTTGAGCAATTTGGATTTGCAATGATCTTATCATTTTTTGTAAGAATATCCGCATTGATCTCAGGAACAATAAGCGGTTTGGTAGGATCCATTCTCCATGCACTCGAATTATCAATAACGGTAATGCCGGCGGCTGCAAATTTTGGCGCCCACTCAAGTGATGTGCTTCCTCCTGCAGAAAAAATTGCCACCGCGGGTTTAGCAGCGATACCATCGGTCATGCTGACAACCTTATATTTTTTTCCCTTAAAATCTACTTCTTTACCTACACTTCTTTCTGAGGCAACGGGAATTAATTCCGTCACCGGAAAATTTCTTTCTGCAAGAATTTGTAACATTTTAGTGCCAACCAATCCTGTGGCGCCTACTACTGCAACTTTCATTTTTTCTGCTTTTGGTTTATTATTTAAATTAAAAAAGCCTTCCGGTTTTGGAAGGCCTAAAGCTTTTATATTGTTACATACATACGCTGCAAACCTTCCTTAGGAATGTTTTGTTGTGCGTTTTGTATGTTTTGTATTCATCATAACGAATCACAAAGATAAGCCAGCATCCTTTTTACCCCAAATATTAAATGAATTTAATTATGCTACTAACGTTTATTTGAAACGGATTCATTAATTTGAAAAATGCTTTTGAGAAGGTTATTCCTTATCCTGTTTTTAGTACCTCTTTATTCATTGGCGCAGAACAGGTACGATGTGGTGATCGATGAGATCATGCCCGATCCCACTCCCCAAATTAGCTTACCATCAAATGAATGGATCGAGTTAAAAAATGTTTCCGCCAATCCAATAAACCTTCAAAACTGGCGAATCGGTGATCTGACCGGGCAAAGCGGACCGATGCCAAATTTTATATTACAGCCCGATAGCTTCGTAATTGTTTGTACCGGCAGTGCCGTTGCCGCCATGCAGGTGTATGGAAGAGTGATCTCAGTGACAAGTTTTCCTTCACTTGATAATGATGGCGACCAGTTATTTTTAAAAAACAATGCCGGCCTAACTGTTCATGCAGTTAACTATTCTTTATCATGGTATCAAAATGCTGTAAAGAGTGATGGCGGATGGACATTGGAAATGATCGATACAAAAAATCCCTGTGCCGGTATCAGTAATTGGAAGGCCAGCATAGATGTAAAAGGCGGAAGCCCGGGAACAAAAAATTCTGTTGATGCTCCTAATAATGATCAATCGGTTCCATCGGTAAAAAATGCTTTTGCAATCGACAATCTTACTATCGTTGTTGTATTTGATGAACCGGTTGATAGCTTGAAAGCTGCCACGGTTGCTAATTATTCTATTGATGGCGGATTGAGTATACAATCAGCAACGTCGATTTCTCCATTGTTTGATAAAGTACAATTAAGATTGAATTCCGCCATGCAGGCAAACACGGTTTATACTGTTACGGTAAATAATGTGACTGATTGTAAGAACAATGCAATTGGTGCAAGAAATAAAGTAAAAGTCGGATTGCCTGTTGAGGCCGCTGCCCTGGAAATGGTGATAAACGAAATTCTTTTTAATTCTAAAAGCGGAGGCAGCGATTATGTTGAATTTTATAACCGCAGTAATAAAATTTTTGATGCAAATAAATTATTTGTCGCTAACCGCAACAGCAGCGGAGCGATCAGCTCAACAAGATTAGTTTCAACTATTCCTTATTATATTTTTCCCGGGGATTATATTGTCGTAACGGAAGATGCGATCAATCTCTCATTAGATTACCTGGTACAAAATCCCGATGCGGTCTTTGTTGTTTCATCATTGCCCTCATTTCCCGATGATGAAGGCGATGTGATATTATTAAACTTCCAGGGAGCTGTTGTAGATGAAGTAAACTACAAAGACGATTGGCAATTTGCATTGGTTGACAACCCCGATGGTGTATCATTAGAAAGGATTGATCCCGATGGTGCTTCCCAAAATGCTGATAACTGGCATTCGGCAGCATCAACCGCAGGTTACGGAACGCCGACCTATAAGAATTCACAGTATAAATTATTACAAAGCATCAGCGCCACTGTTGAGGTAACTCCAAAAGTTTTTTCACCAGATAATGATGGTCGTGATGATATCGCTACTATTCAATATAAAACAACCGAACCGGGCTATATTGCTAATATTACTATTTATGATGCAAACGGACGGCCTGTTCGCAACCTGGTAAGAAATGGAACACTTGGCCTGCAGGGTTATTGGACCTGGGATGGCCTCGATGACAAACGAGCCAAGCTACCGGTAGGAACTTATATTTTATTTACAGAGATCTTTAACCTGAATGGCAAAAAAGAAATTTTTAAGAATGTAGTTGTATTGGCAAGGAAGCTTAATTAAAAAAAACTTTAAAGACAAAATTTCTCTTTATAAGGAATAACCAGAAATTCCAAAATACAAATCCCAAGTTCCAAATAAATTCCAAAGAATAAATTTCAAAATTCAATTCTCCTCTCTGAATTTTAAATTTAATATTTATTTGGAGCTTGTTATTTGGCATTTGTGATTTTGCCTGACGTAGCAATTTCACTCATCCGAGTTCAATATCAAACTTTGTCAGGTCCTGGAATCTCCGGATACGATGATCGATGTCTTCTCTTTTTAATTCTTTTAATCTTGTAGTGCCAAATTTTTCTACACAGAAGCTCGCCATCGCACTGCCAACTATAATTGCGGATTTCATGTTCTCAAAACTGATATCTCTGGTGCGGGCAAGATGACCAATAAAGCCGCCGGCAAATGTATCACCGGCACCTGTTGGATCAAAGACTACTTCAAGCGGCAGCGCCGGTGCAAAGAAAACTTTGTCCTCATTAAACAACAAAGCCCCATGCTCGCCTTTCTTTATTATTAAATATTTTGGCCCCATTTCCATAATGGCTTTCGCAGCGCTTACCAATGAATATTGACTGCTTAGTTGTCTTGCCTCCGCATCATTTACCAGTAACACATCTATTTTTTTCAAAACCCTTTCAAGGTCCGGCATTGCACTATCCATCCAGAAATTCATCGTATCTAGTACCACCAATTTTGGTTTGTTCCTTAACTGACTTATGACTGACAATTGAACCGAAGGAAGAAGGTTCCCAAGCATCAGGAACTCGCAATCCTGGTAGCTGTCCGGCACAACGGGTCTGAAGCTTCCGAGTACATTAAGCTGTGTTTCCAATGTATCCCTGGTATTCATGTCCAAATGATAGCGGCCACTCCAGAAAAATGATTTCTCATTTTCTTTTATCTGCACGCCTTCCATAATTACACCACGAGCTTCAAGCATCTTTAGTTCCTCATGGGGAAAATCACCGCCAACAACGGATATCTGTTTTACGGGCCGGGTAAAATTCGAAGCACTCCAGGCTATGTATGTGGCTGCGCCGCCTACTATCATATCGCTTTTTCCAAATGGTGTTTCTATTGCATCGAAGGCCATGGAGCCGACTACTATAAGGGACATTAGTTGTTATTTTAGATTTTAGATTGCAGATTTATGATTTAAAAGAAGGTTGCCAAATCAGTCGCGTTAGTCAAAAGGGTCAAAATGTTAGCTAATGAAAATTGACCCATATGACTTATTTGACCTTCTGACTTTTAACGGCCGCAAACCTAATGGTTTTTACGTTTACATTTTAAACTTACATTTGTTATTTGAACTTATCTTTGATTTATTATGAAAGCAACCAGAAAAAAAGCTTCGAAGAAAGAATTCATTCTAAAAAAAGCGGCGCAGATGTTCCGCGAAAAAGGATTCGCTGCAACATCAATGCGTGACCTTGCCGAAACAGTTGGCATAGAAGCGGCCAGTTTGTATAATCATATTCGTTCTAAGAACGAAATGCTTGAAAGCATTTGCTTTGATGTAGCCAATCGATTCACCATGTATATGGATGAGATCGAATCAACCAGTCAGGGCTCAATAAAAAAAATCGAGACGCTTCTTCGTTTTCATATAAAACAAATGATCGAAAACTTTGAAGAGGTGATCGTTTGCGACCGTGAATGGAAACATCTTGATGAACCTTATCTTTCTAACTTTCATAATCAACGCCGCACTTACCGTAAACGTTTTGCCGCCATTATAGAAGAAGGGATCTCAAAAGGTGAAATTAAAAAGATCGATGCGCCTACTGTTGTTCTTATCATGTTGCACTCAGTTAATGGTATTGAAAGCTGGCACCGCTCCACAGCAAAAATTACTGCAAAAGAACTTGAAGACAACATGGTTTTAATAATGATAGATGGATTGAGGAAATAATATGTCCATTCATTTTCATCCGTTACGGATAAAAAAAATAAATAAAGAGACTGATCAGTGTGTCTCGGTTGAGTTTGAAATACCGGAGAAATTAAAGGAAGCTTTTACATTTAAACAGGGGCAAAGCCTCACCATGCGAACCATGCTGAATGGTGAAGAAGTAAGAAGAACGTACTCGCTTTGCAGTTCTCCGATCGATTATAGATGGAGGGTAGCTGTTAAAAAAGTTGAGGGCGGGCTATTTTCCTCTTTTGCAAATGAAGATTTAAAAGAAGGCGATGTGCTGGAAGTAATGGAGCCTGTTGGAAAATTTTACACAGAATTAGATCCGGTCAATGAAAAAAATTATCTCGCCTTTGCGGCCGGCAGTGGAATTACTCCGGTCATTTCGATTATAAAAACAACATTACGAACAGAACCGAATAGCACTTTTACATTAGTGTATGGGAATCGCAGTCGCAGTTCTATTATTTTTTTTGAAGAACTGGAAGGTTTAAAAAATAAATTCATTGATCGTTTCAATCTCATCAATATTCTTAGCCGCGAAAGAACGGATAGTGAAATAAATTTTGGCAGGATCGATATTGGCAAGCTTACTGAATTAGAAAAGTTGATCGATTATAAAAAAATGGACGAAATTTTTATTTGCGGGCCCGAGGAAATGATCTTCTGTGTAAAAAATTTTTTAGAGCAAAAAGGAATCAGTGAGAAAAAGATACATTTTGAATTGTTTACCACGTCAGGGCAGAACAAGTCAAAAGTTAAAAGGCAAAAGTCAAAAGTTGAACCGGACAGCCCCCAAAGCAAAATAACGGTGAAATTGGATGGACGAAGTTTTGATTTTGATCTTTCTCTCAATAGCGATACAACCATACTTGATGCCGCATTAAAACAAGGGGCTGATCTTCCGTTTGCCTGTAAAGGCGGCATGTGTTGTACATGTAAAGCCAAATTACTGCAAGGCGAAGTGGAAATGGATGTTCATTGGGGATTAGAGCATGAAGAAATAGAAAAAGGTTTTATACTTACTTGCCAAAGCCATCCTAAGACCGAAAAAGTAGTGGTTGATTTCGATATTAAATGACAAGAATCATAGACTAACACCCGTTGATTTTCGTTAGATTTGCTATCTAAATTTCTAACGAGATGTCTGTACAGGATCTTGAAAAAATATTCCAGGATAAAATCGATGGAGAAATAAAGATTGAGCCCAAAGACTGGATGCCGGATGCCTATCGCAAAACAAATATCCGCCAGATCAGCCAGCATGCACATAGTGAAATTGTGGGGATGTTACCTGAAGGAAACTGGATATCGAGAGCTCCTTCATTAAAAAGAAAAGCAATTCTTATTGCAAAAGTGCAGGATGAAGCTGGACATGGTTTGTATTTATACAGTGCATGTGAAACCTTAGGAATTACAAGAGAAGAAACGATCAATGATCTGCATAGCGGCAAAGCAAAATATTCTTCCATTTTTAATTACCCCACATTAACATGGGCTGATATGGGAGCGATCGGTTGGTTAGTTGATGGTGCTGCAATTCTTAACCAGGTAATGCTGACAAGAACGTCGTATGGCCCTTATGCAAGAGCGATGGTAAGAATTTGCAAAGAAGAAAGTTTTCATCAAAGACAGGGATTTGAAATTTTATTGGTGTTAAGCAAAGGAAGCGATGAACAAAGAGCAATGTGCCAGGATGCGATCAATCGCTGGTGGTGGCCTTCACTGATGATGTTTGGTCCGCATGATACAGAAAGCACCAATAGTGAACAAAGCATGAAATGGAAGATAAAAAGAAAAAGCAATGATGAGCTACGGCAAAATTTTGTTGATATGTGTGCTGAACAAGTAAAGATCCTGGGAATGAAATTGCCAGATGATAAATTGAAATGGAATGAAGAAACAAAACATTATGATTGGGGTGAGATCAACTGGGAGGAGTTTTGGAATGTAGTAAAAGGAAATGGACCATGCAATAAACAAAGAATAGAGGCAAGAAAGAAGGCATGGGAAGAAGGTGAATGGGTGAGGGAAGCGGCGGGGACGCATGCTGAGAAAAGAAAATTGAAACAGATGGCTGCATAATTAATAATTAAGAATTAAAAATTAATAATGAAAAATTTTATCAGGAAATTTTATTATGGTGATATACCTGAAGACAAAGTCGGAGGAAAAATTGTGTCTAATGAAACAAAAAGCGATTGGCCGTTGTGGGAGGTATTCATTCGCAGTAAACAAGGTCTGGATCATAAACATGCAGGAAGCCTGCATGCAGCTGATGCACAAATGGCAATTGAAAATGCAAGAGATGTTTATACAAGAAGAATGGAAGGGATAAGCATTTGGGTTGTTGAATCAAAATATATTCATGCATCTAATCCTGAAGAAGCAGGAGAATTCTTTGAACCAGCAATTGACAAAATTTATCGTTATCCAACTTTTTATGATCTTCCTGATGAAGTAAACCAGATGTAATGATTATTGATTACTTATTATTTAATTATTGACTAAGCACAAATAATCAATAATTAATAATTAATAATAAAAAATGAAAGAATCGCTCATTCAATATATTCTTTACTTAGCTGACAATTCTCTCATTCTCGGACAAAGAAATGCGGAATGGTGCGGACATGGGCCAGTACTTGAGCAAGATATTGCGATCACAAATATTTCTCTTGATCTTATCGGACAAGCCAGGAACTTTTATCAACATGCGGCGACATTGATTGGTGATAGTGCAACAGAAGACTCATTGGCCTATTTAAGAAAAGAGAGAGAATTTGAAAACTGTTTGCTTGTTGAACAACCAAATGGTGATTGGGCGCAAACTATTCTGCGTCAATTTTTCTTTAGCCAATACCAGTATTTGTTATTTGAACAACTTCAGGATAGCAAGGATGAACAGCTTGCTGCTATCGCAGAAAAATCTTTAAAAGAAATTGTCTATCATCTTCGCTGGAGCAGTGAATGGGTGATACGGTTAGGGGATGGCACTGATGAAAGCCACAAAAGAATGCTGAGAGCGATTGATGAATTGTGGAGATATACTGGTGAATTGTTCGAAGCTTCGAGCTATGAGCTGCAAACTGCGAGTGAGGGAACGGGTGTTGAGGTTTCAAGACTGAAAGAAACATGGATGAGTAGAGTAAATGAAGTTTTTTCAGAGGCAGCATTAACTGTTCCTGAAAACGTTTTTATGCAAACAGGCGGCAAAGAAGGAAAGCATACAGAACATCTTGGATATATTCTAACAGAATTACAATATATGCAAAGAGCTTATCCCGGTTGTGAGTGGTAAGAAGTATCATGACAGTTCATACAGTAGATAAAAAAACAATTTATTCTTATCTGGAGGAAATTAATGATCCCGAAGTCCCCGTATTGTCAATCGTTGATCTCGGTATTGTACGGGACGTTAGAATGAATAAAGACCAGCTTGAAGTGATCATCACACCTACGTATACAGGGTGCCCGGCAATGGATATGATAACTTCAACTATAAAAATTCAACTCGCAACCCTCGGTTTTAAAAAAATCAAGGTCATCCAGGTTTTATCTCCGGCATGGACCACAGAATGGATGAGTGAAGAGGGGAAAAGAAAACTAAAAGAATATGGGATTGCTCCGCCAAATCCCAAACAGCAGGTTTGTGATCAAAAACTTTTTGCGGAAGCAGAAGCTGTTCAATGTCCGCATTGTGATTCTTATCATACACATCGCATCAGTGAGTTCGGTTCTACCGCCTGCAAAGCTTTATATCAATGTATAGACTGCAAAGAGCCGTTTGATTATTTTAAATGCCATTAATTATTTTAATGGCTCTGGTGCATCTTTAAATCGTTTATGTGCGCCGCCAAGTTTACCGACATAATATTGCATCGGAATGATCACTTTCTTCACAAAAGCAGGAATATCATAGGCACTAAACTCTGAACGATAACGCATAAATAAAAATGAAGCCGCTGTAGGTTCGGGCCGATTATTTTTTCCTGCATCAATGGCTTTATATAATTCAGTCAAAAAATATTCAACATTATTTGCCGGCTTGATCCATCCTTTAATATGTAATTCATCCTTGCCGGCATTCCAGAAACGGTGCCAGGTGCCCCGATGAAACGTAGCCGTTTCGCCCTGTCCATAATAAACAGCCTCTTGTCCCGGAATTTGTGTTCCCATTTTTCCGTTAATCACAGTAAGACTTTCTTCCTGTTTCCAATGTACATGTGTGATTGGTCCCGCACCAGGCGCTACAAAACCTTCGGTTTCTAATTTATCACCATCAGGTTCTTTTATCAATCTTAAAAAAATTAGCTTTTCGCCAATCTTGTTCTGAATCGTATGGGGATATTGATACATAATGGAATACTTTCTTAGTTATGCAATAGAAATTAAATTTCATTTAAATCCATCCGCCTCTCTGTACGCTTTTATCAATTCCATCTCACCTTCTTTACCAGGTTTAGCATTTCCATGCTCCATACCAAGCACTCCTTTATAACCTTTATTATAAATGTGTTTAAAAATATTTCTATAATTCATTTCGCCTGTGCCGGGCTCTTTTCTTCCCGGATTATCTCCGATCTGGAAATAAGGTGTTTCATCCCATACTTTATCAATGTTGGCAATGATGTTTCCTTCATTGCGTTGCATATGATACATATCAAATAAAAATTTGCAGGCCGGACTGTTCACTGCTTTACATATCATATACGCCTGGTTGGTGCCACGTAAAAAAAGATCAGGATTATCACTTAAGGATTCTAATACCATAACTAATCCATGTGGTGCCAGTATTTCAGCACCTTTTCGCAACGCCACGATCACATTGGCAGTTTGCATATCATGCGAAAGGCTTCTTTCATAATTTCCGGGAACAACGGTCATCCATTTTGCATTACACCGTTTCGCAACTTCAATTGCTTCTTTGCAATCTTTCATCATTTTATCAACCCATTCCTGTTTACCGGTAGTTAGCGATGTTTTCCAATGCCAGCTATCTGAAGTAATGACAAATACTCCCATTCTCATCCCCAACTTTGCAAGCAGATCGCCGATCTTTTTTTGTTGTTCAACAGTACGGCTCATCATACCATTGTCTTCAATACTGCGGAAACCCTGGTCGTAAGCCCATTTTATTTGTTCCAAAAAATCTGCACCCCCATTATTTTTAAACATGCCATCATGAAAAGCATAGTCAAGATTAAATGGTTTGTTTTCTGTTGCCAGGTTCCGTGTCTTCACAAACTCGCTATCAGAATTATTTTCTGCAAACGACCCGATAGCTATCGGGTGACCCACCGTGATGGTCGCGGCGCCTGATAAAAAACTATTGCGAATAAATTTTCTGCGTTCCATAAACTTTTATCTTGAGGACTTAAATGTAAGACATCCCGTTCATGTGGCGATTGATTTTTCTTTTAGTTTTTCCTTTGACAGTTTCTGCACAGCTGAAACGTTTTCAGTTTTCAGAAAATAAAATGGGCTCCTCATTTGGTATCATCTTTTATCATACAGATTCCCTGGAAGCCATTTCTATCTCAAAAGAATGTTTTGCGTTGGTTGATTCCTTAAATAATATCTTCAGTGACTACTCCTCAACGAGTGAAGTGGGCAAATTGGCTTTACTGCCCGTTATTAAAGATCAAAAAGTTTCAGACGAATTGTTTGAAATGATCCAATTATCAAAACAGGCATGGGTAAGGTCTGCTAAAACTTTTGATGTCACAATTGGAGCTCTAACACAGTTGTGGAGAAAAGCAAAAACGGAAAACAGGTTTCCGACAGGACCAGAAGTAAAGGCAGCAGAAGATCTGACGGGCTTTGAAAACGTTATAATCAACCAGAGATCAAAGACAATTTCATTTAAGAAACCGGGTATCTGTCTCGACTTCGGCGCCATTGTCCCCGGTTACGTGGCACAAAGAGTAATCGACTTACTGAAAAGCAAAAACATCAATAATGCATTGGTTGATGCAAGCGGAGATATTGTTGTGAGTGATGCTCCGCCGGAAAAAGATGGATGGACGATCGCTATCAATCTTCCGGAAAGTGAAAACAAGGTTTGGAATAGTAAGCTGGAGCTAAAAAATTTTGCGGTCTCGACGTCAGGCGATGTTTATCGCTATATTATTCATGAAGGGAAAAGATATTCGCATATAATTGATCCAAAGACCGGTTACGGTGTTACTTCGCAACGAAATGTGACCGTGATAACAAAGTATGGTGCCCATGCCGACTGGCTGGCGACAGCCTGCAGCATTTTACCAATAAAAAAAGCATTGAAACTTGCAAAAGAAGAACATGCAGCTATACTTATTGCCACATTGGAGGGTGAGGAGATCATCACGTATACTTCAAAAAATTTCGAAAGATTCTTTCAAAAGAAACTACCATGAACTTTGTTAACTTGTCGTGCCATATGAATAGAAAATCTTATATACTTTTTATTCTCTATCTATTTACCCAGCAAGTATTATCTCAAACAGATACATCGTTCAAAGCATACGAACAATCTATTCCTCGGTCAAGCGTAAAGTTTAAAATGCTTCCGATCAAAGGCGGCAGTTTTACGATGGGAAGCCCGGAAAAAGAAATTGGAAGAGATAATGATGAAGGCCCGCAAAAAAAATTCACTATTTCACCTTTTTGGATGGGAGTATTTGAGGTAACACATGATGAATTCGATATTTTTTTTAAAGATGTAAATACAAGTCAGAATTCAGGTGTTGATGCAATCACAAGACCAAGTCCGCAATATGTCGATCTTAGCTGGGATATGGGTCGTGAAGGTGGTTTTCCTGTAAACAGCATGCAACAAAGAACTGCCGTGATGTATTGCAAATGGCTGTATAATAAAACGGGAATATTTTATCGCCTCCCGACAGAAGCCGAATGGGAATATGCCTGTCGTGCAGGGTCAACTTCTAAATATTTTTTTGGTGATAATGAAAATGACCTGGCAAAATATGCCTGGTTTAATAAAAATAGCAACGCGGCATATCATAAAGTCGGGCAACTGCAACCAAATGGTTTTGGTTTATATGATATTCTTGGAAATGTAAGCGAATGGGTAATGGATCAGTATGATGAAAATTATTTTACAAAAATGAAAGATGGTGAAACTAATCCTGAATTAAAACCGACGAGCCGCCATCCAAGATTATTAAAAGGAGGTTCATACGCCGATAATGCAGCTGAACTTCGGTGCAGCAACAAAACAAAATGGCTGCCTGAATGGAACCGTCGTGATCCGCAAATACCAAAAAGCAAGTGGTGGCTGACCGATGCTCCATTTGCGGGATTCAGGTTAGTCAGGCCATTTAAACAACCATCTGCCGAAGAGATTGAAAAATTCTTTACCTTATATCTCTCAAATTAAAAAAACACTTTGTTATGAATACAGAAAATAAGAACTCCCGCCGTGATTTTGTAAAAACTTCTGCAGTGATCACGGGAGGAATAATGGCAACGCCATTATTATCTAAAGCAAATTTTTTCAGCGGCGCTGACGACACAATTAAAGTAGCGTTGATCGGTTGCGGTGGTCGTGGTACCGGCGCTGCCATGCAGGCCTGCCTTACAAAACAAAATGTAAAGCTCGTGGCAATGGCTGATGCCTTTCGCGACCGGATCGATAATTCTTATAAGGAATTAACGGCAGATAATGCCGGCGATAGTGGAAATAAAGTAAGTATTAAAAATCGCATCGATGTTCCTGAAGAAAGAAAATACACTGGCTTTGACGCTTATAAAAAAGCAATGGCCCATGCTGATGTGGTGATCTTAACTACACCACCGGGTTTTCGTCCTCTTCATTTTGAATAAGCCGTAAAGCAGGGCAAGCAAATTTTTATGGAGAAACCAGTTGCTACTGATCCCGCTGGTATAAAGAGAGTGTTGGAGGCAGCAGAAATTGCAAAGCAAAAGAAATTGAATGTTGTTGTTGGTTTACAACGTCATTATCAGAATTCCTATCGTGAGCTGTTTGCGAAAAAAGATCTGATCGGTGATATTACATCAGCTCAGGTATGGTGGAATAATGATGGTGTATGGGCTAATCCAAGGAAACCAGGACAAACCGAAATGGAATATCAAATGCGTAACTGGTATTATTTTAACTGGCTTTGCGGTGATCATATTGTGGAGCAGCACATACATAATATAGATGTGATGAACTGGTTTAAAGGTGGCTACCCTGTAAAAGCACAAGGCATGGGTGGAAGACAAGTAAGAAAAGGAAAAGATCATGGTGAAATCTTTGATCACCATTATGTAGAATTTCAATATGCGGATGGTTCGATATTAAACAGCCAGTGCCGTCACATTCCTGGCACGATGAGTAAAGTGGATGAGTTGTTGATCGGTACAAAAGGAAAAATTTTCTGTGGCGCTGCACAAATAAAAGATAATGCTGGCACTGTATTGTATCAGTTTGACAGGAAGGGTGAAAACAATCCATATCAAACAGAGCATGATGAACTATTTGCTGCTATTGCAAAGGGTGAATACAAATTTGCTGATACAGAGAATGGAGCAAAAAGCACAATGACCGCTATTATGGGAAGGATGGCAACTTATTCAGGACAGGTATTAAATTGGGATAAAGTATTGAATTCAGGTATAGATATTATGCCAAAAGAGTTTGCCTGGAATGCGATGCCTCCGGTTGTTCCTGATGAAAATGGCTATTATGCGATCGCAACACCTGGTAAAACAAAATATACCTAGTTCTAAATTGCTCTATGGTTAAATTGTTAAATGGTCGAAATAGACCTGATAACAATTTATCTCCCGATAGTTATCGGGATCACCATTTAGCCATTAAATAAAAATAGATGAGCTCGATCTTATTTGAAGTAAAGAATTCGGTTGGCATCATTACATTGAATCGTCCTGATAAGTTGAATTCATTCAATCGTGAAATGGCTTTGCTAATGCAGGAAAGGTTAGATGAATGCAAAAGCAAAGAAGTAAGGTGTGTTTACATTACAGGCGCCGGTAAAGGATTTTCCGCGGGACAGGACCTTACTGAAGTAGTTGATCCCGATGGACCGGGTATGCCAAAAATTCTTTCAGAACATTATACTCCTATTGTAATCAGAATAAGAAAATTGGAAAAGCCGGTAATTGCTGCGGTAAATGGGGTAGCCGCGGGTGCAGGGGCTAACATTGCTTTATGCTGTGATATAGTCGTTGCTGCTCAGTCAGCATCATTCATACAAGCCTTTTCAAAAATTGGTTTGATACCCGATAGCAGCGGTACATTTTTTTTACCAAGATTGATCGGCTGGCAAAAAGCAAGTGCATTTATGATGCTTGGAGAAAAAATACTTGCCGAAGAAGCTGAACGGATCGGCATGATCTATAAAATTTTCCCGGATGAAGTATTTGCTGAAAACGCCATGAGTATTGCGTCGTACTTATCTCAAATGCCGACAAAAGGTTTAGCATTTACAAAACAATTGCTCGGTCATTCTTCAAGAAGCACACTTGAAGAGCAATTACAGGATGAAGATATTTACCAGCAAAGAGCTGCCGCCACAGCCGATTTCAAAGAAGGGATAAACGCTTTTTTAGAAAAAAGAATTCCTAAATTCATTGGAGAATAATTAATAATCAATAATTATTAATTATTAATTACTAATTATTATGGCTACAGTTCATCAAGATGTTGTCAACCACATGATGGAAAATGATATTTTTAGTCAATGGATGGGAATTGAAGTGCTTGAAATAAAAGAAGGTTATAGCAAAATAAAAATGACGGTAAGAAAGGAAATGGTAAATGGTTTTGGCATCGTTCATGGCGGCATTCCTTTTTCCCTTGCAGATAGCGCATTTGCATTTGCTTGTAATAACCGGAATAATTTATCTGTCGCCCTCGATGTTACTATTACATTTACAAAAGCAGTGAACACGGGAGATACATTGGTGGCTGAGGCTAAAGAAGTTCACAACGGAAGAAGTACCGGCGTTTACCTTATTACTGTATTTAACCAAAAAAATGAACAGGTTGCTTTATTCAAAGGCACTTGTTTCCGAACTGGCAAGTCACTTATTTAAAACTATAAACCACCCCACATGAAACACCTTTCTGCCTGGGCCAAAAAAAATCCCTGGAAAGCACGGCTTATCATTATTGTATCGCATATTCTGATCTTACTGCTCGCATGGTTTACCGGTAGTCAGCTATTCGGTTGGAGTGATACGTTACCAAACTTTTTAAAAATTGCATTCGTCTTTGTTTTTATTATTGCTGCTTTCTCTTACCCTGCTAAAAAAGACCGTTCATATGGCAGATCATACTCCTATGCAAAACAAAAAACTTGTGATTTCTTGTTGGCCCTGTCCACTTTTGGAATGGTAACAGGAATTGCAGCGTCCGGGGAGATCTCTTTTGGATCATTATCTCCGCTTTATGCCAGCACTTCATCGATCGAAAGCAAAGGCGATCCTACTGCTGAAGAAATCCTTGCTTCCTTAAAATACAGGGATAAAAAATCATTAACAAGACAGGAGAAAAGAATTCTGAAAACAGAATTTAAAAAACAATTAAAGATATATGCACACGCTAAGATCACAGGTAACAAAGCTGAAGGGGACAATGCAGGTCTTCTGATTCTTGCGATATTAGGCGCTGTGGGATTGTTTTATTTGGTTGCAGCGCTTTCCTGTTCCCTTTCATGTAACGGTTCCGATGCAGCAGCGGTGGTTGTGCTAGTATTAGGAACGGCAGTGATTGTTTTAGGGCTTCTCGCCGTTATAAGATCTCTACGGCGGAAAAGAAGAAGAAGAATCGAGACTCAGGTAAATTGAATTCAACGACATGGTTTACTCTTTTAAAGGATTTATTCCCGTAATCGATCCTACATCATTTGTCCATCGACAATCTTCAGTTACAGGAAATGTGATTATTGGTAAGGATTGTTATATCGGTCCCGGCGCAGCCCTGCGTGGAGATTGGGGTCAAATAATTATTGAAGACGGATGTAATGTGCAGGAGAATTGTACCATTCATATGTTTCCCGGGGTTACTGTAGTATTAAAACAAGGTGCGCATATTGGTCATGGTGCAATTATTCATGGTGCAATAATTGGTAAAAATTGTTTGGTTGGGATGAACGCTGTTATCATGGATAATGTTGAGCTGGGTGATGAATCAATTGTTGGCGCCTTGACATTTATTAAACAGGATGAAAAAATTCCGGCAAGAAGTTTAGTAGCGGGTAATCCCGGGAAAATAATTAAACAGGTAACTGATGAAATGATTGCCTGGAAAACAGAAGGAACAAAACTTTACCAGGGACTGCCAAAAGAAATGTTTGAAAGTTGGAGAGAATGCGAGGCGTTAAGAAAAATACCTGATGGTTTATCAATGCAGGAAAAAACCTATCAGCGTTGGAAAAAAACTGATGGGCCTTAAAAAATAAAAGGCCGACTTTCGTTAGCCTTTGATTATCGCAGATAAAACAACACTATTAATCCTTTATACACCGACACGGTATTCCATAACCACGGTATGTTGCCCCGAGTTCTGCGGAGTAAGTGTTGTCACTAATGAATAATACGGTGGCGTAATTGCCAGAGGCAGTAGATGACCAGTAATAACTTTCACCATTCCCGAAATTTATATTGCCACTCCGGTATCCTGATATCGGAAGCTTCAGGTTGGAACCGAAGGCAGTCATTGCGCCCTCGAGATCTTCATAATTTTCCACATTCGCCCAATCTGCCGCAGTGGGTAACCGCCAGCCGGGACCCAATGCAACACAGGGATCTTTTCCATTCGTCGACGTAGCCGTAGTTCCGCTCCAGGTATCAGTAGACAAACCGCCAATTCCCCACCAATTGGTTATAAAATTTGGATTCCCTGATGGAATATGAGAAGGGTTCATCAGCGAAGGCCCCCCTGTGATTATCGGGCTGGTGAAAGACTGATGACTATCATCCCAGCGTCCCCACTGAAAAAAATCTCCAAAGGAAGCTTCATCGGAATGATGAAATGCAACTTGCGGGGAGCCAAGGTTTTGCTGCAGCCAGATCTTTCCGTCTTTAGCTCTCACGGTCGTATAGGCCACGGATTGTCCTTTATAGGTAAAATTGACAACCCCTGTTGAACCAGGTATGATACCGGGATCAGCGGTTGGTCCGGAAGCGGGAGCATTGAGTACCCTAATATACATCTGGCATGGTTGAATATTGCCAACACTGATAGTAATATAAAAAATGCCCGCATTGAAAGGTGTTCCTGTGGCCGTGAATGTGACAGTGCCGCTGCCAACATTAAATGCTCCCGCCGGCGCAGATACGGTGATCCCATTTACAGCGGCGCTGGTAAAAGCTCCATAGCTGCCACCTGGACTGTTTACATAAGTCTTTGATATAGCAGCATTCGCGGGTTCACCTTTTGCGAATGTTGCTGAATATAGAGGATTGTAGCAATCGCTGAAATAAAAAGGCGGTGGTGGTGGCGGTGGATTCTGAGGTTTTCTCCTAGTTGCAATTTCTTCATTTACTGAAGGCTCCACCGTTTTTTTACAACTTTGAAAAAAAATTGAAACCTGCAGGCATAGAATTGTCGTCAATAACGGTAAAAAATATTTGCTGGTATATCGTGGTGTTTTCATGACGATGTTTTTAATAAAACAATATGGTTTATACTCAATTAAAAAAGAACAATGATTGATACCAAATAAATTATGCGTTGCTTATGCGGTGGTTTTCGAAATAGAATGACGGATTAGAGTCATCCAGGTTGAGGGTTGTAAAAAGGGTTGATCTTTCAATTATAAAAGTAAATCGTAAGCAAAAAATTAGAAGTTGCCTGCATAAGTAAGAACACGAAAGCGGGTAGGCATTCTAAACTGAAACAAATAACATTCTCTTCATAAAATTTTTTCTTCGGATTCACAGGGAATCTTCGTAACTTAATTTTCCTTTCATTTAAATCAAAACCTTGTGTATGAGAAAAAATCTACTTTCTTCGGCCCTTCTTCTCGGAATAATTAGCTTAACATCAATTACAAATGCACAAACTGATCGCTTTGCTTTTGCAATAACTGATCTGCAAACAACAGGCAGCAGTTGGAATGCATTGCGCAAACTCGATCTAAGAAGTGGTGAGTTTACTTCAGTACTTTTAAACGGTACCGATGCAAAGATTACTGCATATGATGTAAACACAAGAAAGCCGTGGCAGGCTTTGCCCGATTCTCGCTATGGAAATTACATGAACACTCCGTTCAGCACTGGTGTTGCTGCAATGGCTTATGATAAAAAGAACAATCGTCTTTATTTCACCCCGATGTTCATTGACCAGTTAAGGTATATTGATCTCAGAACAATGAAAGTATTTTATGTAACTGATCAGTCTTTTACAAAACTGGGCAGCATGCATAATGATGAAGGAAAGATCATTACCCGCATGACAATTAACCCTGACGGAACCGGCTATGCTGTTTCCAATGATGCAAACACATTTATCCGTTTTACTACAGGAAAAAAATTGCAGATCACACAACTCGGTTCTTTGGTTGATGATCCTTCAAATGGTGGTGTTTCTATTCATAACAAGTGCAGCAGCTGGGGTGGTGATATGGTAGCTGATGATGAAGGCAGTCTCTATATTCTTACTTCGCGCAACAGTGTTTATAAAATAGATGTAGAAACTAAAGCTGCAAAGTTGTTAGGATATATGAAAGGATTGCCACAGGATTTTACAACAAATGGAGCCGTGGTAACAAGTGAAGGAAAAATTTTAGTCAGCAGCGCTGTAAATGGCAATGCATATTTTTTAGTTGATCCAAAAGATTGGAGTGCTACACAGTACGAGTCTAAAGCCGGTATCTTCCGCAGCTCTGATCTTGCTAACAGTAATTATTTACAAACAAAACCAAAGAATACAACGCAGCCAGAAATTTTCACACGTAAAGCTCCCGATAATCTTATAGCAGCAAGTAAAATACAGATCTATCCAAACCCTGTTACGCATAATCAATTTACTTTGCAGTTTGGCAACATAGCTGCCGGTAATTATAATATTGAAATGACAAATGTGATGGGACAAGTGGTGATGCAGCGTACAGTAAATGTACAAGCCGAAGACCAGGTAGAAAATATTTCGATAAAATCTAGTTTGGCAAGAGGCGTCTATCTTGTTAAAGTAGTTGGTGCGGACAAAACCTCTGTCCTTAACCAAAAGTTAGTGGTGCAGTAAATATTCATCTACTGCGTTACAGCGCCGACCCCGTAAGGCCGGCGTTTTTTATGCTATGACGTTAAAAGAGAAAAAGAGATATGAAGGTTTACAAACATTCTCTTTTTCTCCTTTTCTCTTTTGATCTCTTAGTTTATTATTATGTTATCGGCTTTACATCCCTGCTCAAGCAGAGTTATTGTTTCCACACTGCTCCCACGCCAGCTTCCCATAATTTTTTATTCATTGCCGGAATATCTTTCTCTACTATTTCTACACCCCTGCTTTTCAGTTTTGCCCATTCAGCATTTAATTCTTTCATTCTGTCCAATGAAGGTTGATTGACCCTTGGTATATCGCTTTCAGTTTGATTGATAAGAAATAAATAATTGGCGGTGAACTTAGCCGGAAAATTGTCAGCATCATCATACACTTTTGTTTTTCTCTGTATCATGTCTTCATCCCATGCTTTCATCTTTTTGGTCAATGCAGTAATTTCTGTTCTTAATGCTGCATACTTTTCACCCATCAATGAACCCGGCAGCGATTCTAATTGTTCCCGTTTCGCATTCATCGTATTTACCATCTTATGCATCGTAGTCAATTCGTTTTCCATGCTGCTCATGATGTTGTTATATTCTTTATATCCAGCAGCATCGGTTGGATATAAAGGGTTGGCCAGTATTTCCGCTTCTGTCGAAACTTTTTTATCATTCAATTTTACTATAACGCTGTATTTACCCGGTATTGCTTTATGTCCGCGGTAACTGCTTTCAATATAAGCATCAGGCACACCGGGCATGGTTGAATAGCGCATATTCCATACAAACCGGTTCAATCCTTTTTCTTTCATCAATACAGGTTCAGCAGGCGGACCACCGTCGTATTTTTTATACGTGCTATCCTTTTTTGAACTGAACCAACGAACCAGGTTTCCATCCGCATCTTTTATCTCCATTGTTAACTGATCTGTTTCTTTTAGCGCCGGCAATTGATAATAGATAACAAGTCCTGTTGATGGATTGACACCACGGGAAGAACCTAACCCTGTAAACTCAGCACTGGTTACATCCAATTCACTATTCCCGTTTACAATATATGCCGGTGATGGTGTAAATACAGAAAACGAAGAATCTTTTTTATACTGGCGTATCAAACTAAGATCATCCAATATCCAAAATGAACGACCCGATGTTGATGCAATTATATTTCCTTTATAAACTTTCAGATCAGTAATTGGAGTTACCGGCATATTTAATTGAAAGAGTTCCCAATTCTTTCCGCCATTCCAGGAAATATAAATGCCTGTTTCTGTTCCTGCAAACAATAAGTCTTTTCTTGTATCATCTTCCCTAACTACTCTTGTGAAAGCGCCACGAGGAATACCATTGCTGATCTTTATCCATGCTTTTCCGTAATCAGTTGATCTGTACAAACCGGGTGTATGATCATTGAACTTATAACGTGTGGTTGCTATATATACTGTTGCTTTATCAAAGGGGGATACTTCAATTGCATTGATCAGACATTCCTGTAAACCGGTTGGTGTTATGTTCTGCCAATGTGCCCCATTATCCCTGGTCAAAGAAACAACGCCATCATCACTGCCCGTATAGATCACCCCTTTTTCATGAGGCGATTCCACAACATAGCTAAGTGTTCCATAGTTTTCGGCACCGACTGCTTCGTTGGTATAAGGCACACCTGGCTTTCCTTGTTTCTCTTTTTCATTTCTCGTAAGATCAGGTGATGCTTCTTTCCACGTTTTACCGGAATCATCAGTTCGCAATAAAAATTGCGATCCATGATAAAAAACATTGGGTTCATGTTTACTCCATATGATCGGCGCATTCCAATTGAAACGATACTTCATATCTTTTGCATCCCGGGTAAGGTATTGAATAGGCGCCGCCATGATATTCGTTCCTGCTTTTGCTCTTGTATTCAATACTTCAATTGTCCCCTGGTAGCTCCCTCCTAAAACAAATTGCGGATCGTCAGGATTGAACGCAAGAAAAGCACTTTCACCGCCAGCTGAAGCATTCCAATCTGCATTACTGATACCACCGCTGCCTAACGAACGGCTTGCGATCTTTACCGAACTATTATCCTGCTGTCCGCCATAAATATTGTAAGGAAAAAGATTATCGACATTGATCCGGTAAAATTGAGCAGTAGGTTGATTTTGCTGGCTGCTCCAAGTTTTACCTGCATTGAATGTGACAGCAGAACCACCATCATCTGAAATGATCATGTTGTTTGAATTGGTGGGATTGATCCAAAGATTGTGATAATCGCCATGTAAATTTGAAATATCATTCCATGTTTTTCCGCCATCTATTGATTTTAATGCCGGTGCACTCATTACATACAATATATTTTCATTAAGCGGATCGGGAAACAATTCAATATAGTACCATGCTCTCTGGATCAAATGATGATCGCTGCTAACCTGGCTCCAGGTTTTACCCGCATCAACCGACATATATAAACCGCCGGCTTCTTTCTCAAAATCACTTTCGATCAATGCATATACTTTTTCTGAATTGGAGCGACATACCGCAATTGACATCTTACCCATTTCTTTCGGCAATCCTTCTTTTAGTTTTTCCCAGTGTTCGCCTGCATCAGTTGATTTATACAATCCGCTTCCCGGGCCACCACTAATAACTTTCCATGGCAAACGACCATGCTCCCACATCGCAGCATATAAGATCATCGGGTTATTCATATCCATTGATATTTCAGCACAACCCGTTTTATCATCCACATATAAAATATTTTTCCAGGTAACGCCGCCATCAGCGGATTTATAAATGCCACGTTCTTTGGAATGACTATATAATGCGCCCTGAGCAGCTACGTAAACAAGGTTTGGATCTTTTGGATGTATGACGATACGGGCAATATGTTGTGTAAGATCGAGACCTATCTTCTTCCATGTTTTCCCGGCATCGGTTGATTTATAAACTCCATCGCCATGATGTGTCATTACTCCGCGTACTGCATGTTCACCCATGCCTGCATAGACTATATTAGGATCACTTTCTGCAACAGCTACGGCGCCAACAGAACCTGTTTTAA
>Ga0075418_10001505_pt1 | contig 26454 bp, 22 predicted proteins | sample SoiMetdeltSBSDD2_FD_81776 | JGI IMG/M metagenome (GOLD analysis project Ga0075418, IMG submission 81776) | Bulk soil microbial communities from a Populus tree surrounding site in Tennessee, USA - Soil MetaG P. deltoides SBSDD2 | ecosystem: Environmental > Terrestrial > Soil > Tree plantation...
CCGGCCGAGGCCCACCAGTTCTTGCAGGCGATCCCCGCCTTCGAGGCAGCCGGCCTGGTCGTCCGCGTGCCCGACTGGTGGCGCGCGAAGCGGCCGCCGCGGCCCGAGGTGGCCGTGCGCGTGGGCGACAAGAAGCCGAGCCGGCTCGGCACCGACGCGCTGCTCGACTTCTCGGTGGCCGTCGCGCTGGGCGACGAGACGCTCACGGCCGCCGAGGTGCGTCAGCTCCTGGCCTCGTCGGAAGGGCTGGTGCGGCTGCGGGGCCAGTGGGTCGAGCTGGACCGCGAGCGGCTGCTCGAGGTGCTCTCGCTCTGGGAGCGCGTTCGGCGCGAGGCCGAACAGGGCGGCCTCTCGTTCCTGGAAGGCATGCGGCTGCTGGCCGGGGCCGCGCGGAGCGAGGGCGAGGCGACCGCGCTGGCGGCGGCCGAGGGCTGGTCGCGCGTGGAAGCGGGCGCGTGGCTGGCGCGCACGCTCGAGGGGCTGCGGGGGCCGGACGGTCTGGCCGCGGCCGACCCCGGGGCCGACCTGCGCGGCACGCTGCGGCCCTACCAGAAGACGGGCGTGGCCTGGCTGGCGTTCGCGTCGTCGCTGCGCCTGGGCGTCTGCCTGGCCGACGACATGGGGCTGGGCAAGACCATCCAGGTTCTGGCGCTCCTGCTGCTGCGCAAGCGCCGGGCGCGCGGCGGCGAGCCGCCCCACCTGCTCGTGGCGCCGGCGTCGCTGCTTGCCAACTGGCAGGCCGAGATCGAGCGCTTCGCGCCCTCGCTGACCACGCTCATCGCCCACCCCTCGGTGATGCCATCGCGCGAGCTGGCGGACCTCGGCGGCGCGGGTCTCGACGGCATCGACCTGGTCATCACCACCTACGGCACGCTCGCCCGCGTCGAGGCGCTGCGCGCGCGCGAGTGGTCGCTGGTCGTCCTCGACGAGGCCCAGGCCATCAAGAACCCCGGCGCGCGCCAGACGCAGGCGGTGAAGGCGCTGAAGGCGCAGGCCCGCATCGCGCTCACCGGCACGCCGGTCGAGAACCGGCTGGGCGACCTGTGGTCGATCTACGACTTCCTCGACCCCGGCCTGCTCGGCTCGGCGCGCGAGTTCTCGGCGTTCGTCAAGCGGCTGGCCGAGCGGCGGGACGAGAGCTACGCGCCGCTGCGCCGGCTGATCCAGCCCTACCTGCTGCGCCGGCTCAAGACCGACCGCGCCATCGTGGCCGACCTGCCGGACAAGACCGAGGTGAAGGCGTTCTGCCTCCTGTCGGGCCGCCAGGCCACGCTCTACCAGCAGACGGTCGACGAGCTGGAACGCGCGATCGCGGGCAAGGCCCAGGGCATCGAGCGGCGCGGCCTCGTGCTCGCCTACCTCATGCGACTCAAGCAGATCTGCAACCACCCCGCGCACTGGCTGGGCGGGGGCGCCTGGGACGAGGCGGGCAGTGGCAAGCTGGCGCGGCTGCGCGAGATCGTCGAGCCCGTCGCCGCCCGGCAGGAGAAGCTGCTCGTCTTCACGCAGTTCCGCGAGGCCACCGAGCCGCTAGCCGCGTTCCTGGCCGAGCTGTTCGGCAGGCCGGGCCTGGTGCTCCACGGCAGCACGCCCGTCCGCGCCCGCGGCGGGCTCGTGAAGCGGTTCCAGGACGACCCGGCGGTGCCGTTCTTCGTGCTCTCCGTGAAGGCCGGCGGCAGCGGCCTCAACCTGACGGCTGCCTCGCACGTGGCCCACTTCGACCGGTGGTGGAACCCCGCCGTCGAGGACCAGGCCACCGACCGCGCCTACCGCATCGGCCAGCATCGCAACGTGCTCGTCCACAAGCTCGTGTGCCGCGGCACGGTCGAGGAGCGCATCGACCGGCTGATCGAGGACAAGCAGGCGCTGGCCCGCGGCGTGCTCACGGGCGGGGCGGAGACGCTGCTGACCGAGCTGAGCGACGCCGAGCTGATGGCCATGGTGGCGCTCGATCTGAGACGCGCGACGGCGGAAACGTGATGACGGCCCACTCCGGGACGTGAGATAAGAAGGCGCGATGGCCTGGTACGGCTCGAACGGCTGGGACTACTACCCGCCGTACATGTCCGTCGGCGAGAAGAAGGCGCGCGGCGCGCTGGCCCTCGCGAAGCTCCTGAAGAAGAGCAAGCGCACGGCCGAGCCGGTCGTGCTGGCCCACCGCAAGCGACAGCTCGCGACCACCTTCTGGGGCCAGGCCTGGGCCGACAACCTCGAGCGCTACGCCGACCTCGCCAACCGGCTGCCGCGCGGGCGCGCCTACCTGCGAAACGGCTCCGTGCTCGACCTGGCGATCGGCCGGGGACGGGTCGAGGCCTACGTCGCCGGCAGCGAGCTGTACCGGGTGACGATCGGCATGGCGCCGCTGGCGAAGGCGCGCTGGCGGCGGATCGTCTCGCGCTGCACGGGCCGCATCGGCTCGCTCGTCGGCCTGCTGCGCGGCGAGCTGTCCGCCGAGGTGCTCGGCGTCCTCACCCACGCCCGCGAGGGGCTCTTCCCCGAGCCGCGCGAGCTGGCCCTCGACTGCTCGTGCCCGGACGCCGCCGAGGTCTGCAAGCACGTGGCGGCCGTCCTCTACGGGGTGGCGATTCGCCTCGACACCCGGCCGGAGCTGTTCTTCGACCTCCGCCAGGTCGACCAGGCGGAGCTGATCGGCTCCGCCACCACCGGCGTGGTCGGCCGGCCGCGGCCCGCTGCCGGCAAGCGCATCGCCGCCAGCCGGCTGTCGGCCGTGTTCGGGATCGAGCTGGAGGGCGCCGAGCGCCGCCGGCGTCGGCACCGGCAGGCTCGCGCCGCTCGGTCGTGACGTGAGCGTTCTGCCTGCCGAGCTGCAGGCGCAGTGGCCGTACCGTCCGCGCTTCGCCCGGGTCAACGGCTGGCGCATGCACTACGTCGACGAGGGCGCCGGCGACCCGGTCGTCCTGCTGCACGGCAATCCGACCTGGGGCTTCCTCTACCGCGATTTCGTCGCGCCGCTGACCGCCGCCGGACGGCGCGTCATCGTGCCCGACATGATCGGCTTCGGTCTCTCGGAGAAGCCCGCGCACGAGCACGCGCACAGCCTGGACGGCCACATCGCCAACCTCACGGCCCTGCTGCGCGGGCTCGACGTCGCGCGGGCGATCATCGTCGGCCACGACTGGGGCGGGCCCACCGGGCTCGGCTTCGCGCTCTCGAACCCCGCGCGCGTGCGCGCGCTGGCCCTGATGAGCACGTGGGCGTGGCCCCTGCCGCCCAGCGAGTTCCACACGCGGATCTTTCCCTGGCGCCTGATGCACGCGCCGCTGGTCGGCCCCTACCTGCTCGGCCGGCACAACGCGCTGGCCGGGCGCGGGGTCTACCTGTCGGTCGTCGATCGCGAGAAGTTCCGGCGGCGCGCGCAGGCCGCCTACGAGGCCGTGCTGCCCGATCCGCAGACGCGCCTGCTCACGTGGACGTGGCCGCGCTGGATCCCGCTCGACGACACCGGCCGGGCCGTCGAGCGCTTCCGCTGGCTCGAGCGCGGGCTCGCGGCGTGCGCGCTGCCGACCCTGCTGGTCTGGGGCCGCGAGGACGACGTGTTCGACCATGGCGTGTTCGCCGCCCGCTTCAAGGCGTTGCTGCCGCACGCCGAGGGCCCGCACCTGGTCACCGGACGCCACTTCCTGCAGGAGGACTCGGGATCGCAGATCGCGGCCCTGCTGGTGGACTTCCTGGACCGGCTCGATCGCGCCCCGGCGCCGCGCTGATGCCGGTCACGGTCATCGCACGGCCGCCCCTGGAGGACCGGCGCCTGGCCCTGGTGCTGGCCGAGGACCGCGTCGGGCACTATCCGGAGTTCCGCCGCTTCCTCAGCCGTGTCTTCGACCTCGACCGGGTCGGCCTGGCCGAGCCCGGCTACGTGCAGGCGCCCTCCGGCCTCGCCTACGCGCTCGTGTTCGTCGGGCGCAGCGGCGAGCCGTGGCCCTCCGGCGTCGAGCTGTTCGCGATCGTGCCCGCGCTCGAGCCGATCGACGAGCCGACGGTCGACCGCGACCTCTGGGCCATCCTGGAGTGGGTGATCGAGGGCGTCGGCGGCGACTGGACCGTGCGGGACCTCCAGGCCACCGGACGGCTGTACCGCCTCCCCGCCGTGTCCCCGTAGCCGGCGCCTTCCCCTCGGGGCCGCCCCGGCCCCCGGGGGAGCGTCCTCGTCGTGGCGTGTTTTCTTTGCTCGATTCGGCCCACCTGTGTCGGACACTATCTCGCGCGTGTCGTCGCATCCAGGAGAAGCGAGATAGCCTCGACCCCGGACGTCTTCAACGGGTACCAGCCGCTGGTCAACAGCGCCAGCATGCGCCACATCAAGACGATGGTGACGCGGGTCGCGGCGACCGACGTCACCGTCCTCATCTCGGGCGAGAGCGGCGTCGGCAAGGAAGTCGTCGCCCGGACGCTCCACGAGCGCTCCGACCGACGGCAGCAGCCGTTCGTGAAGGTCAACTGCGCGGCCCTGCCCGTCGAGCTGCTGGAGAGCGAGCTGTTCGGCTACGAGCGCGGCGCCTTCACGGGCGCCCACCAGCAGAAGCGCGGCAAGTTCGAGCAGGCGCACCGCGGCACCATCTTCCTGGACGAGATCAGCGAGATGCCGCTGTCCGTGCAGGCCAAGCTGCTCCAGGTGCTCCAGGATCGCGAGTTCTCGCGGCTCGGCAGCAACCACGACATCCGGGTCGACGTCCGGGTGATCGCGGCGACCAATCGCGACCTGGGAGGGTACGTCGCCCAGGGCGGCTTCCGCGAGGACCTGTTCCACCGGCTCAACGTCGTGAACATCCACGTCCCCGCCCTGCGCGACCGCCCCGAGGAGATTCCCGTCCTGGTCGAGCACTTCCTCGAGCTGTACCGGCGCAAGCACCGCAGCGGCCCGCGCGAGGTCTCGTCGGCGACGCTCGAGCGGCTGCAGCGTTACCGCTGGCCCGGCAACGTCCGCGAGCTCGAGAACGTCATCCAGCGCATCGTCGTGCTCGGCACCGAGACGGTGGTCGCCGACCTCGACGGGTCCCGAGCGGGCGCGGGGGCGTCCGGGTCCGACGCCGACCTGTCGCTCAGCGGCACGCTGATCGACGACTCACTCGGGCTGAAGGAGCTGGCCCGGCGGGCCGCCGAGGCGGCCGAGCGAGAGGCTTTGAAGCGGACGCTGGCCCACGTGCACTGGCGCCGCGTCGCGGCCGCCCGGCGCCTGCAGATCAGCTACAAGACGCTCCTGGAGAAGATCAAGCACTACCGCCTCGACTCTCCCCCCGGTCTGTAGCCGCGGCGGCTCAGTCGCCCGATCGCATCAGCTTGACCATGACCCGCCGCTTCAGGTCGTTCTTGACCGCGCTGTCGACGAGGGGGCCGCGGGCCGTCGCCGCCACGATGCGGCTGGAGGCGATGCCCTTGTCCACCAGCCAGCGCTTGACGACTTCCACCCGCCGCTGGCTGAGCTTGACGTTGTAGTCGAACCGCCCGACCGGATCGGTCGCGCCCTCGAGGTCGAGCGTCACCTGCGGGCTCTCGCGCACCTCCTTCACGATCGCCGCCAGGGCCGCCTCGCCGCTCGGATCCAGGTCGGCGCGGTCGAACGCGAACGGCACGTTGATGACGCTGACCAGCGTCCGCCCGGCCGGCAGGCTGGCCGGCGCCGGGGCCGGCTGGGTGCTGCGCGCGACGACGACGTTGGTGGCGGCCTTCGGCGGCGGGGCGCCGTTCACCAGGGCGCGCGTCTCGCTGACCTCGGCGCCGAGATCGGCCAGCCGGACCTCGACGCGGTCGATCCGCTCGCCCTGCTCGCGCACGCTGGTTTCCACCTTGACGAACCGCTCGTCGACCTGGACCTGGCGCTTGGCGAACAGGTCCTGCGTCCACTCCTCCGTCGCGATGCAGCCGGCGCAGACGACCGACAGCGCGACGGCCCCGACCGTGAGCCGGATGCCGAGTCGCATGGGACACCCCTCCCGAGGGGAGAAGCTAAACCCGTCGATCGGGAGCGCCAAAGTTTTTCGTGCGCCGGGTCCGACCGACCTAGTCCAGCCAGTCCTCTTCCTTGAGCTTCCGCGGCAGGTAGGTCTTGGTCAGGTACCGGAAGTCCTTGTTGGCGAGCGCGTCGAGCTCGTACTTGAGCCCCGCCCCCAGCATCCGCTTGATCTCCTCCTGCCAGGGCTTCTTCTGGAACCAGCGGTACCGGAGCAGCTCCTTCGCCCGGCTGACGTCCTTGTCGTTGAGCTTGATGCCGACGTTGCGCGGCAGGCCGTAGCGGTCGGGATCGGCGCTGGAGAGGCCGATGAACTTCGCCTTGGGGATGGCCATCCGCTCGCTCTCGAAGGCGAGGTTGATCGAGCCCTGCTTGACGACGGAGTAGATGTAGTAGCCCCAGGGGTCGTTGTCGACCAGGACGTACACGGGAATCTTGTACTCCTGGTGCAGGCGCCGGGCCAGGCGGCGGACGCCGCGGGGTGGCTGGCCGTTGCCGGTCAGCAGCACGCAGTTGTACCGCCGCCAGAACTTGTCCTCCGACAGGCGGTTCCACTGGGTGCCCTTCTCCACGAGAAGGACGAAGTCGGCCGTGCATCGCCGGATCTCGATGTACTCGGGCTCCACGATGGACGGCACCGAGTAGCCCCCCTTGCCCAGCCGCGCGCAGTCCACCCGGTCGCCGTCGTCGCCCAGCACGAGCGGCCCCACCACGCTGCCCGCGTTCTCGGCGCGCACGTGCAGCTCCTCGCGCAGCGCCGCCAGCGCCACCTCCAGGTCCTCGATGAGCGGGTCGGACTCGTTCTGGCCGTCGAAGGTGTTCTCGTGGGAGTCCTTCATGGTGTGCTTGGTGCGGTAGTAGATCTCGCGCAGCGAGGTGGTGAGGTCGGCCCGCTGCAGCTCGGCCAGCGCGTCGGCCACCAGCACCGTCTGCATGAACTTCTTGGCCATGCCCACGTTGAAGAACGCTCGCTCCTGCTTGCGCTTGCCCAGCTCGATGATGCCGCGCTTCTCGTTGAAGTTGACGTTGGCCAGGCTGCGCACCGGGATCGCCAGCGTGGGGTCCTTGCTGCGGTCGGCCGCGGTGATGACCACGTCCGCCACGCTGACGAGCTTCTTCTCGACCGCGGCGAGCTTATGGGACCGGGCCTGGGCCATGCTCGCGCCTACCGCCTCGCGCGCTTCGGCGCGGCTCGCCGGCGCTTCGCCGCCGTCTTGCGCGCCGGCGCGGGCGCGGTCTTGCCCCGGCGTCGGGCCGGCGGCTCCGCCTCGGCCGCCGCCGTCTCCGCCGGCGGCCCCTCGCGCCCCCTGACCGCGGGCAGCGACGGCGCCTCGCCTTCGGGCCCCTCGGGCGTGACGATGATGGAGTGCGGGAGGCCTTCCGGCCCGCCGCCGTCCCGGCCCAGGATCTCGTCGGTGCGGGCGCCTCCGGTGCGCCGGGCGGCGATCTTCTGCAGCTGGTTCTTGAGCTTGTCCTTGGCCAGCCTGCCGCCCTTCAGGCGGGCGCAGGCCTCGACGACCTCCTCGATGTACAGCTCGAAGATGTTGCGCCGGCGGAACTCGCTCTTGGCCCGCTCGCGACGCCTCAGGAACACGCCGAGCCGTCGCCCGCACTCCTGCAGCGCGAGCTTGATGTCCTTGCGGATCTCGTCGTAGTCGGCGATGGCTTCCTTGGACTCGCTCGTGAACGGCACCCACACCGAGGCCATGTGGACGAAGATCACCATGGGCCCGGCCGGCAGCGCGCCCCGGGACTGGGCCACGCCGTAGTTCTTCCAGGCCGTCTCCAGGGCCGCCTTGAACGTCGCGCAGGCCGACTGCTGGTAGAGGAGCGGCACCCGGTTGGCGTACCGGATGACCCGGGCCAGCTCGTCGTCGTCCTTCGCCTGCTCCCCCTCGGCCAGCGGCGCGGCGGGCGCGTCCGCCGTGGCCGACTCCGGGCCCCGGCCGAAGGCCAGCCCGGCCTCGATGATGAACGGGTTGCCGCGGTACACCGAGGGGGGCCGCGTCACCGCCGTGTAGAAGTCGCCCTTGATCTGCTTGTACAGGCCGTGGAGGATGGCCCGCTCGCCGATGGGCGAGATGCAGTTCGAGGGCGGGGCCATGATCTTGGTGGCCTGGATGGCCTTGTAGAGGGCCTCGGCGTCCTCGCCGTGGATGTTCCGCGGCGTCGCCCCCGGGGAGAGCTTCGCGGTCTTGCAGATCTCCTGGGCCAGCGCCGGCGAGACCCGGCTGAAGTCGCCGGCCAGGAATCCCGCCAGCGAGTGGCTCTTGGTGTCGTGAAGCATGCGCAGGAGCACGCCGAACTCGATGCCGTAGGGGTGCGGCTTGATCTCGCGCGGCTGGGGCGGCAGCTCGTGGATCGTCCGCGGGTACGTCCGCGTGTCGCCCTCGGGCGTGTGGTAGACGAGGTCCACGTGCGGGTTGGCGATGGCCGTCTGCTCGAGGTACTCGTCGACCGAGGCGCGGCCCTTCTGGTAGCGGCCCTCGATCTCCAGCATGACCTGGGTGCCGCGCGGGTGCTGCCAGTCGATCTTCTTGTTCTCGAAGATCCGCGGCTCGTTCTTCTTGGTGTCGATGGAGACCTCGAAGAAGTGCGCGGCCGCCCGCGCCCCCGGGCGGGAGATGATCTGCACGGGCTTGCCCGTCGTGAGCTGGGCGTACATGCCGGCCGCCGAGATCCCGATGCCCTGCTGGCCCCGGCTCATGCGCAGCCGGTGGAACTTGGAGCCGTAGAGGAGCTTGGCGAAGATGGGCGGGATCTGCTGGCGTACGATGCCGGGCCCGTTGTCGATGACGGTGACGCGGAAGCGCGTCGCCTGGCTGGCCGGCGGCGCCGAGCCGTTGCCGGCGACCTCCAGCGTGACGACCACGTCGGGCAGGATCCCCGCCTCCTCGGCGGCGTCGAGCGCGTTGTCGACGGCTTCCTTGACGCAGGTCAGCAGCGCCTTGCGCGGGTTGTCGAAGCCCAGCAGGTGCCGGTTCTTCGTGAAGAACTCGGAGACCGAGATCTCCCGCTGGCGGGCGCCCATCTCGACCGCGGACACGACGGTGGCCATCACCTTCCTTGATACCAAATCCCTGCCCGCCTACCCTCCTTTTGCGTGAACGGCCGCCCCGGCCGGCGGCGTGGCGCCGGCCGCCGGCCGCGCGCCTACGGGCGCCTCCCCGTCCAGTCGCCGGCCTTCTCGAAGGCCGACGCGGCCCGGTAGATCGCCACCTCGTCGAAGTGCTTGGCCACCAGCATCATGCCCACCGGCAGCCCGTCGCTGAGGCCGCACGGCACGCTCATGGCCGGGTGGCCGGTGACGTCGAACGGCGCCGTGTTCGGCAGCATCTCGAACGCGCACTGGATGATCTCCAGGCGCGGCGCGTCCGGCGCCGGGATCGGCGTCGCCGTCAGCGGCAGCGTCGGCATCAGCAGCAGGTCGTGGTCCTGCAGCACGGCGTCGTAGGCGGCCCGCAGCACGCGGGCGAGGTTCTGGGACTGTGCGTAGTAGTGGCCGCGGTACTTGTTGAGCGCGTACTGCCCGAACAGCATGGTCGTCTTCAGCGTGTCGGAGAACTCGTCGGCCCGCTGCCGCCACGCCGCGTGGGCGTCGATCAGGCTCGTGACGTACAGCCCCTTCCAGTTGAAGCCGAAGCCGTTGCCGTTGAGCATCTGCCACGTCGCGCCCTCGACGGCGATCGGCGTCCAGATGGCGGGGCCGGCCAGGTGGAGCGGCACCGAGACCTCGTCCACCTGGGCGCCGAGCTGCCGTAGCGTCGCCGCGCCCTTGCGGACCAGCGCGTCGACGTTGGCCTCGGAGTTCGCGTGGCCGAAGCCTTCCTTCACCACGGCGATCTTCAGGCCCCGCGCGTCGCCGGTCAGCGCGCTCGTGTAGGCCGCGGTCCTGACGTTCACCTGGCGCGGGTCCAGCCCGTCGGGCCCGGCCAGCACCTCCAGAAGCAGCGCGTTGTCGGCCACCGTGGCCGTCATCGGCCCGGTGTGGTCGAGCGTGACCTCGATGGGAAAGATGCCGGTGTACGGCACCAGGCCGTGGGTCGGCTTCAAGCCATACACCCGCAGTAGGCGGCCGGGATGCGGATCGAGCCGCCCTGGTCGCCGCCGATGGCCATGTCGACCTCGCCGGCCGCGACCACCGCCGCGCTGCCGGAGGAGGACCCGCCGGCCGAGTAGCCCGGCCGCCGGGGGTTGTGCACGGGCCCGGCGGCGCTCGTGTGGCTGCCGCCCGAGAAGCAGAAGTACTCGCAGTGGACCTTGCCCGCGATCGTGCCGCCCGCGTCGAGGATGCGGGTCACGATGGTGGCGTCGACGTCGGGGACGTAGCCCTCCAGGCTGGAGGCGCCGTTCATCATCGGCACGCCGGCCAGGCAGACGTTGTCCTTCAGCGCGATGCGCTTGCCGCGCAGCGTGCCGGCCGGCGCCCCCTGCACCTCGCTCTTGTAGTACCAGGCGTTGTACTTGTTCTCCGCGCCCTGCGGCCGGTAACCGGGCGTGCGGGGATATCGCACGGGTGGCATCGGGTCGGCCATGGCCTCGATCGCGTGGTAGGCCGCCACCGTGCCGCCCATGGTCTGCAGGAAGAACGCGACGTCGGCGTCGGACAGGTGCAGGCCGAGCTGCCGGCCCGCAGTCCTGAGCTCGTCGGGCGTGGGAAGGTGCGCGCTGGCCATGGCATGTCCGCCTTCGGCCCGAGTCGCCCTCGCGCCGGGCCGGGTCGGTCCGTCGACCACAGGTGTACGGCACGGCCCCGGGCTCCGCCAGCCGCGGCGCGGCAGTCCTTCCGGCTGGACCGGCGCTTCCCCTACACTGATGTCTATATGCGGTCCCAGCAGCCCCGGAGTCTCCGTCGGGCCGCCGACACGATCTTCGCCATGGTCTCGCTCCTGCCGCTCCTGCTCTTCGTCTTCTTCATGTGGCACTTCGGCCGGCTCAACGAGACGATGGCCCAGGTCGGCATCCTGCTGGCGCTCATCATCGCCCTGCTCGGCCTGGTCATCTTCCGTCAGATGGTCGATCGCATCTCCGACCGCATCATGGATCTCAACCGCGTCGCCGGCGGCGCCCTGACCGAGGGCGCGCCGACGACGCCCGACTCGTCCGCGGTCGTGCCCGGGCTCGGGCACATCGCGGAGATCGGCGACATCGCCCAGGCCTTCAGCGGCATGCTGCGCGAGCTGCGCGCCTCGACCGAGCGGCTCGAGGATCTCGTGTTCAAGCTGGGCACGCTCAACGACATGGTCGAGATGGCCGCGCGCATCCCCAAGATCGAGGACCTCCTGGCCCACGTGCTGGACCGCACGATGCGCGCGGTCAGCGCCACCATCGGCTCGATCATGCTGCTCGACCGCGAGCGCCAGGTGCTCCGGATGGCCGTCGGCCGCGGCCACGTCGACCACGAGGGCCCCCGCGTCGAGGTGCGGGTCGGCGAGGGGATCGCCGGCAGGGTGGTGGAGCTGGGCGAGGCGGTCCTCGTCGAGGACATCGAGAAGGACCCCCGCTTCGCCAAGGTCAACGATCCCAAGTACGGGGGCGGCTCCTTCATCTGCATGCCGCTGCGCGTCGGCGAGCGCATCGTGGGCGTGGTGAACCTGGCCCGCAAGGAGAACCCGCCCGGGTCCTCGTCGCAGTCGTTCGCCTCGACCGACCTGCAGTTCCTGAACGCGCTGATGACGTACACCGCCTACGCCGTCGACAACGCGCGCCTGTTCGAGGAGGCCCGGCAGGCGGCGCAGCGCCTCGAGGAGGTCGTGGAGGACCAGAAGCTCCGCCTCACCCTCGCCCAGCAGCAGATGGTGCAGGCGGCCAAGCTGACCGCGCTCGGCGAGCTGGTGGCGGGCGTCGCTCACGAGCTCAACAACCCGCTGACGGTGCTGCTGGGCACCGCCGACATGATCGAGGCGGAGGCCTCGGAGTCGATCCAGCGCCACGTGCGTCTCATGCGCGAGGCCCTCAGCTCGGCCCAGTACGTCGTCCGCGGCCTGCTGACCTTCGGCCGGCAGATGCCGCTGCAGAAGACGCGGGTGGACCTGGCCGAGCTGATCGAGCGGGTGCTGGGGCTGACGTTCGGCGAGCTGCACGTCAGCGACGTGAGCATCCAGAAGGAGATCGCGGGGGGGCTGCCGCCCGTGTGGGCCGACGCCAACCAGCTCCAGCAGGTGCTGGTGAACCTGGTGACCAACGCCAAGCAGGCCATGGCGAGCGTGGAGGGCGACCGCCGCCTGACGATCTCGGCCAGCCGCGTCGCCGCCGACCGGGTCCGCCTCCGCGTCACCGACACCGGACCCGGCATCCCGGCCGACACCATCGGCAAGGTGTTCGACCCGTTCGTCACCACCAAGAGCGAGGGCACGGGCCTCGGCCTCAGCATCTCGTACGGCATCGTCCGCGAGCACGGCGGCACGCTGAGCGTGGACAGCCTCCCCGGCCGCGGCGCCACGTTCACGGTCGAGCTTCCCATCGAGGGTTCGCCGGCGGCGGCCCCGGTCTCCGCCGCCGAGGCGCTCACGATCTGACCCGTCCCCACCCCGGTCCCCCGCCGCTTGACGGCGCCGCGCCGGTGGCCCCATCCTCGGGCCAACGCCGACCGGCACCCTGGAGGGACCCGATGATTCCATTCCGGATCATGCGCTGGCCGCACCCGTTCCTGCTCGCCCTCGCCGTGCTCCTCGGCGGGGCCCCCTCGCTCGACGCGCAGTCGGGGCCGGCGGGCCGCGCGGTCATGGCGTGGCACGTCACGATCGCGCCGAGCTGGTTCGATCCCTCCACGGCGCCGCCGCAGATCACCCCCTTCGGCATCCTGTACGCGCTGCACGACGCGCTGGTCCGCCCGTATCCGGGCCACAAGATGGGCCCCAGCCTGGCGGAGTCGTGGACCGAGAGCCCCGACGGCAAGACGTACGAGTTCAAGCTGCGGCCCGGGCTCAAGTTTCACAACGGCGATCCGCTCACCGCCGACGACGTCAAGTTCAGCTTCGAGCGCTACCGGGGCGCCGGCGCCAAGACCCTCCAGGACCACGTGCAGCGCGTGGAGGTCGTCAGCCCCGTGGTGGTGCGCTTCCAGCTCAAGGAGCCGTGGCCGGACTTCATGACGTTCTACGGCACCACGGCCAGCGCCGCCGGCATCGTGGTGCCCCGGAAGTACCTGACCCAGGTCGGCGACGAGGGGTTCAAGAAGCACCCGATCGGCGCCGGCCCCTACAAGTTCGCCAGCCACCAGCCGGGGATCGAGGTCGTGCTGGAAGCGTATCCCGGCTACTGGCGGCGGGTCCCGAACGTCAAGACGCTCGTCATGCGGAGCGTGCCCGACGCGAACACGCGGGCGGTGATGCTGCGCAGCGGCGAGGCCGACGTCTCCTTCGTGCTCGACGGTCCCGACGCCGAGGCGGTCAAGCGGGACAGCCGCTTCCAGGTGGTCGCCTCCAAGCACGCCTCGATCTTCTGGATCGAGTTCGCCGACCAGTGGGACCCCAAGTCGCCCTGGCACGACCGGCGGCTGCGCCAGGCCGTGAACCACGCGCTGAACCGCCAGCAGATCAACGAGGCGGCCTGCCTGGGCTTCTGCCCTCCGGCGGGGGTGATCGTCCCCCGGGTCATGGACTTCGCGCTGCAGGTCGAGCCGCCCGCGTTCGACCCGGCCCGGGCCAAGAAGCTGCTGGCCGAGGCGGGGTATCCCAACGGCCTCGAGGCCGGTGACTTCGTCGCGATCCCGGGCTTTCCGACGGTGGCGGAGTCGGTGCTGAACTACCTCAACGCCGTCGGCATCCGCGTGCGCCTGCGCGGGATCGAGCGCGCGGCGTTCTACGCGGACTGGAAGGACAAGAAGCTGCGCGGGATCTTCATGACCGCGGTCGGCAACTCCGGGAACGCGGCCAGCCGGGTGGAATCGTTCATCCAGTCCAAGGGCGCCTACGCGTACGGCGGCTATCCCGACATCGACGACCTGTTCCTGCAGCAGGAGCGCGAGCGCGACGTCAAGAAGCGCGAGGCCCTCCTGTTCAAGATCCAGCAGCTGACCATGGACCGGGCGATGTTCGCGCCGGTCATGGACCTGCGGGCCCTGATGGGCATCGGCCCCCGCATCGGCCGGCACACGATCACCGACATCTGGATGAGCCCGTTCCCGGCCTACGAGGACGTCGAGCTGAAGGGCTGACGGGCCGCGGCGCCAGGAGCCGTCCGGTGAGATTCCAGGGCCGGGTCGTGATCGTGACGGGCGCCGCCCGGGGCATCGGCGCGGTGACCGCCGAGATGTTCGCCGCTGAGGGCGCCCGCGTGGTCGCGCTCGACGTGGACGGCGCCGGGCTCGACGCGGTCGTGACGGCGATGACCGCGCGTGGCGCCGACGTCGTCGGCCTGAAGACCGACGTCACGTCGGCCACCGACGTGCACGCGGCCGTCGAGCAGGCGCTGGCCCGCTGGGATCGCATCGACGTCCTCGTCAACAACGCGGGCGGCTTCGCGGCGATGCGCACGCTCGAGGACACCTCGGAGTCGGAGTGGGACGCCATCCTGCGCTCGAACCTCACGAGCGCCTTCCTCGTGTCGAAGGCCGTGCTCCCCGCGATGAAGCGCCGGCGGGCCGGGCGCATCGTGAACCTGGCCTCGGTGGTGGCCCGCGGCGGCGCCGTGCGAGTCCCCGCGCACTACGCGGCGGCGAAGGCCGGCGTGATCGCCCTGACCCGGATGCTGGCGCTGGAGGTGGCGCCGAGCGGCATCACGGTCAACGCCGTCGCGCCCGGCACGACCGCCACCGACCGCGTGCTGGCCGCGCGCGCGCCGGAGGAGACGGCGCGCGTCGCCGCCGCCATCCCGCTCGGCCGGCTCGGCCGTCCCGCGGAGATCGCCGACGCCATCCTGTTCCTGGCCTCCGACGCGGCGCAGTTCGTGACCGGGGTGGTGCTCGACGTCAACGGAGGACAGGAGATGGCCTGATCGGTGGCCACTTCGTGATCGACCTGCCGACCGCGGGTCGATCAGGATCTGACCAGCCGCAGCCCCTCGCGTCGTCGCAAGGCATCGTCGGATCGGGCGTTTCTCGTTCGGCACGCCGGTTGCGGAAGCCAGCCTCCCAGCGTGACCCCCACGCGGCCATCACCTGGGAGCGACCACATGATCCGACGAGTCGCGAAGGCAACGGTCTCGGGCTGGCGCCCGTGGGCTATCGGCGCCGCGCTCTCGCTGGGCTGCGCGGCCTTCCTGTTCATCCGACGTGAGATGGCGGCCTCGCGGGCCTTGATGGACGACTACGAGGCCTGGTGGCAGCACCGGGCGAAGATTCGCGCGAACGGTCATCGGCCGTCACCCCAGCCCGCCGACCGCTCCGACAACCCGCAGCTGTTCGTCTGAGACACACGGGCGGGACGGGCCGCGACCCGTCCCGCCCGTGTCTCGAGCGCCGCAGGAGCGGCCGGAGGTCAGCGGGCCGCCAGGCGGGCGGCGTCGGCGGCGGCCACGGGCTGGCCGTCGAGGGAATCGCGGAGCGCCACCGTCACGCGCAGCGCGCGCAGTCCGTGCACGCCCTGCAGCTCCTCCAGGTCGACGTCTTCCACCTCGTCGGCGATGTAGCCGAGGTGCCGCAGGTACTCGAGGTAGCCGCGGTACTCGTGCGCCTCGGCCGGCTGTCCGTAGACGATGGCGATCTTGCCCGGCTGGGTCACCCGCTCGGTCGCGCCCTTGATCAGCGCCTTGTCGATCCGCTTCTTGACGATCTCGTACCGGATGTCGTAGGCGCCGTCCACGTCGAAGCGCTTCTCGTCGAAGCGGAACCGGATCGACAGCGGCGCGTGCTGCACCAGCACCAGGTGGGTGGCCCGCAACGGCAGCGGCAGCTCCGCGGCCAGCCGGTCGGCGCGCGCGGCGATGCCGCACACGACCATGAGCTGCCAGAGACGCAGGCTCTTCAGGTAGAGCGGGTCGAAGTCGCCGCCCTCGATCAGCGAGCCGCCAACGTAGATCTGGTGGTCCACGCCGTCGGTCTTCTGCTTCTCGAAGTAGTGCGGGAAGATCGATTGCGCCGCCTGCTCCTCCAGCTCCAGGTAGGTGGAGATGGCCTCGTTGAGCCGGGTGACGCTCTGCTCGAAGATCTTGCGCTGCCGGTACACCGTGCCCAGCTGCGGGTCGAGCGCGTCGCGGTACGCCCGGACCCGGGCGGCGACCGTCTCCCCGAACCCGGCCAGACGCTCCAGCAGCGTCTCGACCTCGCTGCGCAGGAACGTGACGATGCCGACCTCGTCGCCGGCCGCCATGTGCTCGCCGACCTGCTGGGCGTGCTGCTCGATCCGGTACCGCAGCTGGTCGAGGGCGGGCAACCGGCGCGCCGTGTGGGCGGCCTCCACGACGTCGCGAGCGAGCCGCAGCTGCGCGAGCAGATCGCCCTGGATCGCGTGGGCGCGCTGGGTGGACGAGCCCCGGATGTCCGACAGCGCGTACAGCGGGTAGACGTTCTGGAAGACGATCGGGTCCAGCTCGGCGGCGGCCGGATCGCCGGCCCGCTCCAGCCCGTCGAGGACCGCCTTGCGGAACCGCCACTCCACCACCGGATGGATGGCCGTGAACCGCTCCTTGATCTGCGTCTGGATGCGGACGTTGAACTCCTCCATGCTGCGCTGCACCGCCATGGCGAACAGCGGCAGCACCTCCTGCAGCTTGGGCAGCAGCGAGGCGTCCAGGTCGCCGGGGCGCGGCGAGCCCAGGCCCAGGGTGCCGATCACCCGGTTCTGGTAGTGCAGCGGGGCCACGAGCGACGACCGGATCCCGCTGCAGGCGAGCTGCTCCTCGACGTCCGTCCGGGTCGGCAGCGCGGCCAGGTCCTCCACGATCACCGGCCGCCCCGAGGTGGCGGCGCGCTCCCACATCGAGCCGGCGAACTCCGACACCCGGTGGTGCACCGAGTCGGCGAAGATGCACGAGTGCTCGATCCGCGCCCCCGAGTTCAGGATCAGCACGCGCTCGCCGTCCACCGCCGCCACGCCCAGCTGGAGCTCGGGGCGGCGGAACAGGGTGCGCAGCCGGTTCTGCAGCTCGGTGAAGCGTGTCTGCGACACGATGGACTCGCGGTCGATGAGGTCGCGCTTGAGGGCCGACAGCACCTCCTGGTCGGTGACCTCGATGACCTTCAGGAAGGTCACGCCGCGCAGCACGAAGTGCTCGGCCGGCAATACGCGCTGCAGGTACGCGCCGTCCAGCAGCGCCGCCTGCGGATGCTCGCGGAGGTCGTCCGGCAGCGGCGGCAGCGGCCCGAGTGCCTCCACCTCGACGAACTGCCAGTCGAACAGCATCCGGAAGTGTCGCTCCAGGCCGGTGTCGGGCTCGACCACGCTCAGGATGAGCGGGTACTCCAGGTCGATCGGCACGCCGTAGAGCCGCTGCAGCACCAGGGCGTACGCGTAGGCGCGTCGCAGCTGGCTCACCAGCGCCTCGTCCAGGTTGATGCGACCCTTCAGCCGGCCGTCCTCGTGCATCAGGTCCCGGCGCATCGCCGGCGTCGCGTAGAAGCCGCGCAGCGCGAACGGGATCATGGCGGCGCCGTGGGCCTGGTCCCACAGCGCGGGCGGGAACTCCGCGCTCATGAGGAGGTCGACGAGGTCCTGGTGGCGATCGAGCACGGCCGGGTCCGTGATCAGGCCCCTCAGCTCGGGCGCCGCGGCGACCTGCTCGGCGACCAGGCGCGCGATGGCGGCGCAGGCGGGCGAGGCGTCGGCCCCGGCCCGCGTCCAGAACTCGATCAGCGGCGCCAGGCTGAACTCCGTCCGGAACGGAAAGTCGGCCTGGAGCGCGGTCTGCAGGTCCGACGAGCCAGACCCCCGGATCAGTGCGTTACCCTGCTCTTCCATGCGCATCGATTGTAGTCTCTCTCCGACGACTGTGTGATGGCGGCCGGCATCCCCGGGATTCGGCGCGCGTCCCCGGCGACCGCCGCGGCCGGACCCGGCGCCGCGCGGTCGGCCCCCCGAAGTCCGGCCAACCCCGCGAATCGTCGAGCGTTGTCCGCCGGCCGCTACACGCCGTTCACGACGTGCAGACGCTCGCCGCGGGCGAACGCCTCGACCGTCGCGATGGCGATGCGCAGCATGTTGGAGCCCGCCTCCCGCGTGTTGTAGCCGATGTGCGGCGTGATCAGGACGTTGTCGAGGGTGCGGAACACGTAATCGGCCGGGGGCGGCTCGGTCTCGTGCACGTCGAGGGCGGCCCCGGCCAGGTGGCCGGTCCGGAGCAGGTCGACCAGCGCGTCGTTGTCGACGAGCCGGGCCCGCGCGGTGTTCACGAACCACGCGCCGGGCTTCAGACGCCCGAGCAGGGCTCGCGAGATCAGGCCGTGCGACTCCCGCGTGTAGGCCAGGTGCAGCGTCACCACGTCGGCGGCGGCGAACAGCTCCTCGAGCGAGGTGAGCGTCACGCCGTGGACGGCCCGGGCGGGTGAGGGCCGTCGCGTCCACCCCAGCAGCCGCATCCCGAGGCCGGCGCCGAGCCGCGCCATCTCGGCGCCGATGGGACCGAGCCCCACGATGCCCAGGGTCTTGCCACGCAGCTCCATGCCGTGAAATCGCCCGGGCTCCCACTGCCCGGCCCGGGCGCTCAGGTAGGCCTGGCCGATGTGCCGGGTGAGCGCCAGCATCATGGCCAGCGCGTGCTCGGCGACCGAGGTGGCGCCGTAGTCCGGCGTGTAGGCCACGGCCACGCCGCGGCGCGTGGCCTCGGCGACGTCGATGCAGCTGTTGTAGCCGATGCCGAGGAAGCTCACGAAGCGCAGGCGGTCGCAGGCGCGCAGCACCTCGGCGTCCATCTCCGAGTAGTCGAGGACCACGGCCTCCGCCGGTCGCAGGCGCTCCAGCAGCGTCGCCCGGTCGGGCGGCGGGCCGTCGTAGAAGTCCACCGGGCCCAGCGCGCGCAGCGGGTCGAGCTCGGCGGCGTTCCGCACGCAGCCGGCGCCGTCCGGGAACACGATGCGCACGGCGTCAGCCCCGGTAGCCAGCGCCGGGGCGCTTCATCTCGAAGATGTCGTGCACGTGGGCGTACATCTGGCCGGCCAGCCGCCCGATCGGGCGCAGGCGCCGCATGTCGATGCGGCCGCTGGCGGCATCGTAGACGTCGTCGCGCACGTGCAGGTGCACGATCTCGCCGATGATTAGGTGGTGCGGCAGGTTGCCGACCGGGATGATCTGCGTGACCCGGCACTCCATGCTGATCGGGGCCGCCGCCACCCGGGGCGCCTTCACCTGGGCCCCCGGGGCCGCCACCAGCCCGGCCTGGGCGAACTCGTCGACCTCGGGCGGGTAGTCGCCCGAGGTCACGTTCATCTGCTCGGCGAGCGCGTCGTCGACCACGTTGACGACGAACTCGCGCGTCGCCTCGACGTTGCTGAGCGTGTCCTTCTTGCCGCGCGATCCCGGCACTTCCACGCCGCGCGGCGCCGACGAGAACGCGACGGTCGGCGGGTCGTGGGTGATGGCCATGAAGTAGCTGAACGGCGCCAGGTTCCGCACGCCGTCGGCGTCGACGCTGGAGACCCACGCGATCGGTCGCGGCACGACACAGCCGATCAGCAGCTTGTACATCGCGGTCGGGTTCGGCACCCGCAGGTCGAGCTCCACAATCTCTCCTTTGTCGCTCCGGGGCGCGGAGCGGCCACTACTCCACCAGAGGCGACGCCGCAATGCAATTGCTAGAATGCGGCCGAGGACACCGACGTCCGTTGACCCTGGCCGCGCTCCGTATCCGCAGCTTCCGCTTCCAGTGGTCCGCCGACCTGCTGACGTCGTGGGCGTTCGAGATGGAGACGCTGGTGCTCGGCTGGTTCGTGATGGTCCACACCGGCTCGGTCCTCCTGCTCACGGCCTTCGGCTCGCTCCAGTTCCTCGGCACGCTGGCCGCGCCGATGTTCGGGGTGCTCGGCGACCGGCTCGGTGGCCGCACCATGCTGTGCGCGATGCGCGCGACCTACGCCGCCCTGGCCGCGCTGCTCGCCCTGCTGGCGCTCACGGAGTCGCTGACGCCGCTCGCGGTGCTGGTGATCGCCGCGCTGAGCGGGATCGTGCGCCCCAACGATCTCGTCATGCGCACCACGCTCATCGGCGAGACGATCCCGGCGGCCGCCATGATGGGGGCGCTGGGCATGTCACGCGCCACCTCGGACTCCGCGCGCGTGGGTGGCGCCCTGGCCGGCGCCGGGCTGTCCACGGTGCTCGGCGTCGGGGCCACCTATCTCGTCGTCACGAGCCTCTACGCGGCGAGCCTCGCGCTGACGCTGGGCGTGGCCAGGCGGACGCCGGTGCCCGACCCGGCCGCCGCGACCCGCGGCGTGCCGGTGACGACGCCGTCGGGCTGGCGCGATCTCCTCGAGGGTCTCCGGCGCGTCCTCATGACGCCGGAGCTGCTGGCCATGATGCTGCTGGCCTTTCTGATCAACCTCACCGCCTACCCCGCGTCCACCGGCCTGCTGCCGTACATCGCGCGCGAGGTGTACCACGTGAACGCCACCGGCCTGGGGTGGCTCGTCGCCAGCTTCGCGCTGGGTGGTCTGCTGGCCTCGATCCTGATGGTGCTGACCGGCGGCACTCGCTACCCCGAGCGCTCGACCCTGGCCTGCACCGCCATCTGGTACGCGCTGCTGCTCGTCTTCGGCCACGCGGGCAGCCTGGCCGCGGGTCTGCTGACCCTGCTGGCCACGGGCTTCGTGCAGAACGTGGCGATGATCTCGATGACGGCCACGCTGCTGGCCGCCGCCGGCGAGGGGTTCCGCGGCCGCGTCATGGGCGTGCGGATGCTGGCCGTCTACGGGTTGCCGCTGGGCCTGATCGCCTCCGGGCTGCTGATCGAGCGCATCGGCTACCCGCTGACGATCACGGTGTCCGCCGCGCTGGGCCTGGCCTGCACGGTCCTCATCGGCGTCCGCTGGCGCGCCAGCCTGTGGCGGCGCGCGCGCGTGGCTCCGGCTACCTCCCTGGCCCAGCGCGTGTGAGCGGGCGCCTCAGGTGGCCAGCGGCGGCAGCGTGAGCCGCTGGAGCGTCTCGTACTGGTAGTGGTACGAGTCCACGCCGCCGCCGTTGTACCGGCGGATGGCGTAGGGCCAGTCGCAGCCGAGCTGCGCCCGATCGGGCACGGCCTTGTACGTGGTCCGGGAATGGTACTGCGTCGGCAGCAGCGTCTGCGCCGTCCCCCGGTGCAGCGGCGTGGTCGGCCCGATGTCCACGCGGGCCTCGGCGGCGCACCGCACGCAGTCGGTCATGAACCGCGGATCGCCCGGCTTGAAGCGGCAGCGGCGCAGCGGCCCCGCGCCGATCTCGGCCTGACGGTCGTCGGCGCGGTCGGCGGGGCCGTTGACGAAGCCGTCGAGCTTGTCCTTCAGCTCGCGCACGGCCCGCTCGACGTTGCGGACCGGATCGAGCATGAACGTACTCACCTCGTCGGGGCGGGGCGGGTGATGGAACAGCGTGTACTGGCCCATGCCGTAGCCCCGCGAGGTGATCCGGTCCGGCTGGCTCTCATCGTTGCGGTCGAGGCCGACCACGATGAAGTCGTCGGCGTTCGTCTCCGTCGGCACCCGGAAGTGCAGCCCGCTGCTCTCCTGCAGCAGGATGGCCAGCAGGAACGCCCGGGGGACGGTCAACCCGGCCAGCGCCTGCACGGCCGCGTACGCCTCGCGATTGGCACGGGCCGGGTCGTCGGACCGCGGCAGCGGCGTCACGCGGGGGTCCGCCAGGATGTCGTCCAGGCAGGCGGCCAGACGCTCGTCGAGCACGCCGGTCACGCCGGTCACCCGCCCGCCGTTGAACGTCGCGAGCGCCACGGGCGCCTCGCCGTCCGGTCCCCGCTGCCCGGCGTGGAGCAGGTCGTACTGCAGCGCGCGGACGGCGCGCTCGGTCCCCTGCCCGAACTGGCCGTCGATCCCCGCCCGCAGGTAGCCGAGCCTGCGCAGATCGGCCTGCAGCGCCCGCACCAGCGACGCGGCCGCGCTCCCGTCACGTCCGAGGACGATTCCCGACCCGCGGTAGACCAGTGCCATCGGTTCCCTCCCCGAGGCCGACCGTCGCCCGGTCGAGCCAGCGTCGATCACGGGGCGAGGCGCGGCGCTGCAGCCGGCGACCCACCAGGCGCAGGGCGTCGTCGTAGCGCTCGAGCCGCAGGTAGCAGACGACCATCGTCTCCTCGAACAGCTCCCACTGGGCGTGGCTGCCGCCCACGCGGTGGAACTCGCGCTCCACCGGCTCGAGGTGGCGCAGGGCGCCGGCGTGATCGCCGGCCGCGAAGGCCGCCACGCCGAGCACCATCGGCAGCGCCACCGTGCCCGCGATCGGATGCCCGCGGGTGTCCAGCGTGCGCAGGCCGTCGACCAGGCGGGACAGTGCGGCGCCGTCGCCGCAGGCCGCGTAGGCGAGCGCGGCGTGGACCTCGCCGAAGACGAAGCCGGGCCGGGAGACGCGCGCGGCGAGATCGGCGAGCGCGCGCCACCCGGGGACGGGCTCCGCCTCCCCGTCGAGCTTGAAGCGCCACAGCAGGGCCGAGCCGTCGATCATGGCCAGCCGCGGATTGGCGGCGCCCAGGATGTCCCGCGCGAAGATCTCGCCGGCGCGGGCATGGCGGCCGCGGTGCAGCTCGAACATCGCCTGGTGCCAGGCGAGATGGCAGTGGAACGACGCGCGGCGGTCGTAGCCGGCCATCCAGGCGTCGAGGAACTCGGCGCCGGCGTCGGTCTGCAGCCGCTCGAAGTAGATGTGCGCGAGGTTGTGGCTGGCGTTGGCGTTCCCGGGATACTGCTGCAGCGAGCGCTCCGACAGCCGCCACGACTCCTCGTAGCGGTCGACCTCGTGGTAGGTGAAGGCGAGCGCGGACTGGAACCACCAGTCGTCGCCGTACGCCGGCGCCAGGCGCTCGAGGAAGGCCATGCGGCGCTGCTCGCGGTCCGTCCCGCCGGCGAAGCCGATCGCGCTGCTGGCCTGGTTGACGAGCAGCGCGTCACGCGGGAACTCCCGCACGTGCTCGTCGACGAGTTCGAGGCCCCCGGTCGCGTCGCCCCCGACGAGCGCGGCCAGCGCGGCCACGTGCTGGCGCTCGCGGCGGCTGGCGCCGTCCACGGCGTCGCGCGCGCGCCCCACGGCGGCGCCGGCGGCCGCGGCGTCGCCGTGCACCACCGCGACCAGCGCCACGCCGGCGTGGGCGAGCGCCAGCCCCGGATCGGCCTCGGCCGCCGACGCGAAGCACTCGGCCGCCCCGGGGCCGTAGGCCAGGAGCGCGTCCATGCCCTCCTGGTAGCGGTCGGCGGCCGCGGGCGACGAGGTCGTCAGCGGCAGCCCGTAGCGATCGACGCGGCTCATCGCCCCGGCATCATACTGCGGCCGGCGCATGGCCGGCGCGGTAGTGCGCGGCGTAGGCCTGGCGGCAGCGCTCGCGCAGCGCAACCTCGTCCACCTCGCGGCCGGCGAAGCGCGCGGTGGAGACGTCCGAGAGGTCGAGCGCGGGCGCGCCGTCGACGATCCACTCGGCCACGGCCTCGCCGAGCGCGGGCGAGACGCTGAGGCCTCCCACGCAGCAGCCGCTCATCACCCAGGCGCCGCCGACGCCGGGCAGCGGCCCGACCAGGTAGCGGTCGTCGGTGGTCAGGGTGGGCAGCCCCCCGCGGTGCTCGGCCACGCGGAGGCGCGGATCCTGGAAGATCGGGAACTGCTCGCGCACGCCGCGCGCCAGCCGCCACAGCACCTCGATGTCCAGCGGCAGCCGGGCGACGTCGGTCAGCGCGTCCGCGTCCGGCTGCAGCGGGTCCGGCTCGTACCCGCCGAGCATGAGCCCGCCGCGCTCGTGGCGCACGTAGACGTTGGCGTCGATCACCCGCGCGATCGGAAAGTCGGGCGTGACGCCGGCGATCGGCTCGGTGATCAGCAGCTGGTGTCGCGTCGGGACGACGGGGATGTCGCGGCCCAGGCTCGCCGCCACCAGCCGGGCCCACCCGCCGGCCGCGTCCACGACCACGCGCGTGGCGACGACGCCGCCGGGCACACGCACGCCCTCCACGCCGTTCGCGCCGATCTCGAAGCTGGTCGCCGGCGTGTGCGGCCGCAGCACCGCGCCGAGCTTCTCGGCCGCGCGGCAGTAGCCGATCGGCAGCTCCGACGGCTCGACGTTGCAGTCGGTCGGACTCCAGGTGACCGCGACGATGCCCCGTCCGCCCAGGATCGGCAGGCGGCGCTGCGCCTCGGCGACGGACACGAGCTCGATCGGCACGCCGGCGGCGGCGCCGCCAGCGACCTCGCGCGCGAGCTGCTCGGCGTCTCGCTCGGTGCGCGCGATCTTGAGCGCCCCGCTCTGCGTGAAGCGCAGCGGCTCGCCGGTCTCGTCGGTGAAGGCCGCCAGCTTGACCACCGCCCGCCGGGCCAGGCGCGTCAGCGCCGGCGTCGCCCGCACCTGGCTCGACAGCCCGGCGGCGCGCGGCGAGGTCTGCGAGGCGAGGCCTGCGCGGTCGAGGACCACCACCCGCGCGCCCCGTCGCGCCAGGTGGTACGCCGCGCTGGCGCCGAAGGCGCCGGAGCCGACGACGACGACGTCCGCGGCGTCGATCACCTCAGATGACGCCGCGCTTGGCGAGGTCGGTGATCTGGTCGGGGCTGTAACCGAGCGAGACGAGGATCGCCTCGTTGTCCTGGCCCAGCTCGGGCGCCGCGGTGCGGATGGGCAGCCGCTCGACGCCGTGCGAGACGGGATGACCGAGGATCGTGAGGTCGCCCAGCGCCGCCGAGCGCACGGGCTGGGCCATTCGGAGGTGCTGCACCTGCGGGTCGGCGAACGACTCGTCGACGCGGTAGATCGGGCCGCACGGCACGCCGGCGTCGTTGAGGATGCGAACCCAGTCGGCGCTGGTCCGCTGTCGGGTGACGGGCATGAGGACCTCCATCAGCGCGTCACGGTTCGTCGAGCGCGCCCGCGACGTCGCGAAGCGGGGGTCCGTGCGCAGGTCAGGCCGCTCGACGGCCCGACAGAACCGTTCGTAGATCTCGTCGCCGGAGGCGGCGATGTTGATGTGACCGTCCTTCGTCTCGAACACGCCGGTGGGAATGCCGGTGGGGTGGTTGTTGCCGGCCTGGGGCGGGACCTCGCCGCTCATCAGCCAGCGCGAGGCCTGGAAGTCGAGCATCGAGAGCATCGCCTCCAGCAGCGAGGTGTGCACCCACCTGCCCTGCCCCGTGACCTCCCGCTCGAGCAGCGCCACCAGGATGCCCTGGGCGAGGAAGATGCCGGAGCACAGGTCGGCGATGGGGATGCCCACGCGCACGGGTCCCTGTCCCGGGATGCCGGTGATCGACATCAGGCCGCCCATGCCCTGCGCGATCTGGTCGACGCCCGGCCGGTCGCGGTATGGCCCGCTCTGCCCGAAGCCCGAGATGCTGCCGTAGACCAGCCGGGGATTGATCGCGTGCAGGTCGTCGTAGTCGATGCCGAGCCGGCGCTTGACGTCGGGGCGGTAGTTCTCCACCACGACGTCGGCGTCGCGCGCCAGCGCCTTGAGAATCGACACGCCCTCGGGATCGCGCAGGTTGAGTGTCATCGCGCGCTTGTTGCGGTGCAGGTTCTGGAAGTCGAACCCGTGGCGGTTGCCGCCCATGCCGTCCCCGCCGCGCCCGCCCGGCATCTCGATCTTGATGGCCCGCGCGCCCCAGTCGACGAGCTGCCGCACGCAGGTGGGGCCCGCCCGCGCCCGGGTGAGGTCGAGCACGCTGAAGCGGGCGAGTGGCAAGGCGGTGTTCTCGGCCATGGCGATCACTCCTCCGCGGCGACGAGCGACGCGTTCAGGGTTTGCGCAGCGCGTTCATGGCGGTCACCAGGGCCGGCGTGCCGCCGAACAGGTAGACGACCTCCACCGCCTCCTGGATCTCCGCCTCCGAGGCGCCGGCCGCCCGCGCCCGGTTGGCGATGGTCGCCACGCCGTCGGGGTGGGTCTGCAGCGCGTCCACGATCATCGTCATGAGGTGCTTGTACTTCGCGGGAATGGCCCCATCCCGCATGATGTGCTCCCGCTGCGCCATGTACGTCTCGACGAACTTCGGATCCCGCCCCTGCAGTGGCTCGATCCACGGAGGCAACGTCGGCTGGGTCATGTCAATCTCCTCTCCTCGCGGAGCTGATGAACGTCGCGTCGCGTGGCGTCGTGACGCCCGCTGACGGCGGCGGCGCCCACACGCGAAGGCCGAGGGCGCGCCATGATGGTGAGCCGTTGTCGCCGTTCGGAGGGTCCGGCGAGCGAGCCGCTCCCGCCTCTACTGGCCGCCGACCGAGCCTCCTCTGGGGGATGGGGGGCCCGAGCGAGCCGGGCCCGGAGCGAGTTACGGCGACAGGCGAACCATGCTGGCGCGCCCGCGGCCTTCGCGTGTGGGCGCCGCCGCCGTCAGCGGGCGTCACGACGCCACGCGACACGACGCTCATCGGCTGCTGCGGACGTAGCGACGAAGCACGAGTCGCAGGTGGTCGCGGAAGTGCGGTTGCAGGCGGCTGGTCCA